>ENA-OQLI01000335-OQLI01000335.1-human-gut-metagenome-genome-assembly--contig:-NODE-335-length-61204-cov-11.549650_pt1 | contig 61204 bp, 100 predicted proteins | sample MGYA00242805_ERZ504812 | MGnify/ENA primary metagenome ERZ504812 (study PRJEB26092, sample SAMD00036430) | human gut metagenome | host: Homo sapiens | study: EMG produced TPA metagenomics assembly of... | reverse complement strand
ATGGATGATTTTGAAAACAGCCATTCCGAAAAAGATTTTGACATCAACAATCTGTGTGGCAATGACAAAATATGGGTTCCTTTAATGCTTGGCTTTATTTTCGGTGCTGCCAGCAAAAATTGGGATGACCCAAAAGACAAAAAAGACAACCTTACAAGCTGACTTAACAATCCTAAAATAAGCATTCTTCTAAGCGAAACGCTTCTCAGTTTTGCGGACTTGACAAAAACCGCTTTTGTTTGGCTTTGCCCATCGCACACGGCGGTGGGATAGCATAACGCAAAACTGAAAGGAGTTTTGTTATGGACGATTTTGCAACTGGCTATCTGGCTGGGCAGGACGGCGGCAATAACAACGGCGGATTCTTCGGCAACGAAGGTCTGTGGGCGGTTATCATCCTTGCCATCATCTTCGGCTGGGGCACAAACGGCTATGGCCGGAACGGTGGTGACAACGGCATGAACAGCTACATCCCCTATCTGGTCGGCACTGGCGCAACCGGGCAGGGTGGCAACGACACCCGCGCGGCTCTGTCTGAGGGCTTCTATCAGCAGGATACCTCCCGCTCTCTGGCGGGAATCCAGAGCGGCATCTGCTCTCTGGGCTATGACCAGCTGGCACAGATGAACGGCGTCAACACCAACATCGCGAACGGCTTTGCTGGCGTGAACAGCGCCATCTGTCAGCTTGGCTACCAGAACGCACAGCTGGTGAACGGCTTGGAACGCAGCGTGTCCAACGGCGACAACGCCATCAGCCTTGCCATCATGCAGGAAGGCAACGCACGGCAGGCCGGTCAGACCGCACTTGCCACGCAGCTTGCATCTTGCTGCTGCGAGAACAAGCAGTTGGTCGGCGACCTGAAGTACACCATTGCAACGGAGGACTGCGCTACCCGTCAGGCCATCGCAGACAATGCCCGCGCCATCGTGGACAACTGCAACGCCAACTTCCGCAGCATGATGGACTACTTCACGCAGGACAAGATTGCCACTCTGACCGCTGAGAACCAGAGCCTGAAGTTCGCCGCTTCTCAGGATCGCCAGAATGCGCTTCTGACCTCCGCGATGAGCGCCCAGACCGATACCATCCTGAACCGGGTCAATCCTCGTCCGATTCCCGCTTATCAGGTGGCAAACCCCAACTTGGGCGTGAATTGCTGCGGCTGCTGCTAACCAACACACTCCCCGATAACACCGGGTGAACCATCGGGGCAGGGGTAAGACACCTCTGCCCCTGATTTTTTAGGAGGAAAACATTATGGCTTGCAAAACAAGCTGCAAACTCTGCCCCCATCTGGTCTTGAGCCAGTCGGTGACGTTCGCCAATGACACGCTGACCATCAATATCCCTGCTGGCTCTTACGCAGCGGGAGAAAAATATTGTCTGGTCATTGCTCAGGCTTTGCCGGACACGACCACCATCAACGCCCCTGTGGTCATTACCATCGGTGCAGGTACGACCGCATACCCTCTGACCGACTGCAACTGCGCTCAGGCAACTGCTGAGAGTATCCACACTCGCACCCGCTATGCTACCCGTGTGGCAACGTCTGCGACCGGCACCGGCACGTTCAAATATCTTGGCTGCTTCTGCCGCTCCCACGCTGGTGCGCCTGCATCTATTTCTTGAGGAGGTATAGATTATGGGCAAGAACAATTTTCGCCGCATGATGATGCTCCGCGACCACGACAAAAACCGTGAGCCGGAACGTGACCGCCTTGAGGAAGAGCGTGATCGCAGGGAGCGCGAGCTGGAACGCCGTCTGCGTAAGCTGGAAGGTGGCAACGACCGTTATCCCTACTATCCGCAGGAGGAGAACCGTTACATCGACCCCTACCCTATCCCCCACTATCCTGACGTAGAAAATGGACGCAGAATGCCGCAAATCGGTTTTTCACAGAACGGAGACTGGGACAAGCGGTCTGGCCAGTACGAACGCGGCGGTGCAGATAGCCGCTCCATCAAGATGCCACGCCAGCACCTTACCCACGATGAAGCTGAGGAATGGTGCGACAGCATGGTGAATGCTGACGGCACAAAAGGCTGTCACTGGACGCTGGAACAGACACAGGACGTTGCCAAACAGCGTAACATCAACTGTGACCCGAACGATTTCTGGGCGGTCATGAACATGATGTACTCGGATTATTGTCAGGTCGCAAAGCGTCAGTCCGTTGACACTCCGGGCTTCTACGCTGACATGGCAAAGGCGTTCCTTGAAGACGCAGATGCTGCAGATGGCAAGGCGTATCTCTACTGGGATTGCATTGCTGATAAGTAAAACAGAACCCCTGTGCGGTCATTGTGACTACACAGGGGTTTATTGTTATCTCCAAATCATAAAGCACTTATTGCCTACACAATCTTGAAGGATTTCTTTGAAGTCTTTGAACTTTGCGGGGTTTTCTCTACCAGCATATCCGTAAATAATGCTATCGTCATAATCACCTATAACTTTTAAGATTTCCTTGCAGGCACCATATCGGATTTTTCCGTCACAGTCCGATTGATAAAGGAAATCTGCAATTTTAATCGGAAGCATTTTGCTTTCAACCAATCGCTCTGTTTCGTCATTGTATGATTCTAGAACGTGTTCTTTTTCGGGAGATGGTATGTCGAGAATGTCATCAAGTTTTTTATAGTGCTCTCCGACTTCCGAACCAACAAGTTCTGCAACCTTCGTTCTCAACTTGAAAAACCCGAAATAGCCCACATCCATTTCACGCCCAGTCTTTTTGCATTTGATGGTTACGCCCATTCGTCAATCCTCCAAGAAATCCTCTTGATTCAGAACTTGATTTACAATTCGTTCTGTACATTCTTTGATAACCGTAGATGCTGGGACGTAATCTTCATAAGCTATGTTTTCATATTGTGCTCCTGCATATTCAAAGAACCTTTTAGAAAGTATTTCTGCATCCGCACGGCACAACGGCTTTAATTCGTATTGCAACGGAAATCTTCTTATAAGCGCAGGGTCGAGCCTATCAAATCGGTTTGTCGTTCCAATAATAATTACATTGTTCGGCAATCTATCCATTTCCTGCATAATCGCGATAACCACACGGTTCATTTCCCCAACGTCATCTTTTTGCCCACGAGCCATTCCAACTGCATCTATTTCATCAAAACAAAGAACGCAAGGAGCAGTTCTCACATAATCAAAAATTCTTGCAAGGTTAGATTGTGTTTGCCCCAAGTGCGAATCAACTAGACTTGAAAATTGAATCCTCAAAAACGGAAGTTTTGCTTTATGCGCGATATACCTAGCCAGCATGGTTTTCCCGCATCCACTTTGCCCATAAAGCATCAATGCTGGCAAATAAGGAATGCCCATTTCGTTCAATTTTTCAGATGCTCGATAAATAGCAACGATTTTCTGCGTTATACTTTTTTCTTCGTTCCTAAGAAGGAATCTTGCTTCTGGAAATTCTTCTGTATCCTCTGCGATCAAAAGATGCTGTAAGTTATATGGCAATTCAATAAATTCTCTTTTGCTTTCCAACTTGCGAAACATATTTTCCTTGAACTGCTCATCTTTTTTGGATGATATAGAATTCAAAATGATTTTAACGGCTTTTTGCGCGTTTCGCATATCGCCATCGCAAACAAATCGAATAAGGTGTCGTTCACTATCGTTCATCCAATAAATCCTCCAACTCAGTTCTTTTTATCCAATATGAACTTTGCAAATTCTTCAATTTCTTCCAAATTTACGATTATTTCATACCATCCTGCTGAATGCCCTCTATCGTAAGCGTACTCCCAAATTTTTTCCGCTTTCTTTTCTGAAATCCCAAAACCGACTTCTTCTTGAATTGTCTTATAAATCTCTGCGTAGATTTCATCCCTACGCTTCATTTTCTCTTGATTCAGCCGCTTAACTTCATTGTCGTAATCATCGTTATTCTTTTGCGCTTGCTCTTTGTTCCACTTTACCGACTTGTCTTCGTCAAACACAAAATTTGATGGAACCCGCTTGAAGCCATAAGGCTTGCATCCCATATTTGCCATTGCTTCATATTTCTGCCCAATGTCAATCCATACGTCATTCATCTAAGAAATCCTCCAATTCAATCTTTCCTTCTGCCGCCGCAACCGCAAGAGCGTACACGAACTGCCCAATCGTCATTCCGTGCCGTCTGGCTTCACGGTTGATGTACTTGCGCTCTTCCTCGCTCATAAGGATGGTAATGCGCTTGGAACGCTTGCCATCACCACTTGCAACGCCCTGATGCGATTCCGGCATCGGGATTTTTTTCTTTGTCAAGCCAGCTTCGGCTAGTGCGCCGGGAACATCGCCTTGTTCGATAAGACGTTGAACTTCCTTCGCCTGTTTCAGCTTCTTTGGCTTACTTTCGCTTACTACGGCATTGTTCGGCTGTGTTTCGCTGTCTTTAGCTTGCTTCGGCTTAATATTGCTTAACTGTGCTTCATTAGGCCGTGTATGGCTGTCTGTGGCTTCACTAGGCTTAATCTGTGCTTGTTCGGCTTCGTTCGGCTTTGCTTGGCTTGCTTCTTCTACCTTTGGCTCACTTCGGCTTAATGGCTGTTCCGAAAAAATAGGCTGGAAATCAAAGCCGCCAAGCAGACCTGAGGATTTTTTGCTGGTTGATTTCATTCTTCTTTCTCCTCCTTACCGCCTATTCCTAAAGCCTTTAGAACCTGTTCCGGGATTCCTCTTGCGGAATTGATTTTTTCTACAATTCCCATCAATTCATCTTTACTCAGCTGAACGGTTGCTATGTTTTCTTTGCAAGGTTCTTTCGGTACTTCCGTCCAGTATTCTACATCGAGCGTACGCAAACCAGTTTGGACGTCCAACCACTGATACTCATTGGTATGCACGTTGTAAATACGATTCGCTGTAAGACGATACCCGTCTTTAGTATATACCAAAAAACAAGTCGTTCCCTTGTACGAACTAGGTTTCGGCGGGTCGTACTTCGCACTATGCCATATCTTGTTGCTCATTTTGTATCCCCCTCCACAATCATCTGCGCCAACGCCTTGAAATCTTCTGCGCTGGTACTCTTTGCCGTGTCGCCACTAAACAGGCTGTGGCGCTCTGCCTGAGCCTTACGAACGCCCATAGACGGTCTAATCTTCACGTCCAGCAGGGTTGTTCCCATACTCTGTGCAATCACAGGAAGCTGTTCCACAACCTCTTTGGACAGGTTCTCTCTGCTCTTGTACTGGTTCAAGAGCAATCCTTCAATCTTCAAAGTCGGATTGAAGTATCTGCGAACATCACCGATGGTCTGCGAAAGCTGGCTCAAACCAGCCAGTGCATATCGGTCTGCCGTGATAGGCACGATGATACTGTTGGCGGCGATCAGCGCGTTCACAAGCGCAAGACCAAGCTGCGGGGGAGTGTCCAGCACAATATAATCGTACTGCCCGGACACGCTTTCAAGGGCTTCTCGCAGCCGGAAGTTCTTGCCCATGTCCCGCACAAGCTGCTCATCAATGTCCTTCAATGCACTGTCGGACGGAAGGATGTCACCAGCTTCACAGTGCTGGATTCCTTCTTCGACCGTTCCTTGCCGGGTCATCACGTCAAACAGGGTGCATACGTCCTCTGTCTGTGCGCCATAGGTGTCCGTTGCGTTGCACTGGGCATCGCAGTCCACCAGCAAGACCTTCTTGCCAAGCAACTGCAACGCACCAGCCAGACAGGTGCTTGTGGTAGTCTTTCCTGTGCCGCCCTTTTGGTTGGCGACAGCTATGATTTTTGCCATTTTATCACTCTTTCTTTATTCGTATATCGGCATTTCTGCCCACGCTTCCACTCTTGCAATAAAGCAAGCGCACGAAGAAATGTTCAACCTTTGAAACGATGTGTTTACAAACTCGCCTTTTTCAATAAACGCTGCGACTGTGTTTGTTGCCGTTATAGATTCATCTTTCAGATAGGCCGTTTTTACCGAACACAAGAACCGACCTTTCGTTCTTTCAATGATTTCTGGTGTTGGCATCCCATCATCTTTAACGGAATACCACACAATTTCCTGCTTCTTCATACCGCTCCTTTCTGCTTTATCTGCCCACTGTGCTCATTCTGCATAATGTGCTGCATCTGGCTACTTTTGCAATGCGTCAATCTCATAGAAAGCCGGAAGATACTCTTCAATCGCACCGTCTTTCTTCAAGCTGCCAATCAGATACCGCTTCGGGTGGTCAGGCCAAGGGTCACGGTTGATTGAAAGAATATCTGTACACGCAGCCTTTACGATGTCGTAGACTGCATCTCTCCGCTTTGGTAGCTTGATAGATGGATGCTCTTCCATCATCTTTACCTCAACTACCTTTGCGACCTCGATACACTCTTGAACCGACAGCACATCGCACACAGACCAGTCGTACCCTTCGTATCCGCTTGCGCGGGGCTTTCTGGCGGCTTTTTTGACTTCCGGCTTAGAATTAGTCGTCTCACAATCAACCTCGCTAGAATCGGCATCTATGACAGGCTGCTTGGATTTGTAACCGAATCGAAACTCAACTGCTACTACCTTTCGCCCTGTGCAAATCTTTTCAAAGTCAACGACAATGTCTGAAACGTTGCTGATCTCTTCCACTGCTGGTTCAAGAACTCTGCGGCGTAAAGCCCGGAAGTCGTCATAACTTGCATCGTTTGCCCCCAAGTGGTCGCGCAGCTGCTTCAAACCAATCTTGTTCGATGTTAGAGAGCGATTCATCCAATCTCGAATCATGCTGTACATCAGAATAGATGCTTGCTGCTTCATCCCAATCGTATAGCGCAGACGGTATTTGACGTAGCCGCTTCTTGCAATGTCGAAAAACACAGGCCGCAAGTCAGGATTACAGTTGATTGAAACGTCATAGGACAAGGATTCTCGATTAAATTTGACCTCTGCCTTTGTGAACAGCGGATACATCACATATTCTGTTCCATCTGCATTCAGTGGTACTGAAACCACGTTGCCCAAAAAGTGTTTAACCTGCGACTTCAAGTTCTTTGAATTGAGCTTCAAATCCAGCAGTTTGCAATATTCAGCCAGCGTAAACGACACGTTAGAGCTTTCGGGGTCTCTCGGATTGATACGGCTCAGATAGACCTCAAGCAGCCGAAGCTCGCCTGCTGTGTAGTCCGTAAACTTCGCCCAAACCAATGCCTTGCTCTTTTCGACAAGGTTGTTTCCTGTCAATTCTGGCATTGCATCACCTCATTTTTTCTACCCTATTATACCACCGTATCGTGTACACGTCAATGATTCTGTACACAATTATTTTTCAACAATCGACTTCCACATTCTGTACACGATACTCCACTTTTTGTACACGATACCCTCCACTTCTTGTACACGTTCCTCCACTTTATGTACACAATGCTCCACTTTTTGTACACGTTCTTACTATATATATAAACAAGAGATAAACAAGAGATAAATAATCATCATCAAATAGTGACGACGATACATTTTCAACAATTTCTTCTCTTCAACGGGCAGATTGTTGAAAACGACAGCTTCTTTTGCTGAATAAGAAATGTCCATCAAACCCTATAATCTATTTGACGGTTCTATCGTGTACAGAAAATGGAGTGCAATCACACCAATAGGGGACGAATTGACAAGTCACGCTTTGGTGAACGAAAATTTCACGCAAGTTCGTTAATTACATCTACGAAAATCTGCCATTTACGAGCCTATGGGGGACAAAATGATAATCCAAAACTATATTTATAACAGGTCTATTGTGTACAAAATGTGGAGCGTGTCCCCCTATATCCAACAAAAGTAACGATAATTCGGCGATCAACCACTTATATTATTGGGATTCACAGTATAGGAATCGTTAGACTTCATAGCAGCTTCTGTTCCGGCGTCCTGCGCCTGATAGAGAATTTCCATCTTTGGGGCTGTTCCGTTCGGGTCTGGGTCTGTTCCGGTGGCCTGTGCCATCTCATAGCTACCGGACACCATCCGGCAGACAGCTACCCTGTCCTTCAACGGCGTGTGGAGGTTTGCCAGAATTTCCGTCAGCACGCCGATGTGGTCTGAACCGTGATCTCCGTACCTGATGTATAGCAAGGCATCTATCTCATAGGAGGAACACTCCATCATGGCATCTATGAGAATCCGCCGTTTCTCCAGATCGGAAAGGTCATCTTCCAAGTGATCCAGCAGCCCCGGATGAATGCAAGCGTCCATATATCGAGCCACCGATACGCCGCAGCAGGTGAACCAGCGCATAGCCATCGGAAGGGAAATGGCTGCCAGACCTTGCTCCCAATTTGCTATCGTGCCACGATTTACGCCCATTTTTGCCGCCAACTTCTGCTGGCTCAAGCCAGAACGCATTCGAGCTATCTCTAATGCTTTGGCTGTTCTTACTAAATATTCATCCATAAATTCTCACCCTTTCAACAAAATCCGGCAAAACTGCTAGATTCGACAAGCCAAAAAATGGAAAAAGCTGCTATGGAGAACCAACAGCAGCCTGTGTTATAACTGTATTGTCAAAAAATTCCAAAGAGGAAGGGAACAAAAATGAGAGAAACTGTAATCTGGAACCATGAACGTATGCCGATCATCGACGGAATGCCCGCTAGCGTTCCCGATGGGCAACCACACACACCTGAACCATGGGAGGAAAGCTAATGATCCGAACCGTAGATGATTTGATTGTCCCATACGCTCGTAGACGGACGCTGGAGCTTGTCATGAGCCTTTCTGGGTACGAAGCTGATAAAGATGCTTACCTCGAAGCAAAAGGCATTTTGGAACGTGCCGTAGCCGCCTTAGACGATGGACGAGACCCGGCAGACAACATCGAACGCATTGACGGACAGCTCGTAGAGCTGTGATTGGAGGAAAGATGGACTTTACGAACGGATTCTATAAAACCGAAAACCCTGTCGTTCTTGAAGAAGTGAAAACTTTCCTTCAGTCAATGGAAAGGCGTGGAGCAACCGTAAAAGACTTGGACGATGCCATTGTGCAGCTAAACAATGTTTCGCACAGTATCAGCACAAATGCGCTCGTCAAAGCAGATGTGATTGACAAGCTACCCGAAAATCCCTTTCGTTCCATGCTCAACGGAATGTTACAAAGCAAAGGGTAACTTAAATTTAATATGGCTCTTAATCATTGTCATTGCAATTTTTGGCTTCCCTGATACAAAGTAATGGATGTGAAGAAAACACTCGATTTTCACAAAGTTGTTAAAAACGCATTGACTTGACAACTGAAAGGTGTATAATCATATCAAATGAACGTCCGTACTTACCGATCGGGAGGATATGACACAATGAGTGAACAGGAAAGAGCCAAGATTGACCGATTTATTGCATGGCTGCTGGAACACCCGGAAAAGATTCCGGCAGCAGAGCAAGCCCTAGACCTAGAGTAACAGAAAATCCCTTGCGCAGAGCTATACCAGCCCGGCACAAGGGATTCTTTTATTTTACCGGGCATGACCGTTACATCTTTTCGATCAGGTTCATCAGCGCCTCACGCTGTTCCTTCGGCATGGATTCAAGTTTTCTTCTAATCCGCTCCAATGCTGCATCGGCTTCACTTTGCGGCTGCTGGGGCGGGTTTTCTTTTTGGTTGCCAGTAAGAAGATAGTCAACCGTAACATCGAAATACTGTGCTAGCTTAACGGCATTTTGATTGGTCGGCTTTGCATCGTTTCCTGCATTTGCTTCGGTTCTCCAATAGCTATAAGCAGATTTCGGAACGCCAGCTTCAGTCAAAGCACGAGACGGCTTTACTCCCTTTTGTTCGCATAGCCTTACGAAATTGTCAAAAAACACAAAACATACCTCCAGTGTTTGTACAAGATGACAAAGTTCTACCACTTGAACAAAAACACTTGAAAAGTTCTACTACTTGTGCTTTAATAAGGCTACCGGGTTCAGTCGGTAGAACAAATTAAAGACTTTGAACAAATAGAAGAACGTTCGATAATGTTTTTGCTTGACACCATAATATTATCATATTCTTTCAAAAAGTTCAAGTACTAGAACAAGAAAGGAGAAAAAATTTGCTTCCTAAGTGGACAGGCGATGTTGTGGGAACGCTTCACGTTAACAGCATCGAAATCAGAGAGCTTGCTGCAAAAATGGGATGCGCACCGGAATACTTGGGGAAAATCCTGAACGGTAAGCGTGATCCTAAAAATGCAGAAGCTAAAGTGAAAGAAGCTCTGGAAGAGCTGTTGAAAGAAAGAGAGGGGAAATGAGTGGTATGGAACAGATCATCACCTTAAAGGTAGACCTTGAATACCCGGAAGAAGCGCACCACGCCATTGACGAAGCGGTCAAGGCTTACGAAGCGGACAAGCTGAAGTGGACAGAAGCGGAAATCATGGAAGCGCAGCACTTAGCAATGCGCATTATGAGCCGATTGTGTTTGGACGGGTATAGCATTGAGTGGTTTGGATCAGATGGTTATACCGTAGCTTACATTAGACCGTATGAAGAAGCAGAATCAAAGAAATCCGATTGCGCATTTTATACGCCGGATTGGAACATTTGGATCGCCAAGTGTGTCTGCCTGTGCCGGGCTACCGGCAGGAACGTGCCCGCTTTCATCACCAAAAAGGCTGGTGAGTGTTGGTGACGTATTTTTACAAAGCACCGAGTCGGAAGCGCAGGTTGAAGCTTGCGATGGCGGAGGGCGTGTCCCGGAACGAAGCCAACAAGGTGCTGTGGATGGAAAAGATGCTGAACCAGTGCTTTGAACGGCATAACCGGGAAGCCAGATTGAAGGAGATGCAGCATGGAAATTAAATACTGCGAGCGTTGCGGCATCCTACTTGGTGCAGTCAATCCTGCAAAAAAATATTGTTCAGATTGCAAAAGGAAAGTTTCACTGGAGCGAAAAAGAGCAAGACGAAAAGCATTGAGCGAAAGTCATAGATTTGTACCAGTAAGAACCACTTGCCAATGGTGCGGAGAGCCAATGATTAAAAAGTCTGCGGCTCAAAAGTATCATAAAGAATGTGCAAGAGACGCTTCTTTTGCAAGCATTGCAGAAAATCAAAAAATGAGGAGAGAACGAAATCTGAATAAGAAAGCGTTGGAAGAAAAAAAGATTCCATCCATAGGGCAGGTTCAAGCTCTTGCAGATAAGCTGGGCAAGCATTACGGCGAAGTGTCGAGGATGCTCGCAACAGGGGAACTGACTTATGAATGGTAAATACTACGGTCAGCGGGAAATCCGCTGGCACAGCCGTGAAAAGAAACGGCTGAAAAACATTCAAAAACGAAAGGAGAAAAATGAAAGCACTTGTAGAAATCGCAATGATGGGTGGCGTAGCGCTTGCTGTGGTTCTGGCGACGTTTTTCCTGAACTTCTGGCTGATGCATCAAATTATGCTTCTGATCGGAACTAAAGGAGCGTGGCTCGTCATCTGCATTGCAGCAATTATGGCATCTGCTTGGATTTTGAGCTTTGGCAGCAAAAGCGGTGAAAAGAATGACGCTGGAAGCCGCTCTTGAAGAACGTGATATGAAAGCATCGGAGCTTATCCGCAGAAGCGGAGTGTCAGCCCCAACGATATACAACATTACAAGTCCGAATAAAGTCCCGTACAAGACGGGCGTTAAGGCTGATACGCTTGCAAAAATAGCCGAAGTGCTAAATGCAATAGTCGTGATTGACGCAAGCAAACCATTTTTATTCGATATCATTCTGAAAGAAGGGACAAAATGAAAACCGTAAAAGGAAACGTGCTTACCATACTTGGTATCGTCGCCGCAATCGTAGCCGTTAGCTGTGACGATACAATAAATGGCTGCGAGACTACAGTACAGATGCTTGGATGGGCGTTTGTTTCGCTGATATTGTTAGCTACTGCTCTGGTTTTGTGTGCGCTTGGAGTGAGCTCGGAAAAAGAGCATGAAGATAACGAACGGATGGGGAAGTTGAACCGCATTCCCGCTCATACCAACAAGTGGAGGGATGTACGGTGAAATGCCCAGTGTGCGGTAGTGACAACATTACAACGATTGACAGCCGGTCAGACCATGACAGCATTGTTCGCCGCAAGAAGTGTCTTGTCTGTAACCATCGGTGGTCTACCATCGAGATTGACAAAGACCAGTGGTACAGTGCGTTACAAATCAAAGAGGAACGCAAGAGAGGGAGACCAAAAGATGATTAACCTTGACAGATTCGGTGGCGTGACCGAGCCGGAGGACGGCGTGTACTTTATGACCAACGAACAGATGGCAGAAGAAAAAGAAGCTGACCGCCTGGCTGAGATTGAGGGCTTGCAGTCTGAAATCGAGGACAGGGAAGCGGAGCTGAAAGACCTCCGTGCACAGTTGGCAGAGCTGATGGCTGGCTGATTTTTGTACAGCCAAGTTAAGCCAAAGTAAGAGCAATGAAGCCTAATGAAGCCAAAGAAAGGAAACGTATGGACAACAGCAAAATCCACGAAGCTCTGATGGCTGTTCAATCAGAGCTGAAAGCCCCGAAGGGGCAGATGAACACATTTGGCGGTTACAAGTATCGCTCTTGTGAGGACATTTTGGAAGCGGTCAAGCCAATTTTGAAAGAACACGGTTTGCTTCTTACCCTTTCTGATGAACCTAAAGTGCTAGAGGGGTGGCATTACATCGAAGCGACCGCAAAGGTGGAAGCTCTGGATGGTGGATGCGTAACGGTTACTGCTTACGCAAGAGAACCGGAGCAAAAAACCAAGATGGATGCAGCGCAGGTGACTGGAACGTCTAGTAGCTACGCCAGAAAGTACGCCTTGAACGGTCTGTTCTGCATTGACGATACGAAGGACGCTGACACGGACGAGTACCAGAAGCAGACCACAAGCAGGGCAAACAAGCCTGCGCAGAAACAAACGGAAGCGGAAACCATCCCCCCATGCGCTTGCTGCGGAAAGCAGTTGCAGCCTATTCAGTACAACAATCGTACCGTCACTCCGCTGGAAATTGCAAGAAGCACAAAGAAACGCTTTGGGCGTGTCCTGTGTTGGGACTGTGCCCAGAAACAGCCGAAGGAGGGCTAAACAATGCTTAACTCTATCGCAATTCAGGGGCGTCTGGTTCACACGCCTGAAGCTAAGGTCACGAAGTCCGGCAAGGATGTTTGCACGTTCAGCATTGCCTGCGACCGTCAGAGTGGCGGCCAGAAAGAAACCGACTTCTTTAACTGCACCGCATTTGGCAATACGGCGTTGTTCGTTTCCAAGTGGTTTCAGAAGGGCAGCCTGATTCTGGTGACTGGCAGCATCCAGACCCGGAAGTATACCGACAAGCAGGGAAATAACCGCACCGCAACGGAAATCATGGCAAACAAGGTTGACTTCTGCGGTGGCAAGTCTGACAGCAAACCCGCTGATTGGGCGCAGGATGCACCGCAGAACTACTCTCAGGGCAACACGGATGACTTCTCTGTGATTGACGACAGTTCTGATCTCCCTTTTGACTAACGGTTACGCTACCGGGACAAAAGGCGAACCGCCTACCTTATATAAAAGCTGCGCTATCTGGCTGGACGGGCGTTTGGAAAGATGAAACACTTGGGCGACATCACAAAGATTCACGGCGACAAGATAGAGCCGGTGGACTGCATCACGTTCGGCAGCCCTTGCCAGGGCTTGTCTATGGCGGGAAAAAGGCTTGGATTTGACGACAACCGTTCCGTATTGTTTTTGGATGCCGCAAGAATCATTAAGGAAATGAGGACAGCCACCAATGGAATGTATCCAACTTTCGCTGTTTGGGAAAACGTGCCCGGAGCATTCAGCTCCAACGGAGGAGAAGATTTCAGAGCCGTGCTGGAAGAACTTGCCCGCGTGGAACAGCCAGACGTTTCAATTCCTCGACCTTCGGGTAGGGGGGGCAGATGGAGCAAAGCCGGAGCAATCGCTGGAAACGGATGGTCTTTGGCATGGCGACAGCTCGATGCTCAATATTGGGGAGTTCCCCAACGCCGAAAGAGAATCGCTCTTGTCGTGGATTTTGGAGGACAACGTGCCGCAGAGATATTATTTGAGCGCACGGGCGTGTCAGGGAATCCTGACGAGAGCATCAAGGCGTGGGAAGCCACTCCCGGACATTCTCAGGCAAGCTCTTATGGACGTGATAGGGGGGGCAATTCCTACACCCTGAAAATCCGTAGTGGATGCGCCGGTGGTGGTAAAGGTGCGCTGGTACAAACCGAAAAAAGCGCAACGCTTTCAACACTCCAAGACCAGACATTGTTTCAGCCTGTTGTTTATGATGCTCGTGGAAACGGCGATGGCAGAACTTGTCCAACCATAACAGGCGACCACGAAAACAGAATCACAGACTACACGGCTATTGCTATCGAACGCAAGACCTTTAACGAACAGTCTTTCAGTCACTACAAGGAAAGTGACAAATGCTCAACCTTGAAAGCGAAAGCAGGAAACATCGGCAATGGCAGCGAGTGTCTGATTGCAGAGAAAACCATCCGCTGGATTGTCCGCCGCTTGGCCCCTGTTGAATGCGAACGTCTGCAAGGCTACCCGGACGGATGGACGGACATTGGTGACTGGACAGACAGTAAGGGCAAGAAACACAAGTATGCTGACAGCCCACGGTACAAGGCTTTAGGCAACTCCATAGCTCTGCCGCAGTGGTTTTGGCTGGTGCAGAAAATGCGCCCTTACCTGAAAGAAAAGCCTACGCTGGGCAGCCTGTTCGATGGTCTGGGCGGTTTCCCTCTGGTCTGGCAAAGAGCGTATGGAGATGGTACTGCACGCTGGGCAAGCGAAATCGAAGAGTTCCCGATGGCTGTAACAAAAAGGAGATTTGGCGAAGAATGATTACCTGTTGTCTCAACTGCACATCACGCTGCACAGCTTGCCATGACACTTGCGAGAAGTACAAGGCAGAGAAGAAAGACTTCGAGGAGCGCAAGGCGTTCGTGTATGAGCTGAACCACAGCTAGAGCGTGTACCACCGCAACTACGAGGACAAGCACCGAGAACGTGGAAAGAAGCGGTTTCTCGGAAGTGAATTTAGAGGTGAACGAGGATGAGCAAAAGAAAGTATAAGCCGGGCGGTTACATCATTTCACTTGATGAATTGATGAAGCAGGAGTTTGTTTACTGCGCTGGAAAACTTGTTCACAAAGGCTGGTTTGGTAGCTGGCAACTGCGATATGCAAATAGCGAACTTGCTCGGCTGCGTATCAGAGAAGCCAAAAAAATCGAGGACAACGAATGAACACCGGCAAGCAGTTTGAAGCAGACTTCAAGGCATCCGTCCCGTCCGATGCGTGGTGCTACCGCTTGAAAGACAGTGCTGCCACCTACTACGGCGGCAACGAGAACCTGTCCTTTTCCATCGACAACATCTGCGACTTCCTTGTGTACCGATACCCGATGAACCACCTGTTTGAACTGAAAACCATCGAAACGCCCTCTATCCCTCTGGAAAAAGTGTTCGGCAAGTACGACAAGGCAAAGTGCAAATACCGAAAGGAAAAACACATCACTGATATGGTAGAAGCAATGGGGTACAGCGGTCAGACCGCCCATTTGATAGTCAATTACCGGGCGGTCAACCGCACCTTTGCAATCCCTGCCAGCAAGGTTCTGGCGTTCCGTTACAACCAGAGCCGGAAGAGCATCCCTTGGCAGTGGGCAGAGCAAGAGGGGATAGAGGTCAAAGCAAAAAGGCTGCGTGTCCATTGGCGGTATGACGTGGATGCACTACTAAGAAGATTGGAGAAAGAGCATGACAATGGTATGTGATAGGTGTGGTGAAACATTTGAATATCCAGAGTTCTCCATAAGTGAGTGGACACAAAGAGTAGAAAACAATTCTATTTGCAGGTGCATTACAAAGAAAAATAGGAAAATTCTTATCTATTCAGATGACCCGTTTTTTCTTTGCCCCTCTTGCATGGCAAAGCTAAACGACTGGCTGAAAGGAGAACAGAAGTGAGCAATCATCGTTTTATCTGTCTTGTGATTACAATTCTGGCACTGTCACTTGCGCTGTTATTTACATCCTGTGGTTCAACATCTGCTGATGCTGAAACTAAAACTGAAACCGTTGACCACCCTTGCTACCATGTTACAGTTTATTCCCCGGAAATTGAAAAAGTAGGCTACGGTAGCGCACGGCATCCAAAGTACACCATTACGGTGGAAAGCTTTAACGAGCTGATTCCGATCTCTAGTGCAAGAGATTACAAACTACTCCAAATACCTCTGGGAGACGGTCAATTTGAGCTTGTATCCACATCAATGGTTGAAATCGAATACTACTGAAAGAGGTAAAGATATGCAAAGGAAAATTTCAGACATTCTGCCCAAGACCGAAATCTTGGCGCAGTTGGCAGAAGAAGCATCTGAACTTGCATAGGCTACGTTGAAGCTGCGCCGTGCGCTGGATGGCACAAACCCGACACCGAAGAGTGTTGCGGAGTGCGAAGGAAATTTGATGGAAGAATTTGCGGACACAAGTAACGCAATCGATGCTTTATGCGATGCTTGGTTTGGAGATGACCTCGATTCCGAATGCGAATTTTGGAACGCAAAGTATGAAATTGAAGCCACTAAATACAAACGCTGGCTCTCTCGCCTTGAAGCAAAGGAGAATAAAAATGGCTGAATATCATGTTGGGTGTGGGATGTTTGGAAACATCTATGCAGGAACGATGGCACCGCCTCGAAAAGATGGCTTGAAGATGTGGCGCAACAAGTCAGATGTGACCGATGAAGCGATTACGGCGGTCATGGGGCATTTTATCACGGAAATGATGCGTGACAACAAGACCGAAATTCAAAAGGCATGGGAAGTCCGTGGTGGCAAAACGCTGAAAGTCACGTTTGAACTTTCCACCGACAAGGAGCAGCCAGATGAATAAGCATGGAAACCGCCCCTCAAATGGAAAACAGGCAATGTCAACCAACCTCCGCAAAATCGCACGACAGAACCAGTTGTACGGCTTTCGCATGGCTCTGGATGGCGTTGCCGCCACATGGGGCGCACTGATTCAGAATCTTCGGTGTGATGCAGACCTGACCGATGAACAGGTGCAGAAAATCATCCGCATTGGCGACAGGTACTGGGAGATGGTCGGCAAGTTCAAAGAAGAGGACATGACCCCTGATGAGTTTGCGGATTACATCACCGCAAAGTCAGAACAGGTCGAAAAAGAATTGAGGGAAAGGTGGAGCTAATGGACAAGGAACAGCTTGCAATCGCACGGTTGCAGGACGCTGCAAGGCTGTCAGAGCATCGGTACAAGAAACCGTTGATGGTCACATACTCTGGCGGCAAGGATTCACAGGCACTTGTGGCACTGGCTGAACGTGCCGGAATCAACTTTGAGGTGGTTAATAGCCACACCACAGCAGATGCGCCGGAGACTGTCTATTTCATCCGTGAGCAGTTCAAAGCGATGGAAGAACGTGGAATCAAATGCTCCATTGTTATGCCACGGTATAAGGACAGGCCTGTGTCCATGTGGACATTGATTCCGCAGATTATGGTTCCTCCAACAAGACTGATGAGGTATTGTTGCTCGATATTGAAAGAAACGTCCGGAAAAGACAGGTTTATTGCAACCGGAGTGCGGTGGGCAGAATCCAACTCCAGAAAGAACAACCGTGGAATAATGGAATTTAATCATCGCAATAAAGAAAAACGGATTACGATGACGTGCGACAACGACGAAAAACGGAAGCTGTTCGAGACCTGCAACCTCAAAGGCAAAATGACTGTCAATCCGATCGTGGACTGGTCTGACGATGATGTGTGGGACTACACGCACAGCGAGCACTTGCCAATCAATCCACTGTATTGCGAAGGGCAGAAACGTGTTGGCTGCATCGGCTGTCCTATGGCCGGTAGGGGGGCAGACGGAGTGAGTTTACGCGCTGGCCTGCCTACGAGAAAATGTACATCTCGGCGTTTGAACGAATGCTTGATGTCAGAAAATCAAAAGGTTTGCCGTGCGACTGGCAGACCGGCATGGACGTTTTTCGCTGGTGGATGGAAGATGACAACATCAGCGGTCAGTTAAGCATGGACGATTTGATGGAGGATAACAATGTTTGAATTTGCAACTCGCTGGCTGGTATGCCTAGTCCTGTTGGCGATGGTGGTTCAGTCCGAACGGACAATCAAGGACGCGGCAGACGACCTGTTTGAAGAACATCAGGCAATGCTCGTCTGGCTGTTCGCCAACATGTGTCTGGTCGTTTGTACAGCTGTTGTGATGGGGTGGAAATGATGATTCAGGAAATCAACATGGTAGGCCGTGAAAGGCTGGCTTTTCTGTATGGCCTTTATAGCGGCTGTGCGAAATCCGAAACTGAGCTTAATACCAAAGGCATTTATCAGAAAATTGCTTCCGATTTAGCTTGGTGTTTGGGATTCAACGAGAACTACAGCAAATGTTATGAGATGAACGGGGAATAACCAATGGATAACGAACTTTACTGCCCGATGAAAATGACCAGCAATCCACTTGGGAGGTGCGTGTGCGAGAAAGAAAAGTGCGCATGGTGGCGACAGTTGAACAACTGTTGTTCCGTCTGGTGGATTGCACGGGCGCTGGACGACATCGAAAATAAGATGAAGAGGTGAGAGTGTGAAACTGGTTGATGTTGATCCAATCATTGCGGCGTGGAAAACTGTTGGTGTTAGCAAAAAGAATGAAGCGAAGTCGTTTTTGGATAGCAAAAACTTCATCGTATACATACAAGGACAAATTAGAAACAGCATTGGAGATGTGTTTTTAGATTTAGCCAACGTATTGGAAAAATCTGAGCCCGCCAATATATGGTTTGATGCCAAGAAAGTTTTACCCGAAAAAGACAAAGAAGTTCTCGTAAAAAGAGAAAAGTTCGGCATTGAAATTGCATTTTTATCTTATGACGGATTATGGCAAGACGACGAGTGCAGTGTACTTGGAGATGTAACTCATTGGGCGTATCTTCCCGAACCGCCAAAGGAGGCCTGATACATGGCAACACCCCCGAAGCGTGGTCGTGGCAGACCGCCGCTGACCGAAGCTGAAAAGAAAAAGCGTGAGAAGCGGGCGCAAAAGGCGAAAGAAGAAGCCGCTGCAAAGCGTGAGAAAGAGCGAGAGAAAAAGAAACAACAGATGCTTAACAAGCGGAAATCTATCCGATCACAGGTGAGTAAAAAGGTAAAAGAACAACAGGAGTTAGCGATCACGAGGTCTAAGATGCTGAACACGGGCGATTTGCAGTCGAGAATCGGTGATGAAGAGGACAAGAAGGTCATCGGCATGATTGCAGCTAAGTATTTTGGCGACCTTCCGAATGTGGACATGAACAGCCCGATTGAAGTGCAGCAACGTCTTGACTTCTTCTTTGACGCTTGCATCGAAGCCAGAATCTCCCCTGTGGTGGAATGGATTGCACTGGTGCTGGGCATCGAATGGGTGAGCCTGAAGCAGATTATGGCGGGCAAGCGCCGTGACGACAGCTTGCAGCAGAAGTACATCCTCAAGCTGATTCTGCAAATGCAGTCCATGTGGGCATACAATGGTATGTATGGTCAGGAGAACCCGGCAGAGTGGATTTTCCGAGCCAAAAATTATTTTGGCATGCGTGACAACGTGGAAGTCACCGTTGCACCGCCTGAACAGCCGTTGGGTGATGCCCAGAGCGCAGAGCAGCTCGCTCAGAAGTATCAGACGGCTTTGCCGAAAGGGATTGACGTGGAATACAGAGAGGTGAAAGAAGAATGAACGGATTCTTGTTTACTGCCGATGGAGAGCTGATATGTGAAATTAAAGAACCAGTCAAAATCTCTTATAAGGACAGTCGGACAATCAAAATTCAATGCACAGACTGTGCAAAAGTAAGAAAAGTAAAAAAGTGGAAATTTGATTCTGCGCCCGGCCCATCAAGCAAAGAAAAATGGTTTGAATGTAAATGGTGCCATGCTATGACATTATTTCAGATTAGGGGGTTTGCATGACTAACGGCGATTTTATCCGCTCCATGACGGACGAAGATATTACAGAAAACTTTACGCGGGGCATCTGCGAGCTTATCAAACATCGTGACCCGGAGCGTTGCCAGAACCGTGAGCATTGCTTTCATTGCGTCAAGGACTGGCTGAAAGAGAAAAACGAAATCATGGTGAGGGCTGACCAATGGGAACTTTGATTGATTTCTCCGACCCATGCCTACGCACGTTCCTGCCTGTCCTCTTGCAAGACCACACGACAGGCAAGAACATCATCTGGGCGACAGACCCGCCGCCTGAACTGGGCGTGGGCTTTGTAGATGAAATCACACTGGAACAGCTAGACAAGGTTCAACTTGTCCCTCGTGTGCAGAAACGGCTTGTAGACCAGAAAAAACGCACCAGCAAGAAAGCAGAGGTGTTTACGCCGACTTTGGTTTGCAAGAAGATGGCAGACGTTGCCGAAAACGACCTGAAAGGCGAGGACTGGAAGAAGTACATCAACCATAATGTGCTTGAAGTCACCTGTGGAGAAGCGCCGTTCCTCACAAGCCGATACGATACCACAACAGGGCAGATGATTGCCGTGCCGGACAGAATCGGTCTGCTGGATAGAAAGCTAAATGTTCTGGCAGAGCAGTTCCATGACTACAATATGTGGATGTTCTGGGCAATTAGCGCCTACAAATCGACATACGGCTATGAGTGGCAAGGAGACAACCTCTTTCTGACAAGGTGCAACTTGTTCCTGACACTGATCGAAAATTTTAGGTATCGGTTTGATGCTAAAAGGTTGGAAATCGGCTGTATGCCCATGTTCCTTGATTGCATCGCAGAAACCATCTCATGGAACGTCTGGCAGATGGACGGGTTGAAAAAGACCGTGCCCGGCACGGACATTCCGTGCAAAATCAAAGACTGGAAAGCCAACAAAGAAATCCTGTTTAAGGATGTTGGGGAGAACGAGCAATGAAAATCATCACATATCCTGACGGTCGTTCGGAACAGGTTGGAACGCCATTAGAACTATCGCAGTTTATGCTTGGCTTGATTGAATATCAAACTATGCAGAAGTTCAAGAATCTGATTGACTCTATCCCACAGCAGATTAAACCACAGCAGATTGAAAGCCCAAATAAAAAACGCACATCTAAAAAGAAAGCAGGCGAATCTGATGCAAACTGATAGAGGAATCTACCACAAGCGAGTATGCGACCGCTGCGGAGCGGTTCTGGGCGGCAGGATGATGAACCCTGACGAATACTTCAAGGACTGGGCGTGGCGAAGGGACACAGGCGACCTGTGCCCGGAGTGCTATGCAGAGTATAAGCGAGTGATCGGGCGGTTCAACAGAGGAAAGAGAGGGCAGCGATAATGAACATTTACTGCACCACCGAAAATTGCTCTTGCATTGGCATCAAGCAGTTCTCCGCTGGCAAAGCTATCCGATGCACAGCAGAATCTTGCAAGAACAAATCTGATCCGTCCTGCGGCTCTTGCAAATGGTACGCAGAGCTGGAGGGCGTGTGCGTAAACGACCAGTCAGAACACGTTGCAGACTTCGTGTGGGACGCACGCGGATGCAAGGAATGGGAGAAAAAAGATGAAACGTCAGCAGACCTATAAAGGGCTTATTGGAAAGGGCTGGTACGACCAAAGCGAATACAGTCACTATTTTGCAGCGTGGGCAAACCACCGCAACAACTGGGCTATCCGCAAGGCTGACAACCGCAAGCTGGCAAAGGCAAGATTGAAGCAGATTGAACGCCAGCAAATCAAAAAGGAGCTGGACGAATATGAGCTATGATATTTCACTGTGCGACCCAGTAACGCACAAACCGCTCAAAGCCGATAGTACGCATTTTATCGCAGGTGGTATGCGAGCTATGGGCGGTACAAAAGAACTGTGGCTCAACGTCACCTATAATTACGGTCACTTCTATTATCGACCAGAAGTATTTGGTGAGGGCGGTATCCGTTCCATCTATGGCAAAACAGGCGCAGAGAGTATTCCGATGCTTGAAAAGGCTATTTCTGCACTAGGTGACGATGTAGACGATAGCGACTACTGGAATGACACAGAGGGCAACGCCAAACGTGCCCTATACGGTTTGCTTGCGTTTGCAAAGATGCGCCCTGACGGCGTGTGGGATGGAGATTGAAGGGAGAAAGGACAATGAAAGTTGACTGCCCGTGGTGCAAAATCGAAATGCTAAGAGTAGATGACCTTGTTTACAAGTGTTTTTACGGTTTTACAAACCTTAAGGCGACCTGTTCTGGATGGAGATGCCCCAAATGCGGGAGAGAAATGTTTGACCGAAAATCACTATTGAATGCAAATCTAACAATAGACACTCGGCCAATTGATGCCAATGCACTGCGGAAGCGTGTTGAAGAATGGATACAGGAGTTTAGCGAAGAATTTTCTACGGAATATCGGTATCAGGAATGTGACTTGGAAGATTTGTTAGATTACATCGACGCCGCGCCAACAATCGAGGTGAAAGACAATGGATAATTATTCAGAATACCTTGAACGAAACGCACTTATTGAAAGAATCAAGAAAGCATATTGCAATGGTTGCGAGAATCACAATGGGGTTAAATGCCGTGCTTGTGATATTGGAGATGCCATTGAAGTTGTGGAAGATGCGCCGACAGCCCTAGAGCGTACCGCTGAATGGATTGCGCAGGACGATACATTCACAATGTTCGAGTGTAGCAGATGTCACACAAAAAATCATCATACACGTTGGAACTACTGCCCGAGCTGTGGTTCTTTGATGGAGAACAAAGAAGATGGCTAACACACTCTGGCATCCAGCAAGCGAACCGCCACGAGAGCGGACGCAGCCTTTGTTGCTTGCGACTAAGAAAACGTGGCGTGATAAAGATGGAAAATTGTTGCAAGGAATCTCGCCGACAGCGTACTTTCTTGGCTGTTATGCAGACGGTCAGTTCTGGGATGAGATAGGCGAGAGACTGCCGAAAGATGTAACGGTAACGCATTGGATGACGTTTCCGATGTTATAGGAGGGCTTATGGAGAACGGTATCGTTATTACGCAAGATATGATTGACTCGTTTACGGCTGCTATGCGAGAAGCGTACAGAGCATACGGAGATGATGAGGAGCGTGTGCATGGCGTAATGGATGGCATTATGTGCGAAACCTTAGACAGGCTTGGCTTTACAGAAGGTGTGGAAATTTTTAACGAAACACCGAAATGGTATGCGTAAGGAGCAGTAAACATGACGAACAAGAAGTTTGGCATCATCGTTATGGACTTGAGCCTTTTTGACTTCGGGCCGAAGCCACCTTGCGGGTACATCAAGGCAAAACATATCCGCCCAGCTTACGGCAAAGGCGCAAGGCCTGTCAAGGCGCATAAGCGAATTACGAGAACGAGAGAGGGATTCAGAAAATGAAAAAACTTAAATTTCCTGAAGATTTCTTTGCGTACGACAACCCAGACTGCCCTAACAAGGACATTGAAAAAGCCGTGAACAAAATGAAGAACTGGATGAAGGGCGAGACCTACAAGAGTAACCCTTGGTTCTTTATGGCTGCTGGCAACTATCTGATTGTCGGCCTGATTGCTGAGGACGGGCAGAAAACAATCTACGTTGCACGGCAGTATTATGAGATAGTCAACATTCCGGGCGAAGGCTGGCTGCGCGAATCTGACGCTGAGTGCCCATTCTGAGGAGGATTAAAAATGGAAGAACTTAAGAGATGCCCGTTCTGCGGGTCTATTCCTACGTTATATCACGATGGATTGCATCAAGTGGATTCAAAGAGAAGATACCACACAACATGGATGATTCTGTGTGAAAAATGTAATAATGCATCAATGAGCAATAGCGCTTACTATAGCTTTGATGAAGATGGCGTTTTGTCACCGTATGACGAAAAAGACGGACGACAAGAAATCATCAGCCGGTGGAACAGCCGTTACAAAGAGGATTAAGTATGGAGCAGGGACACAAGCCGAGAACATCAATGATTCTTCTGTTGGAACACGTTCATGCGATGGACGAGGTGACAGACGAGGAATTTGGAGCATTCGTCCGCAACTATGCACAGTATGTTGAGACTGGGATTGAGCCAGCGTACGACGACGATCGTGCTATGCGGATGCTCTGGAAAGTCGTTAAGGCGTTCGATGATATGAACGTGCAGAAGATGGAAGAACGTGATAAGCGTAGACGAGAAGCAAACAAGAAAAATATAAACAAGCGTTGGAACGATAAAAAATACGAAAGCATACCAATGGTATCACAGGATACGAATGGTATAAATGGTATACCAAACATACCAACTGATACGAATGGTAACTTATCTGTATCTGATTCTGTATCTGAATCTGATAAAAAAGAAAAATGTGAAAAGAAAAATACCAACGAAGTAAAACGCTTTAAAGCACCGACTGTCGAGCAAGCCAGAGAATACTTTTCCGAGAAGGGCTACATGGAATCAGAAGCAGAGCGGTTTGTTGACCACTTCACGGCAAATGGCTGGAAGGTCGGCAAGTCGCCTATGAAAGACTGGAAAGCTGCTGCACGGAATTGGATGCGTAACGTGAAGGACTGGAACGGTGGCTACCAGCAGACAATGGCTGAATTGCCTGACGAGGGAGACTTTCTGCGGTGAATATTGAAAATCAGACCCAATACATCCTGCTTGGGGCAGTACTTACGTTTTCTGAGTATGCCGATGTGTTGCAAGACCTCAAAATCGACGATTTCTGCCCTGAACTGCATGATACGTTCGCTGCCATTCGTGGCTATTGGGAACACAACGACAAGTGGAACCCGGTAGAAGTCATGGGGCGGTACGATAACTGCAAGAAAGCAATGAGCGAATGCCTTGATGCCTTCGGCGCAGAGTTCATCCGCAACGTCACCCACGACATGATGCTTGGATGGGCTGGAATCGTCAAGGAACAGGCAGCATTGTCCAGAGCCAGAGAACTTGCGTTCAAAATCGTTGATGGCTCGACCAGATACGCAGACCTGACGGGCATTTATGAGCAGCTAGGCGAAGCTATCAATTTACACAACGAGAGAAGCGATTTCATCCCGATGTGCGATGGCATAGACAATTACATCCGCAAGTTGGATGATAAGCCGGAGTATATCAGCACAGGACTTAAAGTGCTGGACAACAACTTGCATCTTGTGCCGGGCAACTTCGTTGTGATCGGCGGCAGACCGTCTGCTGGTAAGACCGCTCTGTCTCTGCAACTTGCCTGTGAAATAGCCAAGAACGGGCGCAAGGTGGCGTATTTCAGCCTAGAAACAGACCCAGACACGCTTTATGCTCGTATTATCGCAAACCAGTTAGGCGTACCGCTACATACGGTCAAAAACAAGACCGTCAGCATTGACGAGCTTGACCGGCTGGCAGCCATCAAGAAATATCCTCTGTTCGTCCGCTCTGCCGCTGGTAAGAGTGTTGGGTGGATTAGAACGCAATCCATCAGAATGCAGGCCAAAGTAGTGTTCATCGACTATTTGCAGCTTATCCATCAGGCCGGAGCGAAAGATCGATACAGCGCTGTCACGGAAATCAGCATGGCACTGCATGAGTTTGCACAGTCCACAGGAACGCTGGTGGTAGCACTTGCACAGCTCAATCGAGAAACGGCAAGAGCGGGCATCCCACCGACCGCCGCAGACCTTCGAGAAAGCGGACAGATCGAGCAGGACGCAGATGCAATCATCCTGCTAGCGCAGAACGTGACCACGAAAAAGCGGCCGGAGCAGCACTATCACTTTGCGCTTGAGAAAAACAAAGAGGGCAACGTGGGGTCATTGGACATCACGTTCCAGATGGAAACACAGCAGTTCAAAGAATGCGTGTGGATGTAACGAAAGGAGAACGACTATGAAAAAGATTTTGACCGTATGTGTATCCGCTCTGGCGGGCATTATGCTGATGACTGGATGCAACAAGCAGGTGGTAGACCTGACGTATAGCTACTCGTGGGCACAGCTGAAAATGCCTGATGGAACGATTATCGAGGGCAAGCTGAATAGTTGGGACGATTACGAGGGCGATCAGCTGCAAGTGAAAATTGACGGCGTGACCTATCTGGTTCATTCGTCCAACGTGGTCTTGAGACATTGAAAGCGAATACAGAATCTGAACAAATGGGCTGTCAGCAATGGTAGCCTTTCGTTTTTGCCAGCTCCACGAGAAAGCCTGTTTTAAGGCGTTTTGGATGCTAGACGATAACTTTATCGACTTAATCGCGAAAACGCGCCACGGACGCTCGAAGACGGCTCTCCGTTGATGCTGATGGTATATCTCAAACTAGACTATGCGATTAGAACGATGTAGGAGCGTGGAGAACGGCTTTTTGAGTTCGGACGTGAAAGTTATCGGGTCAATCAGAAAAACGCGGCAGACAGGCTCTTACACGCCTTTCCCGCGATGATAGCAGCCAGATGAATGAACACCAGCGACTATTTATCTAACCGCATAACTGATTGAGACGAACCGGCTACGACTATTGCATACCAAACGATACGAATCGTACCAGTTGATACGAATGGTATACGTTGGTATCATGGTATACCAATCTTCCCCCCCCTTTTCTTCCCCCTCTTTCCCCTACAACCCCTATTACCCCCTATAATGCCCCTAACTCCCCCCTCAAACAAATAAATTGTTTGAGGCCCCCACGCCAAAATGGTGCGACAACTGCGACAACTGAAAATGACAACCAAATATTTTGCAAAGGTTCTTTCTCCCGGCAACCCTCTATCTCCAAAACTATACCGTTAGCCAGCAGAGCAGACCGTAACCAGCATCTTCTGTCAGGTTCTTATTGGCTGAATATAGGCAGATCGTCTAGCTAACCTCTACGTTACGTCATCCTCTATCGTCCGGCGCACCGCGCCGACCGGGTGACCTCTAACGGTAACAGCATCTAACCTGCATAGGGGAATAGCATCTAATCAATCAACTGCTACGACTATTTCACATGGAGAATTGATTTCATTTTGCAGTCGGTTGAATATGTATAAATATTGCATTAACTATTCCTAGTAGAATGCTATGGATTGAATGAGATACCATAGTGCGTTACTGGGAATTAAATCGAGCAGGAACGGACAGAATTGGATGGTACGACTATTACAGCAGAATAATAGTTAAAAAGATTGAGTAATTGTCTGCGACTATTATAATAAGTACGATGATTAAAGATTTTGAGGTAATGTGATTGAGATTAAAATTGACAGGTGTCTTGACACATATTGATTTTTTGGTGGTCGGACGACTTAGCGACTATCGCACCTCTCTTTCTCTAAAAGGAGAACGACTATTTCACACAAAAAACACACGACTATTTGACGATAATTTGCAAGAAAACGCTACGACTATTACTCTACGACTATCAGCGTACTGCTCGTTACTATACGATATATAGGACTTTCAAAAGCTGGTCATCTGACGACTTTACGACTATTCTACGACTATTTTAGCGGAGAAACTACGACTATTCCAGCCGGGATGCTACGACTATTGCTGACCTTTATTAGCTATCGGGCGAAAGCCCGAAAAGAGATACGGCGAGAGCCGCCAATGGTTCCGCGCCGCCCGCTGAGCCAGGAAGAAAGCATAATGCCAGGCTAACCCGGTACCAGGCTAATGCTAGGCGTTGGAAGCATCGAGACCCCGCTGGGCTTGCGTGGTCTGCGGTCTGCTGCACTGTCTGGCATGGATCCATAACAGGGGCGCACCCCTGCGCCCTTATATACATTATTATAATAGGGCTGCTGTGCTGGCCTGTACAACGTCCGGGCGTAGCGCTGGTATCTGGTATGCTCTGGAGGTGCTGAGGCGCTGTGATACGCTCCGGCGTGGCGCAGGCGGTATTATGGCCGCTTGTGTCGGTCTGGTATTGTAGGCGGTAGAATGGGGCAAATCAACGGAAACGCCACTGTAAAGCCATGTAAACGTTTTTAATGTTATGGCTGGATAATTGCATTGGTAGCAGAAAAGCCACCGCAAACGCTTGTGCGTAGCTTATACGCTTCTGGGCAAAATAAAAGCCCTGCACCGTGTCAGTGCAAGGCAAAAGAAAAACCCGGCCATTTCTGACCGGGTGAAATGCTTCTTATTTTGACGCCTTAAACAGCGCCGAGAAAAACCAAAAAAAGAACAGGATACAAGAAAAAATCACTTGTCGCACCTCCATCAAACCACGCTAAAACGCTTGTATGTGGTGCGCTTGCTGCACTCTGCATAAATATCCGGGTGTGCTGCCTGTAAAAGCTTGCTATCAAGTCGGACGCTTTGCACATCCTTGTAAATGGCCTTTGCAGTGCCCTGCACCATTTCGGGTGCGCCGTGCATCATACAGATAATATCTGCTTTAATGCTTTCGTTCATTGCTTCCAGCTCTTCCAAAAGCCGCTTATTTTCGCGGTACTCGTTCACTTTTTCCTCGAATAACGTCATTTTTTAGCCCTCCATATAAAGATGCAGCGCGGAAGTTAACTTTTTGTATCGCTCAAAATCGGCTTGCGTTCCGCGTCCAAAGTTAAAAGCGCCTGTAATGCGTTCTTCGTCCCATATACTATAAGCACCGGCGTTAATAGCGGCTTTTACGCTGCCGCGATACTCTGCCGCAAGCTCCGGCTTGTAAATATCGATTGTCATTATTTGCCCACCCCCCCCCTTAGCTATTAAGGAATGCCAGCATAACCAGCGCACCGCTGACCATGCCGCCCACATACCAGAGGGCGGCCCACTGGGCAAAGTCAAGAGTAATCATTTTTAGACCTCCTTATAATACAGGCCGTTGGCGCGGCAGATTTTGCGGATACGGTTGCAAGCTTGGTACAGTGCACGGGCTTGCACGTCAAGCCACGTTTCCCGGCTGTTAGGCTCATACGCTCCGCCGTGCTTGCGCTTGAGTTCGGACGGGGTGCAGACACGAGCGGCAATATCAGCATCATAGCAGAGGGAGCAACCGCCGTTGCTGTACTGCTCCCAGCAGCTTGCACCGTTGAGCGCCCACCGCTCAAGCTCTGCGCCGTCAAGGGGCAAGCGCTCCATGTTGTCCGCGCCCTCCTGCACATCGTCCAGCAAGTCAAGAGCGTACAGCGTGACGGCCTTATCCCACGCGCTGCGGTCGTGGCGGGCGTTGAGTTCGGCGCGGATGGTATCTGCGAGTGCGGTATAGTCGATGGTCTTTTTCATGGTTTTTGTCCTCCTGTTTTGTAACGGTATTTGGTAGGTGTAACGTATATCTACGTTGTGCCTATATTGTAACGTATATTTACGTTTTTGTCAAGTTGCGCACGCAACATAATAACGTATTTGTACGTTTTACTTTTTTGTCCGTTTGGGCGTGCTCTATCGGACACGTTGCGCAGGCAGTCCAGCGCCCCGCACCCTGTCCGATCGTCCCGGCGCGGGCTGTCTGGTATCGAGTGCAGACCGGTGCAGCGTGTCCAGCGTTTGGGCGTGTGTGTCGGTGCGTGGCGTGGTCTGCCCTGCCGCCTGTGATGTGTAGCCGTTCCGGGTGCGCTGGGGCTGGGGTCTCCACCTCTGGGGTATATGGGGCGAGCTGGGGGTGGGGTGGTCGACACCTCTCGTAGAAAAAATTCAAAAAAGGCGTTTTCGGCGTTCCTCTTGTCAATACCCACCCCACCCTCACAAATCAAAACCCATCTGATTGTGCAAGTCTCCAAAAATTCCGAAAAAAACAAAAAGACCCCTTACGGAGCCATTGAATGTGTTATACTGGCAAAGGAAAGGTGGAATCAAAAATGCAAACGTTCAGTGGAATCATGCTGCTTGCTGGATTTATTCTAAGTGTGTGTTGTATCGTCAATGCACTTAGAGGAAAAGGGAACAGTAAGTTCTGGTACGGGTCTATCGCTTGTTATATTTGCTTTGGTATATTCTACGGAATCTATCAAAAAGATGGCAGAGACTTTGGAATCGGCTGTACGCTGGCCTTTGTAGCATACAGCGTAAAGATTATCTGGAATCTCCTGAAGTCGATTGTTAAGCACGAAAAGTATTCAGCGAAGAAAGACTTGATTGCTTTAGTTGTGTGCTTAGTGCTAGTTGTTGTTGGCATGAATCTTCCGTATGACAAGGAGCTGGAAGCAGAACGCGCGGCGGCTTCCGAAGAAAAAGCAGCATCTGAAGCCTTAGCTGCATCTATCAAAGCAGCGGAAGAAGCAAAATCTGCATCCGCAGAGCAGCAAGCTGAAAGTGAATCCGTATCTGAAAGCCAGTCTGAGTCCGAAGTTGAGAGCGAACCTCAGCCCGAGAGTGAACCTATCCATGTTGAAACGGAAGAAGAATACAAAGCATCTTGTGGAACCGTAGGCTACAAAGATTTATGCCGCTACCCGGAAAAGTACGCTGGAACAAGAATTGTAATCAAGGCAAAGGTACAGCAGATTATGGATGCTTCTCTTTTCAGCGGCGACAAGGCATGGCGCGTTCAGGATAACGAAGATGGGTATGATATGTACCTTGGAAACGAATACTATGCTGTTGATAAAAGGGAGAGCGGCTCTGTAAAGATTCTTCAAGACGACATTGTTACAATCTACGGAGAATTTACCGGGACAACTGAAGTCACAAGAGCATTGACAATGACAAAAGATGAAATCCCTCGCATTGAAGTCAAATACGCAGACCTCGCAGAATAATCTATAACACAAAAAGCCAGCGGCTAGATGTTCTCTAACCACTGGCTTTTCTTATTGGCTGTTTACTTCACGATTTCACCGTGATAGGGATGGTACTCAACATTGGGCAAGGGCATCCAATACTTCACATCGTGCATGATGCACTTGTTGTCCCGGAGCAGAACCGGCTCGATCTCGCCGTTTTCGTCCGCTTCAAAGGAAAGCTGACCGCTATCGACAACCTTTCCGTCACAAGCGATAACAGGCTCGTGGACGCACTCGCCGTAGTCAACGGTGCGCCAGAGCTTCAGCATGGTCTCGAAAGCGTAGTTGAGGTATTCCCCCATATCCTGAATCTTATCTGCGGTAAGCATAGCTGTTCTCCTTTCACATGGGCATCTGGGTCTGGCCGTTTGTGACCTGAACCAACATAACAGAGTTCGCACACGGTCTCCACTTCTTGATGTACTCAACGGCTTCATCAAACCGCTTCTTCGGCACGTTGTTTCTGCTGTTCACGTTGAACCAGTCCTGAATGTCCCGGTTGCATTCCATGAACAGCTTCTGAGAGACGCTACGGCTCTTGTAGGCCGGGCTGTCCATGCCGCCAAGAGCGTTGATGACCACCGTGTTCACGACACGCTTCAACACGCGCTGCTGGTTATAGTCGATGGTCATAGTGTTCTCAAGAGCGGAAATGCGCTGCTCCTGCTTCATAGTGCGCTGGTCAATCACAAGGATTGCTTGCAGTTCCTTAGAAAGCCCTGCGAACTGGTTGACGGACGCGTTCTTTTCAAGGTCAATCAGCTTCTGGCGAATCTCCATGCCCTCAGGTGTCCGCTGAATCATTGCAATGTGCTTTGCCATGTCCAGCTTGATGATGTGGTCGATTTGAACCTGTGGCATTTTACGCCCATCTTCACGGTGAACATTTTTGTTCTCCGTGAAATAGTCCGTGCCATCGACAAACCCGTATTCCACCATACGGGGAAACCAGACGTGATAAGGGGTCTTGATTTTGAGCTTTTCGTGCAACTCCCGACCCAGCACAACCTTTTCGCCGGTGTCAGTGTCGTACACTGGGATAACATCTTCAGAGAAGATTCGGATGTTTTCAAGATTATTATTCATAGAAATTTAGCCTTTCTATCTTGCGAGAGCAGGCCATCTCTGGTATAATAACCCAAAGAGGGTCTATACTCTCTGAGTGTGTGGTGATACGTTCGCTAAAGTTTGCCGACCCAAGCGAGCGTATCATTTTTCGTTTTCATTGGCGGAATCCATCGGATGCAGCGTGAAGAATGCTTCACGGAACGCAGCAGAGATGGAGACCCGGTTCTTGATGCAGTATTCCTGCAAGCTTGCAAACTGCCGCTCCGTCACGCTGATGGTAACGGTGTGACCGTAACGCTCTGCGTAAGGACTACTCATACATATTCACCCCCTTTCGTTTTGCTGTGCAATAAGTGTAACTGCAAAATATCTGAATGTCAATCAAAAATACACTAGATATTGTGTTCACTAGTGTTGACATCAGATTTTGCGGTTCTTATTGGCTGCTCCCGCTTCGTACCCTGCCCGATAGTTCAGTTCGGACAGCTTACCCAGTGCTTCTGCGTACTCCCTATCCTCGCTGGTCGGCTCTTTGCCGTGCGCGAGGGTTTTCAGAAATTCTTCGGTTGTCGTGGGAAAATTCATGTTTTTTGCTCCTAACTCTTGCGGAAAGCAGCCCTTTTTGGTATAATAGATTCCGAAAAGGGAGACTGCCCCCTTGGTGGTTGCAGTACCTTCTTTTTGTAACGGATAAGCTATCAGCTAAACTTTGGTAGGTGGGTGCTGATAGCTTATTTTTTTATGCGTTCTGCAACATTGAAGATTAGATCAATGCCCATTCTTACAACATCACTCTTGGTTCCATCCAGAGCGTTAGCGCAAAATGTGATTTTTTCGATATCCCCTTCGCTAAGTCTGAACGAAACCATACGCATAGATTCGTTTTTAGATGGCTCTGCTACTTTCTGCAACTTCATCACCTCGCTTTGTTACTGGTGATAGTATATACCCGATATTGAACACTTGTCAATATGGAAATTTGAATAAAATATACTTTACAGATTCAGAATTGCTCAAAAATAAAGCGTATACACGTTTTCGTGTAAAATGATTAACGTTCTTATACTACTATACTCTGTATTTACAGAGTATAGTATATTTATATATACATAGAACGTAAATTTACGCTTGACGTATAAATACGTTTGTGGTATACTGAAACCAGCAAAAAGAAAGAGGGAGCAAAAAAATGAGAGCCGCAGAAATTATTAAAGACATGGTTGTAAATTCTCATCCAAAAATAACTTACAAGGTTCTCGCAAAAAAACTTGGTTATAAAGCAGCAACGAGCGTCACGGATAGGCTGAATCGTGGAGAACTGAGCGCAGAGAAATTTGCACAATTTGCAGATGAACTTGGCTACGAAATTATCATTCGTCCCAAAACCATCAAAAAGGACAAAGAAGATTTTTACCGTTTGGAATATCCCAAAAGAGCAAAGGACGGCGATTCTGAATGAACGTAGCGTATGTTCGTGTATCTACTGTTGAACAGAATGAAGCACGACAGGTAGAAGCGTTGAAGCGGCATAATATTGACCGCTGGTTTATTGAGAAGGTCTCTGGCAAGAATATGGATAGACCGGAGTTGCAGAAGATGCTTAAATCGGTTCAGCCGGGCGATACCGTATTTATCCACGATTTCAGCCGCCTTGCTCGCAGCACGAAGGACTTGCTTGAAATGGTTGAAACGCTGCAAGCTAACGGCGTACACCTTGCAAGTGATAAAGAAAACTTAGATACGGGCACTCCCACCGGCAAACTGATGCTGACGATGATTGCAGCCATCAACGAATTTGAACGACAGAATATGCTCGATCGCCAGCAAGAGGGCATCGAAGTAGCAAAGCAGAAAGGCGTTTATAAAGGCCGCAAACCCACCGAGTATGATCGAAACCTTTTTGACGTTCTCCATGAGCAGGTGGAGAAGCGCATTCTCACGGTCACGGATGCCGCCAAGCAGCTTGGCGTGACCCGCCAGACATGGTATCGGATTGCTGAACAGAACAGGTGACATTGTTCGAAACCTAGAATAAAACTGAATGAGAAAGGAGAATACATTGAAAACGATTAAAGGAAAATATGCGTCCGCAAAGGTGTTCACGGACAATATTGAAGACAAAGCGTCTGAGCAGATTCTCATGCTCTGTAATCAGAGCTTTGTTGACGGATGCAAAATTCGCATTATGCCAGACGTTCATGCTGGTTCCGGGTGCGTAATTGGGTTTACGGCAAACTTGGGCAAGAAGGTCATTCCGAATATTGTCGGCGTGGACATCGGTTGCGGAATGCTTGTCGCTGAACTCGGTATTGAACACATCGACCCGAAAAAGTTAGATAAAGTAATCAGAGAACGAGTTCCGGCTGGGATGAATGTTCACGAATCGCAGAAAATGTCAGATTCTTTCCTTAGCCAGCTTGACTGCAAAGATAGTCTACATAATGTTGACTGGATTCTTCGCAGCATGGGCACTTTGGGTGGGGGCAATCATTTTATCGAGCTGGACGAAGATGAAGAAAAAAACCAGTATCTTGTTATTCATACTGGAAGCCGAAATCTCGGAAAGCAAGTCGCAGAGTATCATCAAAACGTAGCTATCTCAAATATTAAAGGAAAGAACAAAAGAAAAGAAGCTACGGAACGCGTGATTGCGGAACTGAAAGAACAAGGCCGTGAACAGGAAATCTCGCAAAAAATCAAAGAATTGGATGTTCAGTTCCCTAATATTCCGAATGAGCTTTGCTATCTTGAAGGCGAAGAACGTGATTCCTACCTTAATGATATGCGAATTTGTCAGGCTTTTGCGAGGATGAACAGAGCAAGAATCATGCATACCATTTTAGACGGCGTTGGAATCAATTCTATGCTGACCCATGCGTCCTTCTTTGAAACCGTTCACAACTATATTGATGAATCGGATGATATTATCCGAAAAGGCTCCGTATCCGCTAGAGAGGGCGAGAAGCTGATTATTCCTCTTAATATGAGAGACGGAAGCCTTATCTGTGTTGGTAAGGGAAATCCTGATTGGAATTTCTCTGCTCCGCATGGTGCTGGCAGACTATATAGCAGAACAGCGGCTAAAAAAGCATTCAGCGTTGAGGAATACCAAAAGCAGATGAACGGAATTTATACTACGTCAGCCGATGAATCCACGTTGGATGAATGCCCGATGGCATATAAGCCAGCGCAGGAAATTATCAACACAATTTCCACAACAGTTGATATTGTAAAACACATTAAGCCCATTTACAATTTCAAAGCGGGAGAATAAAGCCGAAAGGAAAACGACATGAAAACCGTAAAATTGTCAGATCAGAGTTTGAAACTCATTGAAACGCTGTGCGATTACACCGACAAGCCCGATATTCTCAATGCCATCGCAGACGCTTTGTACTACGATGCGGACGAGCTGAAACGCAGGCTCAACCAGCTTGCAGAAGAAGTCAAATAAACTGAGCAACCCATTTATTAAGATGGATTTTAGCAAATAATTTTCCGAAAATAGCATTATAAAACCGAATATTTGATTTTTGTGCAGTTGTAGGCACTCTTTACATTTTCAGGTAGGGGGTGCCTATTTTTTTATGCAGCCAAAGCAGTGTATCGCCATCATTGACAGTATCAAAGCATATGCAAAGCAGAATCCGACAGAAGCGCAGGTCTACGAGGACTGGTTTCAGGCGGTGGTGAACCTGAGAGATGCTCTGCCGCAAGACAAGCGGTTCGATGCCTACAAATACTCTGGTGAGCTGCGCTCTGTCTGTGCAGCCATGATGGGCAAGATGAAAACAGGCGAGGACGTGGCGAAGGTCTATGACATTATCGGCCGGACGTACCTGTTTGAAGCAAAGGACGTGTTTGACAGCTATTGCATCTACCTTGAATGGAATCGTGCGCCGGAGAAGAAGTTCTATCAGCCGAGACGCAGGGTTCTGAAAGTGCTGGCAGATGACCTGGAGGACTTGTTTTATAAGCGGATTGACTTCTTGGGAGTTAGCTTACCCGCTCGCGTCGGAAAATCGACGCTATGTATTTTTTTCATTACATGGTTGATGGGCAACCGCCCTGACGTTGCATCGGTTATGAGCGGACACTCTGACAAGCTGACAAACGGTTTCTACGGCGAAGTGCTGTCTATCATCACCGACCCCGTAACCTACAACTGGGGCAAAATCTTCCCTGATGTTCAGCTTGTGGACAAAAGCGCAAAGGATGAAAGCGTTGACCTGAACCGAAAGAAACGCTTCCCCACCCTGACTTGCCGCTCGATCGGTGGCACGCTGACTGGTGCTGTTGAAATCGGTGAGGGTGGCGTTTTGTACAGCGATGACTTGATCGAGGACTTGGAGGAAAGCCTGAACGTTGAACGTCTGAACAACAAGTACGATGCCTATCTGAATCAGCTGAAAGACCGTAAAAAGCAAGGCGCATTAGAGCTGATGGTCGGTACGCGCTGGAACGTGCTTGACCCTTTGGGACGCATCCAGAACCAGTATGCCGACAACCCGAAGTACAGATTCCGGGTGATTCCTGCGGTGGACGAGAACGGACACAGCAACTTTAATTATGACTACGGCGTTGGCTTTGACGATGCCTACTATGCCGATATGAAAGCCAGTATTGACGATGCAACATGGTGGGCAAAGTACATGGGCAAGCCCTATGTGCGTGAAGGTTTGCTGTTTCCTGCCGATGAACTGCGGTATTTCAACGGCATTCTGCCTGACGGTGAGCCTGATCGCAAGCTCATGGTCATGGATATTGCATGGGGCGGCGGTGACTTCACGGCCTGTCCTATCGCTTATGTGTACGGCGATGCTGTGTTCATCCCTGATCTCGTGTTCAATAACGGCGATAAGACCGTGACCAGACCGGAAGTCGTGGGAAAAATCATCCAACATAAAATCAACGTGGTGCGCGGCGAAGCCAACAACGGCGGTGATGAATACTGTGATGTGGTAGACAGCCAGCTTCGGCAGCAGGGGTATCACTGCTCTGTCCGCAGCCAACGTGCGCCTAGTGGTCAAAGCAAGCTGTCAAGAATCATCCAGTATGCGCCGGATATCAAACGGTTCTATTTCCTTGACGAAAAACACCAGTCGAAAGAGTACAAAGCGTTCATGGAACAGGTCACGATGTTCACGCAGCTTGGCAAAGTTCCGCACGATGATGCACCGGACAGTCTGGCACAGCTTGCCGATGAATTGTATAACGGAATCAGTAAAATCGAGCCTGTCAAGAGACCTTTTTGATTAAAAACACAATATATTGTGTTCGCTGGGTCTATTTATTTGATTTCACCACTTGACAAGGCTTATAATGTACGCAGGAAGTTTTGCAGCTTCCCTTAAAGGAATAGCTTACACGCGGGGTTTTGTCATTTTACTCGCGTGCGTGTCAACAAGCATATTCCTCCTTTCACCGGTGGAGGTTTTCTCACTCTTTCGCCTTCACCGGGCTTTATATGTTGCGTTTCCAATTGTTTGGGGAATGCCAGCCCGTCTCCCCCACGGCTGGCAAGCAACGGTTCGATTCCGTTACGCAGCACAACCAACTACCTAGCTTTGCATGGATTTATTCTCCAAAACCTCCACCGCTATTCCCGGCTCTCGATGCAATGTTAGGCATGACATTGCAAAGAGCAGCGGTTAACCAATCAAGCCGGGTTTCTATGTTGCATTAGCTCAGTCAGGCTAGAGCACCCGGCTCATAACCGGACATACATTGGTTCAAATCCAGTATGCAGCACCAAAATTGTAGCTGACCCGTTGACTGTCCGTCAAACTGAATGTAAAGGCTGCAATGGTTTTCTTCGGGCGAAGAATAGCACGGCTGGAAGTGCGAACAGTTTCCCAGTAGCTTCTGACAGGTCTGTGCTCAACAGCCTGTTTCCAGAAATCCAACGAAAGGAGCGCCCATGCTAGTTAGAATCTGTTGCCCTTGTATCAGACAGAATCCCATCTATAAGAACGTCCGCTGCAACCGCTATCTTGGCGAAGTGGACGGACGATACCATTTTAAGTGTGACAGATGCAAGGGCGTTATCGAAGGAGACACAAGGGAAGGATGGGTGAAAATCATTCATCCACCAGAAAAGTGAATGGCTTTTGAAGCGCAGTTTTGGCGCAGTGAGATAGACCTTAACAGGTTTGTCTTGCTGCGCTTTTTATTTTGCAGGAAAGGAGGAAAACATGGCTGAGTATCAGATGGTCGTTGGCGGCTTTTTGAATGAGCCGTTGACCGGACGCAGACCGATTGAAACGCCGGAGACGGAAATCAATGAAGCGAACGTGCTGAAAGTGGTCACGGGCAAGGCAGAGCCTATTCATCTGCTGAATAAGAACGAGATTCGCTTTCTGCACAACTACTACTTGGGCAATCAGCCTGTCCTCCAGCGCACGAAGGAGTACCACGCTGAAATCACCAATCGCATTGTAGAGAACCACGCCAATGAGTGCGTGGGCTTCTACACAGGCTACATGAGCGGCACTCCCTGCTCTTATGTGCGGTCTGAAACGGCAACAGGTGATGGCGAGGAAATCGCCCGCCTGTCCAATGCTTTGCAGTATGAGGGCAAGGATGCGCTTGATCGGCGGCTCTGGCAGTGGATGTTGGAGTGCGGACAGGGATATCGCATTGTTCTCCCTGACAAGGGGTACAACGGCAATTACCCGGACGAAACGCCCCTGCTGGTAGACGTTCCCGACCCGGATATGGCGTATGTGATTTACAACTCCGGCATTGGCCACAAGCCCATCGCCAACGTTCTGCACATCCCACGCAATTATCAGAATGACCTAAACGACCTGATTTGCGTGTATACGCCAAACCAGTACTTTGAAATCGACAACGGCAAGGTCACAAAGTCGGAGAGCCATTCTCTCGGAATGTTGCCGATGGTCGAATATAAGCTGAACCCGGAGCGGATGGGTTTGTTTGAACCGGCTATCCCTGTGCTGGATGCCATCAATCTTTTGGAGAGCAATCGTCTCGATGGCGTAGAGCAGTTCATCCAATCCATCATGGTCTTTATTAACTGTCTTGTTGATAAAGAAGCATTGGAAGCTGTCAAGGCTATGGGCGCAATGTCAATCAAGTCTACTTCTGGACTTGCTGCCGATGTAAAACAGCTTGCAAACGAGCTGAACCAGCAACAAACGCAGATTTTGATTGATTCCATGCTGAACGTGTATCGCAGTCTGACTGCTATGCCTAGTGCCACTGGCAGCGAGAACGCAACGTCCGACAATGTGGGTGCGGTCATCGTCCGCAATGGCTGGAATCACACCGAAGCAAGGGCGCAGCAGTACGAGAATATGTTCAAGTACGCTGAACGACAGAGCCTGTCTGTGATGCTGAAAATCCTGCGTGATACAGCTGGTTCTAAGCTGATGGCAAGTGACATCAACATCAAACTGCCCCGCCGTCAGTATGACAACCAGCAGAGTAAGGTTCAGATTTTTGCACAGATGTTGCAGCAGACCATTGACCCGCAGTTGGCGTTCACTACGCCCGGTCTGTTCCCTGACCCGCAGGCTGCTTACGAAATGAGCAAGCCCTTCCTGATTGCCGCTGGCAAGCTGGGAGAGGATGGAAAGGCGCCGAAACCGCAGGAACAGCCTAAACAGGACATCACCGACACAAATGCCGGGAACACGGTTGATAAACAGCCAAACAATGCGGATGGAGAAAAAGATAATGCGTGATTTTTGGAAACAGTTGTTTTGCAAACATGACTATACGCTTTCTCGTTGGCATTGGACGCACGGTATCAACGGAGACGAACCACGCGAAATGGAGTGCAAGTATATCTGCACGAAATGTGGAAAATTCAAATGGACGCACCCTGACCGGAATTCGGCGCGAGAAAAATCTATTTTGGACAGCGGCATTGAGCCGTACAAAAGAATTTACCCAAAGGAATAAAGAATCACCCCGAATCTTTGGGCTGATATATTCCGGCAGGGAAGCCGGGATACAAATTTCGCAGCGTTGCAGGGAAGCAACGGTAAAAAAACGCAGGAGGAAATTAACGATATGAAACTCAATGTGTTGCTTGGTGATGCCTACAAAGAGGGCATGACCGCCGATGAAATCATTTCTGCGCTTGAAAAGGTTGCAGACCCTAGCGCAGAGGTGGAGAAGCTGCGTAACGCCGTGACGAAAGCCAACGGCGAAGCTGCTGAGTGCAAGAAGCAGCTCAAGGCAAAGCGCACCGATGACGAGAATGCTGCACAGGAACAGGCTGACAAGCTGGCAGAGATGCAGAAGCAGATTGAAGCCCTGACTGCCGACAAGGAGAACCTTGTCAAGGAAAAGACCCTTGCATCTTACCGGGAGAAGTTCGTTGCACAGGGTTATGACGCTGAACTTGCCAACAAGGCTGCATCTGCACTGGCTGACGGTGACATGGACAAGGTGTTTAAGTTCCAGTCGGAGTTTATGACCGCTCACGACACCGCATACAAGGCTTCTCTGCTGAAGGATATGCCCACACCTCCGGGTGCGGATGGCAAGGGCGGCTCTGACAGTGAAGGTGTGGCGTTTGCTAAGAGCCTTGCACAGCAGAACGCAAATACTTCTAAGGCATCGAGTGACGCAATGAGTGCTTTTCATTAACAAGGAGGAAAACATGAAGTTTACCCGAAACACGGTCAACGGAATCAACGATACTATCCTTGCTTCCAATGACTACACCGCCATCCCCTTTACCGTGACCGAAACTGCTGCGGTTAAGGCTGGCTATCCCATGACGCTGGCTGGTAAGAAAGCTGTTGCTGCTGGCGAGACTGGTTCTAAGACCATCAACGCTGACGGCATCCTGCTGTATGACGTTGACCCGGCAGAGAACCCCAATGCTTCCCTGCTGATTCGTGGCGTTATCGACACCAAGAAGGCCGCGGCAAGTTCCGGCTTCACCTTTGACGCTGACGCAATCAAGGCACTCAAGACCGCCGTTCCCGGCATTTTCTGCCGTGACAACATCAGCGTGAACGCTTAATAGGAGGTAAAACAACATGGCACTGAATCTTAAGGAAGTCTTTGCCCCGGCTGCGATTGCCGCCTATTGGACGAATGACCCCACCAATGCGATGCCGTTCGCATCTGACGCACTGTTCCCTGCAAAGAAGAAGGCTGGTCTTGACCTGAAGTGGCTGCGCGGTCACAAGGGCGTTGGCGTTTCTCTGATGCCCAGCGCATTTGATGCAAAGGCTACTTTCCGCACCCGCGAGGGCTTCAAGTTCGATGAAACTGAGATGCCGTTCTTCCGTGAGGGCTACCATCTGGGCGAGAAAGACCGTCAGGAAATCCTGCGTGTTCTGGACAGCAATGACCCCTATGCCCGTGATGTGATGAACCGTCTGTACGATGACACCGCACAGCTTATCACTGGCGCTCGTATCGTTCCTGAGCGCATGATCTGGCAGCTGCTGGCTCCCAGCAATGGCGTTCCTGGCATTACCATCAAGGCAAACGGTGTGAACTACACCTACAACTACGACCCAGACGGCACTTGGAAGTCTACCAACTACAAGGAAGTCTCTGCCGCAAAGTCCAAGTGGAACGTCACCACAGCTACCCCCATTGCAGACCTGAATGCCGCAAAGGACGCTGTTCTGGCAAGCGTGGGCGAGGTCGTGACTGAGGTGTACATGAACACCGCCACCTTCCGCAACATGATTGCTGCGGACGAGGTGAAGAATCGGTTTATGACCGTCACCGCAAAGGCGAACGCCGTTCTGCTGGATGCCGAAGCACGGCAGATTATCGAATCTGCAACCGGTCTGACCATCCATCTGTACGACAAGATGTTCAAGGCAGACCAGTACAGTGCAAGCGAGAAGTATCTGCCCGATGGCATGGTGGTGGTCGCTCCCTCTGGCGCTCTGGGTAGCACTTGGTACGGCACTACTCCGGAGGAAGCCGATCTGCTGTCTGGCCAGTCTGGTGCATCCGTGTCCATCGTGAACACCGGCGTTGCCATCACCACTGAGCTGACCATTCATCCGGTCAACGCCAACGTCTATGCTTCCGAAATCGTCCTGCCGTCCTTTGAGCGCATGGACGCTGTGTACTGCATCAAGGCTTACTAAGGCGAAAGGAGGAAAGCAGCATGGGAGATCAGTATTCCGAAGCGGCAGTCAAGTTGGGGCAGTACATTGCCCCTGCACTTGACCGTGAAATCACGGACGAGGACTACCCACTCTTCGACCTGCTGCTTGATTTCGCCAAAGACAAGATATTTGCGCAGGGCTACCCTTTCGGTAACAGACCGGACGAGCTGCCCTCGCAGTATCAGTCGTTGCAGATACGCATTGCAGCGGAACTGTACAACCACATCGGCGCAAACGGACAGACGAGCTACACCAACAACGGCATTACTCGTGTTTGGGAAAGTTCCGATGTGGCACAGTCCCTGCTTAATGAAGTAGTTCCGAGAGTAGGTGTTATCGGCTGATGTTCAATGGTAGCCCACTGGATAAGCGCCCGCTGTGGTATTCAAACCCTGTTGGCGAGAAAACGCCTGTTGTGGACGAGTGGGGAAACGAGACTGGCGAAACATCGCAGACGTGGAGTACCCCCGCAAAACTGATGCTGAATGTCAGCCCTCCTACTGGTTCTGCGGAAGCAAGCCCTTTTGGAGCGTTCACGGATTACAGCTACGTTGTCAGTTCGTCCAGCAAAAAGCGCAATACCCCACTTTACGAAGGTACACGCGTCTGGTTTCAGACAGACGTTTCAAAGCCCTTCAATTACATTGTGGTCAAGGTCGCAGAGCATATCACGGATACGAAGTATGCGCTGAAAGAGGTGGCTGCAAGTGAAAATTAAAGTGAGGTTGAGTGATGCCGGACTTCGTGATGCGGAACGTCAGATACAGGAGTACAAGACCACCCTGAACAAAAAGGCTAAAGCACTTGCTTTTCGCCTTTCGTGGTTAGGTCTTGAAGTTGCAAAGATACGTTTTGCTAATGCGGAATACGCTGGCTCCAATGACGTGAAATGCCATATCAACCAAAAAGACAAGACCTGCACCATCATTGCAGAGGGCAAATCAGTTGCTTTTATCGAGTTTGGCACTGGTGCACACCACAACGGATATGGCGGTGAGCTGCCGCCCGGCGTTGGTGCGCATGGCTCCTACGGAAAAGGGCAAGGCGCAAACCGCAGATGGTACTACTACGGCGAATCTGGTAATGCCGGTACGCCTGTCAAACAGGTGGATGGTAAAGGCCAGTTGAATTACACCGATGGTAACGAACCAGCTATGGCTATGTGGGGAGCTGTTGAAGAAATGGCTTCTCAAGTCGAAGCAACGTGGAGGGAGGTTTGGAATAGTTGATTGATTATTTCAATTCCATCTTCACGGCTGTTGCCAAGGAGCTGCGAAAGCAAGTCCCTGGCATTTTCGTCACCGGTGAAATCAATGACAGCAACGTCAAAAAGTTTCCGTGTGTGCAGATAGAGGAAAACAGCAATCTGCCTGTGCACATTGATTCTGCTGGGCACAGCAAGTACGCTGCCGTTTCCCTGCGTGTGCGGGTCTACTCCAATAAGGACACCGGGCGCATTGCAGAAGCACGTTCCATTGTTGGCATCGTGGATTCTGTTCTTGAACCGCTTAAATTTTATCGCAAATCGTTTGCCCCGTTGAATGGGCTGTACAACAATTCCGTCTATCGGATTGATTGCAGCTACGGGGCAACAATCGGAGAGGACGGAATGATTTACCGAAACTAAGGAGGTAAACATTCTATGAGTACTGCTATCTCCGGTCTGAATACCACCTTGTATTGTGGCGACAGCGCAACCGCTCTGACGAAGCTGTGCGACATCAAGGATGTGCCCGACCTGATCTCCGAGCCTAACCTTCTGGATGCCACCACCTTGTCTGACCCCATGCAGGTCAACATCTTTGGCATTATCCAGAGCGATACCAAATCTTTCACTGCCAACTACAACAAGGCTGACTATACGAAAGTCAAGGCAGCTGGCTATGATGAGACTTCCGAGAGCAATGCCGTGAAGTACTATGCCCTGAAAATGCAGGACGGCTCCGGCTTCACTTGGCAGGGTATGCATCAGGTTGGTCTGTCCGGCTTTGGCGTAGACGAGGTTGTGGAAATGACCATCAACTGCATCTTCACCAAGAAGCCTGAGTTCAGCGAGACCCTGACTGTCACTGGCGGCTAAACCGCAAAAATCGAATCAATCAAACCGGGCAGAACTGAACAACGGATTTGGTTCTGCCCCTATTTATAAAGGAGAGCATTTATTATGGCTGCTAAGGTTATCAGCTTTCATTCCCCCGATGGCAAGAACACTTATGAGCTGACCTTTACTCGTGACAGCGTGGAAGCCACCGAACGCGCAGGCTTTCAGATTGGCCAGTACACCCAGATGACCAATCTGCTGTCTAACTCTCGTGCCCTGTTTTACGGCGCTTTCATCGCACGGAACAAGGGCATCAAGCGCAAGGTCGTGGACGAGATGTTCCAGCACATCGAGGATAAGGAAGACCTGATGGGCGTTCTGCTTGAAATGTTCATGGACGCTTCCAAGTCCCTGCTGGCAACTGACACTGAGGACAAGACCGCAAAAAACGCAACGTGGGAGATTGTGTAACTGCACAATCTCAGAAAACGGACGGAGAGGAAGAGCCATTCTCCTTCTCTAAGCTGTTCCACGATGTAGAAGCCTATTACATCTCCATCGGCATGACCTATGACCAGTTTTGGTACGGCGATGTCTGGCTGGCAAAGGTCTACCGTGACGCAGAGGAACTACGGGAACGCAGAGCCAACACAGAAGCATGGAGAAATGGCTTTTACATGGCATCTGCGCTTTCCTCTACGGTTGGCAATATGTTCCGAAAGAAAGGGTCTAAGCCTATCAAGTACATGGATAGACCGCTTCCCCTTACCCAAAAGGAGAAAGATGAGTATGAATACCAACGCGCAGTTGAGGCGCAGGAGCGAATCAAGAGAACGATGTTCTCTATGATGGAAAGTGATGGTGGTAGTGATGGCTGATGTTGATATTACGAGCTTATCCGTAGAAATTTCTGCGGAATCGCAGGGCGCAGAGCTTAATATCGACAAGCTCGCTACCGCCATTTCTAATTTGCGGACGAAGGGCAACGTCACAAAGGTTGTGAACAGCCTTGACAAGCTGGCCGGTTCCATTGCAACGCTGAAACAGGCATCTGCCGGAATGTCCGGGCTGGACAAAATCACCAGCTTTCTGAATGGGCTTTCCAATGTCAACACGACTGCAAGCACAAAGAGCATTAACACGGTCGTGAACGCAATCAAGAAGATTCCTGCGGCTGTGTCTGGCTTGAACGGCGTGGACTTTTACTCCATGTCTGGAAGCATTACTCAGCTCACTAACGCTTTGGCTCCGCTGTCCATTCTGGACGCATCGAACCTTAAAGCTCTTGGTAGCGCTTTCAATGCGATCGGAAAGGTTCCTGACCTGACCGACAAGCTGAAAGCGACAGACCTTGATTCTTTTGCAAGCTCTTGTCAGAAGATTTCTACTGCCCTTACTCCCCTTGTATCTCAGCTTGATAAGGTTAGCAACGCTTTTGCAAAGCTCCCTCCGCAGTTGAGCAAGGTGGTCACACAGGCGAACCGCGTGACCGCAGCCAACGAAAAGCAGCGCAAGAGCTATCTCAGCCTGTCCAATCAGATGAACGGCTTTATGCGAAACATGGCAAAGCTGGTTTCGTTGAAAGCCATTGCTGAGTATCTTGGCAACGCTGTTGCGAAATTTAACGACTTCTATGAAGCGACAGACTTGTTCCATAATGCTATGGGCAATTTGAGCGGCGAAGCTGATACGCTCATTAGCAAGATGCAGGGCTTGCTTGGCGTTGACCCGACCAAAGCGATGACCTACATGGCTACTATCCAGAGCTTGGGTACTTCGTTCGGCCTGACCAGCGACAAAGCATACATTCTGTCCAAGAACCTGACCCAGCTTGCCTATGACGAAGGTTCCTATTGGAACAAGGACGTTGCAGAGACCTTTACCGCAATGTCCTCCGCAATCTCCGGTGAGATTGAGCCTATTCGCCGTTTGGGCGTTGATCTGTCTCAGGCGCGGTTACAGCAGGAACTTTTAGCCTTGGGCTTTAACAAACAGGTTTCTAGTCTGTCTCAGGCAGATAAGGCGGTTCTACGTTACATTGCCATTATGAAGCAGACCGCTAACGTGCAGGGCAACCTTGCACAGACCATCCAAAGCCCTGCAAATCAGATTAAGATTCTGAAAGCGCAGTTGGATATGCTGGCGAAGTCTGTCGGCTCTCTGCTCTACCCTGCCATGAAATCCATTCTTCCCCCGCTGATTGCTGCCGTCCAACTTATCCGAGAATTTGTCCAGTGGGTGGCAAAGCTGATGGGTGTAAAGGTCGTGTTTACTGATTTCACCAAGAGCGCTGATAGCGTTGGCGGTATCGGCGACGCAATGGATGACACGGCCGATTCGACAAAGAAAGCCGCCAAAGCCCTCAAGGACTACACGATGGGCTTTGATGAACTGAACATCATTGACCCCACACAGGGAAGTTCTGGTTCTGGCAGCGGCGCATCTGCTGGAAACATCTTGGGCGATGTAGACCTGTCCGGCTACGATATGTTCAAGCAGTACAATGAAGAGTTCGCAAAGCAGATCGATGCTATTAAGCAGAAAATCAAGGATATGCTCCCCATCATCGGCGCTGTCACTGCTGCGCTTGCATTGTGGAAAATTGTTGATTTTTTGACAGATGTTGCGACCGCAATCTCCAAAATGACTGACTTGCAAAAGCTGGCTCTTTCAATTGCGACTGTTGTTATTGAAGCTTCGTTGGTATTTAGCTTTGCCAAAGGTTACGCTTCTACTGGAAACCCTCTCGAACTTTTAGGTGAAGTGGTATCTGCCGCATTTGGCTCTTTTGTTCTTTGGCGCACGATGGGAGCAGATGGCATTACGCTTGGCATGGGCATCGCTTTTGTTGCAAGCCTTGCCGGACTGACTTACGCTCTTGGCACTGGCGAAGCAAATCTTGGCGATGCAAGCACATGGATTCAATCCGCTTTAACTACTGCTTTTGGTTCTATTGCTGGCATTACGTTGCTCACTAATCTTGGAGTAGCCACTGGTACAGCCGCAACACTTTCTATTGGTCTTGCCGGACTTATCACATTTGCGGGAATCACATTCTCTCTTGGCGAAAAGCTGAAAGAATTTCCGGTTCTTGATACCATCATTGCTGCTTTGATGGGAATTTTTGGTGGCGTTGCTGGTGCTGGCGTTGCATTGCTTGTTGGTGCAAGCCTTCCTGTTGCTGGAGCCGTTGCCGCTGCCGGTGTTGGTATTGGCCTTGTTCTTCACTGGGCTGGTATCAAATGGGGCACTAAAGAGAGTGGCGAAAAAACAGATGCTGCCGCAGAAGCCGACATTAAAATGTATTATGTCGAAAATGTTTTTGAGCAGCGCATTGAAGCCATCAAGCAAATTATCGTTACCAAGTGGAATGCGGCCATTGATTTTATGACTTCTCTTCCCGGAAAGGTTGGAAACATCATAAACAGCATTGGCGAGTGGTTCAGCTCTCTTCCTGAAAAAATCGGCTATGCCCTTGGCTTTGCCGTTGGCAAAATCGGGGAGTGGGTCGGAAACATGGTGGTTGCTGTAACAACCGAAGTTCCAAAAATCGTTTCGTCTGTTGTTAAGTTTTTTGAAGAATTGCCTGGAAATATTTGGACTGCAATTCTCAAAGCTCTTGACGTTATTTCTAAATGGCGGGAGCGTATGATAGCTTCCGTTGTTATTGAAATTCCAAAAATCATTTCGTCCATTGTCGGTGAGTTCAAAAAGCTTCCTGACGAATTAAGAAAACTTGGCAAATTCATTTGGGACGGCCTAATCAACGGTCTAAAAGATGCATGGAGTACCGTTACAAATGGTATTAAGAGTTTCACTGATGGTTTTATCAATGGCTTCAAGGAAGCTCTCGGCATTCACTCTCCTTCTACTGTGTTTGCGGGAATTGGTGGTTACATTGTTCAAGGTCTTGCAAACGGTATCACTGCAGCACTTCCTTACGTTGAACAAGCTATGACCAATCTGGCAAACGTTGTTCAGCAGAAGGGCAACGAGATGATTGACTATGGAGCGACCACCGCAACGAATTTCGTTGACGGCTTCTTTAACGGTCTGAGCAGCAAGTGGCAGGAACTTGATTCCGGTTTGCAGAATGACTTCTTCGGCACAGTACAAAATCTTTGGAATGCTGTGCAGAACGGAGACTTGAAAACAATCGGAACAACTACAGCAGCTATTATCTGGCAGGCGATGGGGGAGGAGAACCGAAATCAGGTAAAAGCATACGCACAAAGCTTTATTTCCAATATTTCCGGCGTTTTAAAGGACGCATCTAAAACCCTGTTTAACGAAGCGTTAAAAGTTGGCAAGGTCATTTGGAGCGGCATCACAAAAAATTTTGGAGATATCGTAAAGAGCGTTTCCAATCTTGGAACTACGATTTCTGCATCAATTAGCGCATTGAAGGTGCCTTTAGCCACTACTGGCACTGCAATCAGTCAAGGCCTTTTCGGTGGCCTTGTAAGCTCTTTTCCTGAAATTTTTGCTGCAATGGGCGGCTTGATTGGAAGTGTCGGCTCTGCGTTTGTTGGCCTTCTTACTTCTATTGCCGGTGCGCTTTCGTCTACAGTTTTCGGCATTCCTGTAGCACTTATTGTCGGTGCGGCCGCAATTGCCTTAGGCGCTGCGATTGCGGGTATTGTAAGCAATCTCGGCGGGAAATATTCAACTGATAATTCTTCTTACGTCGGGACCCCTGAATACGATGCTTCTACAGGTTCCACCACTTCTGCAAATGGATACTACGGCAATACATCATCCGGGTCAACAAGTTCTTCCGACCTGCAAGGCGCGGTTTACAACGGCTGCTATAATGCGTTTCTTGATATTTTCCAGCGCTATGGTGACGAAATTACCGGTGGTAAGGAAGTCAGGCTGTTTATTGACGGAAAGCAGATTACTGCTTCGGTCGAAAAGCAGCAGGCTGACCGTGGAGTGCAAATCATGGGCACGGAAGTATATAGCTATTAAGGAAGGGACGGTGAATTATGCAAGCTCTTGTATCAGTGAACGGCGTAGATTTGCCAGAGCCTTCCTCTTATAGCGCAACGACTTCAACCATCGTTGATTCTGGCCGAAACGTGCAAGGCAAGGTTGTTGGCTCTGTGGTTCGACACGATGTTGCAAAAGTGGCTCTTAAGTGGAAATACCTTACCGCAAAACAATGGGCTTCCGTCATCGGCCCATTCACTACAAACTTTTATTGCACGGTACGATTTTACAATCAAGCAACAGCTTCTTATTCCACACGTCAGATGTATGTTTCCGATCGAACAGCCGGAATGTGGCGAAGGGGCCCAAACACCGGAAATGTGATGGGCTGGACGGATTGTTCTTTGAGCCTGGTTGAGGTCTAAAGGTGGTGATTTTATATGTCTGTAAAGCCGTCCGATAAGTGGCTTTCACAATATAATAATACGCTTGTACCCGAAGCTTTTATTCAGATTACTTATCATGCAGCTGATGATGCGGCGCAAACGGACGCTATTGCAAGTTCAGGTTCGCAAACCGTGTTTAGCAACGTGGCATCCATCACTGACCTGGACATTTCCACTTCTGGAAATTACGCGACTGCTGAAACTAATTTTTGGGTTTTAGATGGAAGCTTTGATATCGTCCCGAATTCTGAACCGTATCAAGAATGCGGCTATGTAAGCGGCGAATGCGTATCAAGCTCCAATCATCCAACCATCACATTTTCTTTTAGTAAAAGCCACGAAGAAAAAATACCGGGTCTGACAATCATTTGGTCTGAAATTTTAAATGAATGGGCAAAATCATTTAAAGTTTCCGCTTACAAAGGAACCGCTCTTCTTTTGGAAAAGCAAATTGACAACAACGATTCCACCGAAACTTCAATTGAATTTGAGATTTCCAATTATGATTTGGTTATTATTGAAATTCTTGAATGGTGTATTCCAAACCGAAGAGCTCGTATCTCGCAAGTGGAATTTGGACAACGTGTGAAATTTAGCAAAACAGACCTTCTGTCGTATTCCCATAAATCAAAGCGAGACCCAATTTCCGGCCAGCTTTCCAAGGATTCAATTTCTTTTTCCGTTGATAACAGCGACCAAAAATGGAATCCTATCAACCCAGACGGTCTCTATAAGTATCTGTATGAACGCCAAGCTGTTTTTGTAAAGTATGGCATGGACTTGGACGGACAGACTGAATGGATTAACGGAGGTAAGTTTTACCTTTCTAGTTGGAACATTCCTTCTAATGGCATTACCGCTTCCTTTGAAGCTCGAGATGCTTTGGTGTTTTTAATCGATTCACTATATACCGGAAGGAAAAGCGGAACTTTATACGAAATGTGTTATGACGCTTTGGAACTTCTTGATGTTTCCGGTATCAGCTATTACATCAATGAATCTTTGAAGGATTATACAGCTGATTTTAGCAACGAAAATTCTTCGTATAAAAACGCTGATGTGCTACAGCTTTCTGCTAACGCAGCCGGTATGGCTTTGTATCAGACAAGAAACGGTGAGATTCGGATTGACCGGGTTCCGTACCTTCCTGAAAACAAGTCCGACATTTATGAAATCACTGAAATCAATGATTATCAGTATCCGGAAATCACTTTTTCTAATAAGTTAAAAAACATCTCTTACTCTCTAAATGGAGTTTCGTCATTGTATCCGAATGGTGCTACTGGCGATGGCGTTACGCAAAGTGTAAATAATGCGCTTATCTCTTCTTCCATCGTCTCCCAGCCAAAGAATGTTCTAACTGAAAGCTATAAAGTGCTTTCTAATCGTCGAAAAGCTACCCTGTCTTATCGTGCAAGCCCGCACAACGATGCTCTTGATTTTGTCAAGCTCAATCATCAGTTCGGATATTCTTCTAACTTGTTGATCACGGATGTTTCTTACACGTTTAATGGTAGCTTCAAGGGCTCCGTTACCGGGTATATGATTGAAGATGTTGATTCGTTACAAATCGATGCTTCTGAGATTTACTTACATCCTTCCGACACGATCACGCTCACTGCAACGCTTACCCCTGCATCTGCCGATTCCCCTGTTATTGTTTGGAATGCATCTCCCGCTGGTATCGTTGAGCTGAATGTCATCAAGAACGAACGCGGCGTATCTGTCTGCAACGTTACGTATTTACACAGCGGAAATGCAACGATTACAGCTACAGTTGCGAGCCTTTCTGCTTCTTGCAATGCTACTGCGATTGCGGATGAGATTTCCAACCTCAAAGAAGGCGATACCGTTTACATCTCCGTCGCTGGCGTTTATACCGCTTTTCTTGTCTCAAAGCATAATTACGAGCCAAAATTAAATGGAAAAGGGAGAACGCTTCTTGCTCTTAAAGACGCAAAAGCAGAAAACATTGCGTGGGATAGTAAAATGACAACTCCCGCAGAGTATTCGACCAGCAGTATTGATGCCTTATTGAACGGAAACATAAAAAATTCTTTTTCTGATTTCATGCAGAAAAAAATCGGCAAAACTACTTTTTATTATACCCCAGCGTTCAAAAAAAATGATTCTAACAATTATGTACCTTCTGCTGTGTCTACTCTATCTCGCAGTATATTTTTACCTTCCGCAAAAGAAATATACTACGGATTTCCAGATAACAGTAGTTCTATTAACGAAATTTGGGGTTATGGATGCAACGTAGAAGGAAGCCCGCTCCCTACAGCAAAAGAACTTTTGAGAAATCCTTTTTTTACCGTCGGAGACGATTACAGCCCGTATCAGCAGTGGACGAGAACTCCCGTTACACATCTTGAATATTTTGGCATGAATCCTTCTGTTGGGGATATCTATTATCGTTCTATTGTTGTTTCAAGGTATTGGGACAAAGCACATCTTGGCGATTCTAATGACAAAGAGGAATTATTTTTTTATGATTGTATCGGTTCTGGCAACGATGGCCGCAAGTGCTATCATTACATGTTTACCGTTCCGAGCAATTTGCCTATCGGGTATCAAAACAGAGTTGAGGAAGAATAATTTATGGCTCGTTGGATTACAGACCGAACGCAATCAGATGTTGACCGCGTGAAAGAAATTACCGCAAAGGCGAGAACAGGCACGTGGACAAAAGTCGAACAATCGGAATGGCTTGCCGGAATGAAGGGCGCTTTAAGCTATACGGATTTTAACCGCATTGAATCCGGCATTCAAGAGCTTGGCTCCATTGTTGGCGCGTCTGTTTCTGTTCGGACTGATTGGACAGTCGATGGATATATGAAAATCTCCGATGCAACACGTTGGCTTTCTAACATCAACTCCATTCGCACTAAATGCTCTGGCCCATCTGCTATTGCAGATACGCCAGAAAGCATGAATAAACTCGATTTTTCAAGGATGAATCAAATCGAGCAAATTTTGTTCGACATTGAAACGCTTGCTAAAACATACGTTACGTTTTCCGGCGAATACATGACAGGAGATGGACAATATGGTTTTTGAAGACCGTGTGGCGAAATATCCGGGTCGGTGGACAATGGTAAAATCGGATGGAACATCCGAAATTGTCACTCTTATCCGAAATGACGAGCCAACAAAAGAAGGAACGCCAATCAATGCATCCACCTTAAACGAGCTGAGTACCGTTGCGGGCGCAATTAACGCAAAGGAAGAAGCCGTTTCGGCAGCGCATGCTGCTGCATCCGAAAAGGCTAAAGCAGAACAAGCGGCTGCAAATGCTGCGAACGCTGTTAAGGTCGATTTGAAAGAATACTCTGACAAAGCAGTCACGAGTGCGTCAAATGCAGCGAAGAGCGAAAAAAATGCGAAAGTGTCCGAGACGGAGTCTGCCAAAAACCTGCAAGGGACCAAAGAGTATTTTGAGCAGGTGCGCACTATCACCATCGGTGCACAGGGCTGGTACGCCACGCCGGAAGCCCTCAAGACTGCTGTGCCGGTGGGCGAAAACGGCTGGTGGGCAGTGGTCGGCACGACCGACACCATCTGGACGTGGGACAGCGACACGGGCGCGTGGAAGGACAGCGTGCAAAAAGCTGATTTATCCGACTACTACACACGGGAACAAGTAAACAGGCTTCTTGAAGCGCAAAAGCTTGCAGACCATCCGGTGGGCAGCATCTACCAGAGCACCGACCCCACCAGCCCCGCCGCACTGTTCGGCGGCAGCTGGCAGGAGATTGCGCAGAACCGGGTGCTGATGGGTGCATCCTACGCCCACGCAGCGGGCACCACCGTGGAGGCCGGACTGCCGAACATTGCAGGTAGTTTAAGCGAAACCTCAAATAACGGTAAAACATCACCATTTCGCGGTAATAAAAACGCCATATCGTCAATAGGTGCTTTGGCAGTTACAGAGGTTAGCTCTCCTTTTTGTGGATATGCTGGATATGAAGGGTCGGCATATGATATTTCTTTTGATGCTTCCCGCTCGAATTCGATTTACGGTCGCAGCTATACCGTGCAGCCCGCCGCCTACTATGTGCACATCTGGCGGCGCGTGGCCTGAGAAAGGAGGTTTTGAACCATGAAAATCATTGACGAGACCGGCGCGGTCGTGGAAAACCCCGACCTGACCCTTGGGTATCTGGTGGACGACACTGAAGAAGTCACCCACCCCGCCGTAGAGGGCGTGGAAGAGCAGTGGCACTGGGAGACAGTGACCGAGTATCCGAACGGTGGCAAGGACGTGCAGAAAATCATCGACCGTCCCGGCGTTCAGGCGCAGGAGGAATGGGTGGAACAGGTGCCGGTGCAGAGATACATCCGCTACACCGCCGAAGAGCTGGCCGCGCAGGAAGAAGAGCGCAAAAAGGCCGAAGCCTGGAAGAAGCTGCCGGAGACAGTGGCGGCACTGCAGGAAGAAAACAAGATGCTCAGGCAATGCTTGCTTGAAATGAGCGAGATTGTTTATGCATAAAATCACACAAAAATTAGAAAGGATGGTACGTATGATGGCGAAGCTGTGGGCACAGGAAATCATGTATGCTGAGACTATGGAGGATGCAAAGGCTCTGTATGAGCGCTGCCCCCGCCTGCTGAAGGAGAAGGTCAAGGCGCTGCTCATCAAGAGCGGCTTTGAGGAAATCACGCAGTAAGGAGGACGCTATGGCTGAAATCATGGATGTATCCCGATATCAGGGCACGATCAACTGGGAGAAGGTCAAGGCAAGCGGAAAAGTGGACGGTGTGATAATTCGCGCCATGGGCAACAGTGCAGCGGGCAGGCCCAGTGCTCCCTACACTGACCCGCAGTTTGCCCGCAACTACGCCGAATGCAAGCGGCTGGGCATCCCCTGCGGCGTGTATGGCTACTTCAAGGCAGTCGATCGGGAGCAGGCTGACAAGGAGCTGGCCTATTTCAAGAAGCTGCTCACCGGCAGGAGCTTTGAGCTGCCTGTGGCGGTGGACATTGAGGACGAGGTGCAGAAGCCGCTGGGCAAGGTCGCACTGACCGACCTGACAGCTTACATGCTGAGCACGGTGGAAAGCTGGGGCGTGTACGCTCTGCTTTACACCGGCCTGTGGTTCGGCAACACCTTCCTGTACATGGGCGGCGCGGCGCTGAAGCCCTACGATGTGTGGCTGGCTGCCTACCGCACGAAGAAGCCCGCTCCCGGCTGGCCCTTTGGCATGTGGCAGTACACCAGCACCGCCAGCGTGCCGGGCGTGAGCACTAATGTTGACATGAGCCACGCATACAAGGACTATGCGGGTATCATCAGCAAGAAGGGCCTGACCCGTCTCCGGGAGGGTAAATGACCGAAAAAGAAGCTTTGCTGTGGGTGCTGGGCGTTCTTGGCAGCCTGTGCGCCGCCGCCATCACTATCGACAAGGTGCTGGACATCATCCACAAGTACGTCAAAAAGGCACAGGCCCCCGACGATGCGCAGAACAAGCGAATGGATACGCTCGAAAAAAGACTTGGCGTGCTGGAACAGGGACAGCTTCAGCACGCGCAGGCCCTTGCAAGAGACCTGCGCCGCTTTGACGGCCTCGATGAAGAAATGCGTCTCGTACTCGTTGGCGTGCAAAATCTTTTGGATTCGCAGCTGTCCGGCAACAACCGCGAAGGTATGCAAAAAAGCAAATCCGATATCAACAACTACCTGCTGAAAGGAGTAACAAATCATGGAAGCAATGCTTAACTTTATCCCCACCCCCGTCGCCCTGGTTCTGATGGCCTTGGGCTTTATTTCTCTGGCCGTTGGTGCTATCCGGCTGGGTTACAAGCAGTACGTCAAGCAGTGGGCGCTGGAGCTCGTGACCATCGCTGAAAACAGCATCATGGGCAGCGGTCAGGGCGCAAAGAAAAAGGCACAGGTCTTTGCCGCGCTGCGCGGCGCACTGCCGGACTGGCTGAAGCCTTTCATCACCGATGAAGTGCTGGACAGCGTGATCGAAAAGGCCGTCAGCATGATGAAAAAGGCACTGGCGGAAAAGAAGCCTACCATCAACAAGGAGTAATTTATGATCGAGCAAAGCGTATCTCTCGCATCCAGTGGCGTCGTCAAAGTGCCGGGCTATGAGCAGCTGGTGCGCTTTGGCTACACCAAGAACCGGGGCGTGTACCGCCTTGCCGTCACCGCTTCCGGCGAGTGGGAAGGGCTGGCTATCCGCTGCTTCTGGCACGTGCCGGACGGCAAAGACCCGGCATCCTCGCTGGTGGAGGACGGCTATGTGGACGTGCCCGCCAGCGTGACCGCACAGCCCGGCAATGGCTGCATCACCTTTGAGGGCAGCGACGGCGCAAAGGTGATGACCAGCGCAGACCTGCGGTATCGTGTCAGCGCCAACTCCGGCACAGAGGACGGCACCGAGCCGGAGCCGGGCACCCCTGCATGGCAGCAGCTGGTGGATGCCGTCCACGCCGATGCCACCGCCGCAGAGCAGGCCAAGACCGATGCCCAGACCGCCGCCAGTGAAGCCGCCACCAGTGCAGGCAGTGCCAGCCAGAGCGCTCAGGAAGCCGCTGGCAGTCTGCAGGAGCTGAAGAACGGTATCGCAAGCGGTGACTTCAAAGGCGAGAAAGGTGACAAGGGCGACACCGGCCCCATCGGCCCGGTCGGCCCGCAGGGTGAGACAGGCCCTCAAGGCCCCACGGGTGCTGCGGGTGCCACTGGCCCGCAGGGCGAGACTGGTCCTCGTGGTGAACAGGGGCCGCAAGGCATTCAGGGCGAGCGTGGCCCGCAGGGTGCACAGGGGCCACAGGGCGAAAAAGGTGATACCGGCCCGCAAGGCCCTAAAGGAGAGACCGGCCCTGCCGTAGCACTGGACACCACCCTCACCCACGAGGGCGAAGCCGCTGACGCAAAAGCCACAGGTGACGCGATCAGCGCAGTAAAGGTGCGGCAGAACATCCTCACAGGCAGTGAGACAGGCAACCCGCTCAGCGTTGACGACGCTTTCCCTGCGCCCCTGTGCGGCCTGACCGTGTACGGTCGGAGCACGCAGGACGGCAAACCCACGCCGGATGCACCTGTGCCTATCGTGAGCGCTGGTGACGGCGGGAGTTTGACAGTGAAGGTGACGGGGAAGAATCTGTTTTATGAACAGGGGTTTCAACAATATTTTATCAACTCGGTAGCAGACAGTGTTGGTTTGGCCGTCGGAAATGTATCAAGTGTTTTGCAAGTGGTTACAGGAGCTAAATACTATGTTACGAGAAACAAAATTGGAACTAAATTCCGTGTTGCGGTCGTAGATGCACTACCCACTAAAGGATCTGTGGTTCGTCCGTCCAGCGCTATAAACGCGGATTCAAAACGACAAGTAGAAATTTCTGCTACATCCAAGTACATGGTCATTCAATGTGAGGATGAAGCAGCTTTCAGTGAGCTAATGGTGTCGTTGGATTCATCCACCGCCTACTCCCCCTACCGTGAGCAGCTCCTCACCCTGCCCACTCCCACTGGTCTCCCCGGCATTCCTGTCACTTCTGGCGGCAACTACACTGACCAAAACGGCCAGCAGTGGATTTGCGATGAGATTGACTTGGAGAGAGGGGTGAAGGTGCAGAGGGTGAACGTTGTAGACTTGTCAACCTGTACAATTACGGGTACAACTAATTTGGTGGCAACAAAACGACTTGCGATTCGGTTGCCACTCAAAGGTAAAGATTATTCAGTAAAAGCCCTATGCAATAGATTGCCATATTTAGTTTCGTTTACTAGCGATACCATTCACTTTTATGTAGACACAAACAATATACAGGCTTTTATTCCCATTGGCGCTAAAAACCCGGAAGAAGGAGAATACATTTTATTCTACGTTCTAGACGCTCCCATCGAAACTCCGCTCACCCCTGCTGAAATTGCTGCTTACAAAGCCCTCACAGCGTACGGTCCTGACACTGTGGTGCAGGCTGGTGACGGTGCGGGGGTTAAGCTGGGGTATCAGAGGGACGTGAACATTGCAATCAAAAAGCTGGAGGACGCCATTGCGTCCATGACTACCACATAAGGAGGTACTTATGGCAATTAAATCCAAAGCACGGCATGACCTGACCCTGCGCTCCATCAAACGGGAGATTTCCGCAAGACGCGACGTGGCATACTGGTTGGACAAAGCGTATACCCATCTGGACAGCGGCCTGCTGACGGAGGACGACATCGCAGAGGTGGAAGCCCTTGCGCAGGCGTACTACGATGCGCTGGATGCTGATGACAAGGCGAACGCTGAGGAAATTACACTGTAAGGAGACAAAAAATGTTTCATTACCACTACATCAAAGTCATTGCTGATTCCGAAAACATGAGTACGAAAGAAATCACTTCTATTCTGCAAAAATACTTTGCAAAACAGAACGATGGTTTTTACCTCGAAATCGACTTGGATAATCATGCCGCTGATTTCGATGGCAGCGGAAAATGGCTCATGCGGTTGGAAGGAAATATTTTGTGGATAAATGGCGAATACGTTGCGCTCAGCGGTGTGCAACAAAACAACCCGGATGATAGCGTTATCGTCAAAATTTCCGCAATTCGTTATCTCATTGTTCACAATAAGGAGTGATATTATGGCAAGCATTACATACGAGCATCTCGGTGACGTCACCGAGATGCTCGCCGCACAAGAACAATTTCGTGGCATCACGAAAATGGTCTGCGCACGTTTTCGCGACCTCACGAAAACATACCATTTCGGCAATGTCAACAAACTGGTGACGTTTTGTCACCAGTTTGCCGTGCTTGGCAATATGGTGCGCAACGCCGGACAGCTGCCGCAGCCTTTCTGGCTCGGTGCTGCCTGTGGCGGCGGCTCGTGTAGTGCTGCCCGCTGCGCTGCAAGGACTTGACCGACAGAGGATGATCGCCGCCATTAAAAGCGCACCGCTTGGGAGGGTAGACCGTAAGATAGCCTTACTGCGGTACGTTGAGCGGCTCCCACTGCCGGACATTGCAGCACAGATGCATTACAGCCGGACGGCGATAGGCTACCGACTGAAAGGCATTGAAAAAATGCTGGATGTGTGATATAATAATTTTGTCTAGGGATTGGTTTTGAGCTTTTGCTCTGACAATTCAAAAAGCGGCAGACTTTCGGGTCTGCCGCTTTTCTTTTTGCACGGATTGTGGTATAATAATCTCAACAAATCCACCCGGCCTCTCGAAGAAGCGCATTAGGGTGGATATCTGAACCCGTCAAGCCTCTCAACGATGCGTATCATGGCGGGCCTTTTTCTCCACCCGGCCTCTCGAAGAAGCGCATTAGGGTGGATATCTGAACCCGTCAAGCCTCTCAACGATGCGTATCATGGCGGGCCTTTTTCGTTGATACAGGCTCCTGCCCGCCTACTTGCAGTGCGTACCATGCGGGAGACGATTTTATACGAATTATGGCAAATAAAATATATCACTTTTTGTCCCGTGTTTTGTTCGCTCTGATTATTTTTGGGGCGACATCAAGCGTTCTAAAAGCCGTCCTTCCGTTTTGGCATAGTGCATTTATAGGCGTGGTTTTATCGGTATATGCGTCTTTGCATTATACGCCATACGATTTATGATTTGAAAGGCTACTGCCTTTGTAGAGAGCGGCATTGCCTGTGGGCGGTTCCGCTCTTGATTTTAGACTTTGCTGTTTTGGCAGCATAAAACCCCCGGTGTTCCGTGTGGAGCATCGGGGGTTTCTTTATGCGGCAATATGCACAGCCAAAACCGCATCCGATAACATTGCACGGGCATCAATCCCGTACACGCCAGACACTGAGCCCAGAGACTCCTCTGTCCAGTCATTGTCTACCATGGCATCGTCCATGGTGCCATAACATCCGCCCCATCTACGACTGTCGGAACTGTCGATAGTCCAACCAATTCTGCTGCCAAAATCGCCGCAAGACATATCGTCCACGGTGACAGTAAGATACTCCCCGTTTTCGAGGGCAACAAGGATGCCTCCAGACGGCTGAGAGTATCCCCCTCCGTTATTTGCCGTATCGGGGTTTGCGCATGGGTTGGTTTCGCAACCCCAAAAACTAATCATTCTTGCATCCATAATAATTCTCCTTTCTTTAAGGGCTTTCTTCCCTTATTATACCACAGCCCACGGATTTTATCTGGTTAAGGTTATAGCAGATTATAATGCTCGGCCAACAGGAATCGGACGTATGTGGGGCACGCACGCTTTTCTCCGCACCAGTCCTGCACGGTGCGCAGCGGGACGCCCGCCTGCTTTGCAAAAGCGGTCTGCGACAGGCCAGTGCGGTCCACTAGCTCACGCATTGGAAGATGAGCTAAATCCCAGATGGTGGACAGCCTTGCCTTCTCGGCATCCAGATCCACGCGCCCGTCGGCATCATCCGGGATGCTGAGGGTGACATTGTTGAGGAACGCTGCCCGGGATGTTTTCGGGTCGGTTGCGATAGCGAACAGTTCTGCGGTAGTATACATAGTTTTCTCCTTCTTAAATCTCCCCGGTCGATGTTCGCACATCGGCTGGGGACTTTTCTTTACTCCATATCTTCCAGAGCTTCAAGATACTTCGGGTAAAGATCTTCCACGACGGCCTGTCTCTCAACGTCGTCCAGATTGCCGTTCATGAGTGCCTCACCCTCTTCATCGGAGAGTTCGATGCTGGTAGTGACCATCAGGTCGCGAGCGTCCAGATGAGATGTCTTGACGTCGCCATCATCGGTAAGGTGCGCGTAAATCATCCAAACGCCGTTGTCGCACTCAATTTCGGTACCGGTGGCCATAACCTTAGTTGCGAACTCGTCAGCAGTGAGCTTTTTCATAATTGTTACCTCCATGTCTCCATGTGTTTTTGTGCTGTCTTTCACTGTCTTTATTATACACGCAATGCGTGTAATTGTCAAGGCTTTTTTGAAAATTTTATACGCGTTGCGTGCAAATGTTTGAGTGCTCATACGGCCCTGTGCCGTGTGGGCACTTTTCTTTTTTGTCCTTCGTTTGACGTTCGTTGTCTTTCGTTTTCTGCCGATGCAGTACACTGGATGCACAAGGAGGGATGTGTTATGAGTTATTATCCGACACCCGGAGCGTCCTACGTTCCGCAGCAGCCCGTCAATCCTTACGGCGGCATGGGCACAGTTGGGCTTGCCACTCCCCTGCCGAACACGCAGATGCAACAGGCACAACCGCAGCGTCCGCAGCCGATGAATGGGCAGCAGCCTGTTCAGCAGTCGGCACAAGATGGCGGTTGGCTGCTCGGCAGACCCGTTTCCAGCAGGGAAGAGTTTTTGGCAATACCGTCTGACCTGTATGGCAGACCGACCTACTGCCCGGACTTGCGCAGCGGCGTGATCTATTGTAAGCGGCTCAACCCGGACACCTGCGAATCCTATGTACAGGAGTTCTACAGCCCTGAAGCATGGCGGCAAATGCAAGCACAACAGGCGCAGCAGACCGCTGCACCGACACAGCAGTATGTGCCTATTGAGCAATACAATGCACTCGTGCACAGGCTGGATGAACTGGAAAAGTGGCAGAAGAGCTTTTCTAAGCCCACTGCCGCAGCGAAGAAAGGAGAATAAGCGATGTCCTCCCCGTTTGATATGATTACTCACAGCCCTATCATGCAGCTTGCAAATCTGGCTCGCGCCGGGCAGAACCCGATGGGACTTATCCAGCAGCTGGGTGGGCAGAGCGCCCCCATCATGCAGGGCTTGAACCTGATTCAGGGCAAGAACGAAGCACAGCTCCGAACGATGGCGCAGAACCTCGCTAAAGAGCGTGGCATCGACCTGAACCAGCTGGCAAGCGTCCTGAATTTGACGCTTCCGAAGTGAGGAGACTTTGCAATGGATGATTTTGAAAACAGCCATTCCGAAAAAGATTTTGACATCAACAATCTGTGTGGCAATGACAAAATATGGGTTCCTTTAATGCTTGGCTTTATTTTCGGTGCTGCCAGCAAAAATTGGGATG
>ENA-OQLI01000334-OQLI01000334.1-human-gut-metagenome-genome-assembly--contig:-NODE-334-length-61228-cov-19.589483_pt1 | contig 61228 bp, 56 predicted proteins | sample MGYA00242805_ERZ504812 | MGnify/ENA primary metagenome ERZ504812 (study PRJEB26092, sample SAMD00036430) | human gut metagenome | host: Homo sapiens | study: EMG produced TPA metagenomics assembly of... | reverse complement strand
AAGTGACCGACACCGGCAAGGGCATTTCCGAAAGCAATCAGGCTGCCATCTTCCGGCGCTTCTATCGTGAGGAAGAAGTACACGAACAGCAGGGCGTGGGCATTGGCCTGTATCTGGCCCGCGAGATTGTAATGCGGCAGGGCGGCTATGTCAAAGTGGTTTCGGAGCCGGGCAAGGGTTCGGAATTTTCCATTATGCTGCCTACAAAATGAAAGTAAACAAGCGAGGTGTTTCTATTATGAATGAACGAGAAAAAATAATCCGACTGTGGTTTGATATGTGGCTTTATCAGAAAGATATGGGCATTGATGATATTTTTGCGGAAGATGTACTCTATACAGAAAGTTGGTGTCCCCAGTATAGCAATCGTAAAACAGTAAAACATTGGTTTCAGGAGTGGAATACCCGTGGAAAGGTGGTAGTTTGGGAAATCAAGCAATTTTTCCATAAAGAAAATCAAACGATTGTAGAGTGGTATTTCAAAAATGGAATGAACAATGGGGATATAGAGGAATTTGACGGTATTTCTTTGATTGAATGGACAGAGGACAATAAAATAAAATCATTAAAAGAGTTTGGGTGTAACCGTAATACCTACAATCCTTATCAAGAAAGCGATACTCCTCAATTTAGAAATCAAAAGGCGAATTGGTTTTAGAACAGATCATGAGCTACGGCGGACGGCCATTTCCGGCTGCCCGCCGTAAATTTTTTTGAAATGTCCGAGCGCTGTAACATTTCACCCCGATTTTCAATGAAATTTTTTGGCCGCTGTAACATTTCGCGGACATTTGGGTTTTACAATGACCTTATCAACAGGCAGAAAGCCTTGAAAGGAGTTTTGAGTATGAGCGTTTTGCAGACGATTGATCTGAAAAAGTATTACGGCACAAAGCCGAATATCACCCGCGCCCTTGACGGCGTGAACTTCTCCGTAAATGACGGTGAGTTTGTGGCCGTTGTGGGAACCTCCGGCAGCGGCAAGTCCACCCTGCTTCACATGATGGGCGGGCTGGACACTCCCACCAGCGGAACAGTGATTGTCCGAGGCGAAGAACTGGCAAAGAAGAACGACGAGCAGCTTACCATCTTTCGCCGCCGCAACATCGGCTTTATCTTCCAGAACTATAACCTTGTTCCGATCCTGAATGTGTATGAGAACATCGTCCTGCCGGTGGAGCTGGACGGGGACACGGTGGATCAGAAGTTTTTGGACGAGATCGTTCATCTGCTGGGGCTGGAAGATAAACTGAAAAATATGCCGAACAATCTTTCCGGCGGACAGCAGCAGCGTGTGGCTATCGCCCGCGCCTTGATTACCAAACCGGCTATTGTGCTGGCCGACGAGCCGACCGGCAACCTTGACAGCAAGACCAGCGCCGAGGTGCTGGGGCTTATCAAGCGCACCAGTGCAGAGTTCCGGCAAACTGTTGTGATGATTACCCACAATGACGACATAGCCCGCCTTGCAGATCGGATTGTCCGCATTGAGGACGGCAAAATCGTGGAGTAAGGAGGTGGCAGGCTATGACATGGCCTTTTGAAAATGATACCAGCGGCATAGTAAAGCGCATATCAAATCGCAGTATATCGGCAAATCGAAAAAGAAATATCTTTATTGTTTTGACGATTGCACTTGCCAGCGCATTGCTATCTGCGATTGTCCTCTATGGCTTTGGGGTTATGCAGGAAACGCAGAACCGCAACCAAAAAACAGCGCAGATTATGTATCATGCGATTTCTGAACAACAGGGACAGGAACTATACAAGCAAGAAGAAATTGCGTGGGTTGGGGAATTTTTTAACGCATTTTCTGAACAGGTAAACCATTCAACCGTGAATTTTACTTATGCAAATGCAGATATGCTAAAATCCCAAAGTATGCCCTATTCGGGAGATTTACCAGCTTTGGAGAATGAAATTGTAGTACAGGAATCCTTTTTGGATAGTTTGGGCTATTCAAATGAATTGGGGCAGACAATTCAAATCCCCTTTTCTGACGGCACTACCCATGATTTCAAATTGACGGGAATCTTAGATGTGAAAACCGGCGATATTGGGCGCTATACAGCCATTATATCGAAAGAATTAGTAAGACAGCAGTATGGCGACGAGGGCATGATTGATTATTACATTGGGCTGAAAGGCGCTCAAAATATGAGCGAGGAAGAAGCCGCCAACTATGCAAACACTCTGGCGCAGCAATTAAAAATTTCCGATGATAATGTGATTGTCCGTTCCACATATTTTAACTTAAAGGACGAAAATCACGGAAGCGATATGCTGTTCTATTTCTTGATTGGTTTTGTAACTTTCATTGGTTCCGGCATTGTGATCTATTCGATTTTTTATATTTCAGTAGCAAGCAGTATCCGTAACTATGGACAGCTTCGCACAATCGGAACTACAAAACGGCAGATCAAAAAGATGGTTTACCGCGAGGGGAAATTACTTGCTGCCATTGCTATCCCGATTGGTCTGGTTATTGGAAATGTGATTGGGTACTTTCTGGTTCCTGCCGGTTGGTACTGGCTGACTACTTTATGTGTGACGGCCGGGGTTGGCCTTTTTGCATTTATTATTGTGATGATTGCCATTCATACTCCTGTAAAAAGAGCTGCGGCAGTATCTCCGCTGGAAGCATTGCGATATTCCGATTATCAGGGGAAAATGAAAGAAAGTTCCGTGCTGCACCGTAAAATAACGCCTGCTTCACTTGCTAAAATGAATCTGTCCAGACAAAAGGCAAAGTCCACTTTAACAATACTTTCTCTTTCACTCGGCGGAGTATTGGTTGTATTGATTTCGACAATGTTAGTTTCCTATGATGGCGTTGCAGAGGCAAGAGGCAGGGCGTTCCCTGTCGGTGAATTTAACATTCAGCTCAACGCAAATCAATCGTGGGACACTGCTGGTATTTCTTTGTCTGGATTGCAGCAAAAGAATTTTCTAAATGCCGATTTTGTAAATGCAGTAGAATCTATTGATGGCGTTACAGGAATCAAGCACTGGTATTACACGGACGCAGAATATCGTGTAAATGGTAATTCTGGAAAATGGATTCAGGGCTTTTGCCGAGATGAACAGCAGAATTTGGAGAAAGAGCGAATTGCGGGAACGACTGATTATGATGAACTGGTGGCAGGAAATGGAATTGTCTTGCTTCAAGAGCGTGCCGATCTCTATGATATTGAGGCTGCGTTGGGTGATACCGTCGAAGTGGACTATAAAACCGAATCCGGCCAAATTTGCACAAAGACCTATACCGTCATGGGCATTGTAAACGAATATTCTTACTCCGGCTTCTCAAAATGCTTTGCGCTTCCGGAGCAGTTTATGAATGAAGCAACCGGGATAGATTGCACAGGTACGATTTCTGTAATTACCGATATGGAAAAATTTGATACAGTTGAAGCTGCATTAAATCAACTGATAGACGGAAATAGCGATTTGGTTATGGAAACCATAAAAGAAAGTATCACTTATTATAGCGGACTTCAACAACTTTCATTCGGGGTATTGTTGATCGTGGCTGTTATTGTTGTGTGCTTTTCTTTAATCAACCTTGTCAATACGACAATCACAAACTTCTTATCCCGTAGGCAGGAAATTGGAATGTTACAGGCGATTGGTTTGAGTAAAAAGCAGCTTATCAAAATGCTGTGCTATGAGGGGTTGATGTATTCAGTTTTTGCTACGCTGGTAACATTGGTTTTGGGGACTGGACTGGGCTTCCTATCCGTACAGGTAGTTGTGAAAACGATGAATCCATACTTTTACTATTCATTTCCGTGGCTGATCGTATTGATATATTTAGCAATTCTGCTGATTGTGCAATTCACCTTGATTTCTTACACAACTGGAAATCTGAAAAAACAATCTCTTGTTGAGCAAATCAGGACGATGGAATAGCCGTATGGGATCGGCGGGGCGGCGTGTGCTGCTCCGCCTTTTTCGCCTTTTCTCAAAAAAATTTTGAAATGTCCGAGCGTTGTAACATTTCACCCTGATTTTCAATGAAATTTTTTGGCCGCTGTAACATTTCGCGGACATTTGAGTTTTACAATACCCTTATCAACAGGCAGAAAGCCTTGAAAGGAGTTTTGAGTATGAGCGTTTTACAGGCGATTGATCTGAAAAAGTATTACGGCACAGAGACGAACATTACCCGCGCCCTTGACGGCGTGAACTTCTCCGTGGAGGACGGCGAGTTTGTGGCTGTTGTGGGAACCTCCGGCAGCGGCAAATCCACCCTGCTTCACATGATGGGCGGGCTGGACACCCCTACTTCCGGCAATGTGATTGTCCGGGACAAAGACTTGTCAAAAATGAACGACGAACAGCTTACCATCTTCCGCCGCCGCAACATCGGCTTTATCTTCCAGAACTATAACCTTGTTCCCATCCTGAATGTGTATGAGAACATCGTCCTGCCGGTGGAGCTGGACGGGGACACGGTGGATCAGAAGTTTTTGGACGAGATCGTTCACCTGCTGGGGCTGGAAGATAAACTGAAAAATATGCCGAACAATCTTTCCGGCGGACAGCAGCAGCGTGTGGCGATTGCCCGCGCCCTGATTACCAAACCGGCTATTGTGCTGGCCGACGAGCCGACCGGCAACCTTGACAGCAAGACCAGTGCAGAGGTGCTGGGGCTTATCAAGCGTACCAGTGCGGAGTTCCGGCAAACTGTTGTGATGATTACCCACAATGACGACATAGCCCGCCTTGCAGATCGGATTGTCCGCATTGAGGACGGCAAGATTGTGGAATAAGGAGGTGGTAGGCTATGACATGGCCTTTTGAGAATGATACCAGTGCTATCACGAAAAAAATTGCTAAAAACGATATAGATAAAAACCGAGTTAAAAAGGGTTTCTCGCTTACTACGATAGTCTTTGCAACAGCACTACTCATGATGTTGATTATGTTTGAAAGCGGATATGAAACTACAAAAGATAGAATGGCAGAAGGGCAGCCACAAGTTGTTTTTTATGATCTTTCCCAGCAGCAAATTGAGTTGTTGTATTCAGAGGAAAATATCGAATCCATCAAAGTAACTGAAACAGAAAACGGGTACGATGCTTCAATTACCATTGTTGATGCCACAAAAATGACGCAATATGGTTTTTCTTCTGCGGTCGATAATATATCTTCAAAATATGACATTCATCATGTAACAAGAAACGACTTATTCATGGATAGTTTGCCCAACGGAGGACTATTAAATCAGAAAAACATGGTTCTTATGGGGGTGGCAATCTTCATTATAATTGTGAGTGCTTTAGTAATTTACAATGTTTTCTATTTATCTGTTGTAAATCAAGTGCGGCAATTTGGGCAGCTTCGTACTGTCGGAATGACACAGCAGCAAACAAAGAAAATCATCCGCTACGAAAGAAAAATTTTATGTAGAATTGGGGTTCCGATTGGTCTACTGATTGGCGGCCTTGCTGGATATTTGTTGCAACCTGATGGTTGGGATTGGATCGCTGCGGTATTCTGGGGGATAATCATTAGTCTTATCATCAATTTCGTTGTAAAAGTATCGTTAAATAGACCTACAAAAATAGCCCTCAGCATTTCCCCGATCCTTTCCAGCAAATATATGATGGAACGCTTTGATTGTAAGGTTACTAACAAAGAAAAACGAAAATTATCTTCTTTGGGGCTAGCAATCATAAGCATAACATCACACTGGAAAAGCATTTTAGTTTCTGTGCTTTCTTTGGGCCTAAGCGGGCTTTTATTCGTCTTAGCTGCGACATACACCGCTTCCATTGATCCAGAGTCTATTGTAAAGAAAGATGTCTACCAGTATGGACAATTTGCGATTGAAACCACTGGTAAATACAGCGAGAAAGTTTCAGAGATTGAAAACTTCAAACAAAAGATAATGGAGTTTCCAAACATTAGCAATATAAAGCAAGTTGTTGAAACAGATATTAGTTGGGCAGGGAAAAATAGCACAGGCAAAGATCAACTTTCTATTATTACCGCTAATGACTTTGCTTCTATTCAGCAATTCAGCGAATCAGGCGATTTGGATTACCAACAGCTTGTTCAATCTAACCAGATCGTTGCTGTAAATGGTGTAGAAGGTATTTCTAAAGGCGATACAGTAGAATTTACATTTGGGGATGGCACCCAAAAAACTTATACAGTGGGAGGCATATTAGATGGTGATCTGTATTCAAATACAGCAATTTATGGCGGCTGGTTTTTAATGCCCACTGAATTGATAGCAGAAAATTCGGTTTCTTTTAATGTTTCTATTAGGTTGATTGTAAAGGCAAATGATACCGGATTGGAACACACCACAATATCTTTAGAGAAATTAGTGGATATGTCAGATGGATTAACACTGACGACTATGCAAGAAGCGATTGCTTCAAAAGAAGCTACTATAAGGCAGGTAGGAATATCTATCATAGGCGTAACACTATTCTTGCTGCTTTTTAGTATCATTACTTTCGCAAGTACAATCATTACAAATATAGCAACAAAAAAGCGGGAATACGCTATGTTTCAATCCATCGGTATGACTAGGAAACAAACAGAAAAAATGGCACTATGCGAAAGTTGTGTATTGGCGATAGGAAGCTTGATACTTACTCTGATATTGGGAATTATTTTAGGGCAGATATTGATAAAAGGCTTGATAAGTGCAGGGATTTTCTATTTGTCATATACATTTCCATTAGCATTGTTTACTGTATATTGCATTGTGGTGGTTCTGATTATTTTGATGATTACTATTTCCGCTTTTTACAGTTTACAAAAAACTCCGTTGGTTGAGAGATTACGGATTGTAGACTAAGGAAGTAGACCCAACTAATATAAAAGTGTCCGAGCGTTGTAACATTTCACCCCGATTTTCATTGAAATTTCTTAGCCGCTGTAACACTTCGCTGACATTGGGGTTTTACAATACCCTTATCAACAAAAGTGAGGAGGCGACGCAATGGAACTGACCCCGACCTTGATTTTGAATCTGGCGCTGCTGATCGTACCGCCCGTTGTCCTTGTGCTGGTGTTCCGGCAATGGCTGGCCCGGCACATCCGCTGGACGGTTGCCTTGACTGCCCTCTGTGATGTTCTCCTGTTTTGGGATGAACTGTTCTACTATGAGAGTTTCGGTCTGTTTGCTGTGCTGCTTCTGGTACAGTTGGCAGCCACTGGCGCAGCAGCGTTCCGCATTTACTGCAAACAAAGAAAGTAAAATACAGCCTCATTACTACTCTGGTAAATATCCCGGAACTGATTAGGCGGGGTGTTTTTTATGGAATAAAGTTGGATGGAATATTAGCGGATGAAATAGGCACTTCCTGTTAAAAGAAATTGGTCAGGATAGTAATTTTATTATCCCGACCAATTTTTGCTATTATGAACTTTTCTTAAACTATATTGCTTTTTGGAGCCTTGCATGTTATACTGTTATACACAACAGCATAACAGTTAAAACACACGGAGGATGCAGCAATGAAACTGATTATTTCAAATGTATCTGGCGTCCCCATATACGAGCAGATTAAACAGCAGATCAAGGCGGCTATTTTATCTGGCGAGCTTCAAGCCGAAGAAACTTTGCCCTCCCTTAGAACACTTGCCAAAGACTTAAAGATCAGCGTCTTAACAGTGACAAAGGCATACACAGAATTAGAGCAAGAGGGCTTTGTTAAAAATGTGCAGGGGCGTGGATGTTTCGTAATGGGGTCTGGTTCAGAACTGATTAAGGAGCAGCTTATTTGCAAAGTAGAAAACAATCTCACCGAAGCAATAAAAGCTGCAAGAATGGCAAATCTATCCACAGAGGAATTACATCGCCTTTTGGACATTTTAACGGAGGTAAAAACAGATGACTAATTATTTAGAGGTAACGAATCTTTCAAAATCTTTTGATTCTTTTCAGCTTCACAATATCAGCTTTACTTTGCCAAAGGGATATATTATGGGCTTGATTGGCCCGAATGGTTCTGGCAAAACAACGACAATCAAACTGATTTTGAATATGCTCAAGCGCACCGGTGGCACAGTCAAAGTGATGGGGCTGGATAATATCGCAGAAGAACAAAAAGTAAAATCAGAGCTGGGCGTTGTTTTCGATACAAATTATTTCAGTGATGATTGGAAAGTGTCGCAGGTTGAAAAATCCATTTCGGTATTTTATCCAAATTGGGACAGCCAGAAATTTGCGGATATGTTACGGAAATTTCACATTGCACCAACCAAAAAGGTAAAAGAACTTTCCAAAGGTATGCAGATGAAGTTAATGCTTGCCTGTGCGTTTTCATACGACGCCAAGCTGCTGATCCTCGACGAGCCGACCAGTGGACTTGATCCGGTTTCCAGAGATGAACTTTTGAAAATTCTTTCAGAGTATATTGAAGATGGCGAGCATAGTGTTTTGTTCTCCACCCATATCACAGGCGATTTGGAGCGTGCAGCCGATTATATTACCTACATCAGTTATGGCGAGCTGTACTTTACTGGCAGCAAAGATGATTTTGTAGATATGTTCCGCATTGTAAAAGGTGGAATTGAGGAACTGTCCGATGATCTGAAAAATAAGGCGGCTGGTATTCGTACATTCCCTACGGGATTTGAGGCTCTGATGAAAACCGAAGATATTAGCGGTTTCCCTAACCTGACCGTTGATCCTGCCACCATTGATGAAATTGTAGTGTTTACAAGCAAGAAAGGTGACGATTATGAGTAATATTTTGAAATCCACAAAATTAGATATTGCATTGGTAAAACCATATTTTAAGACGATTTGCTTTACCCTGCTCCTGCCGATTGTGTTTGCCGCAATCAATCGTTCTTTGCTGACAGGGGTATCATTTGCTATGTGCTTTATTGCCATGACGACGGGATATACCTTTTCCATCACAGAAAAAAACAGCATGGATCGTCTGTTTGGTATTTTACCTGTTCGTAAAAGCGAGCTTGTGATCGGACGCTATGTTTTTGTCCTTGCAATGGGGCTTCTTTCCTTGATTATTTCTTTGATTGCACAGCCGCTTGTCTTGAAAGTGCTGGGTGAAACAGTTGGCGTATTTGATATTGTAACTGCCGCTATTGCAGGAGTATTCTTATTTGCACTCTATACCGTGTTCCAGATTCCGGGATATTACAAGTACGGCTCAATCAAAGGACGGGTATTTATGTATATTCCAGTGGCCGGTTTTTTGGTGACTTTACTTCTTCTCTCTAAAATGCCAGCTATCGGGAACTCAATTATTTCAGTCGTTGAATCTTCTCCGATACTTCTCGTTTTCCTTGCGGTTTTTGCTATTGTCGTGATGTATGCGGTTTCAATCTTCTTGTCCATTCGGGTTATGAAGAATAAGGAAATGTGAGGTGATTGTATGGATTTCACAATTTTGGCAGTTGTGCTTTTGATTGGTGTTGGCGTTCCTATCCGTAATAAACTCATACGGAAATATCGGGATAAGAAAAAGAATGATCGCAATTCGGAGTGAACAATATGGAGAAAACAGAGTTCATCCGCTGCCCAGTCTGCGGGAATAAAACACGCGACAAAATTCGGGAAGATACCGTACTTAAAAATTTTCCTCTCTTTTGTCCAAAATGTAAAAGTGAATGTCTAATCGACATTGAACAATTAGACTTACGATTAGCATTATGGGAATACCGTCGTTACTAATGACAGTATTCTGTTTGCTTTATGAGAAAATGCTCAATGCTGGAATGGGCAATAAATTTGAATTTGACAAGGAGATAATAATGATACCAATTTCTGATATTCTCATCCGCTCAATTAGTGGGTATGTGTTTATGGTTCCAGTCTTCGTACTGTATTTCTTGTGGCTCAAAAAATTGGGGAGAACACAAAGTTTTCTCCATACCGCTGCAGTGTTTGTTTTTGGTTATTATTTATTCGGACTTTTGACCGTCACAGGCATCGGCTTTACAAGCACAATGACCTTTCGCCCGAACATTTCTTGGACTCCATTTATCGGTATGATAACTGGGCCAATTGATACCATTCTGAATATTATTCTGTTTGTCCCGTTGGGATTTTTCCTGCCGCTGCTGTACAAGAAATATCATCACATGAAGACGGTTGCATTGACTGGCTTTCTGTTTTCTTTGGCTGTTGAAATTGTCCAGATGTTTGGCTGGGGTTCTTCCGACATCAATGACTTGATGACAAATACCGCTGGAGCCTGTATTGGATTTTTAGTTTATTGTCTGCTGTCAAGAATCTTGCCTGCCAATCTGAAAAAGCAACTTCAATCCAGCCGTGTCAATGCTGTGGCTGAAGTACTTCTCTTTGCTATTTGCACATTTGCCATTATGGTCACGGCTCAGACTTGGTTTGTCCATGATGTGCTGAATGTTCCATAAATTGTATCGGAAACAATCGGTCTCAGATATAAAAAAATAGTGTCTTCTGTTTGACACACCTGCAGACCGATTTTTCCGTATTGAACTTAGTCGCGTCAACGAAGCCACTACCTATGGAATTTCAATCTTTTCCTTCCTGTTATGCTTGGACAGATTGAATAATTCTCTTTGTGTTATATCTATTATTTTTAGGTAATAGTCCACAACGGCTTCTAACATGAAGGTACAAAAAATAAAAGTTGATCCTCAATCAACCCTATTATTGTACTCTTCAATTCATACTTTTCAATCTCAATGGTAGTATGGTTAGATAGACATCTGTTGCCGCTATCCCTTGGTAAGTTACCCGTTCAGCTTACCTACAAATTTAGAATACAATAAATGGCATCATTTGAACAGACTATATTTTTGGGATGAACTGTTCTACTATGAGAGCTTCGGTCTGTTTGCTGTGCTGATTCTGGTACAGTTGGCGGCCACCGGCGCAGCAGCGTTCCGCTTTTACTACAAACAAAGAAAAGGCTGAATAGAAAATAGGTATCATCAATCAAAAATATCATTGGAGGTATAACTTATGGAAAAAGAAACAATGGGAACTGTAATTTCAGTTATAAAACAATGGTGGTTAAAAGTGAATCGTAAACCTGCCCGCGTTCATGCGATGGATGGCGCAGCCTTTCCGCATATTATCAAGGTCAAATATACGATAGACGGTAAAGATTACATCTGCCGAAAATGGATTGGTGCAGGAAACAACGTTCCTGACAAGGGAACAACGATTAAAGTTACCTATTGGGAAGATAAGCCATCGAAAGCAAGAATTGAACTCTAATCAATAAATTTATTAAAATACGGAGGTGATGATGTGATGGGACATTAGCTGTTTTTGATATAGAAGAATCCGGCAAGCAGATTGGAGAAAAGTTATTTCTGCTTCTTAACGAGGAACAAAAGAATGCTCTAATGCAATATATTTTGGAACAAGGAGCCTGTCATGGAACGGTATTCAATTCCTGTCACACTTCCTTCGCAGCAAAGAAAAATCCTCTAACAGAAATACAGGAAGGCGAGCTTTATCTATGCCTGGAACACCGCACTGTCAGGGTTAGGGAACGGATGATCAACCTGACAAGTAAGGAGTTTGATATACTGGCATTGCTCATTGCCAATCCCAAACGTGTTTTTACTTACGAACTGATTACCGATTTGGTTTGGAAAGAGGATTGTGATTTCTATTCGAGAAAAGCGATTCATAATCATATAAGTAAGCTGCGTAAGAAGTTGCGCTTTGAACCGGATCTTCCAAACTATATTGAGAGTGTCGCCGGGATCGGCTATAAATTTGAACATCTATAACATGAGCCCACAAGGTGTTGTTTCCCCTTGTGGGCTTGCTTTTTGCAGCATATATTCTAAGAGCGGAATATGTAGAAAATTGCGAATATAAAGAGTAAAAAGCGAATATCTGCGGACTGATAAAGGAAACATAACCGATATAATTTTCTCCCAAGGAGGTATCAAGCAGCCGATTCAGGTTCCTCCTTGATGGGAGGAAATGCCTATGCGTCTATGCAACACAGATCTGCAGATAAACTGCTTTACATTCAGTCACCTATACGTCGTAGTCCAGCTCGTATGGATTGCGGCGTTTTTGGTTTCGACAAAGTTTGAGCATTTTCGCTGTCAACCTCCCGGAAAAATTTCATACTGCTGCTTTGGCGCGCCTGTTCTTTGTACGGGCGCGCTTTTTTGTACCCTTTTTTTAATCAGAAAGAGACTTAGACCTTATCGCTGCCGCAGCCCACCCTCTGATTTCGATTTTTGCCATCAACTCAAACATCGAAATTGGAGGAAATTACTATGAAGAAAATCAATCTTCGGGATTATTACCCGTATTATACACAGGACATGATCGTTGAGGTGCCGGATGAAGTTGCTTTGTTGCTTCGGGAATATATGTTGTTGGAAGAAGCCTATCGGATTCGTACATACCGCTATAAAGCATTTTACTCTCTGGATCGAGACGAAGGTATTGAGCGTGAGATATTGCAAAAGCCTCTTAACCCGGCAGAAATTTGGGAACAGCGCCAAATGACGGAGTTGATTTATAAAGGTCTTTCCAAACTTCCGGTAAAGCAGCGCCAACGAATCTATGCACACTTTTTTCTTGGCATGAGCAAAGCAGATATTGCCAAAGCGGAAGGAACACACAAAAGCCGGATCACCCGTTCTATCGAAGCCGGATTGCGTAGTCTGGAAAAATATTTCAAAGAAATTTTATAACAGACGGCAACTTTGCCCCTAAAAATGTACTGAATAGTAGAGGGACATATTCGGCGGGACAAGCTGGACGGGTGTGGTAAGGAAGCATATACATCCTCCCACCCCAACTGCAATATCAATTTGTCTGCCATGCCCCTTGCTTGTTCCTTGACAACCGAATATACGCTGTTACAGGTACTTCATTCTGTGTTCCGAGCGGCAGATGGGGCGGCGCGGTGACAGGCGGCCTAAGGAGGTGATGGATCCAGGCTGTCCGAGCGATAAACGCAACCTACGAAACCGGCTGTGGCAGGCCGGACGCGATAACGACGCAGATCATAATGGTACTTCTTCACAGCTTCCTAAAGACTTGGGGAGAGTTCCTGCGGCGTTTGCTTGCTCTGGCAAAGCGGCGGCGTATGCGGGACTATGATGCGGTGACGCTATCCGCAGCCTGTAACAGCCCCGTCCTTATAACAGAAGGACTTGCCGGGGTGCGTGGCAAATACGGCAGTAAAATCGAAATCAGATATAATGGGCCGGATTTATGTGTGTAATAACCATAGATCCGACCTATTCATGTGGTTTTGATAACACAGTTTTCAGAAGGGAGTTGATACTATGGAATTGAATACCATTGTCAGTGAAGTGGGTACACTGGTAGACATTCGGGATGTCTCTGTCAACAAAGAACTTTCCCGTGATGAACGGATTGCAGAATTCGTTCAGCAAATCAAAAATCCATACCATTTTAAGTGTGGGCGTTTTACTGTACAGGCCAGCTTTTCTGCTGAAGGTGCTACCCTGGAAGAATGTATCAAGGGTATTTTGCGATAGGTGCAATTTTAAGAAAGGGGCTGACTTTTCCGTAAAAGCATGGTAGAATAAGAATCGGAAAAGGAATTGAATATGGCATAACCACACTTCTTGAATTGCGGGGATTTTTCTGTGCAACGAAAGGAGTGTTTTTTTATGCAGGTTTACAAAGCGATTAAGTACATCCGTCTTTCTTATACGGATGATAAAACAGTAGAAAGTGACAGCGTTGCTAACCAGCGGCGCCTGATCGATGACTACATAGCCCGACACCCGGAAATTGAGGTTGTGGCAGAAAAAATTGACGATGGTTATAGTGGTGTTTTGTTTGATCGCCCGGCATTTCAGGAAATGATGCGGATGATCGAACAAGGCGAAGCTAACTGCGTGATTGTCAAAGACCTCTCCCGCTTAGGTCGTGAGTACATAGAAACAGGCCGTTATATGCGCAGGGTATTTCCAGCCTATGGAGTGCGTTTTATCGCAATTAACGATAATGTGGACACGGAAAATGACGCTGCCGATGATCTCACGGTTTCTGTCAAAAACATTATGAATGAGGCTTACTGTCGGGATATTTCCGTTAAGACACGGAGCGCCCTGGAAGTAAAACGGCGCAGCGGGGATTTTGTAGGTGCTTTTACCATTTATGGTTATGTGAAAGTCGGCGATAAACACAAGAGCTTGGAAGTAGACGAATATGCTGCTAATGTTGTGAGGGATATTTTCAGAAAACGGCTGGAGGGATTCAGCGCTTCCCATATAGCGGATGAACTGAACCGATTAGGAATTCTTTCGCCTTTAGCGTATAAGCGCAATCACGGAATGCCTCATGCAAAAGGTGGCTATACAGACCGAAAGGATTGCAAATGGTCTGCAACTACAATCATCCGCATTTTGCAGGATGAAACTTACACCGGAACACTGGTCCAGGGCAAACAGACAACGCCCCATTTCAAATTAAAAGAGCGTGAGGACAAACCTTCTTCGGAATGGATTCGTGTGGAGGGAACCCATGAAGCGATCATACAAAAGCACGATTTTGATCTGGTGCAACGGCTCCGCAGGATTGACACAAGGACTTCTCCCAAATCGGATAAGGTTTACCTGTTTTCCGGTATTTTGATCTGCGGATGCTGTGGCTGCCGTATGACCCGCAAGACGAACCGCTATAAAGACAAAGAGTATCACTATTATTACTGCCCGACCGGCAAAAAGAATGGCTGCACATCGTCGGTCATGCTGAAAGAGTCGGATCTGATTGAATGTGTGCAGGACAGTTTGAAAGGACATATTGAAAATGTTGCTTCTCTGGATGCCCTGCTGTCCAGTATCAGTCAGGAACGGATCAACCGGGAATTGGCGCAGGAATATGCCGCACAGATCAGAGTAAATGAAAAGCGTGTGGCACAGACCGAGGGCTTTAAGGCAAAACTCTATGAAAATCTGGTGAGTGGAATTCTGACAAAGGAAGAATTTCTCTCTTATAAGCGAAAATACAATGCAGATATTGAACTGTTCCAAAAGGCAATCGCTGAATGGAACGATAAACTTACAGATGTATTGGAAAACCGAAGCGAACGAAACCGTTGGATCAACCATTTTATGAAATTTTCTACTATGGAGGATATTGACCGCCGGGCAGTCATGCAGCTTATCCGAAGCATACGGGTAATGGGTAAAGATGAACTGCATATTGAATTTAATTACCAGGATGAATATCAGAAAGCAATCTCTTTGGCTGAACAGATTGCTACAAAAAATGAAGAAAGGATGGTGAGCTAAATGGCAAGAAAAAGCAGAAAACAGACGGCAGCTCCTATGCCGGCACCATCTTTGTATGTACATGTGGCTCTGTATATCCGTCTTTCTGTGGAGGATAACAAAAAGCGGGGTTGCTCAGTAGAAAACCAAAAACTGGTACTGAATGACTTTCTTTCGGATAAACCGGACTTCGTTGTGTATGATACTTATATCGACAACGGAGCGACAGGGACAAATTTTCACCGCCCTGGATTTCAGCAAATGCTATCTGATATTGAAGCAGGCCACATTAACTGTGTGATTGTTAAGGATCTTTCCCGATTAGGGCGAAATTCTATTGACACAGGTTATTATATCGAACAGTATTTCCATGCTCATAATGTTCGCTTCATTGCTGTTACGGATCAGTTTGACACAGCGGATTCCGGAAATCTTCATGGTGGTATCATGCTGCCTTTGAAAAATATGATCAATGAAGCCTATGCTCTGGACATTGGACGAAAAATCAAAGCACAAGCGCGGCAGGCTATGAAAGATGGCGACTATATTGGTGCACGGGCACCTTACGGTTACAGGAAAGACCCTGATAATTGCCATAAACTTCTGATTGATGAAAATACTGCCCCTGTGGTAAAACAGATTTTTGAATGGGCACATGAGCATGTGTCTCTGAACCGGATTGTCCGCAATCTAAATGAGATGGGGATTCCGGCACCGAGCCATTATAAAAAGGACACTGGCGAGATTACCAGTCCGGGCCTGATTGGAAGCGGCAAATGGCAGACCCGTACAGTGATGAAAATTTTAGAAAGCGAAGTCTATACAGGCGATCTGGTGCAAGGAAAAACAAAGATTGTAGATCATCAGCAGGTCAAGGCTGGAGAAGATAATCTGATTATTGCCAAATGCACCCATGAACCGATCATTAGCTATGAATTGTTTAATGCAGTTCAGGAATACAGAAAACAGATCTGTGAAGAAAGCAAAGCAACTCCAAAACGCCCCTACACGCCAAACATTTTCAAAGGCAAAGTGTTCTGTGCTGATTGTGGCAGAAGCCTTCACCGGCAACGTGCCGAGCGCCGGAAAGGCCCCGATACTTATTGGTTCCACTGCCTTACAAACAGCCGGATAGAAAAAGATAGCTGCAAAGGCGCAACGATGCAGGAAAAGGAACTGATTTCTACTGTTACGGCTATTCTTGAAAAAGAGCTGACAGTTGCGCTGGGAATGTCGCTGCCACTCTTTCAGTTGGAGGCAAGACAAAAACAGGAAAAAGATAAGCTGAAAATTCAGATGTCGGCCAAACGGCAGGAAATTGAAAAAACACGCCGGCTGATCCGTGGTCTATATGAAAATTTTGTGCAAGGTATTTTGACAAATGATGAATACTTTGAATTGAAGGCGGATTATGAATATGCTATCAATGCTCTGTCTGGTGAGATTGAAGTATTTGAAAAATCTATGGACTCCCTGGACAACCAGCTTGCCCGATACCGTGCAATGGAAAAGGATGCAAAAACACTGGCACAGGATCATGTGCTGACTGCAGAACTGATCGAACGGCTCATTGAACGAATTGAGATTGACCACGAGCGGAATATTCATGTAACCTTCCGTTTCAAAAATGAATTTCAGGGAAAGGCGGTGGAACTGTGCGCAACTATGTGATTGCCCTTTATATCCGTCTTTCTGTGGAAGATTTCAAAACCGAAAGTTTGAGCATACCAAATCAAAAACTGATTCTTCGTGAAAAAGCTATGTCTCTGCCGGAATGGGATAACAGTGAGATTTTGGAATTTATTGACAACGGTCATACAGGGACAAACTTTGAGCGTCCGGCGGTGCAGGAACTTTTAACAATGGTTCAGGCCGGAAAGATCAACTGTATTATTGTAAAAGACCTTTCCCGATTTGGACGTAACAGCATTGAAACCGGCTATTTTATTGAGCGGGTATTTCCTCTTTACCACACCCGTTTTATTTCCGTCAGTGATGATTTTGACACAGCTAATTTCAAAGGTGATACCGGAGGGATTGATATTGCTTTCAAGTATCTTATTAGCGAGTGTTATAGCCGGGATATGTCCATGAAAACCAAAAGTGCAAAATACGCAAAGATGCGTCGTGGGGAATATCAGAGTGTCATCTGTCCTTACGGCTATCGCAAGAGTGCAGACGGACGTATGGAACCGGACGAGGATGTTGCCCCGAATGTGCAGATGATATTTCAATGGGCGTCTGAAGGCAACACCGCAGCCGAGATCACAAGAAAACTGTATGCCATGAATATCCCCACCCCTGGGGAATATCGCAAACTTAAAGGCAAGGACTATTACAATGTTTCCCGAACAAACGGCGTTTGGAGTACATCAACGGTCCTGCGTATTTTAGAAGATCAAAGATATATCGGTACCTATGTAATTGGCAAGAGAAAGGTAAAAGAAATTGGCAGCCGACATACACAGTTAAAGGATGAAAGTGAGTGGTTCAAAATACCGAACCATCATCCGGCTATTGTAAGTGTGGATCTATTTGAGAAAGCCAATGCTTCCATTAAGCGTTTCTCTCTGTCAAATAAAAAGCCGCGTGATTATCTGCTCCGTGGTAAGGTGTTCTGTGGATGCTGCGATCATGCAATGTCTCTACGAAATGGTGCGTGGTTTTATTGCCGTCATTCCGAGGTGGCTGAAACGCTTCCTTGTCATGGTGTGCGTATAAAGATGGCAGATCTGGAGCAGGTTGTATTTGAAACAATTCGGGCTCAAATGTGTCCGGCATTGGGAATTGATAGCAATAAGGATAAATTGGATTTGCAGACAGTTCAGCAGGCCGAACATGAAGAAAAACTCCGTTCTATTCAAGACAGCAAGCGGCATCTTTATGAGCAGTATGCACTCGGAGAGATTGATTTGGAAACCTATCGAACACGAAAAGCGGTTTATGACACGGAGCTGGTACAAGCCAAAAATGTTCATGCTGTCATTACTGCACAGACAAAGCAGATAAAAAGTGATTATGAGATTAAGCTGAAACAACAGGAAATTGTTCAGGAAGTCGGAAACGCCAACATGCTGACAAAAGCTCTGATTGACCGGCTTATCAACAAAGTTTACGTCTTTCCAGGAGATCGGATTGAGATTGAATATGCAACACAGGATTTCTTAGAAACAAAGCAATCTGAAAAGGAGGTATAACCGTGAACACCCATTTGAAACAGCTATGGGCAGCTATGAAGCTGCCCGAAAAACTTCAAAAAAAGTTATAAATTTTTTTGTCGTGGGCTTGACATACGGGTGGCGCAAATCATGGAAGCGAATCCTGCGTAAACCGTTTTCTTTTAGCAACTGCGGAAAGCCTGTCGTCACGGAATCCGGCTGGATCAGGTTTCCCATCGCATCCACAAATACATAGCCAAGGTATTCTTGGTTATAGCAGTTGCCGCAAATTTTCTGGTTGTATTCCTGCTGCTCTTTGACGGCTTTTAAGCGTTCGGCAATCGGGTCGACCAGCGGCAAGGTTCGCAGACTGGATTTTGTTTTGGCTCGGTCAGCTTCTACCAAAATCTTCTTGCCATCAATGCGGGTGCTGGTCACGATGTGGCGGATGGTCAGCGTCTTGGCTTCAAAGTCGATGGCCTCCCACCGCAGCCCCATCACCTCGGCACGGCGCAGTCCGTAAAAGGCTGCAAGCTGGATGATAAGTTCCAGCTTATGGCCTTGGGCAGCTTCAAAGAGTTTCTCCATTTCCTCGGCGCTGTAATAGCTTGCCATGAACGCCTGCGGCTTGGGGCGGTCCACCTTGTCCACCGGGTTGCTAGCTATCAGGTCAATGCGCACGGCGTATTTCAGCGCCTTGTGAAGGTTGGCGTGGAATCGCAGGATAGAGGTGTTTTTCAGCGTTTCCGCTTCGTGCAGATAAAAGCTCTGAATCTGACGCGGCTGCAGCCCTGCCAGCGTTACGCCCAGCGGCTCAAAGTAGGGAATGATATGCTTTTCCACATTGAAGCAATAGGACGAGTAAGTGGTTTCCGTTACGGCGGTTCGCATCATTTTCAGCCAATATCGCATATAGTCGCTGAATGCCATATCGGGGCTGAGTTCGGACACCTGACCCTTGGGAATCGTGAAATCCTTTCGCGTTTCTGCCAGCATTTTTTCGGCGCGTTTTTTGTTGCCCTTGACGGGCAGCCCCGTGCCGATCCACGGCTGGCGGCGTTTCCCCGCCGAGTCCGTGTAACTCAGCACTATGTAATAAAATCCGTTTTTCTCCTGTAAGCGTCCTGCTACCATAGGCATCTCTCCTTTTTTCAAGTTGCTGCATTTGGGGTTCGGTACAACGATACCAGCAATCGCGGTACAAAGCTATTCACAGAATTGCACAAGAACCGTCCTGCACATTGGGTGCAAACTGACATCATTCGCGCTCCTGTTCGCGTCTACGGCGGCGTGGTCTGGGATGTTGCGGCATTCTGTTTTCCCGGTCCATACGGTTGGATTCGCGCGTTCTTTGGATGCGCTTAATTGCCCCCTCTGCAATTTTATCCTCTTTGCGGAGTTTGGCAATCTTACAGGTCAGCATTACACGGCGGTCTGCCAGTTCTGGCGATGCATCCTTTCGGCGCATCTGCTTGACGATTTCAACTCGCTGCGCGGCAAGGGTTTCCATCTGCTGGGACAAACTCTTGCGATAGTCCACGATTGCCTGCAAAGATGGAAACTTGTGGTCGTGGACAAAGGCGTGTTCTGCAAGTACCCTGTCTATATTCTTCCAGATGGCTTCCAGTTCCGGGCGGCTGATGCGGGGTTGCTGTTTCTTGGGCAGGACGCCCAGCTGATAACAGTAGTACAGATATAAGCGGTGCATCTGGGATTCCCCGAAGAATACCTCGAAGAAAATCTGGAGAACACCTTTTCCCGCATAGCTATCCTTGGGGCGATACCGTTTCGGCGTATACTGCCGGGGCGGGTGTTTCCGTTCATACAGCCTTGGTCCGTACAACAGGTAATTTCCGCGCAGTCGGTCATCGATGGCTGCAAGATCGTATTCTTCTCCCAGCCTATAAAGTCGCACGGCTCGACCACCATCCCGCGCCCGAATCGTTGCATACTTTCGGTTTGGGTCACTACCGAAAATGTACCCCTGCCGGTACAAAGCCCTGTGGAAGTCCTCGGCGGTGCTGGCATCCTCACAGGCTTGGTCAATGGCCTCCCGTATTCGGGCGTACCGCGCCGGTTCCTTGGCCTTGGGCTGCTCCACTACCGACAAGCCGTACTCCCGGCACAGCTTGTCTGAAGTTTCTCTAAATTCCGCATACTGGCTGCGGCGTTGCTCATATTTCTTGCCGTCCACATAGGACACGGAATTTATCACAAAATGATTATGTAAGTTATCCGTATTCATATGGGTAGCGACCAGCACCTGAAAGCGCCTGCCCCAAACCTTGCGTGCCAGCGCCACGCCGATCTCATGGCATTGCTCCGGGGTGACTTCCCCCTCGCGGAAGCTTTGGTAGGCGTGGAGCGCCACCACGCCGTCTGTTTTACCAAAACGTTCCTGTACAGCCCACATATCCTCCCACGCATGGTCTGCCCTGCAATGGATGCCGGTGACGAGCTGGGCGCTCTCGTTCAGCTTGGTCTTGGCATCGTTCTCTGCGTAGTGCAGTGTCTGGACAAGGGCATCGTATTCGGTTTTGTCCGGGTTGGCGGCATAATCAAGGACGCGCTGTAAACTGTCCTTAATCGTCCAGATCTTAGTTACCGCCAATGAGCAGGTCCCTTATTTCATCTGCACAGGCTGTAATTTTAGCACCTGCACTCGGTTGACAGTTTTCTGCCATTTCATCAATCTTATCCAACACATCAAATACCTCCTTGGGCGGATGCCCGCCCGGTTCATATCCCAGCGCCCGCTGGCGCAGGTATTCCGAAAGTGATAACCCGCATCGTTTTGCCATCAGCGTCATTTTTCGTTTCTCTGTGACGCTGACGCGGACATTGATCCCGACACTGCGTTTTCTCATGCGCCAGCAGCCTCACAGGGGTTCGGGGCTGTCCCCGTAGGCTTTTCGGCGGGTTGCCCTGTGGCAACACTTCGCCCATGCTTGCTCTCCTCAAGCGACCTTTGTGACGCTAATGACGCTGATGACGCTCTTTGTGAGATATCCCATTTGAAAAGCTGGGTTATGTCAATTTCAGCGTCATTAGCGTCATCTGCGCCATTCCCGTCATGGGAAAACTTCATCTGCCGCGCCTGCGAGGTGCGGTGGGTTTCATAGCGGATACCTCTTGGCGTGAACACCGTATCGAAGTGTTCCACGATTTTCCGGGTCAGCTGGTGGGGCAAAACGCCTTCAATATCGGCTGCGGAAAGCAGTTCGGTGCTTTCTTCCTCGTCCAGCATCCAAACGCAATTTTCTTCGTGCAGACGCAGTGTTTTGTTGTCCATATCGCGCCCGGTCACCAAAATGCTAGCGGTCTGGCTCATGCGTTTGCGCTGCATGACCCAGCTGGTATCGGACGCCCCCATCAGACCATTGGAACCTGCAATCTGCTGGAACGGATCGTCTGCGGTTTGTTTGCGCAGATGGTGGATCAGCAAAATGCAGACATTATACTTGTCCGCCAATGCCTTCAACGCGCTGATTTCCTTGTAATCGCTGGCATACATACTGTTGTTCTGGTCGTTTGAACGAACCTTTTGCAAGGTGTCGATGACGATCAGCCCGGTGTCCGGGTGCTGATAGAGGAAGCTGGTGAGCTGTTCTTCCAGCCCCTGCCCGATGCTGCTGCATTCCGTCTGCATGACCAGCCGTTCGGGGGCTTCTTCGCTGCCCACAAGCTGGAGAAGGCGCTTTTGCAGGCGGTTGAAGGTGTCCTCCAGCGATAGATAAAGCACGGTGTGCGGCTCTATTTCGCGCCCCCACATGGGCTTGCCCTGCGCCACCTGCAAGCACAGCCACAAGGTCAGCCAGCTTTTGCCCGCTTTGCTGGGGCCGGCAAACAGCGCAAGACCGGCTGGGAGCAGATCGGGAATGATCCACTTGACCGGCGGCAGCGGCGTGGAGAGGAGTTCTTCGGCAGAGATCGTTTTCGGAAGTTTTTCATAATTCATTCGCATCGTCCTTTCTGTTTTGGTATATATCTATTATCTCATACTATCGTCTTTTTGTGTGTAGTAAGTTTTATTCTCCAGTGTTAAGTTGTACGGCTCACGCCGCCCCACAGCCCCACAAACGCGCCAAACGGCGGGTGTTCTGGCTGTTTCGTATCCGTGTGCTGCGTGTGGCATCTGCCCCACACCGGGCGGATTTGGGCGGTTACTGCAAGTGAATCAGAACTGATTCACTTGTATGCCCTGTTCTCTGAAAAGTGAATCAAATTTGATTCACTCCCAATAAATTTTCCGAAAGTATACTGTTCTGATTCACTACTTTTACTGGGCTGGAAAAAGTGAATCCATTCGGTACACTTTCGGGATAACATTTCGATTTACAGCTGCATTTACCCACCTTGCCCCAGCTGTGGGGACGATTCGCAAGGCTGCCGTTCGGCTGCAACGGCATCATGGGTATTTTTACCCCAGCCAGGTTCTCTGCCTGCCGCCCTCATTGTGTGAACTGTGACTGGACGGAAGTATCTTTACGACCACATCTGTCATTGCGCTCCACTCCGCCACGGGGTGTTTATCAGAGATTGAATCGCTCGTGCCCGGTGGCAGTCATGGCGCGTACTCTGTCTGCGCTGCCGTACTCGTAAGTTGACGGCAATGTGGTGAATGTACCTTGCTTGTCGGATATGCAGTTTTCAAGGTGCCGAATCTATTTGAGACGGGGAGGTGCTTTTGTCAGAATCAAGACTGCTCCTACGCGCTCACGCGGGTCTGACCGCACGGACTTTTCAGAACATAATTGATCACATTGATTTTGGGGATTTTGTAGGCGTTTCCCAGCCGGATGCAGCTGATTTCGCCCTCCCCCAGCAGGTCATAGGCCGCGTGGCGGCTGATGCCCAGCATGGCTTGCAGATCCTTGACCGTTACAATGTCCGGGTACTCCGCAAACATGAGCTTGTACATTTCTCTGATTTCTTTACACTCCATTCGATCACCATCCTTATAGTTAGCTTTCGCATATTTGCGGTGTTAATATAGAATACTGCGCTTTTATGCGAATGTCAATAGTTTTCGCAAAATTGTTACTTTTTTCTTGCGCTTTTATGTTATGGTGTGGTACAATAAGGAAAATCCTGCAAGGAGCGTAAACGAAATGAACATCGGAGAGAAAATCAAGCGCATCCGCCAGCACCGCCGCATGACCCAGAAAGAGTTGGGCGAGTTGGTCGACCTCAGCGCAAACCGCATTGCGCAATACGAAATGGGTTACCGCGTACCAAAAAAGCCCCTGCTAAATCAAATAGCAGAGGCTTTGCGTGTTTCCCCGTTGGCACTTTCCGATGGCGGAAACGGTCCGGCGAATGATATTCTGGAACAACTTTTCTGGCTGGACGAGGAGCAGCCCGGCGTTATCAAGCTGGTGCCCACCGAGCGCGGCACAGCACGGTATAATGCCAACCCAAACTTTGCGCTGCACTATGATGACAACGATAACTGGCCGCCGCGCTCCCCCGTGGCGATGTGGTTCGATGATACGATTCTGGATGATTTTTTAAAGGATTGGGCCGCAGTTCAGAAGAAGTTGTATGCGGGGGAGATTACACAGGCTGAGTATTTTGAGTGGAAGATTATGTGGCCGGAATAATGTATAAGCGACTGTGAATTGAAATTAACAGCAATTAATTCTATTCGAAATAGCTTGCCATACGCATGTGTTTTAAGCATTCCCGACTGCCATCTTATATATTCGGAAAAGAAGCTACGAGATGAAGCCACGAGATAATAAAAAGTAGAATGAAGATATGAGCGAATAGCTTTCTTGTCGTGTACATTCACAAACGTCGAAAAGTATGTTATTATATTAATAAATTGAAGGGGGTGTGGTGAATGTTTACTCGCTTCATGTTGCGGTTGACCTATTCTTCTATGCACATTGCAAGAGCAAACTTTGCTTTTGTGCCTGATCAGGACTTTACGGTGGAATGGACGGATGAAAAGCTGTACAAGAAGTACGAGTTGGCGGAGGATGAGATTGCATTTATTGAGAGTACGATTAGAGTGATGGAATAATAATTCATTGTGGAGGAATTATGAATATTTCACCTAATGACTTTAAAAAATTGGGAATTGACGAATCCAATTTGGATGAAAAAGCGGAACAGACAACATATAAAATAAGGTATGTTGCCCGATATGTAAGGCAATGGGTGAGAATAGAAGCGAACCGAAAAGAAATTCAGCAGATTAATTTTATAGACTGTATGTGCAACGCGGGAGTCTATAAAGATGGTGATGCCTGCACTGCACTGGAAGTTATAGAGGATTTTAATGGGCTTGCAAAACAATTTCCTTCCAAAAAATTTGTTGTCTACCTGAATGACATCGACAAAGAAAGAATAAAAATTTTCGACAAAATATATCAAAAATATATTTTACCTCAAAAAAGTTCGAATTTGCGAGTGCATTCAAAGAACAAGGATGTCAACGACTATTTGGATATGATTGCAGCAGACTCCCAAAATAAGCAGGGGCTTTTTGCATATGGAAAGTGTAACCTAATATATGTTGATCCTTATAATTTTGGGACGGTTCAAATTTCTAAACTTCATGCTATTTTAGAAAATAATTACTGTGAGCTGCTTTTTAATCTCTTTACTAGCGACTATGTGCGAAATATTGCTAAGGATACCGGTAGAATTCAAAAGTGTTTGGGAGGATTTAAACCTGCAACCAAGGACGAATTTATAAATTATGTTACAAGGGAACTGCACGTCGGTCATGTCAAATTTACTTTTTCTTATTCGTTCCATACTATGAAAAACGTTGAGTTGTATCAAATACTTTATGCGACACCCAGCATTCGAGGATTAGAAGTTCTAAAGGATAGTCTATGGGATGTTTTTGGCGGTGAAGAATTTCATAGAAACCATGTACCAAAGACTTCAGATGTGGAACAGATTTCAATGTTTGATTTTCTAGACCCCGAAGAGCAACGACTCCGAGAGTATGCACAAGAGGCAAAGCACCTCATTTATGAGGAGTTCAAAAGTCAGACAGTTGAATATGCTGTGATTGAACAAAAGATTCTTGAGGAAACGATGCTTAAAAAGTCCCAAATTATAAAACATGTGTTAAAGCCGATGATAACAGATGGAAAACTAGAAAAGCATAATGATGCAGGAAAAGCAAATTTTACAAAGGATAATTACACATTTATATGAGTGAAAAAAAAGAATGTGAAAACATCAGAAAAAGCCTAATATATAAAACTGCGGTTGAATATGGAGATTATACACTGAACCATGTAACAGGCTGCTCGCACGGTTGCAAATACCCGTGCTATGCCTATATGATGGCAAAGCGCTTCAAAAAGGTGAGTAGCTACGAGGAATGGCTTCAGCCGAAGCTGGTTGATAACATTTTTCCACTTTTATCCAAGGAACTGCCCAAATACAGAGAAAAAATAAAAACATTACATCTTTGCTTTTCAACCGACCCATATATGTACGGGCATCCAGAGATATGTAGGGCAAGTACGCAAATTATTGAAAAAGCAAATGTTTTTGGCGTTCATTGTTCGGTGTTGACGAAGGGGATTCTTCCGATAGAGCTTGCAAATATGCCATTAGAAAATGAATATGGTATAACTGTTGTTACGCTTGACGAGAATTTCAGAATGGAAATGGAACCGGGGGCAGCACCAATGGAAGAACGCATTCGTGCATTGGAAGCGCTAAGTGAACATGGGTGCTATACATGGATTAGTATTGAACCTTACCCAACACCAAATATTCATGAACAAAATCTCGACCAGCTTTTAGAACGAGTATCTTTTGCCAATCGAATTATTTTTGGAAGACTGCATTACAATAAGCAGGTAACAGCATATAAAGATTATCAGAATTTTTATAATGTATGTGCTAAAAAGGTTATAGCGTTTTGTGATGAGCATCAAATAGACTATCATATTAAAAAGGGAACACTTGTAGAATAAGTATTTTAGAAATGCGCTAAAAGATTGACAAATGGTTCTAAAACATTTATAGGCAAGGAACTGAATGCAATGTTTGTGTAAACGCATTATTGCGTGGAAAAGGCAAAGCCCACATGCTGAATTTTATATCCTGCCTGTGGGCTTTGATTGACTTGTACCGTATTTGTTCTGCGACTTGCTCTGGAGTCTAAAGCCTACTTAACAAGATACCCATAATGGCGCATCTGGCGGCGGATAAGGGCTTCACAGCGGTCGCAAATTTCTTGGCTATAGGCGGTTCGATAGCTATCGATGAGCGCCTTTACATCGTTTGTGCTAAAGTTGAAGTGAAGCTGTATGCCGTATAATTCCTCAGCAGCATCTAACTGTTCGTCAAAACATCTCGAAAAAGGCTTGGCTTCAACGGTTTTTAGACAATCCTCTAAGCTTCTTTCCAGGGGAAAATCCATATTGGTATCTGCCAAAAGAGACAAGCCGTTATCAAATAGGGGGCATAGCGCATAGGTATTGACCGCAGCGTTGTATTGAACGGCAATATAGAGTCCTCCTTACGCAGCGATGTTGCGGATCATCTGCACCCACTGGTTGTCCCCAGCCATACGTCCATTTGTTTTTTCGATAATCAGCAGTGGGTCAAAGAAAGGAACATCCATTTCCCGAAGAATGTCTTTCAGACCGGCTCGGCTGGCAGGCAGGCATCTTTCTTTTAAGAACTCCTCGAAATCTGCCCAAGACGGATTTTCTACAACGCCAAAGGCTCGTAGCGGAATGCGGTCAGTATGGGCTTTGCTGTATTTTCAAAAAGTGCCAAATCAAATTTTAGAGTTCAAATACTCCACGAGTTCCCAAACTGTTGTCAGAGGGTTGCTTTGCCGCGAAATCGGCTCGATGCCTTGGCTCCGAATCTGTTCGGTACGAACTTTCGCTCTCTGAATTGCAGTTGCCCGCAAAGGCTTCAAAACGTCAAAGCAATCCCTGTTCTTCTCATAATCGGGGATTCTGTTTGGCTGTTTCAGCAAGCGAATCAATGCCTGACAATCTTCGACCTCTGTCTGCTGATTTACAAAGTGTAACAAGAACCATAGTTCGAAGGATGGATTGGAGTAGGCTAGATGATAGCCCTCCTTTTGAGCGGACTGTTTGGCGCGCAGAAGAACCTCGTTGGAATTATCGTCACGGTCAAATACGCACCAGATGGAATCGCCATCTTCCGGGTAATACGGATTATTGCCCATCGTTGCCTTGGCCTTCTGCACAAGCCTGTCAGCGGACTTATACTGCGAAGAAATCGGGATAATGTCAATATTGCATCCTCGGCTGCGGAAACGCTTGAAATAGCGAATCTCGGTTTCACTGCCCTCGCAGATGAGATACACCACCGGATTGCGCTTTCTGGTGTGAGCAGACTTGCGGCTGATTTCTTTTACTCTGCCCATGCTGCACTCCCTCCAATGAACGGAATCGCGCCGTAGCGGCCTTGCAGATACCCCTTGGAGATGTTCTCCCCCTTTCGGGGAGAAAATTCTGTCAGAGCGTAAATATCGGTCTGCATGGTCTTTTCATCTTTCTCTGCAAACCAGATCTGATCACGCCGAAGCAAAGTCAAGTCGAGAAGCCCGGTGTCGTGTGTCGTGAAGATGAGTTGTGTATGGTTCGTATTGATGGCGGCATCCTGCATCATTTCGATCAAGTGCCGGGTCAGGAGTGGGTGCATACTGGATTCAATCTCATCTACCACCAGAACAGCCCCAGATTCCAGAGCAGCGAGCCACATACCGATGCGAGAAAAGAATCGCTGTGTTCCAACGGATTCCTGCCCCAACGGAAGCCAGAAGCCCTTGGATGTGCCATCTTCAGTGTCGAGAGTGTGTAGTGCAGAAATGATAGGTTCTTCCTTGGAACCAGTGATGCGGATGTCTTTGATGCCTAGATCGGCATACAGCATTTCATGCAGGATACGGCTCTTTTCGGAGCCGCCCAGCCGGATGGCAGACAGAGCGGCATCCAGCCGCATTTCTGTTCCCATGAAACCTGTCAGCTTTTCAAAGAACCACAGATACGCTTTTTCGGTTTGCAGACAGTTCCACTCGTTCGAGCTGGACAGATACAGACGATTTTCGGCAGTTCGTCCAGCAAGCGTGAACTGCTCTTGAATGTTCTCGCGGAACTGATAGTCATTGTTTTCTCTGGAAAAAATCAGTGCTTCCCGGCCATTAGGCCAGTGATAGAGATATTCGGTCAAAATTCTGGACTTGTCAAACGAGAACCCATAGGCATACTTGATGCCGCCATAGAAATAGATAGCTTCAAAGCTGGTCGGCTGTGTAGGTTGGTCTGTGAAAGCAAACGGTTCCTGCGGAAGCGGTTCGCCCTTCAGCAGCTTGGCATATCGGCCACAGACCATTTCCCGCATGAGCAGGAGAGCATGGAGGACATTGCTCTTTCCCGCTGCATTTGCGCCGTACAGTGCCAGCACTGGAACAAGCTGTTTCTTCTCGTCCGGTGAAATCAGGCAGTCGACCAGACTTTTATCTGTGGATGCTTTTAAGCTGATGATGGCTGTATCCTTGATGGAACGGTGGTTGGTGACTGAAAATTGTAGCAGCATCGCAATTCCTCCCAGATGGTTTTCTGAATCCAGTGTACTCTATTCTAGGCGGAAAGTCAAATCTTAATTTCAATATTTGCAGATGTTTTTCAAAAATCGAGAATAAAATTTAAAATATCAACTTTTTATACTGCTCTAGTATTATTAGAGTTTATTCTGCATACACAACCTCCCTCACCACCACTTCCTCCGCCCATTCCAGTTTAAGAACATTCTTGAATTCCGTCCGACAAAAACACATTTTCTAGTTCGAAAGACAGTTATTTACTATTTTGACATTCGATAACCATAGAAGCATTCGAGGTATTCACGGAATATCTTTATTTGTAGTAAACCCTTTTCAATCGGCATATTTTTTGAAATTTTCAGCTTGCTCCAGCACTTCTTTGTAAACGTCATCAATAGTTACAGGCGGATACCCAAACTCGTCCAAGAGCAGAATAAGGTCAACTTGAAGATTTGCCTTAATATCATCACGCGTAGACCAATCAGTGTATTTTGCTTTGTCGTCTACAACTGTCTTGATCCTCTTTGATAACTCAATCATTTTATCTTCCGGATACTCAAATTTATGTTTCTTTGCAACAGCCTTGAGAATATCATAGAAAGCTTTTTCCTCGTAGTTGATTCCCAGTCCTTTGAAAGAATCTTTTTCTTTCTTGAGTTCTTCAAGGAGCTTTGCAAGTTGTTCTGCTACATCGTCAAGAACTTCGTTAGCGAAAGCCTCATCACGGCGGCGATTATTGTATTCATCGACCACTCTTCTGAGGCGATCCGAAAATTCCATGCCCATAATGCGGTTGACTTTTTTATACTCATCAATTGCTTGAGAAAGAAGCCGTTGTAACACCTTGATTTTCGTATTCGGTAGCTTGATCGCGTTGATTTTATTCAGATACTCATCGCTGAAAATGTCAACAGAGATGTGTTTTCCTGTTTCAAACAGTTCCTCTATTCCATCCGATTGAATTGCACCTTCAAGCAGTTCACGGACACGGGCATTCATTTGCGAAATGTCAGGGGCATCACCCTTTGTGAGTTTGAAAAGAATCGAACGCACAGCACAGTAGAAGTGCAGATAGTCCTTCTCTTTATCAGAAATCGCATCGCTTGAACTGCACAGATTAAACGCTTGCTTCATGCGTTTCACCGCAGCCATAAAGCGGGTTTCCAAGTCTTCCGTGAGCTGGACATACTCAACAGCACGATTTAGGCAAGCAAGCTGCTCTTTCGGTGACCCATTGAAGTAATCCGTGCTATTGAAATTGTGGAACATCTGAGCCAAAACATCAAGCTGATCTTTGACAATCGTAACGGACTGCTCAACACCTTCAAACTCATCGCTCTCAAAATTGGTATATTTCTTGAGAGCAACATTCATGTTTTTCTTGATACCGATATAGTCCACAATTAAGCCCTTATCCTTGCCGGTATAGACACGGTTGACGCGGGAAATTGTCTGAATAAGGGTATGTTGCTGGATAGGCTTGTCGATGTAAATTGTGTCAAGTGCCGGAACATCAAAGCCGGTCAGCCACATATCAACGACAATTGCAATTTTGAAGTTGGATTTTACATTCTTAAATTGACGGTCAAACTCCTTGCGATCATCCTTCGTTCCCAGCATTTCGTAAAGCTCAGGCTCATCATCTTTATTTCGTGTCATGATTAGCTTGAGCTTCTCGATGGGCTTGAGCTCCTTTTTCTCTTTTTCTGTCAACTCTACTCCGTCAGGGCAAACCTTTTTCTCTGCCCATTCCGGTCTCATTCCAACTATAATCTGATAAAAAGCGTATGCAATCTTGCGATTAGAGCAGACAAACATTGCTTTTCCTGCAACGGTAGCTCCTTCGGAAACACGGGTCTCATAGTGGTTAATGAAGTCTTCCGCAACCGCGTGAAGTCGGTCAGGATCACCAATTATCGCATCAATATGAGCAACTGCCTTCTGGCTTTCCTCAATCTGATGCTCATTTGCGCCTTCAACAGCACAACGGTCATAATAATCTTCAATTTCTCGAACCTTTGCCTGATCAAGTGTGACCCGCGCAGCACGTCCATCGTAGACAAGGTTGACTGTGATGCCGTCCTTGACCGCCTCTGTCATTGTGTAGGCATCAACAACTGGACCAAAGACTTCGATTGTGCCATCTACGGGAGTCCCGGTAAACCCGACATAGGTTGCGTTGGGGAGAGAATCATGTAGGTATTTTGCGAATCCATAGGTTCGCTCCACACCTTCAGTAGTGACCTTGACTTTCTGATTGAGGTTTATTTGACTACGGTGCGCTTCATCGGATATACAGATTACATTAGCTCTATCAGTCAAAAGCTTCAAGTCCTCAGTGAACTTCTGGATAGTAGTCATATATACGCCGCCGCTTGTCCTGCCTTGAAGTTCCTGACGTAGCTTTTCGCGGGAATCAATGCTCACAACGGTCTCGTCACCAATGTACTTTTTGGATGATATAAACTGTTTCGAGAGCTGGTCATCCAAATCCGTCCGGTCGGTAATAATCAAAATCGTTGGACTATGGAAGATTGTACTCCTCATGAGCATCCTCGTAAGGAAAAGCATGGTATAGCTTTTCCCGCAGCCAGTTGCACCGAAGTATGTACCACCCTTGCCGTCTCCTGCTGGTCTGAGATGTGTTTTGATGTTATCAAATAGCTTGACCGCAGCGAAATACTGTGGGTAACGACATACGATTTTAAGATCCTTATCCGAGCTGTCTGGGAAATAGACAAAGTCTTTAATAACCGCCAAGATTCGTTCCTTGCGGAACAGTCCGCTCACCATAGTTACAAGGGAATTGATGCCGTCCAATTCCTTATCGTCAGCCTCAATCTTTCTCCACGCATAGAAGAAGTCATACGGAGAAAAGAAAGAACCATATTTATTATTTGCACCATCGCTTATGACGATGAAGGCATTATACTTGAAGAGTTCGGGAATATCACGGCGATAACGCACGGTGAGTTGAGTATAGGCGTCCATGATTGTTGTGTTTTCTTTGACTGCGCTCTTGAATTCAAGAACAACAACTGGAATGCCATTGATGAAGACAATCCCGTCAGGTATGCGTAGCTGGTTGTTAATGCCCTCAATTTCAAATTGGTTGACGATCTTGAACACATTTTTCGCTGGCTCATCAAAGTCGATCAACTCAATACAAAGGTCTTTCTTTGTGTGATCTTCACGGTTGAAGATGAAGCCATCACAAATCATTTTGCAGACAGCTTTGTTTGCTTCGTAAATTGTGCCGGAAATAGACTTCAGGCGAAGGATAATGCTATCCGCTTCGCTTGAAGTTAGCCCATCCGCAGCATATCTGCTTAGAAGATACTTCCGCAAGTCGCCAACAAGCAGAACTTCAGAGCGTTCACGGTGGATCTGCTCACCATTCAAATAGATGTATCCTTCGTCTTGAAAAAGCTCCATAATGGACATTTCAAGAGAATGCTCATTAAAATTCGTCATGTGCTTTCTCTTTCTCAATTTCTATAGTTTTAGCACGGTAGGCTTCTTTTGTATTCTCAATAGGGTAAAACATATTTTCGAGTGTTTCGGGTATTCCTCTGCCGTGTGTAGAAATATAACCATCTTCTACCAAATTTGAAATAAAGTATCCAAAGGAAAGATTGTTGATGCGATAAAAAGCATAGTTGAGTTCCTGACGTGGATTGTGTGTGGGCATTCCAGCGTTCCAATACTTTATAAATATATTTTTCCCTAAACAAATGTTATTTACCGTACCGGCACTTTCTTGCAGTGCTCCCGCTAATACTTCCACCCCTCGTCTTCTTTCATACGTATCTATTTCGCTTTCGAATGCAAATACTCCATTAAAGATTCTTTTTCCAATGACTTCTCCGTTATATGTTGCTTTCTGAATCACATCAGAAGCTGCCCGTGTAGTTATTCGCGATTTCACCTCAATTATTCCAAGTACACATTCTGCCGGAGCAATAACAAAATCATCTTGCTTAAATAGGAGGGGGCAGTCGTCACGATACACAATAATGTCTACTTGTTTTGTGATTCTATCTGCATTGCTTACAAAACCCGTTCCTACAGATACCCCATTAGGAAGATGCTGTCGTACAATATGGGATAAGATGATTTCTTTATAGCGCCCATCTTCACCCCAATGGTGATCATCAATAAAATTTCTTACCCTGTCCTTGATTGACAACAGCTCGTTTGAAATGGATTTCTGATATTCTACATAATTCGGCATTTTTATTGTACCTCAGTTTTCTAAAGTATATCTGCGTAGTACCTTTCCTCCACTTTTGTAAGCATCAGTTTATAATAAGGGGGGAGAAGCCTTGGCTTCCCCCCCTCTTGCTTTATATTTTGAACTTGCGAATTGCCTGTACAAACTCCATCAGCAAAATTTGCCGCAAGTCCTCATCTGTATGTCCATTCACATAGCTGCACTTCCGCACAAGGGGTTCGAACTGTTCAAACAGTTCTTCACCACGCTTTGCACGCACCAACAATTCCTTAAATGCGATCATATTATTTACCCTCCATTTCGTTACGAATCTTCTCACAAGCGTTACGCCGATGTGTGCTGACCGTATTGGGTTCAACGCCTAATTTGGCGGCTGCTTCAAACACAGACAGCCTATCAATATAAAGTGCAATCATAACTTCGCACTCTTTCGGTGTCAGTTTCGGCAGATAATTACGAATGCCCTCCCACATCAACTGTTCAACTTATTAACCTCGACGTAGAGTAAAAAACGCCCGCGCTTGTCAGGCGCGGGCGTTATAAAAAGGAGAAAACGCGATTTTGCATTACACAAAACGCAGAAAAAAGAGCATCAAATATCTATCAGCAATATTTCTCAATGATTTTCTGCATAGCATCCCAGCTTTTCTCCATGTCGGCGGTCAGTTTGAACTGGGTTCGGGCGCGGTTGAGGTTTTGAGTCTCGTAGTTGATGTGGAAGTAGTGGTCGCCCTCCAGATAATCGGCGAGGAAGCGCATACCACATTCCATCGTCATCAGTTTAGCCCCCCACGGCAGGGTCTGCTTTTCCAGCGGAGTGAACGCTTCACCTGCTGCCTGCAAGAAGCCCTTGGTATAAATTTCAAACAGTTCCATGCTGAAATTCACTTTCGAGAGGTCAGGCTCATCCTCGGCGCAGTGGTTAGCGCCAAAACGGATGGAATCGCCAAAATCGTTCGCGGCCAGCCCCGGCATGACAGTGTCGAGGTCGATAACACATAGCCCCTCCCCGGTCGTTTTGTCGAACAGGATATTGTTCAGCTTGGTGTCGTTGTGGGTGACGCGCAACGGCAGTTTGCCCGCTGTCAGCAGGTCCACCATAACATGATAATCCGCTTCACGGGCGCGGACAAACTCAATTTCGCGTTGCACCTGTGCGGCGCGTCCCATGCGGTCCTCAGCCACAGCACGCTGGAAGTCCGCGAAGCGCTTAGGCGTGTCGTGGAAGTGCGGGATTGTCTCGTGCAGGGTATTTGCCGGGTAGTCGGCAAGCTGGTGTTGGAAATTACCAAAAGCAACCGCGCTTTGGTAAAAATCTTCGGCGGACTGCACCTGCTGCAAGCAGACAGTGTTCTCCACGAAGTCATAGACACGCCAACAACCGCCGTCGGCGGCCTTATAATAGGGCTTTCCAGCTTTGGTCAGCGCAACATGGAGCGTGGCACGTTCTGGGTCAGCCCCGCGCTGTTTGGCCTTTTCGCGCAGAAAATCCGTTACGCCGCAAATGTTTTCCATCAGACCGTCTGGGTCTTTGAATGTATCAGTATTGATTTTTTGCAGGATATAACGCTTTTGCGTTGTTTGTTCTGTAACAGCGTACGTCTGGTTGATATGCCCCTCGCCATAGGCGGTCGGCTCGGACACCGGGCCGTTCCACTCCCACGCGGCTAAAATCTTATTCATTTCATATACATCCTCTCGGTTTTGTATTAGGTTGTGATACTGTACAGCACAACACCTGCCACGGCGGCGCCCGCCATGACCTTGATGGGGCTGGGCTTCCACTTGCGTAGGACGAAAAAACCTGCAAGGAAAATTACCAGCGCTATCAAGTCAAAGCTGCTCAAATCTGCGGGAAGAGTACGTTGGCCGTATAGTGCCAGAATCAGCAACGAGATACCGGCAGATGCAATCATAGCGATCACAGCGGGGCGCAGCCCTGCCAAAACGCCTTGCACAATGCTCAAACCACGGAAGCGGTAGTACACATAAGCCAAAGTCATCACAATGACGCAGGATGGGAAGATACAGCCGATAGTGGCAATCAGCGCTCCCGGCAGGCCTGCCACCTGAATTCCCACAAAGGTTGCCGCGTTAAGAGCGATAGGGCCGGGAGTCATTTCAGCAATGGCCATAATGTCGGCAAACCCCGTCATTGTCAACCAAGGGTGAATATCCACGACTTGGTCTTGAATTAAAGGCATGGCTGCATACCCGCCGCCGATGCTGAACAGGCCAATTTGAAAGAAACTCCAGAACAGTTCCAGATAGATCATTCCTCGGCCTCCTTCTTTTGCAGATACAGCGTATCCAACGCACCAATCACACCGCAGACCAGAATAATCAGGATGATGTTCACGGAGAAAAAGCGAGTCGCCACGAAAGCCGCCAGCATCACAGCGATGGGCAGCAGGCGTTTCTTTTTCAGAATGGGCCATGCCATATTGATGACCACATCAAAGATGACCGCCGCCACACCAGCCAGCATACCGGCCATAGCCATGCTCACATACTTGTTGGAGCGAAATGCTTGGTAGAAAGAAGAAATGATGGAAATGATAATCAGCGGCGGCAGTGCTGCACCAACTACGGTAATCAATGCACCGGGGATTCCTGCCACATTGTAACCCACCAGAATAGAGGCATTGATGGCGATAGAGCCGGGGCTGGACTGGGCTATAGCCGTCAGATCCAGCATTTCTTCCTCCTCAATCCAGTGCAGCTCTTTCACAAAGCGCTCCCGCATGAGAGGTATAATAACAAACCCGCCTCCGAATGTACACGCGCTGAGCTTAAAGGTAGAAAGGAACAACTGCCAATATTTATTTTTCTTGTCCAATAGAATCTGTCTCCTTTTCAGCGGTACATCTGCACCGCACGGGCCATTTCACGCATTCGGGGTTCAGCGTAGGCAAAGAACTTTTGTAGCGCCTTGCAATAATAACTGCGTTGGGCTTCGTCTGCTGTATTGCGGTCACGCTTGCAACCGCCGTGACATAGGTTTACCCATCTGCATTGCTGACATTCTGCGGGGGCATTCCAGCCATCCTTTATAAAGGTGCGCATTTTCTCTCCCAAAAGCAACGATTGTAAAGAGTCATTTTGAATCGTTCCGAGTTTGTACTCGTCCAAACAGTAAAAATCGCACGGGTAAACAGCGCCACTGCCCTCCACAACCATGTAAGAACCGCACGCGCCGGTAGTGGAGCAAGTTCCCGTTGGTGCGCCCATGAGCAGTTGTATATAATCTTCAAACAGGCGAACACTGACATAGACACCTGTTTTCCAGTCACGATACCATGCGTCAAACAGGGCGCACAAAAATTGCGCATACAATTCCGGCGAAAGAGAGTAATTTTCGATTCCCCGCTGCTCGCCCAAGGGGTCTAAGCAAGGGATGAATTGAAGATAGCGCACACCCGTTGCTTTCATAGCCTTATACACACGTTCCGCCTTTTTAGCCAGACGCTTGGTGACAACACATAAAAGGTTGCACTCGATATGATACTGCTCCAGCAGTTTGATCGTCTGCATGACCCTCGTCCATGTTCCGTCGCCGGAAGCATCCGGGCGCAAGGCATCATGTACATCTGGCGTACCGTCTAAGCTGATACCAACAAGGAAGTTTTCTTCGCGGAAAAATCTCGCCCATTCTTCGGCAACGGCAAGGCCGTTTGTCTGGATGGCGTACTGCACCGTCACACACTTTTGGTTGTACTTTCGCACTGTCTGCGTAAAGAACCGAAAGAAATCCAGCCCTGCTAAGGTTGGTTCTCCGCCCTGAAAGGCAAACGAAACAAAGCCGCCCGGCTCAAGTTCCGCAAAGCAGCGCCGTATCAATGTTTCGGCTGTCTGCAAGGTCATCATGCAATCTTCGGAAGTGCTGCGGTTTTGCTGCTCGTCCCGGTAGAAGCAATAGTGGCAGCGCATATTGCAAAATCCGGCTGCGGGTTTTATCAGAAATTGAAGCTGCTTCATAACACCTCAGTGTGCCGCAATACGGTCAGGGGCGTTTTGCCCACAAACAAGGTATGACCATCTGTGTATTGTTCTTCACGGTTCTTTAGGGCGTCAATCAGCAGGGCTCGCAGTTCGGCCACACGCTCCGGGTTTTCGTCCAGTACATTTTTTGTTTCGTGCGGGTCGTCGCGCAGGTTGAAGTACAGTTCCCGCCCGGTCTGCGAGTACCAGATATATTTATCCTCTTTTGTCAGGATAAAGTGCATGGAATCTTCACCCAGCGTGTGTTCCCCATGCAGGTATTCGCGGTCTACCGGGTGCAACAGGCTGATGCCGTCCACCGTTTCGGGAATCGGTGCTCCTGCCAGTTCCAACAGCGTGGGCATAACATCCCGCAGTTCAGCCAAGTCCGTGCGAACCGTGCCGCGCTTTCCGATGTAACGCTCCGGCCCGGAGATAAACAGTGGTACATGGATACTGCCTTGGAACGGCTTTGCTTTCTGGAACATCAAATGGTCGCCCAGCATTTCACCGTGGTCGGAGACAAACAAAATCACAGTGTTATCCATAATCTGTTCTTCCACCAGCGCGGAAATCAAGCGTCCGATTTGATGGTCCATATGGGTGATGGCAGCATAATAGCCCGCCCGCAGCTGCTGAATATAGCTTTCATCCGAGGGTGCAGTCTGGGCATGGTAACTGTGACCGTCGCGCTCCCAGCGGACGCAGTCGTTCCAGTCGCCGCGCCAAGGTTCGGCCAGCGACTTATCTTTGTACAAATTCAAATAATATTCCGGGGCGTCCAGCGGCGGATGTGGCCGCACGAAGCTGGCCATCAAGAAGAACGGTTTAGAACGGTCACGGCGGCGCAGAAAATCCCGGCACTCGCTGGCGACCCAGTTGGTGGGATGGTACTTTTCTTCGTAAATCCACGGACGAACCACCCAACTGTTGCAGTCCAAGCCAGTATCTACGGGGTCTGCATCCACACCAAGCTGCTGCTTGAGCCACCAATAATAGTCATCGGCCACACGCTGGTCTTCATAACTGGGCGTAGTGGGGCGGCGGTAGGCATGGAGATAGCCATCATGCAGCCGTATATCGTTGAATCCCAAATTATTGCGCAGCGGGTGGACGTGCATTTTACCGACGCACTGCGTATAATAGCCCGCCTTGCTCAGTTCCCCAGCCAGCGTGTGGGTATAGTTCCACGGCACTAAATCCTCATACCCGACGCGGCCCGTGTGTTCCTGTGACATACCTGTGTAAAGAGAGGCACGTGCGGGAACACAGGTTGGACAGGCAGAATAGGCGTTTTCATAGCGCACTCCCTCTGCGGCCAGTGCATCGAGAAACGGTGTTTTTACATCCGGGTGTCCGGCAATACCAAGGCAATCGCCGCGCATCTGGTCTGCCATAAGCAGGATAATATTAGGACGTTTATCCATAACAAACCTCATATCAATGTTTTTGCAGCCAAAGGCGTGCCGCACAGTACGGCACGCCTTTTTCCTGCTTTACAGATTATACCATTTGATCTCGTTTGCGTCCATGTGCAGGGTAAAGCTGCTTCCGTCGCCGGTATAAACGGTGGTGTCCTGCGGCTCATAGGTATTATTTACCACACAATACTTGCCATTCTTGACGTAGGCATGGACTTCCACATTGTAGTTCGTGCTGAACCATTTGTGCAGGTCGGCTTCATCGTGGGCAGCCCACAGGATGGCGCGGTACAGCACGCGGTTGTTCACAAAGCTGTACGGCAGACCACTGATATAAACACCACGACCCTTGCCGTACTCGTGCGCGGCCATCTGGACTTCCTTGTCACGCTGAATGAGAATTTCTGTGCCTTCCCATGCGAAGATGCTCTTCTTGCCCTCGCCAAAGTCCACGTCATGGTCGGGGCAGTCGGCCAGAATAAAGTGGTCGCGGTGTTCATCCCAGTTGTACTTGTCGTAATTCAGGGTGAAGCCTGTTTCCTTCTCCACGCCGAGCGGCGCGGACAGCTGCAAATAGCGCCCCTGATACTGGTGACCGCCCGGTTCACCGACACCGATCAGACCGCCGCCGCGGTGGACAAAGCCCTTGACGGCAGCGGAAATATCAGGATCCTCCCAGACCTTGCCGCCGGTGTGGGCGGTGTCGCCGTCACCAACGTTGATAAGGACGTCAATGCTGTCCAGCACCTTCGGGTCAGCCTTGATGTCGTCAAAGCTGATAAACTTCACATCAAACGGCGCACCGGACAACGCTTCGATAACGCCCGCATAGCTGTAATTCTGCTTCTGGTACAGCGCATGGTGAACCATGTGGCAGCCCCACGCGCGCTGTTGCCCCCAGCTGTTCAGCACAGCCACGGTCTTGACGCAGTAGGGCGTGGTCCCCTTGATGTTCTCGTACAGTTCGCGGAACTCGTTGCAGACGCTCTCGACATAGTCGAGGAACTCCGGGAACTCGCAGGCCAGCTTTAAGTAGCCGCCGTAGCCGATGCGGTCGATGGGCTTGCGCAGAATGGCGCGGCGAGCCGTGACCCAGTTCTCCTTGGCCTCGCGCACAGGGTCGCCGCCCTCGTGGAAGGTATCGGGGAAGAAGTAGGGCAGGAATCGTCCCTCGGTGTACTTGACGCCGGGGATGTCGGAAATCAGGCGCAGGGTGCTGCCGTTGCCGACACTGCCGACAATGGCATCCACGCCGGACTTCCGGAATTCCGGCATGAACGGTTCGCAGCCGATCCAGTGGTCGCCCAGGAACATCATGGCTTCCTTGCCGTAGGCGTGGACGATGTCGGTCATTTCCTTCATCAGACCGGCAACCTCGCGGCGCTGGAACGCCTGGAAGTCCTTGTACTCCTTGCTCGGCACGCGGTACTGGTTGTTGTAATAGCCCTGATCAATGATGAACTCCGGGCGGAATTTGTAGCCGACCTCTTTCTCAAACTGGTCGAGAATGTAGGGAGAAACCGAGGCAGAATAGCCGTACCAGTCCACATATTTCTCGCGGCGCAGCTCGTCAAACACCAGCGTGAACAGGTGGAAAAACGTCGTGAAACGAACAACATTTACATAAGGATGGCTTTCGAGGTACTCCCGCAGACGGCGCATTGTGTAGGCGTGGGTCTTGGGCTGACGTACATCGAACGGAATTTGATGTTCGACATCCTTCCAGTCGTTTATGACGGAGTTGTACATGTGAACAGGGTCCCAAATCAGGTATGCCAAAAAGCTGACGGTGTACTCATGGTAGGCGGCAGGGGCGTCGATGACAACGCTCTCAGCCGCAGTATCGTAGCACCAGTCGGAAGTGGGGACAGGCTCACCCGTCGTGCGATCCATGACCTCCCACCAGCGGGCAATATCGTCATGGTCGTTGACTTTCATCAGTTCACGGCTGATGCCCGTCATCAGGGGGATGGTCAGCGCACCACCTTCAGCGGTGTAGAATGGCGTCATAATGTAGCACTGCTGGGTTTCGTCAGGGTTGGCCTTTGCCCAGGCGTTGTCCTTACGGGTAGTGTAATAGGTGGCGTAAATCTTTGCGCCGGTGTCCTTTAGCTCCTGCGGGAACTCAGTGCCATCGCAGTCGCGGATGGCATCCGCGCCCCAGCGCTTCAACAGGTCGAGGGTTTCAGACACTGCGTCCGTATCAGTGGGAATCGTCACGCGGCCCATTTTTCTTACATCATTCATATAAGGATTCTCCTTGAAACGTAATATTTTGAATGGAGGAAAGTCAAATCAGCCCTTAACGCCGCCACTGGTAGCACCGACAATAATCTTTTCAGACAGGAAAAGATACAGCAGGAAAGTAGGCAGGAACACAATAATAACTGCGGCAAACATAGCACCGTACTGGCCGGAATATTTCATTGCGTTGACAATCTGCAACAAACCGACACCAACAGGGGTCATAGAATCGCTGGTAGTGAAAATCAACGCCATGAAGAACTCGTTCCACACAGACATGAAGTTGAAAATCGTAACCGTAATAATGGCGGGCTGAACCAGCGGCAGCATAATCTGCCAGAACGTCCGAGAATGGCTGCATCCGTCAATGTAGGCCGCCTCCTCATAAGACCGGGACAGTGAGGAGAAGAAATCCAGTAGGTAAATCGTGGTATACGGTACGCGCAGCATAATGTACAGCACAACCAACAGCACGCGCCCCTTGATACCCCACTGCACAGCCAAAGAGTAGAGCGGCATGATGATCATAATGGTGGGAACACTCATGGCAATGACCAAGCCGATACGGATGGCCTTACCGCCGACAAACTTCCAGCGAGAAAGCACATAAGCACCGGGCGCGGAAATAAGCAATACGCCCACACAGGAAACAATGGCATAAACCAAGCTGTTGAAGAAATACAGCGATACATTTTGGGTGTTCCAAGCTGTGACGTAGTTATCCCACTTCAGGCCATTGGAAAAGTCCATAACACGGCCCGTCAGAATTTCCTTTGTTGAGGAAAGGCTGGCGCAGACGATCCAGAACAGGATGGCAGCCGTAAGCGCGACCCACGCGCAAACAATGATATAACCGGGCAGAAGCCGAAGCTCTTTCTTCCAGTTGATTCTATCGTGATATTTTCCCATAACTGCTCTCCTACCTTAATACTCCAGATCCGAGTCTTTCAAGATCAGGTTGGTGATAACGTACACAGCAATGATAATCAAAGTCAGCACAACGCCAACCGCTGCGCCTGCACCAGCATCGCGCTCGACAACGCCCTTGCCGCCAAACACCGTATCGTACAGGTACACAACGGGCACAATGGTGGCCGTTTCCGTGTTGATGGGGGAGAACATCTTCGTCCACAGGAAGAATGTGGTAGCATTGATGCTCCAGAAAGTAACGCAGGTACGGATGACGCCTTTCAGCAGGGGCAGCGTAATCTGGAAGAAGCGGTCAAAGATATTCGCGCCGTCGATAGTGGCAGCTTCGTACAAATCCTGCGGGATACCTTCGATGCCGCTGATGAAAATCAGCATATAGTAACCAACACTGCCAAAAATGAAAGCAATCATCATAGCCCAGAAAATCAGGTCCGTACCCAGCCAGCGGACATTCTCGCCGCCGAATGCTTTGACGATCTGGTTCAGCAGACCATAATCATAGTTGAACACATACTGAATCCACATGGTGGCCAGTGCCACGGCGCTGATGATATTGGGCATATAAATGGCGGCCTTGAAGAATTTTGCGCCGCGGATGCCACTGGTCAAAATCACGGCCATCAACATGGACAGGCACATGGTAATGATGCCGCCTACCAGCCAAATCATCACCATGTTTTTCATGGAACTGATAAAACCGGCATTGCGCAGGACTTTGAAATAGTTTTGCAGCCCATAGAAGCTCCATGTGCTTGTAGATGCCGTAAGGCTCTCTACCTTAAAGAAACTCATGATAACTGTCCGAACGACCGGATAGACATACATGAACAACAGGCAAAGAACGGTGGGCAGAATGAATAGGAAAATCATTGTCTTGTTCTTTTTCATACTGGTAATACCTCAAAAATGAAATGTCATAAGCAAAGGCGGCCCCCATTCAGGTGCCGCCTCTGTTCAGATTGAGGGAATCCTGAATAAATCCATTACAGCCGCACCGCTTGACGGCGTACCGTGATTTATTATAGGATTAGCCGCACAGGGTATCCAAGTAAGCGCAGTAGTCAGCGCCGGTTGCGTACTTGCCTTCGAACAGCTCAATCATGGAACTCTTGATGGAGGACCAGCCGTCCAGCGTGTTCAACGCACCGCACCAGCTCATCGGAGTGGTGGTGTTCTTCAGGGTCTCAACAGAGCCAGCCAGAACAGACTCCTTCAGGCGGGTGTCAGCGGGAATCTGGCCGCCCTTGTCAACCAGTTCCTGACCGCAAGTGCCGGTAACGATGGTCATAATGAAGTCAAATGCAGCCTGCGGGTTCTCGCAGTTAGAGGAGATGGCCAGAGAGTTTGCACCGGCGTAAGCAGAAGCATCAACATTGCCCTCGACTTCGGGGTAGTTGAAGAAGCCCCAGTTTACAGGCTCGCCAACCGCAGCGTCAACCTCAGAAGTGACATAGTTTGCGCAAGCAACCATAGCAGCCGTGCCAAGGCCAACCTTGGTCTGGCTGGCGGGGTAGGCATCAGGTGCGCCTTCGGCCAGATAACCAGCGTTCACGAAATCAATGATTTCCTGCGCAGCCGCCACAGCAGCTTCATTGTCAGCCCAGCCGCCGTTCTTGCCCAGTTCAGCAATGGTGTCCTCACCCAGATGACGAACCAGATGGTTGTAGAAGTTGAAGTTTGCGTAAGCACCGTCCAGTGCCAGCGGCTCATAGCCGTTGTCTTTCAGGGTCTGGCAGACAGTCAGGAACTCATCCCAAGTCTTGGGGGTGTCGGTAATGCCACAGGCATCGAAAACATCCTTGTTGTAGAAGATACCGCCAATCTGGGGCTGCTCTACGATGGAGTTCAGGTAGCCAGCCCATTCTTTGGACTGATCGTTAAAGCAAGCGTAGCTGAAGTCATCATAACCGACAGCGTCTGCCATCTCGGTCAGGTCGTAGGTGTAGGGAGCGTAAGCGTGGCCGATACGGTTGTAATCATCCTCGAAGATGTCCAGTTTTTCGCCAGATTCCAGCGCGGCAGAAATCAGGGTGTTGACATCGCGGCCTTTCCACTCGATGTTGACGTGTGCGCCAGTTTCAGCCTCGAAAGCGTCAGCGGCGGCCTGAATTGCATTTGCCTGAACCTCACCGGCAGACCACATAGACCACATGGTCAACTCAACGCCCTCATACTTCTTGCCATCAGTAGCCGTAGACTCGGCAGCCGTGGATTCAGCCGGAGCAGTAGAGGTAGCTTCCGAACTTTGAGCGCTGCCACCACAAGCAGCCAGAGATGCTGCCATAGCAGAAGCCATCAAAAGTGCAACGATCTTCTTCATTTGTGTTTTCCTCCTAAGTGTAAATTCTGTGTCGGGATTACTTCCCTTTCGCGGTGACTTAAGTGTAGTGCTTTTCCAGCTTTTTAGCAATTATTATCTTGCCCACCTATTTTATAATCTTGCTATTTCTCCGTTTTTCGGCATATTGCTGGGTTTTCGTAGGCAATCGTTGTGCATTTTTACTATTTACTTTTTTCATCAAATGTTAGTTGTTGACAAAAACGCCGAATACCGTCTTGCGCTTTTCAGCCTCGTGCAATATAATGACAATATACTACAAAATAGGAAGTGTGACCCCAATGAGCCATATTAACTACTCCTTTAATCAGACTGATGATTCCCTGCCCCGCGATAAGATGAAATTACGCAATATTGCTTCCACAAAGTATAGCGGGGATTGGCCCTCCATTCCACATTCTCATAGTTATGCTGAATTATTTTATATTGTAGATGGTGCGGGGCAATTTCAAATCAACGATAAATTATTCCCTGTTCAGGCACACCAGCTTGTTGTTGTAAACCCCAATGTTATCCATACAGAGGTCAGCTTGGAATCCCACCCGCTGGAATACATTGTGCTGGGTATTGAGGGGTTAGAATTTACGATTTCCGATGCCGCCGAGGGCAGCTTTTGCGTTTATACGTTTGACGGAAACAACGATGTACTGTCCTGCATGAGAAAGATTCTTACGGAAATGCAGAATCGGGAATCCAATTTTCAGATACTTTGTCAGGCTTATATGGATATTATCGTGGTACAGCTTATGCGAAATGCCAGTGTATCCGCTGTTCCAATTCATTCCCGGCTGCCTGCTAACCGCCAGTGTGCAACTGTAAAGCGCTATATCGACCACCATTATAAAGAAAATCTTACGCTGGATGAGCTTGCCGAAAAGGTTAGTATCAGCAAGTATCACATGGCACACGCTTTTAAGCGCGAATATGGTGTCTCTCCTATCAACTATATTATTGACTGCCGCATCCGGGAGGGAAAGCGGTTATTGGCCGAAACCGACCTTGCACCATCTCAGATTGCCAGCATTCTCGGCTTTTCTTCGTCCAGCTACTTTTGCAAGACATTTAGAAACATAGAGGGAACATCCCCGACAGAATATCGTAAAGCAAACCAAGTGAAATTTTGATGTCCACTTCCTATAAGCGAAACGATCTCGCAAACTAAAAGTCGGCATATAATAGCACATTTTGGCGATTTTTGTCAAATGATTCCGTCTTGGATAGCGTGATTCAAGATCGTTCTCAACAAGAGCCTGCCGCACTTCGTATGTATTGGCTGTGTCAGCAGCAAATATTTCTGCTTCTGTTCGGCAAGAAAGTATAATTCCAAATTTCCAAAACAAATAGCAGCCCGCGCAATGATATGTCCCCTATATAGCGAACAGTGAAATAAAGCACTGAAAACTATATAGGGGCATATCATGCTAAAGGCTGCTTTTCGCTTATTCTGCTGTGTGAAATGCTCTGCATGAACTCCTATACTCAGGAAGCAAGTCGAGATACGGCTGCCAACGTCTGCGAATCTCCGCAATCTCGTCATCATCTGCATCAGGATAAAAGTGTTCCCTCTTAGCTTCCTGAAAAACATCCGTTGCAACTTCGTTGAATAGTTCGGCACACAATTCATCCGCAGAAGCAATGATTTGGTCCTCCTCGATGGTGTTTTTTGTTGGGTCGATATGCAGCAGCAGATACCCCAGCTTTTCAGACCAGACAAAATCCAAGAATTTGCTTGCGTGAATATAATCCTTGAAAACGCCGTACACGCGCTCGATTTCTTTCCTTTCGGCTTCACTATAAATCAATGTCGTTTTCCTCCTCATTTTCTTGTGCTTCGCGGAGAATTTCATCGCAGAGATAAGCATAGTCCGGCAGTTTTTCGATTACAGGCTTCCAAGCGGCCCGCACTCGTGCAGCTTCGTCCTCATCCATAGTAGAAAAGTTGTGGTTGCGCTTTGTCTGCATCAGCACGGTGATGGCCATATCATCCAGCAGTCGGCGGCAAAGCTGTGTTGCGGTATGTAAATCATCGCAGCTTTCAGATTCGTGGGTTTTCTCATTGATGGTAAGAAATACATAGCCAACCTTATCAGACCAGAGGAGGTCAATACTGTCCTCATTTTCTAAGTAGTCCGCAAACGCGCTTTCTACACGCCGCATTTCAAGCGTTCTTTTCATTTTGAATGACATAGAGAAGTTCCTTTCAGGCAATTTTTATCTTTATGCTGGGGGCGCTGTCTCTATTATACACGCTTGCGCATCCTATAATCTGGACTGCAACCATATTTTTGACATTTTGTGAAAAAGTGTTCGCCATCATTGCGGAGTAACTGCATCCAGCGGGTTCACGCGCACACCATTCTGCATCACCTCAAAATGCAGGTGGAAACCGGTGCTGTCGCCGGTGTTGCCAACATAGCCAATTACTTGCCCCGCCGTGACGGTTTCACCCAGGCAAGCCCTTTTGTACCTTATAAGCCGAGGGGCTCGGTACGCCGTGTTCGTTCAGGTACAACGCGATAGCACGTTTTGATGACCCTTGAATAAGCATTGTGAAAATGAGTTTGACATTTTCAGCAGCATCGGGATCAACAATCAGCCTGTGCTTGTCCTTTGGGTGCTTTACATAGCCGTAAGGAGCAAATGCTCCGATATACTGGCCGTTGCGCCGTTTGTAATCAAATACCTGCCGGATCTTTTTGGAAGTCTGATAGCAGTAATTATCGTTCATCACGTTTGTAATGGGAACGATGATATTTGAAACGCTGTCGGGGTTCTTGTAGCTGTCCACATTCTCAGCAAGGCTGATAAAGCGAACACCCATTTGAACAAACAGGTTATCGATCAAACTTCCGGCATCGCTATAATTTCGTGCGAAGCGGGACAGGTCTTTTACTATAACGCAGTTGATTTTACCACTCATGACATCCGCCAAGAGCCGTTGAAAATCTTCACGGTTGGCGTCCGTTCCAGTATGACCATCATCCACATATTCCGTGATGCTTTCAAACTCGTCAATGTTGCGTCGGTAAAAATCGTTCAGTAGGTCACGCTGGTTCTTTACGCTGTTGCTATCGTCTTTTCCTTTTTTCAAATCTTCCTTTGAAAGCCGGATATAGATGCCCAGCCGCCAGCGGCGGATTGTGTAAGAGGGAGAGAAACTCTGCTGATACCCTCTGTTTTTTGCTCGTGCCATTGTTCCTCCTTCCCTATCACATTACACTTATATTATAACTCTGTCCGGGGAGGACAACAAGGATGCCTCCACTTCGGGACACTTTGTCTCGAAGAAGCAAAACGAGCTGTAACCGAAGTTACAGCCCGCTTCTTTGCCGCAGCAGGAAATCCGTCAGCTTATCTTGGAGAGATGGCCCGCTTTCAGCAAATTCAATTTTCACGCCAACACCACCGATGCAAAAGCAGTATGGATTTTTGACAGTCTGCAAAAATCGAGAGATGCGCTCCTTTCGGGAAAGCGCATTGTCAAAGGTCATACCGCTCACATCAGGCAGGGACTCGGCAGCCACCGCGCCAATGTCAACGCTTCTCATTTGTTCAAGTTCCTGTGTAGTTAATTTCACGGTAAACCTCCTTCGCAGATTGATAGAACGCCTCCCGCTGTTTGGTGGGGAAACGCAACAGGCCAGCACCACCGGGATGCTGGCCTGTTGCCTTACTCCACCTTGGGACACTTTGTCTCGAGGTTTATTATAGTTTTTGAATATTAGAGAGCGCCGCACATATTTACTTGGCCTGTCCAAAGACAATCGTTATTTTCTGTGCGGCGCTCTCAACGCAAGTAAAGCGACAAGCCCGGAGGAACAGGCAGCCAACCTGTTCAGCGCCGGATCATGGCCTTGGGATGGCCGGGCCCATTTACAGTGTTGGTGTTGTTCGCTCAATCTCTTTTGGGAAATGTCACCGCGCACCCACCGTCTGGCTCCACGTACTTACTCAGGGTTGCCGTTATTCCCTTGCGTTAGGAAGAAAACCTCCTCTCATAAACCGAGACATTTTTTCATCAATTCCAAGTGGGTTAAGATGAAAAAATCAAAAAGTTTTTTTCATGCGTTCAAGGCCACGCTTGATCGACTGGCGAATAGACTCCTCATGTACGCCCTCGGCCTTGGCAATTTCTTTAATCGACTTGCCAAGAATAATATGTGCGTCAATTCTGCGGCCCTGGATCTCCGGCAGAGAATTGAGAGCGTTCCACAGACGAAGAAAGGTTTCCATCCGTTCAAGGAGCTCCTGCGGGGTCGGCTCATGCAGGCAAGCGGAATATTCAATCCCGTCATCGCAGTCCAGAGAATACTGCGCCTTGTGCCGGGAGAGCCGCCGCTGGTAGGCCATTTCATAGCGGGCATCGGCCTTGAATACCTCGGCCACCTCGTCAGAAACTTCGATAAGCTGATCCTGCGTGTACCAATAATAAAAATCTTTCAAATTGATAGTAGTCATCGTAAAATCCTCCATTTCAGTTTGTTCGGGGTTGGTCGGAAACGAAATGGAGCAACGGCGGAGAACGGCACCGCACCTCGGGACACTTTGTCTCGAAGTCTGGAAAGCAAAATGCGCCTGTGCGACACAAGGCCGCACAAGCGCACGAAAAAGTATTATCGGTTATGTACTGTTTAATTTCATGTTCAAAACCGGACTGCTCCGACGGAGGGACTACGCTTTTTTTAGCTGGTGCAAATCATGGATACTACGAAAAAGAGAAAAGGACACGGTAAAATAACCTCCCATCGACTACCGTGTCCCTGCAAGTCGTCATTGGTTTGTGTAAACGCAAAGAAACGGCGGCTCTGATTTCTCAAAACCGCCGTTAGGATAATAACTTAAAATAGGCGCGCAAAATCACCTGCCCCAGCCAGCGGTTTTTTTCTTTCCCCGTAGTCGGGGCAGGTTCATGCGCTATGCAGTTATTCTTCTTTAGCTTCTATCAAGCCGATATTTTTTGCTCTGCGTTCCACATAGCAGCATATTTTCCGCCTTTCGCAAGCAATTCCTCATGGGTTCCAGATTCAGCAATCCTGCCATCACCCATTACAAGGATTTGATCAGCGTTTTTGACAATGGAAAGGGTATGAGCAATCATTACCACTGTCTTTTTTTCTTTTAGCAGATTGGCGATGGCCTGCTTTACGGCAAGCTCATTTTCAATGTCAAGAGATGCTGTTGCTTCATCCAAAAGCAGGATGGGGCTATTTTTCAGGATGGCGCGGGCTATTGAAATTCGCTGACGCTCACCGCCAGAGAGAAGATTTCCATTCTCGCCAGTCGGCGTATCGTATCCCTTTTCCATCTTACGGATGAAGCTGTCACAGTTAGCCTCCCGGCAGGCAGCCTCGATTTCCGTGTCCGTAGCATTAGGACGAGCGTGTCGGATATTATCCCGGATGGTATCGTCAAAAAGAAATATGTCCTGGTCTACCATAGAAACTTGCTCCAGTACACGCTCTGCGGCAACATGGTTAATGGGTTTACCGCCAATAGAAATCGTCCCGCCCGTTGCTTCATAATATTTTGCAATCAGGTTCAAAATAGTAGATTTGCCGGAGCCAGAGTCTCCGACAATGGCCGTGAGCTTTTGATCTGGCACCGTAAAGGTGGCGTGTTTTAGTACCGGTTCACCGGGAACATATGCAAAATCTACATTGTCAAATGTGATTTCATGGGTAGCTGTGTGAAGCGGCTCCATGCTGCCAGTTTCCTCCGGCTCATTCATTACACTCAAGATTTTGTTTTTCGAGATCATCAGGTTCTTATAACTGGTAAGGTCTACAAAAATCGAGTTAGCCAGCTTTGCACAGAACAGGGGCAGCATACAAATCAAAAGGTAGTCCACCGTGTTCAGTGTCCCTGCGACCCAGGGTGCATAGGCCAGCAAGATAACCAGCGGGCAGGACAGCCAACTCAAAATACCAAAGACCGCACCAATAGGAAGCACTTTTGATTCGTACACAAAGCTGATCCGGGAAAACTCCCGCATGGCGTTGATAACAGTTTTGTTCTTCATACCGCCTACACCATAAGCTCGGAAAGTCTGAATACCAGAAACATACTCAACAATGCTGCTGACGTTCTCCGCACAAATATCGTTCTTTTCTTTTCCATATTTCCGTACCATGCGGAAAGAAAGCCATAGGCCGGGGATTAAAAGAAGATCGGCTATCAGCAGGATAATTCCTGCCGGAACATAGAGCGTCATAACAAAGACAATCAACATCAATGACAGGGCAAAATTCTTTGCGAAATCTCCGACTTTATGGGTCAGGATTTTTTCGTAGTTGTTTACGTCGCTTGTAATGGTGTTGATATAATCGCCGGTCTGCCCCTGCGAAAATCGAGACAGTGGGATGCGCTTCAAATGGTTGCCCATAAAAAGCCGAATATTTTTGCTGACCGCTGCACCGCCAATCTGCGCTTTGGTATAGCCATAGCTGTAAATCAGGATACGAAGAAGAAAAACCACCGCGATCACACAGGTCAGAACCAGGACACGGTTCATGTCAAATTGTCCCGACCACAAAAACTGCATGACAGAGTAAAGCAGCATAAACAGGCTGCCAGAGAGAAGCCCTTCCAGAACAGTCCCGCCAACGCCAATATAAAAATTACGGTTCTTTTTCAATACATCATGCTCACTCATGCTGCTCGCCTCCCTCCAACTGATAAGTAATATTCCGGGCTGTTTCGTAGTCCTCCCACGCCTTCCGATAGTAAGCATTGTTCTTTCGGACTTCCTCATGGGTTCCGACACAGGTAATTGTGTGATTTTCAACCACTGCTACACGCTCGCACATCTTCAACGCGCTCAAACGATGGGCTACCACAATGACAGTCTTTCCCTTACAGAGATTTTGAATGGCTTTGTCAATCTCCATCTGATTTTCCGGGTCAGAGGCGCTTGTGGCCTCGTCTAAGATCAAAATGGGGGCATTCTTCAGGATAGCGCGGGCAATGGCAATCCGCTGTTTTTCACCGCCGGAGAAGCGAGAGCCGAAGCTGCCCACCTTCGTGTCATATCCATCCGGCAAAGACATGATGAAATCATCAATCTGCGCCTCTTTTGCGGCGGTCCGTACTTTTTCCAGAGTGGCGTTACTGCCCATGCGGATATTTTCTAAAACGCTGTCACGGGTCAGGAAGGTCTTTTGGAACACAATGGCGACATTTTTTAGGATAGTATCATAATTGAGTTCCTTTACATTTTTCCCGCCAATCAGCACTTCGCCCTCCTGCACATCATAGAACCGGGAGATCAGCTCAATCACGGTACTTTTACCGGCACCAGACTGTCCCACAAGGGCCATGCGTTCACCATCTTTAATTTTGAGATTAACGCCTTGCAGTACATCGGTCTTGCCATCATAGGAAAACCGAACATTCCGAAGTTCAATATCGTGATTTTGGGGAAAGTCCGCTCCACCCTCATAAATTGGAATATCCAGTATCTCTTTGGTCTTAGTAACAGCGTTCAGCACATTGGCAAAATTAGTCCCCAGTTCCTGTAGGGGGCGTATTTCCGTCAGATACATGGAACCTACATAGACGAACAGCAAAAATGCGCTGGCAGCCAGTGAGCCTTTCAGGAAAAACATTCCGCCGATTGGAACCATCATCAACATCCCACATTCGATGATAACAACAAAGGCCGCATAAGGTGGCCCCATGCGCCGGGAAGTTTCATTCCACATGGCGTTTTCTTCCTGGATAGCGTCTGAAAACTTTTGAAACGATTTGCTCCCCATGTTATAGGCTTTAATCAATTTCATGCCGCTGATGTACTCAATCATAACCGAGTTCAGTGTGGTAATGGAGTGATTGGCCCGTTCCATCAGGTCATCCGTATTGCGGAACATCATCCCCATTACAACAACAGCAAGGATCAGCGGAACCAGGGAAATCAATGCCAGAGGAATATTGACGGTCATCAGATAAATAAAGATGACTACCGGCCCCACCAGATAGCACACAAGGTCAGGAAGGTTATGGGCCAGAAACAGCTCCAACTTTTCAATATCTTCATTCAGAACCGTTTTTATGTCCCCGGTGCGCCGTTCATTCAAGGCCCCTAAAGGCGCTCTGGCCATGTGTTCTGCAACCATGCAGCGCACTTTGAAAAGAGCGCCATAGGCCCCTTTGTGGGCTGCTACGCCGGAACAGCCAAACAGGACAAACCGCAAAGTTACCGCCACTGCAATCATTACCACGGTATGTACAACAAGTTCCTGCGTGCAGGTATGATTGAAGGTGGCGTCCATCAGCCGGTAAATTCCAATGTAAGGGACGATAATGCAAAGGCCGCTGACCGCCGATAGAAAAATTGCCAGGAACAGCCAGATTTTTTGCTCACCGGCCCAGTGGAGCAGCAAAGCTACTCTGTTTTCTTTTTTCTGTTTCATAGATCACCTCTCCTTTCCATCTGAAACAGAGATAGGCGTTTGCGAAACGCCAAAAGCCGCATAAATACGGCATTTTTTTGTTGTTAAAATAAAATATCTCCTCAAGGTTTATGGTAAAATAGAATTGCCTAGAAACTAATTAACCAATCCACCTAAAGGAGATATACCTACATGATAACATATAAACAGCTCACTTTGGCAGAAATTTTTGAAGATTGTCAAAATAAATTCGACAACGACAAATATCAGTTCCTTTCGCTTCTTGATGAAGCCATTAACCTTGATGAAATTGTTCCTGTTTCTTTTATTTCTCATTTTTACGCCAGTACCGGAAGACCTCGCAAACATCAGCTTTATCCAATGCTTAAGGCACTTCTTATACAGCGTATTTTCTCAATCCCGACGGACACACTCCTGATCGTATTTTTGAAATTTTCCCAGGAACTGCGTGATTTCTGCGGTTTTGATGTTGTTCCGGATGGTTCCAAATTTACACGTTTCAAACAGGATTTTTTATCGGACTTACAATCTATGTTCGATCATCTTGTTGATCTGACCGAACCGATCTGCCAAAGTCTTGATCCTGCCCTTGCTTCCATGACAATCTTTGATACCTCTGGCATTGAAGCATGGGTTACAGAAAATAACCCAAAATATGCCAACCGTATTATCAAGCAGCTAAAGGCTTTCAAAAAGTCCCATAACCTTGATGATTCCTATGATCCTTATAAAGCTGCTTATGGCTCTATGCCAACTCATGCGGCTTCCAATCAGGCAATCCAGCAGATGTACATCAATGGACATTTCTGTTACGCCTATAAATTTGGCATTATTACGAACGGGCTTGGTATTGTTCGTGACATCACTTTCTACAACAAGGACTTTCTAAAAAAACATCCTGATATCGTTGTAGGGAAGAAATCAGATTCACCGGATGAGGATAAATCCCTTGCTGATTCGAAAGCACTTCTTCCAGTTTTAATTGACTTTTTCCAGAAACATCCTTTAATAAATTCAAAGACGTTTCTTGGAGATGCTGCGTTTGATGCCATTAACATTTACAAATCCCTCTTTGAAGAAATTGGCTTTCAAAAAGCTTTTATCCCTTTAAAAACAAAGCTTTCTGTGGAAGGAACCGACTATACTGTCAATGAAAACGGTATTCCCTGCTGTCCTCACGATCCATCACTTCCGATGCGGCGTGAAGGAAGCAGATCCCATTTGCGGAGCAAACTTCCTACCATGAAGTTTGTATGTCCAAAAATGAAATGGGAATACAATCCTGCCGACAAGTCAAAACATCGCGTATGTCATTGTGACAATCCATGTACATCTTCTTCCTGCGGACGAATGATCTACATTTATCCTGAAAAGAACCTTCGTGCCTATCCTGGTGTAGAACGCGGCTCACAGGAATGGGAGGATACTTACAAGATCCGTGTAAATGTTGAAAAGTCAATCAACCATTTCAAAGATAGTTTCTGCATTGCAGATCGTAAAACACAGAATGAGAAAACACTTCATGCTGATTTACTGCTTGCAGGAATTACCCAGCTTGTTACTGTGCTTGTCGCTGATAAGATTCATCAATACCAATACATCCGGAGTTTGAAGCCTTTGATTGCCTGATTATTAATATGCATACAATCTTTTCTTCGCAGTTTATCTGGGAAGTCTTTTAGTCATGTTCAAATTTAGAAGTACCTATTTTTCACTTAAGAATCCTGCGTTGCAGGATTCTTACCGCTTTTTAGTCAGGATTGCGAACTTGTTTCGCAATTACCTATGAAACAGAGAACAGCTCTCTCAATTTCGGGAGGGCATCCATTGTAACTGGTACATCATCGGGCATTTCGCCTTCGTCAAAATGCAGGACACGGGAGCAGGTACGGCAGACAAATTCAAAATCGTGGGTGACAATGAAAATAACCTTTCCCATATTGGACAACCGTCGGATCAGTCCCGCCACCTGCGTCATACTGTCAAAATCAAGGCCGCTGGTCGGTTCATCGAATACCAGCAGATCTTTCCCACAAATCATGCTAACAGCTACAGCTACTCGTTGCTTTTGACCGCCAGAAAGCGTGTTTGGATGGCGCTCCCGATATTGGGTAAGGCCTAATTCCTCCAAAGTTGCATTTACCAGGGTTTGATCTGGATTGCGTATACCAAAGGAGCACTCTGCCTCCACGCTGTCAGCGAAAAGTTCATAATTCACATCCTGCATAACCATGTAAGAGCGTTTCAGCCTTTCCTTACGCTCAATCGGCTCGCTTTCCCACAAAAATTGTCCATCGCAGTCTTTGTGAAGCCCACAGAGAGCGCGGGAAAATGTAGTCTTTCCAGCTCCGTTGTGGCCGACCACACCAATCACTTCGCCCTTTCCGGCGGATAGCTCAATGTCATGCAAAATTGTTTGCTTCTTGTAACGGAGCGTCACATTCCGCAGCTCCAATACAGGGGGAGGCGCAGGCAAGTGGGCTTTTGGCGGAAATACCGCCTGTAGATCAACAGCTCGCAGACCCATGTGTTCACGATCAGGTTCAGATAGCTGCCGAAATTCTTCCGGGGTGTATATTCCTTTGATTTCTCCGTTTTCCAGATAAACAATTCGGTCAGCCAACTCCATCAGGTAGTACAGACGATGTTCCGCTATCAAAACCGTTTTGCCCTGTTTTTTTATCAGCCGCAAATGTTCCTTTAGTTCCTGGATCGAAGTCATATCCAGATTAGAGGATGGTTCATCCAATAGATAAATCTGTGGGTTCATGGCATAAACAGAAGCAAAGGCGATTTTCTGCTTTTCTCCGCCGGACAACTCAAAAATATTCCTGTTTCGTAGCTTTTGAATATGCAAATCTTCAGTTGTCTGCTCTACTCGCTCAGCCAATTTCTTGGGAGGGCGAGCTTCATTTTCAATTCCAAAGGCAATCTCACTGTCTGTATCAACATTGAAAAACTGCGTCCGTGGATTTTGGAAAACGGAGCCAACCTTAGCGGCAATCTGATACATGGGGATATTGCTGATTTCCTGACCATCTACCAGCACATGGCCATGAAGTTCCCCCTGATAAAACTGAGGGATCAGTCCATTCACCAGCCTTGTAATCGTTGTTTTTCCGCACCCGCTGCGGCCACAGAACAGGACGCATTCTCCGTCCGAAATTTTCAAATTGATGTCGCGTAGCCCACCATGTTCCTGTCCCGTATAGGAAAACGATACATTTTCAAACTCAATCAACCGATCACACCTCCCCGCACACATAATTCAAAAATCAGATAAGCTACGGCAACGGTCATGACGCCCCAATCGGCAATTCCGCATTTTATCTGGACAAGACAGGTGCGTGGATTGGGATTTTCAATTCCACGAGTGACAGAAGCAACAGAAAGATCATCCGCCGCTTTTGAAGCTGCCATCAATAAAGGTACATAAATACACTCAACCGTCATGCCCGGATGTGTTAAAAAGCCCGCCAGAGATGGTGAAACATCTCTCATCCGCATAGCGTCTGTGATATAGCGCCAGTCCTCTTGAATAGTTGGAATGTACCGCAGCATAACTGCCATAGGAATTACTAACTTTTTGGGTGCGCGGACACGGTTCATAGCAGACAGGAACTCATTGACTTTTGTAGTAGTCAGAACAATCCCAGCCAAGGTTCCGCACGCATAGACCTTATGAAACAAGCCTAAAAAGGCAATAAACATTGTCCGCAGCGTGCCTGTCATTTCTGCCATGATCCAAATTGTCAGGGCACAGATGACCGCATAAAAGCATACAGCCTTAATGACATATTTCCACTTTCCAAAGAAAGCCCCCAATATCGCAATCAGCATAACAAGGATAAATTGATATGCAAGTGAGGGCGCAAACATGGACGATAAAACACACATAAGAATAAGAAAGAGCTTGGCCCGTGGGTCGAGCCAAAGCTCTTTCTTGTGGCGTTTACCGCTCATGCTGTAATACCTGCTTTTTCAAACTGCTTTTTCAGCATTTTGCAGCCTACAAAAGTGCTGATTGCAGATGTAATGATAACAGCAGCAAACATGGCAATCAGGATGCCGGTATTTGCAGTTGCCTGCATGGTGTCGATGTAACTCTGTTCAGTTCCGTTTCCCAGCATGGTCTGCGCCCAGCCGTTGGGGTCAACAAAGAACACGATATATGAACCAGTGCCACCGAGAGAGAACAGGATATAAGACAGGCTGTTGAGTTTTTTGCTTTTGTACTTCCCTGCACCAGCAACAAAGTCCGCGACAATCGCCATGATCATGTAGCCCAATGCAAAAGCCCAGTGCATACCAGTCACGAACCAAATAATACCCATGATAACGCCCATTATAGAAAGGCTCCAACGCTTATGTACTTTTGCAATCAGCAAAAGATAAATGGGGCCAGCAAGCAGCCCACCTCCTGCTGGCATGAAAAAAGTAAGTACAGGATTCGTTGCAAAAAAGACACCGCCCACCAATACAAAAACAAATAACAGTGCAGTAAAAATACCTGTTGTTACAAGGTCTTTCACTGTCAGACCTTTGTTCATAGAATTTACTTGATTACTCATTTTGACCTCCTACCTTTCATTGTCTTGACTCGACAAGTGGTTTGTGATATTCTTCGGTTAGATACCTCTAATCTTCGCCTAATACAATACGCATTTATCGAACAACATTCAATAGGTTCCGGCAATGTTCGTCTGTTCCTTTCAAAAGTTCGTCTAATCGTTGCAAAAAGGAGGCGGTCTGTTTTCATGTCTGAAATTATTGACCAGTTTTATACACCGCTACTGATTGAACACGGTTTTATCCGTGACCCAGACAACCAGCAATATGGGGCATTAGGTGACTGCTGGAAACTTTCTCCCGAAGTTGGAGAAGGCACCTACTGGACTTATGGACAGAAAGACTTATATGATATTAAAATCCATAACTTTTCCTTCCACGAAGATTTCATGTTGGAATGCTCCATGCCGGAATGTCTGAGTATCACTCGGTATGACTCTATTTCCGGGGAGGAATTATCTCCATACCGTAGACTGTCTGCCGGTTGTATCAAAGCATTTATTGGAGGCTACGCTCCATACAAGGCTTTGATACATAAAAATATTCCAATCCGTTCGGTTGGGATTGAGATTGCACCGGCATATTATGAGGACTACCTGAAAAAACTGTACCCGGAGGCACAGATCAATCCTGTGGATGCATTTCGGAAGATCGACCAAACATCCGACTTTCCAGAAATGTCACGGTTACTCACAGAAATCAAAGACTATCGCGGGGAAGGGATTGCAGCAAAACTTTTTTATGAGGGTAAAGTCGCAGAAGCTGTTTCAATGGTGGTGGAATATCAGAAGAAACATCCTGATAAACCAGCCCATAAGCTCTCTCAACAGGATATTGAAAATCTCCAAATAGTTGCCGCTTATCTTAGCGATCACTATGCTTTTGATATTCCTCTGGAACGGCTAACACAGATTGCCTGCATGGGAACAACAAAGCTCAAAAGCTGTTTTAAGAAATACTACGACTGCACCATCACGGAATATGTTCAACAGCGGCGCATGAGCCAAGCAGAATATCTGCTGGCGTATACAGAGCTGACAGTCGGGCAAGTTGCCCAAACAGTAGGCTATTCCACTTCAAGCCGATTTGCAGAATTATTCCGAAAAAGCACGGGATTGTTGCCATTAGAGTACAGAAAAAACGCACAGCGAAAGTAAAATGAGCGCCAGAGGGAACTCTGGCGCTCGTAATTTTTTTCAGCCACATCCTCGCCACATTTGATTAGGTGTAAAACATCTACGGAATGCGCCATCAAATATCTCCCTGCACTTTGCGTTTGTCACTAAGATAGTGTAACTTCATCTGAACAGAAGTTTTTCATTCACATAATCAGCATAATCATACCTCTTAGCAAGCACAATAAGGTTATTCCTTTGTACAAACCGGAACGATACAATATTCTTGAGGTGAACGATTATGCCGATTGATGATTTAACTGCTTTAGGGCAGAAAATGCGGGAAGCCCGAAAGAATAAAGAACTGACACAACAAGAACTTTCTGATCTGAGCCATGTTTCTGTAAAGCAAATCGCCAATATCGAAAAAGGAAAAATGAATCCTTCCTATTTGATTTTGAGAGCATTGGCAAAAATCTTGCACATCTCTTTAGATACGCTTATAAATCCAGATATTTCTCTGGAGGATAAAGGTATCAATCAGATGAAAATGCTTTATTCCAGCTGTCCGTCAGAAATGCGTGACACCTTTCTGCATCACACCCAGGAAACGGTGAAAGAACTGACAGAATTGTCCGAGAAATTTGAAACGAATTGAGCCAGTGAGTGAAATTTAACGATTCTCTCACTGGTTCTTTTCATTTCATATAAAATTAAAATTTCAATCAAATAAAAAAGTCAACTTACACATATCAAATTTCTTTTCATAGGTTATAACTTATATTCTATTTTAATTTTCAAAGTATACCATATCCCATGATCGTTCCGTTATTGATATCGTAGCTTCTCTGGTTCACGGCATCACTGGAGTTTCCCTCTACGGTGTATACGGTACTGCCCTCGGTTTTCTCCACGATTCCTACATGGTCTGAGGTTCCATCTCCGTTCCAGTCAAAAAAGATTAGGGTTCCGGGCGCTGGCGAGTATCCTCGGCTCTTCCATTTTCCCTTGTTCTGAAACCATGCGATTCCGTCATCACACAGAGAGAACTTCGGCATCTTACCGTTTTCGATTAATCCTGCCTGATCTCCACACCAGCTGGCAAAGCAGGCACACCATGCTACATGGCTGTCAAATCCATACCACGACCAGAACTTCTGGCCACCTTCATTTCCAAGCTGGGTAAGTGCCACGGATACAATCTGGCCGTTGCCTCCAAACAGGCCGGCAAACAATCCGCCGCTAGAATAATACCGCAGGACGTGAGGGACATATTCTGGATCCCCATAGGCACTCCAGCCATGTGAAGCCGCCTGTTCATTGGAAAACTGCAAAGCGTTTTCTGCACTGTAGCCCCCATAGTTTCGGAGAGCCCACGTTATGTACCCGTTTCCGTAGTTATACCCTTGCAGGGACAGCTTCAGCTTGTCCATGTCCTGTGGGCTGGTGCATCCGGCTTCTCTTAGGCAGTCCGCATAATACTGGATTCCTACCTGTATGGAGTAGTCCGCATCCTGGATGGCATTCGGGCTGTTGGAATACCGGGTGTTGTATGGGCACTCACTGCTCTGCATGGGATCGGTCCCCCGGCCGCCAGATTCCTGCATCATGATTGCCTGTATCACGGAAACGTATTCGGGGATTCCATACTGGTTGGCGTATTTCTGGATGGTTGCCGTATAGGAAAGTACTTCCTGGCTGAGTGCTTCGTTGCTCTCTGAGCTTCCAGAGAATGCCGCACCGCCAATGATCCCGACCATGATAACCAGAAGCAGAACCATGACCGCTCCGGCGGCTCCCAGTGCAGCCATCATGGACTGCACCGTTTTCGCTGCCGCTTCTACAGCGGCCTTAGCTGCCTTGAAGGTATTCTCTCCTGCCCTTGCCGTTTTCTGTATCCGGCGGACTCCATCGGAAGTCTGCAAGGCGGCTTTCTTCGCCGCCTGCTTCGCTGCCCTTCGTTCCATCTGCTTCTGCATCCGGGCTGTCAAGGCGTTGGAACTGGCCACCCGGAGCTTCTGCTCTGGCTGGATGCTGATCTTCACAGATGGAGGGGCGGTCTTAATAGTACGCCGCTGTATGGTCTTCGGCTCCAACCGTTTCCGTGGCTTTTCCTTGATCCGGATGCTTTCCGGCTGTTTCTGGCGGATGGCATTCTGCCTTGCGGTATCTTCGGCCTTGCTTTTCTGGTTTTGTCTTTTGATGGAAAGCGATCCACCTTCCGACATTTCCTGTCCATTCTGGATTCTTGGTGTCTCCCTAGCTGCCCGGATCTTCTGTTCTTTCGTTTTGACGGCATCTGAAATCGCCTTTTGCCGCTTGGCTTTCTGAATCTGGACTTCCTGGTTTTCCCGTTCCTTGACCTTCACACGGGATGCCCCCTGTTCCCGTTTTTTTTGCTTCGGTGCTTCCCGACTGACCGGATCGGGAGCCTGTGTGTCCCCTGTTCCTCTGGCGGCTTCTTTCTGCGCTTCTTTTTTACCAGTAACTCTCAGTTTGATCTTCTCGTAGGAAGTCTGTGCAGCTGTCTTTCCGGCTCTGGTTACAGTTCTGCCTGTCTTTCTTGCAGCCCATTCCTCTGCGGATGTGACTTTCCCACTGGCATATTCGGATAGGGACTGTTCTCCCATGTCATTGTCCCTGGCATTTGCGATGGTCTGGGATTTTTCCTTGCTCTCCAGTATGGCCGTCCGCATCAGCTCCTTGGGGATTCTGGAGGCAGGATTTTTGGTCTTTGGTTTTGTTGTAACTTCTTTGGTTTTGATATCCTTCATCTCACACCTCCAGTCCCGGCTTGTCCCGCTCTTACGCTTCGCCCGGCTTGGTCGTCATCAGGCGATACAGTTTTGTATTTCTTGGAAACGAATTTTCAAACGGCACCAGATTTCCGGAACAGCGGATCAGACCATGGCCGGCACCCACATTGGTGATGTAGGATAACTGGTTGTCTGAAATATTCAGAAGTGCCGCCAGCTCATCCCGGTCGGTGGTAGCCTGATTCAAAAGGATCAGGAACTCACTGTTCGCCAGCATCAGGCGGGCGGTAT
>ENA-OQLI01000329-OQLI01000329.1-human-gut-metagenome-genome-assembly--contig:-NODE-329-length-62780-cov-6.373039_pt1 | contig 62780 bp, 46 predicted proteins | sample MGYA00242805_ERZ504812 | MGnify/ENA primary metagenome ERZ504812 (study PRJEB26092, sample SAMD00036430) | human gut metagenome | host: Homo sapiens | study: EMG produced TPA metagenomics assembly of... | reverse complement strand
TTCAGGCGCGGTTTTAGCGTAGGCGAAATCCACTGCTTACGGAGACTTAATCGTGAAGGCTCTCCTGAACGATTTAGTCGCAGTTAGCAGTTAGTTCGCTGGAGCGTTGCGCCGGCGAGTGAGCAATCACCATTGTCCGAATGCGTCCGCCTTGAACAACTTTCAACACACTAAATAGCAACAGACCAGGTAATCCCTGGCCTGCTTTATTCTTAGTCATACAGATGGCAGCGCACCTTATGCCCATTTCCCATATCTTTTACCTCAGGCACCTGATTCTTACAAATCTCCATGCACTTCCGGCATCTGGTATGGAACTTACATCCCTTAGGCGGATTCGCAGGGGATGGAATATTTCCCTCCAGAATGATACGGTTTCTCTTCAGATCCGGATCCGGCATAGGAATTGCAGAGAACAGAGCCTCTGTGTACGGATGAAGAGGATTTGCAAAAATATCTGATGTGGTACCAGTCTCCACAAGACCTCCCAGATACATAACGCCGATGGTATCGGAAATATGCTCTACAACGGAAAGATCATGAGAGATAAACAGATAAGTCAGATTTCTCTTCTCCTGAAGTTCCTTTAACAAGTTAATGATCTGAGCCTGTACGGAAACATCAAGCGCGGAAACCGGCTCGTCACACACAACGAACTCCGGATTCAATGCAAGTGCTCTCGCAATACAGATACGCTGTCTCTGTCCACCAGAGAACTCATGAGGATAACGGTCTTTATGATAAGACTGAAGTCCACAGTCATCCATGATCTTGGTCACATAATCTGCATATTCAGACTTAGGAACCAGGTTATGCTCTCTTACAGCTTCCCCGATGATCTCGCCAACCGGCAGTCTTGGGGAAAGGGAAGAATATGGATCCTGGAAAATGATCTGCATCTTGGTACGCATATCGCGCATTTCTCTATTGGAAAGACCGTAAACATCTTTTCCGTTGAAGAGAACCTGTCCGTCTGTTTTCTCAATCAGTCTTAAGATGGTTCTTCCTGTGGTAGATTTACCACATCCGGACTCTCCAACCAGACCCATTGTGGTTCCTCTCTTTAATGTGAAAGAAACGTCATCAACTGCTTTTACAGCTCCAACCTGCTTACCGAACATTCCACCCTTGATCGGGAAATATTTCTTAAGATGGGATACCTCCAGAATGTTATCGGACTGCTGATTCTTTGTATTTTCTGCTGTCTTATTCTCACTCATGAGTTTTTCCCCCTTCCCCTGGATGAACATTTGCCAGCCATCCTGCTTCCGGACGGTCTGCATAGCGGTAACAGCTTACTTCATGTGTAGGACTTAATTTGATCACGCCTGGATAGCTTCCCTGACACTTGTCACAACTAAGCTCACAACGGTCACGGAAATAACAGTAATCCGGCATATCAATAGGGTTCGGAACCTTACCTGGAATACTGTAAAGCTTGTCAACCTTCTTGCCTACAACCGGTTTGGAGCGCATAAGTCCAATGGTGTATGGATGAGACGGGTTCTTAAAAATCTCACTTGCAGTACCTTTTTCAACTACACGACCGGCATACATAACAACTACATAATCTGCCATCTCTGCAATAACACCCAGGTCATGAGTGATCAGCATAATGGAAGAATTGATCTTATCCTTCAGGTTACGCATCAGATCCAGGATCTGCGCCTGAATGGTAACGTCAAGAGCTGTGGTAGGCTCATCAGCAATGATCAGTCTTGGATTACAAGCAAGACCGATTGCGATACATACACGCTGACGCATACCACCGGAAAGCTCATGAGGATACATCTTATAAACGCCCTCACTGTTGGCAATTCCAACCAGCTTCAGCATTTCGATGGTTCTGGCCTTTACCTGCTCTTTGCTCATATCCGGATTGTGAAGCTTGGTGATCTCATCAACCTGCTCTCCAATGCGGAATACCGGGTTCAGTGCAGTCATAGGCTCCTGGAAAATCATGGAAAGCTCATTTCCGCGAAGCTTCTGCATTTCACTTGTAGGAGTATTTACAATATTGTAAACCTTGTCTCCGGTATTAAAACGGATTTCTCCTTCTACAGTCTGTCCCTGAGGACGCTGTACCAGCTGCATAAGGGAAAGGCTAGTTACAGACTTTCCACAACCGGATTCTCCAACAACACCAACTGTTTTTCCCTGAGGAATTTCAAAGCTTACACCATCAACGGCTTTAACAGTTCCAATATCTGTAAAGAAATAAGTATGAACATTGTCAAACTCAACTACGTTTTCCGGATTCTTCATGGTAGTGATATACTCTGACTCCGGAATATTCTTTCTGTTTCTTTTCTTCTCTATCTCATTGGTGATCTTTCGATTCTCTTTGGAGATTCTTTTGGTTTCCTTAGCTGAGATATAGTTTGCGTTTTTCTTACCAAATAATGCCATATTCGCACCTACCGTTTCATTTTCGGGTCAAATGCATCACGAAGACCATCACCCACAAAGTTAAATCCAAGAACGGTCAGCAGGATTAAGAATCCGGCCGGGATCCATACGAACCAGAAGTTGGTCAATACGTATACATCATTTACCGCATTTACAATATTACCCCAGGAAGCGTATGGGAATTTAACACCGATTCCAAGGAAGCTAAGAGTTGCTTCCATCAGGATAACATCACCAAGTCCCATTGTTGCAATAACGATCAGCTGTGGAATAACGTTCGGAATCAGGTGACGGAAAATACGTCTTGAAATACGAACACCGGTAGCTTCTGTAGCAACCATAAATTCCTGCTCACGAAGAGACAGGATCTGACCTCGAACCATACGGGCAATTCCCGGCCATCCTACGATACCAAGAATTGCACAAAGTGCATAAATTCGGATTCGCGGGTCAATTTTGTAATAATCCATAACAGAACCGATGATAATGTACAGCGGCATTGCCGGAATACAGATTACAACATCAACCACACGCATGAGAATGGTATCTACCCATCCTCCAAAATAACCGGACACACCACCGATCAGAATACCAATAATACCTTCAATAATGATAACAACGAAACCGATCATCAGGGAAATACGTCCGCCATACATCAGTCTGGTCAGCATGTCCATACCGTTTCCGTCTGTTCCTAACCAGTGCTTTTTGCTTGGTCCGGAATAAGTATCATTTACAGTAGTTGCTTTCTGGCTTCTTACAACATACTGTGTATTCTTGGTCTGAAGCTGATAGGTTTCTTCTTCGCCAGCCTCATTAACAGCTGTAAATGTAGAAGCTTTGTCAGCAATTGCCTGTTCTACTGCTTCTTTAAAGGAAAGAGAAAGGAACACACCTTTTGCCTGAGGAGATACCAGAAGATTGGAAACAGTAGCATAAACTTCGCCATCCTTTACAACCTCTGTGGATGTCTCTTTCTCTGTTGTAGTCAGCTCATAGGTTGCGCCATCGTATTCAAAAGAAGCATCTCCTGCTTCAATTGCATCAAGTGCTGCCTGCTGGAAATCAAATCCCATCTCTGCATCATTCGTTGCTGCGCTGAATACTTTCTTGGTTGCAAATGCAACTTCGCCGGAAATTGTGATCTGATTCTCACGTCCGGCCTTCTCAATTGTATAGGTAGTTCCATCTACTTCAAAGGTATTGGCATCATTTGCCACAGCCTCTTCATAGCCTTCTTTGATTTCATCTGTTATTTCTGTATTTCCAACCTGTTTATAAGTAGATTTTCCTTTCAGTGTAAGAACGGTTGCTACTGATTCTGAAGAATAAATTGCCCAGTAATCTTCACCTTTTTGTTCCAATCCGTAGGTTACATCATTTGCTTCAAAGGAATCATTTCCCTTGTTTGTAGCAAGAATAAATTTCTGCTGTCCCTGCGCAGGAAATTCTGCACCATTTGCTGTTGTAAAAATATAAGATTTATTATAGGTAGCTCCCGCATAGTCTTTCCATACATGATCTGTTTTACGGAATACCTGGCTTTCATTGTAAGGGCTTACCATACCACCTATAAATGAAAACAAAAACATCGCTACCAGAATTACAAGTCCTGCCACAGCCAGTTTATTGCGGAAGAAACGCTTTGCAACAAGCATTCCTGGTGAAAGGACTTTTACACGCTGTTCATCATCCAGTGCCTTGGAGGTACTGACATGATCGTCTTTTTTCTTTGTTGGATCTGTACTCATGTTTTTCCTCCTAATTTACTCGTACCCTTGGATCTGCCACAGCGTACAGGATATCTGCGATCAGATTGCCGGTTAATGTCAGAAATGCCAGAAATACCATATAGAACATGGTAAACGGAATATCTCCCTGAGTTAATGCCTGGTAGGAGGTATATCCAATTCCCGGAATCTGGAACAAAGTCTCTGTGATCATCGCTCCACCGAACAGGTTCGGAAGTGTACTTCCAAGGATGGTGATGATCGGAATCAGAGTATTGCGGAATGCATGATGAGAAACCACCTTTTTCTCCGGAACACCTTTCGCTCTGGCAGTACGGATATAATCTGCATTCAGAACCTCCAGCATATTGGTTCTGGTATAACGCATAAGGGAACCAACACTTACAATGGTCAGGGTAATAACCGGAAGGATCATATGCTGTGCCATATCCAGCACCTTGCCTACACTTCCGTAGGACTCATGCATACGGCTTACGATACCATACAGGTCAACCCATTTCAGATTAATAGAGAAAATCCATTTCAAAATGGTAGCAAAGAAAAAGGACGGCAGCGAAATACCGATCAATGCAAAAACGGTAACTGCATAATCAATCCTGCTGTACTGCTTCGTTGCCGATATAATACCCAAAGGTATGGCAATGATAATTTCCAACAGGAAGGAGGCCAGTGCCAGAGCAAAAGAATACCAGATAACGCTGGCAAATTTCTGTTTTACCGGCTGATGGAAAATCCAGGATTCTCCAAATTCACCATGAACAGCTTTTCCAAGCCAGATAAAATAGCCCTCCAGAACCGGCTTATCCAGTCCATAAGCGGCATTTAACTCAGCAACCAGCTCATCATAGGGCTTCGCGCCCTGTTTCATTGACATATCACGGGCTCTTCCCTCTACATAAGAAGTCGGAAGGGCTCTCTCAATTGAATAAATGATCATGGAAACGAAGAACAGGATCATCGCTCCAAGAAGTACACGACGTACAATAAATTTTTTCATTATATAAATTATCCTTTCAGTATCGGGCGGGAAGACTGACTTACCTTGTTCTTACTGGCAGTGTGTCCTGCCGGTTCTGTCCGTTTTACCGGGCCGGGTTCCAGAGCATGTTTGAAAAAGGCTTTCTGCAAGATGTGCGTCACAATTTGTGGGAGATTGCGGGAATGCTTTTTCAGACACGCTCTAGCCCAAGGCATACTGCCAGTAAGGCAGTGGGTCCACTGGTTATGGTGGACCCACTGCGCTAACAAGTCATTCTTCTTTTATACCTTTAGTTCATTTCGATATTAATGATATCTCCATACCATGAATAGAATGTAGTAACATCTTTCGTAAAGGTATCTGCATTGATACGCTCAGGGCTGTAAATAACGCAGTTCTGTCTCTGATAGATCGGAATCTCTACTGCCCAGTCAAGAATAATGTCCAGACACTGTTTGTAAACAGATTTTCTGTATTCCTGATCAGCTGTGGAACGGGCATCAATAATATCCTGATCCAGTGTTTCATCATTGATGTGGTAGTAATTGCTCTTTACACTTGCGCTGTGGTAAACCTGATACATATCAGGATCCACTGTTGCCTGCCATGCAGCTGCCCACATTTCTGCGGTACCTGCATTTAAAGCATCCCACATAATGTTGGAGTCTGTAACATCATTGATCTCAAGTGTAAATCCGATGGACTCAAGAGCTGCCTTCGCATCTGTAAGGATTGCAAAGCTTGGGTGGTCTCCACTTCCGTCAGCGCCGATGATGATCTCATAAGTCATCTTAGCACCTTCCGGAGCTGCTGTTACCTTGCCATTCTCTACAGTGTATCCGGCTGCTTCGAAGAAGCCAAGAGCTGCCTGTGTTGCTGCTGCAAACTTCTCATCATCCGTCATATCATCTGTGTAAAGCGGATTTCCATCAACATCCACAGAGTAAGCTACCTGATAATCTGCATCAGATTTCTGAGGAGCTGCCCAGGATGTATTGGAGATCGGGTAGTTGATTACGGAAGCAGCATCTCCATAATAGGAATCGATTGCTACATCACGATATACAGCAAGTACAGTTGTAAGAGCTTTTCTTAAGTTCTTGGAAGCGTCAGATCCTGGCTCTCCACCAACATTGATTGTGTTTGCGTTAAGACCGATGTATCCGTATCCAAGGTTGTCTGTTGCGTTAACGATGATCTTATCACCGCTGAGTTCATCGTTTCCGTTAATGCTCTTGATCTGATCAAATGCAGATTTGCTTCCGGATGGATCGGAAAGGTCGATTGTACCCTGCTCAACACCGGCAATCTTATCTGCGTCGGAAGTCTCACGCCACTGAAGGTACTTGGTCTTAGGAGCACCCTTGTAGTAGTTCTCGTTTGCTTCCATGTATACAGTCTTGTTCTCATATTTCACAAATTTATACGGACCTGCGCCAAGTGGCTGGTTGGATTTATCACGTACAGCGGAGAGATCTCCTCTTGTGAAACCGAACTGGTTGTTGTCATAATCATAGAGAGAAGCATCTCCATAATAATGCATTGGCTCAACAATTACACCAAGCTGATAGATGGTAGTTGCCTCGAAACCATCTGTGGTAACCTCAACTTCGTAATCACCAAGCTTCTTAATTCCCTCGATGTTCGCAACTTCTTCACCTTCACCTGCTGCAGTTTTCTGCTCTACCAGGTACTCGGAAGCGATTGTTGCTGCATCTTCATCGAAGTATGCTTCGTCGCCATAGGCAGCTGCAAGTGCAAGATAGTCCTTGCCATACTGGTCTGCGATCTCATTAATGATCGTATCCTGATCTTTGCCATCTACAGAATAGTTCTCATCTGCTGCGTAAAGCATTCCAAAGAACTCATCTCCATTTGTAACACCATAAGCATCTGCATAATCTTCCCATGCAGTCTGTGCCCACTCATACTCAGATGTAAGAAGCGGAACAATCAGCTCATCTTTCACTCTTGCAGCAACTTCATCAGGCATATCTGCAAGTGTATTTGCAACATCCTCATCTGTGATGGAATCTGCTGCTGTGGAATTCAGACGGTAGTTTTTCATACCTTTGATATTGGTGGAGTAGAATGTTGCATTTCCATCATAATCTGTATCAGAAAGTACATAATATGTGAAAATCAGGTCATCTGCAGTAAGAGGCTCACCGTCAGAAAATGTTACACCCTCACGAAGCTTGAAATTGTATACAGTCTCATCCTCGCCCTCTGTAACAGTTACGTCGGAAAGTCCTGTATAAGTATAATCCGTTCCGTTATACTCATGTGTCTCACCCTCGATACCATTGTAAATAATAGCACCTGTACGGTCACTTCCAAACAGATACTCACCTACATTCTCTGCGATCTGCTGATCCGGAACTGCCTCGTGGAATAATCCACTGAATTTCTCGGAGAAGTTAGTCTGTCCAATAACAAGTGGTGTATCAGAAGAACCTCCCTCAGCTTCTTCAGCAAAAACAGGTACGCTCACTGTTGATGCTGCCATGACACCTGTTAATAACAGGGCCATTAACTTCTTCTTGCTCATATCTTATCCTCCTTTTTTAAGATATTTTATTGTAACTATTCATCAGAGCCTGTTGGAGACTCCTGAGGCCAGCTACTACAGACAACCTGAAAATTTGTTGTCTTATACCTCTCTATTTTACCATGTTTTATTACATGTGCAATAGCTATATGGCGAAATATGTCTGGAATTTTGTCCATAATTGTCAAAAACTGAAAGATTTTTACTCAAAATTTGCAAATTTCGCTTTAATCTGCCAGTTTTGCACAGTACTAACACTTCCCAGTGCTAAAATCATCACAGCGGCTGCCTCGAATAATAGTTCCCTTGTAAAAATAAGATTTTCGAAATCTTTTAACAAAAAAATCAGGTTTGCCACGCTTGTAAAAAGTCCCAGTACCGTGATGGCAATGCTGCACCTTACCGGACGCCGCACCCCTTTTTCATACTGTGCACAGGTCATATGCCCTATATGCTCTTCCGGGATTACCACCTGTGAGTGATCTGCTTTTCCCTCCTGCTGTCTGCAAAAAAGGAATAAGGAAGCACCTCCCATGATTCCATAGGAAACAGGGAAGACTACCACCATATAGGGAAGCAATATCCAGAAGATCCTGCTGCCTTCATTGTTCAGCATTAAACTGGCAAAATAAATCACAAGGGCGGCTGCCATAAGGCCTGTATTGTTAAGGGCATGTCTTTTCAGCTCCTTCACGGACAGGCTGCTGCCATACCATTTTCCGGTATATTCAAATTGTTTCCCTCTCTGACGGTAATCATTCCCATATTTTTTCACAATTCTGCCTCAACTTTCCTGTGAATTCCCAATCTCTTGCCCGAAATTGCTTTTCCTCTCACAGTCTTTGTCTGATGACTCAACCCAGCTTCTTATCCAGTTCATCCACAATCTTCTGAATGCAGCCATCTGTAAATGGAACTGTAAGTCCCACCTGTTTCAGCATGGACGGATAGAAATCACTTGCAGAAAGCCGGCAGAGCTTCATATAATCAGCCCATGCAGCGTCATGATCTTTCTCCATGCGAATCTTAAACTGGAATGCACAAAGCTGTGCAAGTACATAATCAATATAGTAGAAAGGCATCTCAAAAATGTGGTGCTGTCTCTGCCAGTAGCCGCCTTCTTCCATAAACCTGCAGCCAGTGGAATCCATATATGGGCGGTACTCCTGCTCCAGCCTGTTCCATGCATCACGTCGCTCCTTAGGTGTAAGCTCCGGATTGCCGTATACAATGTGCTGGAATTCATCCACCATTGTTCCATAAGGAATAAAGTCGATGGCATCCTCAAGATGCATCTTGCGGTAATCATCGCCTCTTTCCCCGAAGAAAAGCTCGATCCATGGTTCCGCAAAGAATTCCATGGACATGGAATGGATTTCTGCTGTCTCCATGGTCAGATACCTGGAGTGATCGGCGATCGGATCCTTGCAGGATACATAACTCTGAAATGCATGTCCACACTCATGTGTGATTACATCCACGTCACCACTGGTTCCGTTAAAGTTTGCAAAAATAAACGGTACACCATAATCCGGAAGCTCCGTCATGTAACCACCGGTAGCCTTATTCTTACGTCCGAATACATCAAAAAGCTCATTCTCCATCATCATGTTGAAGAAATCCCTTGTCTCATCAGACATCTCCGTGTACATTTTGCGGCCGCTCTCAAGAATCTCCTCAGGAGTACCGATCGGCGCCGGATCTCCCTGTGGGAAATAAACACCCATATCATAATAACGAAGTGCATCTACCCCAAGGCGTGCCTGACGGTTCTTGTGCATTCTGGAAGCTAACGGTACAAATACAGTCTTAATCTGCTCGCGAAGCTTCTGTACATCTTCCTTGGTATAAGAATTACGGTTCATGCGGAAGTAGCCCATATCAATGTAATTCTCAAAGCCCAGCATCTGTGCCTGTCTGGTACGGTTCTTCACCATCAGATCGTAGATTTCATCAAGCTCAGCCTGGTTCTCCTCAAAGAAGCCTGAAAAAGCATCCCATGCTTTCTTACGGGTATTCCGATCCTGGGAGCGCATATACTTGCGCATAAGGGAAAGGTTCAGTTCTTCTCCTTCCCACATGATCTTGGCAGAAGCGATCAGCTTGCTGTAACGGGAAGCAAGGGCATTCTCCTCCTGCATCAGCGGAATCAGACTGTCATCGAAAGATTTCATCTCCAGTTCCATGGACTTAAATGCAACCGGTCCGATTTTCTCTTCCATATACTGACGATATGGGGTGGCAAAAAGTACTTTCTTGTACTCATTTGTCACTGCGTTCAGTTCCGGGAGCTTCTCATCATAGTAGCTCTTCTCGCCGTCATAAAACTCATTTGTCACATCTCCATCCCTGCGGATATGGGCGATGGTGTAAAGAGTTCTCACGTGATCCATCAGCTTGTTAAATTCCTGATGAATCTCGAACTGCTCTTCTCCGCTCTTCGCAGAAGATGCGCGCTGGATAATCTCTTGTGCCTGTGCGATCACAGCCGGAAAATCCACACGAGTGTAAGGCATTTCTGAAAATTTCATCTCGTTCCTCCTTTATAGACACAAATGGGCGGACAAACTTCCTAAAGCTTATCTTCAGAATGCTGTCCGTCCATTGTCGCGTATTATTTACTATATCATAATCACATCTAAATTAAAAGGCTTAAATTTATAAAAAATGTTAATAAAAGAACATTATGACGTTGAAAGTGTGTTTTGCCAAATCTTCAGATTTTATTCAGCTACGCCTTCTTCTCCTTCTTCTACGATTTCCAGATCATCAAGCGTGTCATCTTCTTTGGATTCCTCTTCATCATACTCTTCTGGTGTATATGGAGTTTCTGTCACGTTTGCCTTTTCCAGAAGAAGCTCTGTTACCTTGCTCTCATAAAGGGCATTTACAAGCGTTTCCCGTGTATAAAGAGTCTCAAAATCAGCAGGACTCTCGCCATAGTAGTCAGCATACTCATTCACATAATTCACGTATTCATCTTCTGTTACCTCAATATTATTGGCTTCGGCATATGCACTGATGAAGAGGCGGCGGTTTACAAGATTTTTGGCTTCTTCTGCAATATCATCCTCTGTAACCCCGAACATATCCAGTACATCATTTACATCTCCGTCTTCCTCTACAAACATGGAATAACCGGAGAGTGCCTCTTCCCTGCATGCCTCAAACAGGTCGTCCGGATATTCTCCCGTAAACTCTGTACGTGCCAGGCAGGCAGAAATCAGATCTTCTGCCTCATCATAAGTACTCTGTTCCTCATAGGACTGCTCCAGATATTCTTTTACAGAAGCCTCATATTCTTCCTTCGTGTCATACCCGGTATAATTCTTCACATAATCCTCATCATATTCCGGAGTATTGGAAGCTGTAACATCTGTTATCTCCACTGAAAAGTCAACGGTTTTTCCCTGCCAGTCTTCCTGCCAGGTGTCATCTCCGTATGTGATGCTAAAATCCAGTTTGTCTCCTGCAGAAACACCTGTCAGCTTCTGGTCAAATTCTGCACCAAATTCTTCCTGTCCCAAAGTGATAAAAGTCTCGTCAGGATCAGCAGCTTCCTCACCCTCCACAGTGGCAGTAAGATTCATATATACAATATTTCCGTCCTCGGAAGGTGCATTGGTAGACTGCTCATCGCTGGCATCTGCCAGTTCTTCCTGAATCTCATCCTGCACCATATCATCAGTGATCTCATAGGTGTACCTGGTAACCTCTACACCATCATAGTCTCCAAGAGTTACATAATCAGAAGCATTCTGAACCAGATATTCAGAAGGAGTAATGGGATCAAGCGCCACTTCTTCCTCTGCGTCATCGGCATCGATTACTTCATTATTCTCTACATCCTGGGAAAATTCAGGATCCAGTTCTTCTCCATCTTCATCCGGATCTGCAGCTGTCAGATCATCCTCTGTTGTGCTCTCTTGGGTAGTATTGTCCGTGTTTTTCTGCTGAGAAGCATTATCTCCACAGCCTGCAAGTACTGTCATAGCTGCCAGCGCAGCAAGAACATATCTTTTTTTCATATTTTTATTCCTTTCTGATAACTGTATAGCTAAGAGCCAGCTATCCTTTCTATATGTTTCGCATGTTATTTAAAAATAATATAACATTTTCGAAATATTTTGTAAACTTTCATTTCCTATGGACACTTATTTTTCACAAATCGTATTGCCGTCTGAAGAATAAAAAATCCTCTGCATGCTGCACCATACAGCATAAGCAGAGGATTCTGAAATTTCAATATTCTATCAAACCAATCCCTGTTATCTTTCCTCTCGGAAGTAGGAAAGTCCCAGGCTTTCCGGAGGCTGATTCTCTTTTTTCTTTCGAAAGCTTACTACAACCAGTACGATAATGGTAACCACATAAGGAACCATCTGGATCAGGTCTGTGACATAGCTTGCAACCTTGATTCCAAGAATACTTGGAAGGAACTGATACAGCCAGTAGAGCATACCAAAAAGATACGCACCCCAGATACAGTTCAGAGGTTTCCAGGTGGTAAATATAACCAGTGCAACAGCCAGCCAGCCAAGAGCTTCTATCTGTCCCGTTGTCGCCCAGATGCCCTGATTATAATCCAGAACGTAATATAATCCGCCGATTCCGGAAAGGCCGGCACCAATACAGGTTGCCAGATATTTATATTTGGTTACATTGATTCCGGCTGCGTCTGCAGTTCCCGGATTTTCACCTACAGCCCGAAGATTCAGACCTACTCTTGTTTTGTTCAGCACGTAATGCAGCACAACAGCAATGATGATTGCCGCATATACCAGAAAACCATAGGCAAAAACAGTTTTACTTACAATTCCCAGCTTACTGGACAGGAATGGAATCTTCTTTGAAAAAGAAGCGTATGCCAGCGGTGCTGCAGTGTAGCTTGCACCATTTAAAATAAATACACCAAAGAAATTAGCAACGCCCATACCGAATGTGGTAAGTGCAAGACCGGTTACATTCTGGTTTGCACGAAGGGTAATGGTAAGGAAGCTGAAAATCAGCCCTCCCAGCATGGAGGCTGCAATTGCTGCCACAAGCGCCAGGATCACACATATCCAACCCTTTGGATCTGCTGAATTTTTCTCGTAAAAATAGGAGCTGGCGAAGCCAGCAAAGCCGCCAAGATACATAATTCCCGGAACTCCCAGATTCAGGTTTCCGGATTTCTCAGTGGTGATCTCACCCATGGAACCAAACATGATAATTGTTCCAAATGGAATTGCCCTGATGATCCACGCAATCAGATTACTCATTTAGTGCACCTCCTTTTTGGAACCACGGAAAATCATCTTATAGTTGATAAAGAATTCACTTCCAAGGATAAAGAACAGGATCACACCTTCAATAATACTTGCTGCATAATCGTTCAGGCTGTATGCTGAAGCAATCTCTGCTGCACCTTTGGAAAGGAAGATCAGCAGGAAGGAGATCAAAGCCATATAAAAAGTATTAAACTTTGCAAGCCAGGCTACGATAATGGCGGTAAATCCGTTTCCACCTGCAGATGTGGTGGAAATGGTCTGGTCTCTTCCTGCTACGATCAGGAAACCAACCAGACCGCAGATAGCACCGGAAATGATCATGGTACGGATGGTTACCCATTTTACATTGATACCAGCATATCTTGCAGTGTTCTCAGATTCTCCGACAACGGTGATCTCATATCCCTGTTTGGAATATTTCAAATAGAAGAACATGACAAACATCAGGATCACAACAATCAGAATGTTAATATTATATCTCTGTCCCAAAAACTGCGGAAACCATCCAACCTGTGTAGACATGTTCAGTTTACCAAGGCTGGAGGCTTTTCCACGAAGAATATTAGTCATGCATGCCACAATGCTGGTTGCCACATAGTTCATCATCAGGGTAAACAGTGTTTCGTTTGTGTTCCAGTATGCCTTAAACACAGCCGGGATAAAGCCCCACAGACCGCCTGCGATCACGCTGGTAAGGAACATTACCAAGAAAAGCACCGGTGTAGGAAGGCTGGCTCCGCATTTTACCATAACCATGGCAGTGGCAAGACCACCCACCAATACCTGTCCCTCTGCACCAATGTTCCAGAAATGCATTTTAAACGCAGGGGCAAGAGCAATACCGATGCAGAGCAGGGTTACCAGATCTCGCATTGCCCAGGAAAAACGAATACTTGTCATAAAGGTACCGTTAAACATAACTACATATACGGATAACGGATTCAGTCCGGTTACGCTGTAAATGAAAATTGCATCTACAACCAGTGCCAGTAAAATGGCAGCTGCACGAACCCATACTTTGTAGCCGAAGCTGCTTTTGTCACGCTTTATAATTCGGACTAAGGGTTCTTTTGTTTTTATTTCACTCATTTATTTCCCCTCCTTCCGAAGATTTGTCATCAGCAGACCAACTTCTTCTTTTGTGGTGGTTCTGGCATCCAGGATACCATTCTCCCTGCCGCCGCAGAGAACCAGAATGCGGTCGCACAAGTCAATGAGCACATCCAGATCCTCACCTACATAAACAACTGCAACGCCCTCTTTTTTCTCCTCATTCAGAAGATTGTAGATCGTATAGGAGGTATTGATATCCAGACCACGTACTGCATAGGCAGTCATCAGGACTGTCGGTGCCTCTGCGATTTCACGGCCTACCAGAACCTTCTGTACATTACCGCCAGAAAGGCGGGATACAGGAGTATTTAAGCTTGGGGTAACTACCTCCAACTCTTTTTTTACCTTTTCTGCCATTTTCTTCGGAGCACGCATATCGGTAATCGGAGATGGACCATTTCCATAACTCTTTAACAGCATATTTCCCGTCATACCCATGGAACCAACAAGTCCCATTCCAAGACGATCCTCTGGAACAAATGCAAGATGCACACCGGCATCCCGAATTTTCTTTGGTGTTTTGCCAACCAGCTGAAGGGGCTGGTCTTCTTTACCTTTTTCATAGAATTCAATGCTGCTGCCCTGGGCTGTAATCTGAAGTCCTGCAATGGCTTCCAGAAGCTCCTTTTGTCCATTTCCTGAAATTCCCGCTATACCAAGGACTTCTCCGCCGAAAACATCGAAGCTTACATCGTCCAGCACCTTGATTTCCTCACGGTTATAAACAGTCAGATGGGAAACTGAAAGGCGTTTCACAGGATTTACAGGCGCAGAGCGGGCAATATTCAGTTCTACCTTCTTGCCAACCATCATCTCTGTAAGGGAATTTTCTGTAGCTTCACTGGTCTCTACTGTGCCTATGTACTCCCCTTTTCGAAGGATTGCCACGCGGTCAGAAATCTCCAGAACTTCGTGAAGCTTGTGGGTAATGATAATAACGGATTTGTTATCTGCTTTCATGTTTCGGATTACTTCAAAAAGTCTTGCCGTTTCCTGAGGAGTCAGAACTGCCGTAGGCTCATCCAGAATCAGGATGTTTGCTCCTCTGTAGAGAACTTTTACAATTTCCAGAGTCTGTTTCTGAGATACACTCATCTCATAAACCTTCTGGTCTAAATCCAGGTCAAAGTGATATTTATCGCAGATAGCCTTGGCTTTTTTCTTAACCTCTTTCAGGTCAAATTTCTGTTTCTTGTCAAGGCCGAGGGCGATGTTCTCCGTAGCACTGAATACATCGATCAGCTTAAAATGCTGATGGATCATACCGATTCCCAGATCATAGGCATCTTTCGGAGAGCGAATCTCCACTTTCCTGCCGTCTACCATGATCTCGCCGGAATCTGGAAAATAAATACCGGAGATCATATTCATAAGAGTGGTCTTACCACTTCCGTTTTCTCCCAGAAGGGAGAGGATCTCACCTTTTTTTACATCAAGGTTGACATTTTTGTTGGCAACAACTTTTCCAAATGTTTTGGTAACATTTTTTAATTGAATGGCATATTCCAAAGTGTTGTGCCTCCCTTCCCGTTTTATAAACAAGGCAAAACAAGCTCTTCTGGTTTTGAGCTTCTGGTTTTGCCTATCTTTGAAGCGTTCGCCAAAATCCCACATCCGCGTGGATTTTAACTTTCCCGCTTACGAAACAAAAGGGAAGCCTTTTTACAGCTCCCCTTTTGGATTTCATGTAATTCGATAACTGTTCAGGTTTCTTCCCAGCTACCTGCTCCGCGATGCACAGAAATCATGCTTCGCAGGATTTCGCATTACTGCTTATTCAACAGCGTCTGCGTCCTCTGTGATTCCATCAATACGAAGTGTAAAGTATGGAGCGCTTCTGAATGTGGACTCTGCAAAGTGTCCATCCTCGATAGCCTCAACAGTCTCGCCCTGATATACAACAGTTGCAGGATCAGTTGTGTAATCCATGAAGGAAAGGTCAACCGGTGCAGAAGTAACTTCCTCGCCGCCTACAGTAAATGTAGAGGTATCAAACACCTGAAGAGAACCGTCTTTCAGTTTGCTCTCGATATCAGCAACATAGTCTGCAGTTCCTTCTGCACAGGACTCACCAAGTTCTGTGATTCCTACTGCATCGTCATTATATCCTGCGGACCAGTCCTGCTCAAGGTCACCACCGCCCATTACGGTTGCAATTGCATGTTTGTAGTATACTGCCCAGTTATTGGTAGCAGAGGTAAGTGCTGCTGTAGGAGCAGTCTCAAGCATATCAATATTGTAGCCTACAGAGTAGCAGATCTTGCCATCATCGTGAAGCTTCTGTGTAGCTGCAGGAGCACCTGTAGAGTCTGCATGCTGTCCGATGATCACACAGCCATTTGCAATAAGTGCCTCAGCTGCTGCACCCTCTTTGTCAATATCAAACCAGGAGTTTGTGTACTTAACTTCCATTACAGCGTTCGGAACAACGCTCTTAATACCAAGGTAGAATGCGGTATAACCGGAAACAACCTCAGCGTAGCTGAATGCTCCAACATAACCAACCTTTACATTGCCGTCTGCATCAAAGCTGTCTGGCTGTGTCTCTGTGGTAAGAGTGCCATCCTCAAGAATCTCTTTCAGCTTCAGACCAGCTACAACACCGGATACATAGCGGGATTCATAGATGTTGGTGAATGCATTCTTGAAATTCTCGCATCCGCTGATTGCTGCAAAATCACCTGTCATGGAAACGAATGTTACATCCGGGTATTCCTGAGCAGCCTGTACCAGATAGGTCTGATGTCCATAGCTGTTACCGATTACCAGGGAGCATCCCTGTCCAACAAGGTCGATTGCTGCATCATAGCAGCTGGAGTCTTCCGGAACTTTGTATTTCCAGATGATCTGGCTGTCGTCAAGGCCCAGCTCTTTAGCTGCTTCCTTAACACCGGCGATATGAGCTGCAGAATATCCTTCTGTCTCATCACCTACAAGAATAACTCCCATCTTGAAGTTCGGATCAGCTTCAACGCTGTCCTCGTCAGCGGCATAAACAACAGAAGCGAAGGCGGTCATTGTAAGCACCATCACTGCTGCAAGAAGAAGGCTGACTACTTTTTTACACATTTTTTTCATTTTACTTCCTCCTTGATATTTTTATTTGCCTGAGACTTTCCCCCTCTATGTAAGAAAAATCTTAAACGTTACAGTTATTTTATTTTTTTTCTAATTAAATGTCAACCATTTATATATAATTCAAAAAATATTTTTGAACAAATGATAATTTTTTTGTAAAAATATTTTTACGCGTTCTTCATAATCTTACTTTATCATTTTTCTTATTAGCCACGCGGAAAGCTCTTGGCGTTACCCCATATCTTTCCTTGAATACACGGTGAAAATAACTGTTGTTCTCATATCCCACTGCTGCAATGATATCGCTGATGGGAAGGTCTGTATCACACATCAGTTCCACAGCCTTGCTAAGACGTTTCCGCTGAAGCAGCTCCTTAAAATTAAAGCCTGTTGTTTTTTTTATCATTTTGCTTAATACATGCATGGGAAGGTGAAGCATATCGCATAGCTCAGTCAAGGTGGCCGTGCGGTATTTCTGCTCAATATAATCCAGAGTCGTCATGGATATCATGTTCTCGTACTGATTTGGAAGGCGCATTTCCACATACTGTACAGAGTCCATAAGGTAAAGAAAAATAAGTCCCATGGTAGTCTGATTGATTTTATTCTGGTTGCCTCTTCCTGTTACAAGGGAATAAATGATATTTTCCAGAAGATTCTGGATCTGCAGCACCTCAGATACCTTAAAATGAAGATATTCCCCCTGCTGGTTATCCCGGCGCAGTACATTCACCAGAAAATCTGCCAGAACATTATTATTTCCTGCCATTGAATATGCCACATCAAAAAACTCCGGCAATACCATAAAATTTATGGCAATGTCATTCCTGCCAGCTGCAAGAATCTCATGATGGGTAAACTGATTCAGAAATAGCAGTTCCCCTTTTCGCACAATAACCTGTTTGCCATCTATAACATTAGTAAGAGTTCCCTCGCATACGTAGAGTACTTCCACATAATTATGGCGGTGAAGGGGAAAATGAACAAACCTGGTATGGGTGCGGATTGCGATCAGCTTTCCTTCCTCCAGCATCTTATTGCTGTCAATGGTAAAATCGCTTCCAGACGTGTAAAGATCCCTGTCCACTTCTGCTTCTCCGTTCAGGATCCTTCTCTCTTCTTCTGTAATTTCACGAAGCTGCTCCAAGAGTTCTCTCTGCACTGCACATACCTCCTGCTGCATGATTTCTGTTTTTCTAATTATATACACAAAAAGAAGTTAGTGTCAAAACCTCTTTTCACACTAACTTCTTCCGCTATTTTTAATCTCTATTTTTTCTTTTTCAGGACCCTTGTTGCCAGCGGCTGCATAATCTCATCCGCCGCGCCGTAGATCACTTCATATTCTGCTGGAACCGGAACTGCCTTGGTTTCTCTTGCATAGTTCTGGATAAACAGATATTCATTTTCCTGATTTTCACGTAAGGTGACAGAAACCTCTGCCGGTACGAATCCCAGCGGTGCCTGAATGCCAGCTTCCTTTGCTGCCTTTCCGTAGAAATCACTGTAGAAAGCCTGTTCCATATCTGCGCCAACGTAATATACGTGACCTTTTCCATATGCTTTATGTGTCACTACAGGAGCTCCCGCATAGAAGTCATCGCCATAGCGCATAAGCACTTCTGCATCAGAAACCTTTACCAGCTCACAAAGGTTCTTGCAAGTGTAGGTGCCGCTGATTCCCAGATGATTGCCCGGTTCTGAAATTCCATGGTTCTCTTCCCAGTCATAAAGAGCATCGATCTCCGTAGTACGAAGACCGGCTGCCTCCATAAGCCCGTATGGTGTTCCTCCAAGGAAGCACTTGTCTGTACCATCCACAAGGCCGGTCCAGTAAGTGATCACCAGGGTTCCGCCATTTTCTGCATATGCTCTTAATTTTTCTTCGTAACCATCTTTGAACATATAAGCCATTGGCGCTGCCACGATCTTATAGCTGGAAAGCTCATGCTCCATAGAGATCACATCCACATTCAGTCCCTGTTCCCGCAGGGCACGGTACTGCTTCTGTACCGCTTCTGTGTAGAACATGTTCTCATTCCGCGGTCCCTGTGCATCCTGGATTGCCCAGTTATTTTCTCTGTCATAAAGGACTGCTGCCGGAGACTTCATCTGGCTGCCGCAGACTTCCTTCAGTGTCTCCAGAGCCTCTCCAACCTCTGTCACTTCTTTAAACACGCGGGTATCCTCTCCGCCATAGTGGTCGATCACTGCGCCGTGGAATTTTTCAGAAGCCCCCTGGCTCTGATGCAGCTGGAAGTATAAAACGCTGTCGGAGCCATGAGCTACTGCCTGAAGAGAGGCAGCCAGCATCATTCCCGGCTTTTTCAGCTTATTGATGGGCTTCCAGTTTGTGGCAGATGGGCAGGACTCCATGAGAAGAAATGGCTGATTCTTAATGCTCCTCATCAGATCATGCTGCATACCTGCATCAATGGCAGTGAAAAATTCCTCTTTCTTATGCCAGCTTGGATAGTTGTCCCAGGATACCACATCCAGAACATCGCGGAACTTCTTGTAATCAAGACCGTTGTAATCATACATCAGATTGGCTGTTACCGGCAGTTCAGAACCACCTTCACGGATTGCAGCAACCTCTCCTTTGATGAAATCAATGGTGCGGTCTGTAACGAACCGGTTCCAGTCAAGCTTCAATGCATGAAGCTCGTTCTCCCCCTTTGGGGAAGGGGCTTCAATCTGATCGAAGCTATTGTAAATATGGCTCCAGAATGTGGTGCACCAGCTGGAATTCAGCTTCTCAATGGTTCCATATTTTTCTTTCAGCCATTCCCGGAATTTCTGCTGACAAAGAGGGCAATAGCATTCTCCGCCAAACTCATTGGAAATGTGCCACAGAATCACACCAGGATGACTGCCCAGTCTCTGGGAAAGCAGCTTGTCCATATCGTGAACCTTCTGACGATATACCGGAGATGTATAGCAATGATTATGTCTTCCTCCGAAAAATCTTCTGGTGCGGTCCGGATCCATGCGAAGGACCTCCGGATACTTATCGGCCATCCACTTTGGCCTTGCGCCTGACGGTGTTGCCAGGATCGTGGAAATTCCCTCTTTATATAAATTGTCAATAATCTCTTCCAGCCAGCCCAGATTGTACTTTCCTTCTTCTGGTTCCAGTACTGCCCAGGAAAAGATTCCTACAGATACTGTATTAATATGGGCTTTTTTGAAATATTCAATGTCTTTTTTCAGAATGTCCGGGCGGTCAAGCCACTGCTCCGGATTGTAATCACCACCATGCAGCATACGGCCATATTCTATTTTTCTTGCCATCTCAATCTCCTTTTTGTTGCCATGATAAGAATATTTTTGTTACTGATCACGGAGTGAACAGTAACGTATTTTTTCTCAGATTCCCTTAAATACAAATGAAAACTCCATAGGCTTACTTGTATCCAGCAGATATTCTTCCTGGGTTCTTGCTCCCCAGCTGTCGTCTCCGGCAATTCCCATCTGGCCTTTTGCCACGCGCACTACTGTATAATGAATCTGGGGCAGCTCATATGGATGCATTGCATTTTCCATCTCATGAGGTGTGTATGGCAGGGCAGAGAACATCATCGGGCCGTTTTCTTTATCCATCTCAAAAAGCATTCCTCTGCCTTTCCGGTCTGTGATCTTCGCCCATCTGACCTCTTCCTTGGCACCGCATTCCTGTGGAACCATATATCTTGCCACATTATCTTTTACCATATTGTCGTAGATTCCAAGCTTTGCACCTTTCTTACGGTCTGCATAGGTCTCAGATTCTCCAAGTCCATACCAGGATACATGGTCATAATCTGCATTAAACTTGAAAATCACACCAAATTCCGGCATATCGCCAAGCTCTTTCACCGGATCATAGGAAAGTGTGGTACGAACTCTTCCATCTCCGAAAACTTCATAAGCAAGTGTACACTCAGACGCCGGAATAGTTGGAAGAAAATAGGTATAGGATACCTTTACGGAATGCTCTTTTTCCTCTACCTTTGGTGCATTTCCAGGTCCATATGCCGCTCCGCGGTAATCCTTATGGTTTACATACATGCTTGCAAGCTTCCACTGTCCATATCGCATTGCCATCAGATTTCCACAGTCATTGTCTGTTGGTGCACGCCAGAAATTAGGCTTCGGAATCGCCTCGATCATTTCTTTTCCCGCATATTTATAGGAAACAAGACCACCGTTCAATACGGAGAAAAGCACCTCAAATTCCGCTCCGCGCACGCCAATATTATGGGTACTGTGAATTACCTCCAGATGCTCTGTGCAAGGTTTCACAGCTGCTTCCACCTGGTAAACATACTGTCCAAAGGCAACCTCATGACCTGCTTTCGCCCATGGCATATCCTCTTTCAAATGGAAAGAAACAGTTACCGTGTACTCACCTGCTTTCTCCTCCTTCTTAAATGGAAGAGCATATTCCATCTGGCTCAAAGGAGCCACTGCTGTATCCAGTACTTCTGTACGAATTACGTTTCCATCCTTCTGAAGAGTTACTCTGCATTCAAATGTGTCCGTATTTACAAACAGATTTTTGTTGATCACATTCACGGAATCAGCACTTACCTGTGCGGTAATATTCTGATAATTAAATTTCACTTCCTGCATCTTCGGAGACGCATCACGATTTCCACCATATGCAATTCCATTTCCACTGAAATTATAATCAGTAGGACGCTCGCCAAAATCTCCGCCATATGCCTGGAACTCTTTTCCATAACGGTCTTTTTTGTAAATAGACTGATCGATATAATCCCAGATAAAACCACCCTGATATTTCGGCTCTGTATCTGTCAGATCTGTATATTTATGCATGGCACCGCAGGAATTTCCCATGGCATGGGTATACTCACAGCAGATAAAGGGCTTGGAATCATCTTTTGCAAGAAACTCTTTAATTGCTTCCACAGATGGATACATCTGGCTTTCCATATCGCTGGTAGCGTTATATCTGCGGTCATGGCAGACACCTTCATAATGTACCAGACGGGTAGGATCTGCATTTCTAAAGAGCTGGGACATTTCAAAAATATCCTTACCACCGAAGGACTCATTTCCACAGGACCAGATCAGGATTGCCGGATGGTTCTTATCTCTCTGATACATGGAATTGGCGCGGTCTAACATCATAGACTGCCATTCCGGCTTATCATGGGGAACCACGTAAGTATAGTCTTTCGTAAATTCCGCTGTATCCCAGGAGCCGTGACTTTCCAGGTTGGTCTCATCGATCATGTAAATTCCAAACTCATCACAAAGCTGGTAGATCAGAGAAGCATCCGGATAATGACAGGTGCGGATGGCATTGATGTTATTCTGCTTCATGATGGTCAGATCCTTGCGTAGCTCTGCTTCGGATACACATCTTCCTGTTATGGAACTGAATTCATGACGGTTCACACCTTTAAATACAATTCGTTTTCTATTTAAAGTCATAATTCCGTCTTTCATTTCAAATCGGCGGAAACCGACTTTCTGAGGGATCACTTCTTGAAGAATACCATTCTCATCGAAAACCTCCATGATCAAATCGTAGAGTTGAGGATCTTCTGCACTCCAGAGAATCGGATTCTCCACTGTCCAGCTAAATGTATCAGCAATACCTTTCTGAACGGTTCTGCCAGCAGCTTCAGTGGCTGCATCTTTTCCGTTCCGGTCACTTCCTGTACTTGCTGCATTTTCGCCTAAGCTCTTATTTTCCTCCAATATGGTCTGTCCATTTTTTGACAGAGCAATATGCACATTTCCCTTTCCCCAGGTGCTGGTCTTGACTTCAAACCGGGCTTTGTTAAGGCTCTCATCCGGGATTGCGCGGATCTGGAGATCATACACATGCACACCCGGTACTGTATAAAGATAAACCTCCCGGTAAATTCCGGAGAAGCGATAGAAATCCTGATCCTCGCACCAGCTGCTGGCTGTCCACTTGAACACCTGAGCTGCCAGCTTATTTTCCCCTTCTTTCACATAATCGGTGAGTTCAAATTCTGACGGGGTAAAAGAATCTTCACTATATCCTACAAACTGGCCATTCAGCCAGAGAGCGATTCCACTTTCTGCACCCTGGAAGGAAATAAAAAGACGTTTTCCTTTCATCTGTTCCGGCACTGTGAAATATTTCACATAGCTTGCCACAGGATTGAAATGCTCCGGAATCTCCCCTGGGTGAATATCCTCGTGTCCTTCCCATGGATACTGCACATTGGCATACTGAGGTGCATCGTAGCCCTCCATCTGGATATGGGCCGGCACACGGATGTCATCCCAGTCTTTGCAGGAATAATCTTCTCTCTCGAAGCCTTTTATGGTATTTCCGTAATTGCGGGCATAATGGAATTTCCAGATTCCATTTAAGCTGTGGCGGTAAGAAGTCTCACCTGTGGAAGCCTCTTCCACGTTTGCATAAGTGATATGATCGGAGTGCGCCTCCATTCTTCCGTCTTTAAAATACTCGGGATTCTTAACTAATGAATAATCAAATTCCTTCATATATAATCCTTTCTCGATACTGTTCACTGGTAACAACAGTAACCCTCTCTCTAAACGTTGCGGGCAATATTTTCCAGATGCCCTGTACTGGTTTTATTATAGTAATATAAACTTTCTATTTCCATGGAATTTTTACAGAACAATATATAAAAATCGTCCATAGATTGCGTATCCATGTTCAGAAAAAAGGGCGCCGCAAATAAATCGCAGCACCCTTAGATTTTCAAACTTATTTCACCGCACCGGTGATACCTTCTGCAAACTGCTTCTGCAGAACGAAGAATACAACCATGGTCGGAATGGAACAGAATAATACGCCGCACATCAGCATACCGTAATCGGTTACATAGCCTGTGATCAGGTTGGCGATCAGCATTGGCATTGTGATGGCTTTGTTATCTGTCATAATTACCTTCGGCCACAGGTATGCATTCCAGGCATTCATAAAGGTAATAACAGCGGCTGCCGCGTAGGTGGATTTCATGGTTGGAATAAACATCTGGAAAAAGATTCTCACTTCGCTTAAGCCGTCAATTCGTGCTGCTTCGATAATATCTACTGGAAAAGCTCTTGCATTCTGTCGGAACATCATGATCATAAATGGTGTGGAAATGATCGGAAGGATAAATCCGATGGATGTATTCAGAAGCTTCGCTTTTGAGAACATCTTAAACAACGGAACCATAGTAGCAACCTGAGGAACCATCATGGCAAGAAGGAGAATGGAAAACAATTTGTCTTTTCCTTTGTCATGATATACTTCGAATCCGTATCCGGCGATGGAACAGATCAGAAGGCAGATCACTGTAGTCAGGATTGCATAGAAGAAGGAGTTTCCAAGTGCTCTCCAAAGTGGCTGCTGGGATGTCAGGTTCTTAAAGTTCTCCATGAAATAGCTTCCCGGAATAATACGTCCGCGTGATACATCCGTGGAAGTATTCGTAGCTGCTGAAATCATCCAGTATAGCGGGAAAACGGAGAAAAATGATACAATGATCAGAAAAATGTATGTAGGAATCAATCTTCTCTGGATTGCGGATTTGTTTTTCTTAGTCACGTGTATCACCTACTTTCAAGTTGATAAATGCCAGAACCGCTACCATAACAAAGATGATAAAGGACATTGCTGCTGCATATCCGAAGTTCGGCACGTTGACAAAACAGGTATTATAAACATAATGGGACATTGTGATGGTTGAGTTTGCAGGACCACCCTTTGTCAGGTTCATGGACTCATCAAACAGCTGTAAGGTACCGTTGATGGACATGATGAAGGTCATGATAATAGTCGGCTTCAGAAGCGGTACTGTGATCTTCCAGAAGGTTTTCCATCCGTTTGCACCATCGATCTTCGCTGCCTCATAAACAGAATATTCGATATTCTGAAGTCCTGCCAGATAGAATACCATGTTGTATCCGGTCCATCTCCAGATCAAGGCGATGATAATAACAATCTTTGCGCTGGTGGAGTTTCCAAGGAAATTATATCCAGTGGAGAGAATTCCCATTTTCATCAGAACACTGTTGATCAGACCGTCTGTTGCAAACATGGAACGGAAGATCAGTGAATAGGAAACCAGGGAAGTTGCACATGGAAGAAATACACATGTACGGAAAAAACCTTTGAACTTCAGGTCTTTGTTGTTCAGAAGCTGTGCAAGCAGAATCGCAAGAATCAGCATGATCGGAACCTGAATGATCAGATACAGGAATGTGTTGCCAATGGACTGCTGGAACACTTTATCTGCAAGGATACGTTTGTAGTTACTGAAGATTGGATCTGCAAAACGCATATTTGCGCCGGCACCTGTCTGCAGGGAAATGATAAATGCCCGGATCATTGGATAAAAGCTCATGATGGCGATCATGATAGAAGCTGGTGCCAGGAATATCCATCCGGCAGCTTTCTGCTTCGTAGCCAGTGTCATACCTTTTTTCTTGGAATTCACAGGAACTCCTCCTTTCAAGCCTATATATACTGCAACTTTTCCATCTAACAGCTGTACCAGTGAGCAAAATGTTTTTATGTGACTTCCTTTTGCTCAGCCGTACAACTGTTAGATAGGCGCCTGTATGGAGTAACAGGCATTTTCTTTGAACAGAAAACGGAGGACTACTTAGCAGTCCCCCGCCTCCTAATAATTAATTCCTATTTAATTTCAATTACTTGTCCCGGAAAGGATTACTCAGTCATCTTGAATGCCAGTGTATCCTGTGCTTCCTGAAGAGCGTCTTCCTTAGCTGTTCCGTTTACGATATTAACAACAGCTGTGTTTGCGCACTCTCTTGCCTCATAGTGATATGGAGTCTTTGTGAACTCCGGAATATGAGAAGAGTACTCTACGATTGTTGAGAAAATCGGCTGTCCGCCAAAGAACTCGTTTGGCTCGTTGTAAACATCAGACTCACCAGCTGGCAGATAGCAGGAGATAGCACCTGTCTCAGGAAGGATTGCATCATAGAAGTCTGTGCTGGAGCCAAATGTGCTTGCAAGGAAGTCCTCAGCAAGTTCTACGTTCTTGCAGTTAGAGGTAATATACCAGGAAGATCCACCGTTGTTTGCATAATTTGTAGCTGTGTCAACACCGTCAACCTTAGGCATTGTGGTGATTCCCCATAAGCCTTTCTGATCCTCAGTGGACATCAGAGTAGCTGTGATCCAGTTACCATTTACAATACCAGCAGCCTCACCGCTTGTGATGGTTGCAATGTACTCATCCCAGTTGTTTACAAGCTTCACAACGTCGTTCTGAACCAGCTCTGTGTAAAGATCGATACATTTCTCAGCGGTCTCATTGCCAACAATGTAAGCTTCGCCGTCTTCGTTAACGAAGTTCGCACCACAGGACTGGATCATCATCATAAGGGTATCTCCGCCTGTTGCTTCGCTTGTAAGAAGGTATTTGCCGGTCTTCTCGTGAATATCTTTACCGATTTCTTCGAATTTGGACCATGTGATGTCTGTAAGGTCATCCAGTGTATATCCTGCTTCTTCAAGGATATCGGTACGGTAGCAGGCGATAACAGCACCGTTATCAAACGGAACACCGTAATGTGTATCATCTACCATGGAATAGGACTGTTTCAGAGCTCCGAAATCATCCCAGTTAATATTCATATCTTTCAGATCTGTGAAAGCATCCGGATAAGCTTTCAGGAATTTCTGATAGCTGTTATCCTGCATGAGAACGATATCCGGAAGTGTGCTGTAATCACCAGCGTTAGCTGCTGTAGTAAGCTTGGTCTGGCAGTCATCAGAAGATGTCTCGATGATATCTACTGAAAAGCCTTCATGATCTGCTGCATACTGGTCAGCTGCGATCTGCATGGACTTGATATTGAAGTTCTGGTCCCATGCCCATACGGTTAATGTGTTGTCGTTGTCCTCTGCAGATACAACTGTTGCTCCTGCTGCCATGGAAGCTACCATTGCACCTGTAAGTAATACGGTAAGTACTTTTTTCTTCATAGAAATATCCTCCCTTAAAATTGTTTCTCTGTATTTCTTATGAATGTATTATACCATCCGCATATGGGGTGATGTATGCAATTCCGCCCATATAATGTGCATTTTCAATCATTATGCTCGTTTTTTTCTTTTTCATGTTTCGTTCATTTTTTCACAATTTTTCGTCATGTTCACGAAGTGTGTGGTTTTTTTTCACTAATGTACACATGTTTTATTTGATTTTCTGTACTTTTTCACAAACTTTATATGTATATTTTGTGAACTATTCACATTCTTTTATTTTATTTCTATGCAAAAAAGATTTTCTGAGGATACCTGGTTTTCAGGGTATGGAGCATTTCTTCTGTAAGATCCAGAAGTAATTTGATCTTACGTCCGTCTTCCTTAATGATCATTGTGTAATAGGGAGTATCTTCTTCATAGGAAGTATAATCGTACTTCTTTAAGTGCTCTGTTCCACCGTTCTTTTTGTACTTGGCCACTGAATCATGCCAGTGAGGGGCTACCACCTCCAGATGCCGGAGATCCAGCTCATGGGCTGTCTTACGGTATTTGTTTCCATAAATCACATCTATGGTAAGCTGTTCATTTTCCATTATGTATTCATAATCCCGCTGGCAAAAGATCCCGTAAATAAAATAAAGACCTGCCAGGCAAAAACCAGCCAGCATAAAGGCCTGGGATATGGTAATTCCCATAACCACAAACACTACGGCAAAAAATACCATGGTCTTTTTTAATGCTCCGGAAAGCTTTTTTTTCTTTCTGGTCACCTGTTCTACTATTTTATAATCGTACATTCTACCATCCCTCCTCTGAATGAATATCAAATTTCAAGAGCTGCTGTTCGTAATTTTCCGGGCGTTTCCGCCACTCTGCCGGCGACATTCCCATCAGCTGGCGAAAGTTCCGGTTAAATGTGGAATTGGTTGTAAAACCGCATTTGTAGGCAATATCTGCGATAGACTCATCTGTCTTTTTCAGGATCTCGCAGGCAGTCTGAATCCTTACTTTGTTAATATATTCCAAAGGGCTCATGTGCATATAGGAGGTAAACACCCTGCGAAAATGAGTCTCACTGATATGACAGGCTTTTGCCAGATCACCAATTCGGATATCCTCCATATAACATTGTGAAATATAGTCGATGGCCCTGGAGATCATATTGGTGATCTTTCCTTTTTCCTCAATATTTTCTTCAGCAGAGGAACGGTTCATTCTTGCCACTTCCGCAAGCAGTGCCAATAATATCCCATTTGCTTCTTCCAGGTAAAACTCATCACTGGCACGCATGATTTCCAGTATCTTGATTATTTTGTTGGAAAGGCTTTTATATTCTGATTCTTTCAGGCAAAGTGCTTTTGAATAAATACGCTGGATCATTTTTTCTGCCCTGAGGGGCGTTCCTGCTGCCACCTGGAGAAAACCTTCCACATCGATAAACAGATATTCCCATTTGCTGATATTTCCCACATCGCTGGTGGTCGTATGGGGAAAGTTTGGTGGAATAATGGTAAATTCCCGCCCTGCAAAGCGTACAGGCTCTTCTCCTAACACCAGCTCTCCTTCGCCACTGTAGCAGAAACCGATCTCCAGATAGTTATGAAAGTGAAGGTAATCCACATCCCTTCCATAATTCTGCACCCACTTTTCACCAAGAAGTGCCAGAATGGGGATTCCATCCTGCATCTGGTAATAGCGGAATTCCATTTTCATTTTTCGTTTTTTCGCCATGTAGTCTCCTATAACAAAATTAAAAATATAGTTTTTTTTATCATACCACACTTTCCTTGTAAAAAGGGAATTTTTCTGTTATTCTCTTTTTAGATAAACGCAAAAAGGAGGATACTTATGTCCCAAACCCAGATTTTATTATATAATTTTAAAGATGAGGATCGTCTTCGCCAGATCCGTAGATATTTGAACCGACACAGAATCTCTGTCCGCATGGTACAGCAGCCAGAGTACCTGGAAAGTCTCGGATTTCTCTTCGAGATTCCTGGGTTTTCTAAGAATCCGGTATTTAACCTTGGAAAAAATTTTCAGGAAGAAATGATGGTGCTGAAAGATTTTTCCAGTGAGCAGCTGGATGAATTTCTGGCTTTCTTTAAGGAAAATGGCCTGCTGCCAGTGAACTTAAAAGCTATGCTTACACCGGTTACGGTTCACTGGGATTCTTTGAAGCTGCATGATGAGCTTATGAAAGAACATACGGAGATGTATTCACACAAATAAGCCAAATCAAAATCTGCTTCCTTGTCTGGATGAAGGCGCCGCAGCGGGCTACGGCAACCGAATTCGGGCAAAATGTACCGCAAAGTGTGCGTGCAGATTGCGGGAATGATTTTTCAGACACACTTTAGAGCGTATCTGAAAATCCAGGACGCGAAAAGGCCCTGCACTCGGCAGGGCCTTTTCTTTATTACCATCTAATCTTAAACGGTCTGATTAGTACAGTTTAGCCATCTCTTCGATGTTGTCTGGGTTGAACTCAAGCGGAGCGCCAAGAACTACTTCTGTACCACCGTCATCAGCTGCTGTGATTGTGTAGTCACCAAGGTCACCAGCTGTGAAGGTTTCATCAGCAGCACCTGTGATCTCGTCGTTGATCAGAGCGATTGTTGTCAGAGCGGAAAGTTTTCCAAGGCCCTGCATATCCCACAGATAGAAGTATGGGCAGGAATGCTCATCATCAGCACCTGTGTACTCAAGCATCTCAGATGGAAGTCCAAGACCTGTCAGTTTGCAAGCAGATTCGTTGTCCTGAAGGTATTTAGCAGCTGCAGCGATACCAACTGTTGTAGGTGCGCAGATAACTTTCAGATCCGGATATTTCTCAAGAAGAGCTGCTGTCTGGTCTGTGGATTTCTGTGGCTCGTCATCGCCATATGCAACTTCTACAAGCTCAAGCTTGGAATATTTGTCATCCTCTTCCATAATCTTCTTCATAGCGTCGATCCATGCGTTCTGGTTTGCAGCCTGAGAAGTAGCGGAAAGAATTGCGAACTGTCCCTCTCCACCGGAGATATCAAGGCAAGCATCAAGAAGAGCCTGTCCTACAGCAACAGTACCAGCCTGGTTGACGAAGATCTGACGGCTGTCTGGGTTTGTAGCAGAGTCGAAGCAGGAGATCTTGATTCCTTCATCCATAGCTTCCTGTAATTTAGCCTGAAGAGCGTTTACGTCGTTTGCGGAGATGCAAATTGCATCGTAGTCCTGAGAGATCAGGTTGTCAAGAACTTTGATCTGAGCATCTGCTGTAGCTGCCTCTGGGTAAACAGTATCAACGGTAGCGCCCTCTGCCTCAGCTGTCTCTACGAAAGATTTTGCAGCGATTTCGAAGAATGCGTTACCAGCGGATTTACCAACCAGTGCGATTTTCTTTCCGTCAGCGGAACCAGCCATAGCCGGAACTGCGGATCCAAGGATCATTGCTCCACAAAGAAGTGCGCTTACGATTTTTTTGTTCATGTTTTTTTCCTCCCATGGAATAATATAGTTTTTGGTAACGGTTCAGCATTCCACCATCAGTGAAACAGCCGACAGTTACAGTTTTTATTTGCAACTGCTCCGCCTTCTGCGAAGCAGTTTACAAGCTTATAAAAAATATGAGTTAGTTGTTAAGGAATTTTATTTTGCTGTTTTTGCTTTTTTCTGAATTTCTTTAATGATATTTGGAAGTGCAACTGCACCGATCAGAAGAACACCAATGATCAGCAGGATAACCTGCGGATGGATATTTCTCTGTCCAAGTCCAACACGAAGGCAGACGATGATAAATGCGGAAATCAGACCGCCTGCGATATTACCTTTACCACCTGTGGAGGAGATTCCTCCGAATACTGCCATTGCAATGGCATCCATCTCAAATCCGTTACCAGTTGTGGTATTTGCACCGAATGAGGAAGACATCAGGAACAGTGCACACAGTCCGGAGATGGTTCCCATCAGAGTGTAGATCACGAAACGGATCTTCTGTACATGGATTCCGGAGTAGTAAGCTGCAAGACGGTTGGTACCGATTGCATATACTCTGCGTCCGAAGGTACATTTTCCAAGGATAACTGCTGCAATGATTCCAAGGATCAGAACCAGGAAAAGAATGTAAGGAACACGTCCTACTTTTCCGCCAAGTGCAGCAAAACCTTCTGTGTTTGTTACGGAAATACTTCCACCACTTCCAAGAACGATCTCTGCAATACCTCTGAAAATGATCTGGGTTGCAAGTGTTACGATCATTGGAGGCAGTTCTTCGAATCTGGTAAGGACAAATGCGTTTACAGCACCGCAAAGGGATCCAACCAGAAGTGTGGCAAGGATTACCACGATGAATGGAGCTCCTGTGTTTGCCACAATACAAGCCATTGTTGCGGAGAGACACACGATAGATCCAACGGAAATATCGATCTCGCCAAGTACCAGAATGTATGCCATCGGCAGCATCAAGAAGATTTCTGCCAGATAAACAGGCATCTGGCGGAGCAGACTCTTCAGATTATAGAACTCAGAAAAGTTTGCGCAGAAAATATTTACTGCAATAAACAGGAGTACCAGAATGCCTTCCCAGCTGAAGATCATCTGTTTCACAGGGCTTTTCGGCACGTTGTTAATACTTCTTCCAGATTTTCCAGCCATGATTACATCTCCCTTCCCTTTAATGCATTTTTGTCAGCTGTACGCTGTAAAACAATGTTTACAACAACTACTACAAGAATGATAACACCCTTGATGGTATTCAGCCACAGCTGATCGAAGAATGGGATCAGCGGAAGTGCTTTTGCGATGGTTGCAAGGATCAGAGATCCAAGAAGAGCACCAAGTACTGTACCACGTCCACCACTCATGCTTACACCACCGATAACGCAGGCTGCGATAACATCCATCTCACCGCCCTGCTGCATATCAGGCATTGCAGAAGCGTAAATGGAAACCTGAAGGGCTCCGCCAAGACCTGCAAGAAGGCCCATGATAGTGTAAACAAGAAGCTTAATATTCTTTACATTAATACCGGAAACTTCAGCTGCGCTCGGGTTACTTCCTACTGCATAGATTCTTCTTCCGATGGTAGTCCATTTCATGAATACGAAGAAGATCACATAGCAAAGGATGATCACCCAGATTACAAGGCTCATTCCCAGGAATTTTGTTGTTGCAAAATTTTTAAATTCACCAAGGGCTGCTGCACTTGCCCACTCACCATTGTGGGAAACCAGATATCCCATTGCACGGTAGATGTACATGAAGCCCATTGTGGCAATGATCGGAGGAACATCCGCTCTGGAGATCACAAGACCTACCAGGAAACCACATGCGATTCCGATTGCCAGTGCGATCACAAATGCCAGGAAAGTACTGGAAATGTGTTCATATTTCAGAAGCATACCAATTGACATACCAGTCAATGCCAGAGTAGACATGATGGAAATATCAATTCCACCTACCAGCATAACACACAGCATACCAAGTGACATTACCATTGTTACAGCATTGTTTTTCAACATATCCGTCAGAGACTTGAATGTAAGGAATGACGGGCTGATGATTGTGATTACTACGAAAAGCAGAACCAGGATCACTGCAAGCAGTGCTTCACGGGAACCTGTCAGCTTTTTCATGAAAGATTTCTTTTCCATTATTTAGCTGCCCCCTTTCCGGTTGTACCTTTCTCCATAGCCAGCTCAAGGATCATCTCCTGAGTTGCTTCGCCTCTTCCCAGCTCACCAGTCTTACGTCCGTTACACATTACAACGATTCGGTCAGACATTCCCAGGATTTCAGGCATTTCAGAGGAAATCAGGATAATTGCGTAACCCTTCTTTGCAAGATCACCCATGATCGCATAAATCTCAGCCTTGGCACCAACGTCAACACCTTTTGTAGGCTCATCCATGATGACCACCTTCATCTCCTGGCTAAGAGCCTTGGCAACTACAACCTTCTGCTGGTTACCACCGGACAGAGAGCTTGCAGGCTGGAAAATATCAACAGCCTTTGTATCAACCTCTTCCAGAAGTCTCTTGGAAAGATCTCTTTCTGTCTTCTCGTCATTGAAGCCGTTCTTCGCATATTTGCTGATAGTCGGAAGTGTTACGTTTCTTCCAAGTCCCCAGCTCATGATCAGACCTTCCTTCTGACGGTCCTCCGGAAGAAGGATAATACCCTCTTTCATTGCGTCAGATGGCTGTTTGATATGTACTTCTTTTCCCTCCAGATAAACCTTACCTTCATCTGGATTTGTGATTCCACAGACGCTCTCTACAACTTCTGTACGTCCTGCACCAACCAGACCGGTAAGACCTACGATCTCGCCAGCGCGTACATTGAAGGAAACATCTTTGAAATATCCGGTACGGGATAAGTGCTCGATACGAAGCATCTCATCACCAATCTTAACCTCCGGTTTCGGGAACAGATCCTTGATCTCACGGCCAACCATGGCTTTAATCAGGTCTGCATTGGTGATTCCGTCTACATCATAGGTACCAATATACTGAGAGTCACGGAAAACAGTAACTCTGCTTGCCAGGCGGTACATATCCTCAAAACGATGGGAAATGAAGATAATGGAAACGCCTTTTTCTTTCAACTGATCTACGATTCTGTAAAGCTCCTCGGATTCTCTCTTTGTAAGAGAAGCGGTAGGCTCATCCAGGATAACAATCTTTGCATTTGTGGACAATGCCTTTGCGATCTCAACCATCTGCTGCTGGGCAACACTTAAGGTTCCCATTTCTGCGGTGGAATCGAAATCTGCATTCAGCTGCTTCAGAAGCTTGTTTGCCTCCTCATTCATAGCCTTCCACTGGATCATGTGATTCTTCTTGATCTCATGTCCCATAAAAATATTTTCAGCTACTGTTAAATGTGGATAGGATGTGGGGTGCTGGTAAACAGCTGCAATTCCTGCTTCCTGTGCATCCTTCGGACCTTTGAAATCCACTTTTTCTCCAAACAGGTACATTTCGCCTTCTTCTGCTTTATGTACACCGGTAATTACTTTAATGAAGGTAGATTTACCTGCACCGTTTTCGCCCATCAGTGCGTGAACTTCGCCAGGCTTTAACTGGAACTGTACATTGTTCAGTGCTTTAACGCCGGGGAAAATTTTCGTAATGCCTTTTAATTCAAGAACATATTCAGACACGGCTTTTTCTCCTCCCTTTCTTGATCTGTTATTATTCTACCACCTGTGCACTTTGTTTGAAAATGGGAAAATATTTTGAAACAGGGTAAAATATTTTCCACTTAATGGGTAAAATTTTCCACTGATCTTAAAAATATTCCACAAAGCAAGGTGCTTTTACTCTCGTATTTTAGATATAATTGTGGTATGATGAGTGTGGCACTTTTTATCAATTTGTTTTTATAAACTTACAGCAAACTGTTCATTTTTTCACAGTTACTGTTATTTCACTAAGCATGGGACTCCTGTAGTTTCCAGAGTCCCTATAACGGAGATTCATTATGAAATTACTGATCGTAGACGACGAAGAGCTTACCCGCACCGGTGTAATTTCTTCCATTGACTGGCAATCCATCGGAATCCGGGAGGTGCTTCAAGCGGATGATGGAATAAACGGAATTGAAGTGGCCAGAGTACACAGACCGGACATAGTGCTATGCGATGTACGTATGCCCCGTCTGGATGGAATCGCAATGCTGGAACAGCTGGAAGAAATTCTTCCTGATATTGTTCCTGTTTTTATGAGCGGATATTCGGATAAGGAATATCTAAAGGCTGCCATCAAGCTAAAAGCCGTCAATTATATAGAGAAACCTCTGAACCCAGTGGAAATCCGGGATGCCATTATGGAAGCCCGTGATCTTTGCCTGGAGAAAAAACGCACCCGGCAAAATGCGTCCATCCATTCCATGGAAAGCGCTTCCCGCCTGGCACTTCTTCTCACCCAGCCTTTCGCACATGCGAAGGAAAGTATTGATCAGCTCATAGCGGAGCTGTCTCTGTCTATCAGCAATACCACTCCTTTTACTGCAATTGTGCTTAAAACCGATACAGAGGAGGAGCTTCCTCTTTCAGAGGCAAACGCCATGTTTCTGTCAGTCCGGGAATTTTTAAAAACCTTCCATATAGATTGTATTTTTGCAGAAAAGCGTGTGCAGTATATGGTTTACTTTTTGTTTGGTTCCACTCCCGGAGCTGCCGTTCGAAAAAGTATTGAAGAATTTTTCTGTAATCTGTATTCCCGCTGCACCAGATTCTGCATCGCAGCCGGAGACACTGTTACAGGTATTTCCAGAGCTTATCAGTCCTATACTTCTGCTGTTATTTCCCTGCAGAGCAGCTTCTTTTTCCCCACAGGTACCTTTCTGTCTCCTTTTTATCAGGCACCTGTTTCCGAAACAGCCGCAGAGCTTTCTGCCAGTCCGGAGAATGAATTTCTCACTCTTCTCACTGAAAAAAATAAGGAAAAAGCAAAAGCTTTCCTTGATAATCTGTTTCTGTATTATAACCAGAATCAGAATATTCTGCCTAATCAGGCCAAGGATCTCTATTACAAATTATTCCGTGCTTTGGACAATGCTGCGCGTCAGCTGAAGCTAACCTTATCAGATACCCAGGAAAATTTAATAGACACATTGGAAAAGATTTTTTCCTATAATGAGATGCACCAGAAGCTGGTGAAAAAGACAGAGATTTTTTTCCAGACAGCAGTCAGCACAGAAGAAGAAAATTCTACTATTTTTCTGATCAAGGATTACATAGGGCAGAAATATATGAACGAGACCTTATCTGTGAAAGATATCAGTGATCATGTATTTTTATCAACCTCGTATGTGTGTACCTTCTTCAAAAATGAGACCGGTCAGACTTTAAATCAGTACCTCACAGAATACAGAATGGAAAAGGCCAAGCAGCTGCTGTCTGACCCCAGGTATAAAATTACAGATATTTCCTCGCGGGTGGGATACAGTGACGGGAATTATTTCGGTAAAAGTTTTAAGAAGTATACAGGTTTTTCTCCTTCTGAATATCGAGAGAAAATGAGTTAGTTTTCTGCAACACATAAAAAATTTTATATATTTCAAAACACCTATATATTTTTGAGGAGTGTGAAATAATTTGCATAAGCTTAAGCAATGGTACCAGGATCTGAACCTGCAGTCCAAGTTTACCCTGGTACTCCTTTTGATTGTGTCAATTCCTGGGATTGCCATTATCTTCTTTTTTTATGGAAGAGCCTACGACATGGTAGTTTCCTATACGATCCGCCAGGAACAGGACCGGTCTGCTGAAACGGCGCCGTTGATAGAAGAATCTATTCAGAAAGTCCTGGATGTAAGCGAAGAGATTTCTTCCCTTGATTTTTACCAGACACTTTTTAAAAATGCCATAACTGAATCCTTCACGGATCTGGCAGATTCCCTGGATGCAGCGTCTTTTTCCCGAAAGATAGATCAGCTGATTGCTGATACGCCCGTTACCAATGTCAAGATTTATATGGAGATGCCAAAAGGCTCTCCTTCAGACATAAATGCACTTTTAGATAAGGAAGACCTGAAAGATACTTTTCTATCTCTCGATCAGATCCGTGGAACCTACTGGTATGGTATTTTCCGCGGAAGCCGCGTTTCCCAGCTTTTTTGTCCCTCCTTCTATCTTGGTACAAAGGAACAAAAGGCATATGGAGATCAGGCATATATCACCCATGCTTCTGTAATCTATAACAACGGAACTTATGATGCTTATATGGCGGTCTATTATTCCGGTCATGATTTTCAGCAGATCCTGTCTGAAAATCTTACTCTGGACGGCAGTGTTTCTTATATTATGAATGAGCGTAACAACCTGGTCTCTGCTTCCAGTGATTCTCTCGCCGGAATTTACTGGCTGGATTACGACAAGATCATGGAGTCCTACATGTCCTCCAACAGTTTCGTGGAGCAGGATATTCTGGGGAAAACCGTTTACGTTGGTTTCTACCGGATCAAACAGCCAGGCTGGTTTATGGTGACGGTACTTCCCTCCCAACCCCTGATCAATCAGAGTAATATCCTGGTTCTGCAGTTTTTGTCCATTTATATTGCGGTACTGGCGCTTGCCTTTTTGCTCGCAAGTACCTTGTCCAAATCCATTACAGGGCGAATTTCCTCAGTTATCAGTCAGATGCGAACAGTCCGTCACGGTCCTCCGGTCCCTATGGACAGCCCAAGTGCGCACGATGAAATTGGTGATCTTATTGATACTTACAACTATATGACACGCAAAATGAACCAGCTTATGGAAAAACAGGCCCAGGCTGCTGAGGATCTGCGAATTGCCGAGTTTAATTCCCTGCAGGCTCAGATCAATCCCCATTTTCTTTATAATACCATGGATATGATCAACTGGATGGCCCAGCAGGGACGTACCTCTGAGGTCTGTAACGCAGTGCAAAGTCTTTCCAGATTCTACAAGCTGACACTTAGTCGTAAAAAGGGAATCAGTACTATCGCCAAGGAAGAAGAACATGTTTCCATCTATGTTCACCTGCAGAATATGCGCTATCATGACAGCATTTCCTTCATTTCCGATATTCCGGATGAACTGATGGAATACCAGATTCCAAAGCTGACCCTGCAGCCTGTTATAGAAAATTCCATACTTCACGGCATTCTGGAAAAACCTTCCAAGTCTGGAACTATTGTACTTACCGGATGGATGGAGGATGGGGATATTGTACTTCTGATTTCTGATGACGGAGTTGGAATCGCGCCAGATAAACTGCCCGTGATTCTTTCCGGGGAGGGAACCAGTATTTCAGGTGGAACCAATATTGCGATCTATAATACTCACAGACGGCTTCAAGTGCTTTATGGCGCAGATTATGGATTGACTTATTCCAGCGATGTAGGAAAAGGAACCGAAGTGCAAATCCGAATTCCGGCGAAGAAGGATGCGGAAAACAAATAGCAGTTTCATCTTATCATCTACAGCAAAAGAGAGAGTCTGACGACTCTCTCTTTTATTGAATATGAATATGTGTACAAACCATATAGATGGTCTTATTCTTGCTATTATTTGCACAACTTTGAAAATTATCTTGTTACAATATCAACCGGTACATTGAAGATCTTTGCAACCTTCAGGATGGTATCAATATGTCTGCCTGTTGCAGCTGCCATATGATGTGTCGGGCCAGCTTCACTCCAACGGTTTACAAACTCTCTTGCACCACATGTAAAACGAGTTCTCATGTTCGTATCGCCAAAGGAAAGGATTGGTCCTTCCTCGTTGATTCCCTCAGCAACAACGAATTTGAAGCGTCCGTCTCCATCCTGTGTGATTGCAAGATAGGTAACCGGACCTGTGTATGGATAGAACTGTGTCAGATATCCGCCGCCTGTTTTGCCATGGAACACTGGTACGATCTTCATGGTAGGTTTCTTATCAGAAATATCGGCATCACCACTTCCAGAATGACCGATAATGCAGATGTCATCATTGAAGTCAATGGAATACATCTCGGAAAGCTGGCCTGTGCCGGAAATTGTCTTCAGAATACTCATTGCCATGGCAACCTTCATATCACCCTCAACAGCACATGCAGTACCCTGTTTGATCAGCATAGAGAATGCCGGAATCAGCATACTGTCAAGGACACCAGCCTTGCCCTGTGCAAATCCGTCATAATGGGAAGCGATCATTCCAAGATGCTCGTCCTTTACCCATTTCTCAAATGCTACAACATATTTTGCCATATCCCATACTTTCTCAATTGTTCCGCCGCCCTCAATATCAAAGGTGTCCAGAATATCCTGAGCTTTTGCACGAATTGCATCCTCATCTGTGATATCATCCGCAATTGCCCACATTTTTTCCCAGTCAAACTGTTTGGTATAAAGGAACATTCTGTTGTACAGGTTGGTCTCATCAATGTAAAGATCCATCATACCTGGGTAAGGTCTTCCAATCTGGGCAATATTTGTGTCACGGAATCTTCTTCTTACCTGAGCAGCTTTACACCAGTCTTCAATCTCAGCCTGAACGCCTGGATCTCCGCCTTCGACAACACCAGTGATAACAGCATGTCTCTTTCCGGCTCTCTCAAGGTCAGCAACAGCTTCTCCAACAGCACCGCATGCATATCCTTCGCCGAGCCATGTAGCAATGTCTGTGTGATCGTAATCCAGAGCTTTCAGCTTCTGAACATTTACCAGAACAACCGGAACATTCAGGTCACGAATTGCAGGAAGCATGTTGTAGGATGTAGCGTAGGTTAACATCTGAAGGAAAACGAGATCAACGTCTGCTGCACGGAATTTATCCCCAGCAGCCATAGACTGTTCTTTTGTTGTTACCATTCCTCCATCGATGATTTCTACGGTATCCGGAATTGTTTTCTTAAATGCCTCGTACTGAGCCTCAAACTCTGGTACCAGTGAAGGGAACTGAGGCAGATATGCGCCTAAAGCAATAGAAAATACACCAACTTTTGCCTTTGTGTTTACTAACATAGTAGTACCTCCTGTTTAATTTGATATATTATACAAATGATCGTATATCCCGGCTGTTTTAACTTTTCATTAAGCCTGATATACCTTAATTCCAAAGGACTCATGAATGGTAGTACGAGCCTCTTCGATTGATTTAAACTCTTCTGCTTTTAACATCTGAGCGGTAATATTACCGATTGCAGTTGCCTCTCCAGGACCTGCATGAACCTCTTTTCCTGTTGCTCTCGCAGTCAGCTCATTAAGATAGCCTGCGTTGGAACCTCCGCCAACTACATGGATACGGCTGAAGGTTCTTCCTGTCATCTCTTCCAGTTCCTTTGCTGTCTTTGCATAGCACTCAGCAAGACTGGTATAAATAACAGTAGCAATTTCTCCTAAAGTTTCCGGAACCTTCTGTCCGGTTCTTCTGCAGTAATCTTTAACCTCTTCGATCATGCTTTCCGGAGAAAGGAAGCACTCATCATTTGCATCTACTCTGGATGGGAAATCTTTCGCTTCCTCTGCCATCTGACAGATTTCTGCAAATCCATATTTATCATCATATTCATGACGAACAGACTGGATCATCCAAAGTCCCATGATATTCTTCAGATAACGGAATCTTCCTGCATAGCCGCCCTCATTCGTAAAGTTCATCTCGCAACTCTTCTTGGAGCAGTCAGCTTTTTCTCTTTCAATTCCCATCAATGACCATGTTCCGGAGCTGATATAAATAAAATCGTCGTCGTTTGCAGGAACTGCAAGAACTGCGGATCCGGTATCATGTGTAGCCGGTGCTACAACTTCCACATCAAACCCAACTTCTGCTTTTACCTCTTCTGTAAAGTGTCCAACACTGGTACCAGGCATGATCAATTTCTGGAACATTTTTCTTGGATATCCAAGTTTATCAATCAGTTCGTAATCCCAGTCCTTTGTTTCTGCATTTACCAGCTGACCTGTTGTTGCCTCTGTATACTCACAGGTTTTCTTGCCTGTAAGAAGATAATGGAAGTAATCCGGTACATGAAGCATAGTTTCAGCCTGTTCCAGATATTCCGGATGTTTTGTCTTCACAGCCATCAGCTGATATACCGTGTTGAAAATTGCTTTCTGAATACCGGTACGTGCATAAAGATCCTCAAGAGAAATCGTCTTATATACTTCCTCATCCATACCTTCATTTCTGTGATCACGATATCCAACTGTATTTCCAAGAACCTTGTCGTCCTTATCCATCAGTACAAAGTCAACGCCCCAGGTATCAACACCCATGCTTACCGGAATCTTGCCGATCTCTTTACATTTCTTAAGACCATTCTTAATTTCCTGGAAAAGTCTGTCAAACTCCCAGCAAAGCTCGCCGTCTTTCTTTACCATTCCATTCTCAAAACGATGAACTTCCTCAAGCTCCATTTTTCCATTCTCAAGATGTCCAAGGATCAGACGTCCGCTGGAAGCACCGATATCTACTGCTAAATAATACTTTGTCATTTTATGAAACCTCCTCAATTGTAAAATTACGCTGTATATATCAAGGTTCCTGTCTTATTGTCCTACACAAATGTCTCATCAAACATTTTCCATAAACAATAACGGTACTGTTCACTCCGTTCACAGTAACGCGCTTCGCGATGCACAGAAATCATGCATTCGCATGATTTCGCGCCGCAATTCTCGGGTTTTCTGTGAACTTTGTTCACAAAAAACGCCTCGCGGAACGTTACCAGTGAACAGTAACACAATAACGTACCAATCCTGATATTCCTCATACAGCGGCTTTTCTAATTGATGATATCATAGTACTATAATATTCATCAATAAATAAGAACCTTGTTTGTCTAAAAAAGTGTCCTTATTTGCAAACAGAATGTTCTGTCCACTATATTCACAAAAATCCTCTCACATAAAGTATCTGGAAGATAGTGACAATATTTTCCGTGCTGCAATAATTCCTCTTTCACCCAGAAAACCCCCGGGGCAATGCCCCAGGGGTCTGTTTCATTCACAGTTTATAAACCTGCAAACATTGGACGTTGTGTCGTCTCTTTACTTTTTAATTAGTCGTAAAGGTTTGGAGCGATGTTTTCATCGTCGATGTTTGTAGAATCATACCAGTAACCAGCTGTAGGAACATCCTCAAGCTCAGCTCCGTTAGCAGCTGCTGTCAGAGCGTAGATTGCATAATATCCCATCATCAGAGGAGACTGTGTAACTGCACCAAGGAATGTGCCATCTGTTACAGCTGCTTTAATGATAGAACCAGCGTCGAAACCAACACCGATAACATCACCGTTAGCTGCGTCAGAACCAAGAACGTTCAGGTTAGCGTTAGCTGCAAGAACACCCTCTGCTGCAACCTGGTTGGAACCGAAGATTGCGATACAGTTTTCCTGGGAAAGGATAGCCTGAGCCTCTGTGGAGCAAAGCTCTACAGTTGTCTGTGCCGGAACTGCAACCTGGATAACAACGTCTGCGTCAGCTTCTTCAGCGTCAGCACCTTCTGCTGCGTTTACATAGAACTCATTACCTTTAACTGCTACTGTTTTTCCATCAGCTTTAATCAGCTCGATCATCTTATTGATGAATCCTGTACCACGCTGCTGGATGTTAAGACCTGTAGCATCCTGGTTAACCTCACCGATGATAACCTGTCCGTCAGCATTAGCGATAACGTCTTTGATTGCCGGATACATGTTCTCAGCTGCTACAGAACCAGCCTGATTGTTGTCTGTGCAGACTTCGCAAACTACAGATCCTTCCGGAGCATCAGCGATACCTGTATCAAATGTAACAACCGGGATTCCTTTGTCAACACATGTCTGAAGAGCTGCCTGAACAGAAGATGTATCACAAGCTGCAAGTCCTAATCCAACAGGATTAGCTGCGATAGCTGTATTGATCATGTTAACCTGGTCAGCGATATCGGACTCACTGTTTGGTCCCTGTGCTGTATAGGTAACCCCTAATTCTTCAGCTGCTTTGTCCATACCTTTCATAGCTGCTTCCCAGTATGTAGCCTGGAAAGATTTAACCATCATAGGGAATTCATAAGCTTCGTTAGCTGTAAGTCCTTCAAACTGATCTTCCGGAGCTGCCATAACAGTTGTTGCTGCTAAACCAGATACCATTGCTGCACAGAGTACTAATGCCATAACTTTCTTTGCTTTCATTTACTACTTCCTCCTTGAAATAAAAATTATATAGTTTTTTATGATGATACGTCGCTACACTCTCCGACGCTTCACATCCGTTATGAAATTGTTGCTGTTTACCAGCTGTTCTGCTTATAAACAGAATTTTACTTTTCTTCAGGCTGACTGTCTGAAAGCCAGCCTGTATGATTCAGTTGTTAGTGTACACTTTTTTTCTCTTTCAGGATATCGATCAATACTGCAACGATCAATACAAGACCTGTGATGATCTGCTGCCAGTTTGCCTGCAGACCAACATATGGAAGACCGGTCTTTAACAGCATGATTACGAAAATACCTACCAGAGTTCCTACTACAGATCCATAACCACCGGAAGCTGCAACACCACCAACGAATACACCGCCGATCGCGTCCATCTCAAGTCCGGCACCAGTACCAGGCTGTACAGTAGGAGTTACTGCTGCGTATGCGATAGCTGCAAGTCCGGTAAACAGACCGCAAACTACGTATACCATTACATGGTAAAACTTAACATTGATTCCGGAAAGAGCAGCTGCTTCTTTGTTGGAACCGATTGCGATGGTGTAACGTCCGAATTTTGTATGATTCAGAACGAACTCCATCAGGATTACCAGAAGGATCATCCAAAGGAAACCGAGCGGGTAACGGGAAGCGCTTCTTCCCTGTCCGATTGTCAGTTTAAAGATGGAATGGAACCATCCGCCTGGCTGATTCAGTGTTGGCCATGGTGTAGCACTGCAAAGAGAACCAGCACCACGGGTAATCATACAGGTACAAAGAGTAGCAAGGAATGGCGGCAGATTCATGATACCAATGAGAACACCGTTCAATGCGCCGATTGCAATTCCAAGCACTACACAGAGCAGCATTGCTACTACTACTGGAACATTGTTGCTTCTTACAAGTGTTCCGCCGATCAATGCGTAACATACCATACCAGTTCCGATTGACAAGTCTACACCGCCTGTGATAAGCGGGAATGTAACACCGATTGCCATCAGAAGGTCATAATATGAGAAATCCAGCATACTCAGGATTGTGGTGTACTGTCTGAACTCCTTACTCATAAAGGAGAAAACAGCAGACAGTGCAATGATAACCAGCAAAACAATAAATCTCTGATCACTTAAAATACTTTTTTTCTTCTTAGTCATGACGTCCTCCTTAATCGATATTCCGTGTCGCCTTATTCATGATGTGTTCCTGTGTAGCTTCAGAAATATCAATATTTCCTGTCACCTTACCTTCACACATAACGATGATTCGGTCACTCATTCGGAGAATCTCGGTCATTTCAGAGGAAATCATAATAATAGATTTTCCTTCTGCTGCAAGCTTGCTCATTAACTTGTAGATCTCGTTCTTCGCACCAACGTCGATACCTCTTGTAGGCTCATCGAAAATCAGGATCTCACTGTCACGGGTAAGCCATTTTGCAATAACTACCTTCTGCTGGTTACCACCGGAAAGATTCACTACCAGCTGGTCTGTAGAAGGAGTCTTGGTTGCAAGCTCTTTTACATATCTCTCTGTAACTTTTTTCTCTTTTGATTTGTTGATGAATAAACCGTTGCAATATTCTTCCATAGTAGCCAGGGTTGTGTTCTCTGTTACAGATTTCTGAACAACAACTCCATATCTTCTTCTGTCCTCAGACAGATAGCCGATACCATATTTAACAGCATCCTGTGGGCTGTTGATGGTTACTTCATGGAGCTGTCCATCTTTACCCATAATGGAAATCTTACCGCTCTGTTTCGGATCTGCCCCAAACAGTGCTCTGGCTGTCTCGGTACGTCCAGCTCCCATCAGTCCTGAGAAGCCAAGGATTTCACCTTTACGAAGCTCGAAGCTTACATCCTGAACCATCTTGCCTGCGTTCAGATGCTCTACCTTCAATACAACCGGGGCATCTGGTGCAACCATGCTATGATCCTTCGGATCTTCGTAAATAACACGACCAACCATCATATTGATAATATCTTCTTTTGTACTGTCTGCTGTGATCAGGGTTCCAACATAGCCACCATCTCGCATGACAGTTACACGGTCTGTGATGACCTTGATCTCATCCATACGGTGTGAGATATATACAATACCAAGATTCTTCTTACGAAGGTCTTTGATGATTTCAAATAAATCTGCAATCTCCTTCTCAGTAAGAGCTGCTGACGGCTCATCAAAAATGATCACCTCAGCTTTGTGGGAAATAGCTTTTGCAATCTCACACATCTGCTGCTTACCAACAGTAAGATTACTCATTTTTTCTCTTGGATCGATCTCAATATTCAGATCCTGAAATAATTTCTTGGAATCTTCGATCATCTTCTTGTCGTCTACACGGATTCCCTTCTTCGGTTCACGTCCGATAAAGATGTTCTGTGCAACAGTCAGATCTCCGATCATATTTAATTCCTGATGTACGATTACCACTCCGGCATCCTGAGCTTCACGGGTATTGTGAAATTCTGTCTCTTTGCCTTTATATGTAATTGTTCCGGAATCCTTCTGGTAAATACCGGTAAGCACCTTCATCAGTGTGGACTTTCCGGCTCCGTTCTCTCCCATAAGTGCATGTACTTCACCGCGTTTCACTTCGAAATTAACATGATCCAGGGCATGAACTCCAGGAAAGGACTTATCAATATCCTTCATAGTTAAAATAACTTCACCCATTGTCGAATCCTCCCTTATGATCAGTTCTTTCTGCGTCTTGCAGAAACGTCAGCGTAAACTGCTACAATAACAATGATACCTGTAATAATCATCTGCTGTCCTTTGCCAAGACCAAATGCCATGATTCCCTGCTGAAGAAGAGAGATGATAAATACGCCGATTACAGTACCGCCGATGGAAGCAAGTCCACCAACCATGGATGTACCACCCATTACACAGCCTGCAATTGCCTCGTTGTTATACTGATCGCCATATCCTGGCTGAACGGTTGTATAAGTAGCAACAAAGAACAGTGCTCCGATTCCTACCAGGAATCCACAGATCACATATGCAAGCATTCTCCATTTTCTGGTATTGACACCAGAAAGACGAACTGCCTCGCTGTTAGATCCAAGACAAAGGATATAACGTCCTGGCTTTGTATTGTAAAGAACAATACCGCAAACCACTGCCATTCCAAGGAAGATCACAAGACCAACCGGGAATCCATTATAAGATGCGATATTACGGAACCATCCGTTTACCGGATCAGAACTCTGCGGCCAGCTGACTGACTGTGTCTTGGTAAATACAGAAGCAATACCTTTTGCAATGTTCATGGAAGCCATGGATACGATAAATGGCGGAACTGACATATAAGAAACCAGCCATCCATTAAATATACCAAATGCAAGACCAATGAGCACACACAGAACCATGGCAGCTGCACAGGGAACTCCATAAGAAGTCATGCAGTAACCGGATACCAGTGCACAACAGAACATAACCGGTCCGATGGAGAAATCAATTCCTCCTGTAGCAATTACAAATGTTACTCCAAGTGATAAAAAGCCCAGGAAGTATACATAGTTCAAAGTAGATTTGATACTGTCGCCAACAGGGAATTTACTTCCGAGTACTACCTTGAAAACTACGAACATAAGAACAAGAATACAAACAAGCATGATTCTGTTCAGGCCGAGCTTTTTCACAATTGGATTTTGTTTTAACTTTTCCAACTTTTCACCCTCCTTGATTTTTTGTTATTGTCCAGGTTTACCTCACTCTTCCTGAGCAATAACTTTTTGCACTCTCTGCGTTTTCTATATAATACCTTGAATTCTGCACAATTGTAATAGAATATTTTCCAGAAAAAGGTTAAATATTTACGGTATGGTCATAAATTTTTAACCTTTTATGTGAAATATGCACTAACACTTTACCGTGTAAAATCAAAAAACCTCAAATTCAATCCTTTTCATACGTAAGAAACGCAAAAGGATCGAACCTGAGGTCTCACTTTATCTGGCAGAGTATATTAAAAAGAACTGGTACAGCATAAATCAGGTAACTCTTCCGCAAAACGTGCAGCTGTGAAGATACAGAACAGCTACAAAGTCTGTTTTATGGTATTAAATGGGAAGATCAGCTTTTCGATTTCGCTGGAATACATATTCTCCGGAGTTACAAGCTGACAGCCGGAATTTACATTCTCATCGTAAGGTTTGCCCTGCAGCATACGCACAGTCTCCGTTACACCCAGATAGCCCATCTTAAACGCTTTCTGCACAACAATTCCCTTGAAGACACCCTTTTCCATAAGCTGAACTGCTTCCTGGGAGCTGTCTACCCCCACTACCTGGATTTGGTCTTCCATATCATGTTTCTGTACCGCCCGTGCTGCGCCTACAGAGGAATATTCATTCATTCCTGCAATCATTTCAAGATTCGGATATTTCTCCATCAGTTCTTCTGTAAGCTGGGAAGCCTTATCAAACTGGGAATTACAATATACTACGTCTACAACATTCTTATTATAATCCCCCAGACCTTCCCGAAAGCCCTGTTCTCTTTCGATTGCAGTGGAAACACCTTTTACATGACTTACAATTGCAATCTGAGAATCCTTATTTAAAAAAGTTCTGGCATATTCCCCCAGTTGCTTTCCTGCTTCCAGATTATCTGTGGCAACTGTCATATCCTGAATATTGCTCTCTGTATAGGAATCTATAAATGTAATCTTGATTCCCTTATCTTTTGCCTCCTGCAATAATTCATCGGAAGCATCAAAGCTGGAAGGGGAAAATAGTATTGCATCCGGATTTTTCTCAATGGCCTCTTCCAGAAGTTTATTCTGTACCTCCACATCCTGTTCTCTCTCCGGTGCCAGCACTTCCAGTTCTGCACCGCATTCCTGCGCCGCCATTCTTGTCCCGGAAATCAGGGAGGTCCAGAAGTCATTGGTTCCATCCTCTGTTTTCGGTATGTAAATTAATGACCACTTTTTGTTATTATTTTTTTGACGAATATAAAGCATTCCTCCGGAAACCAGACACACCGCCAGCGCTATGCATACAAGCATAAGCCATTGTTTACGCTTTTTCATGATGTTCCTCCTGCTCGATCGGAATTACCACTGTAACAGTCGTACCTTTTCCTTTTTCACTTTTATAGCTCAGACCATATTCCTTTCCATAGTACATACTGAGACGTCTTTGAACATTGTATACACCGACACCATTAGAACGATAATTGACTTTATGCTTCTCAAAAATCCGGTTCAGGGTCTCCTCATCCATTCCCACACCGTCATCTGCTATTTCGATAACTGCATTTCCATCTTTCTGGTATCCGTTAACAGTAAGCATCCCTTTTGATTCCTTATATTTAAGACCATGATAAATTGCATTTTCTACAATTGGCTGAAGTACAAGCTTCACTATATGCACACTGTTAATAGATGGATCCACATTGATCTCAAATTCCAGTTTATCCTTATAGCGCATTTTCTGAATGGTGAGATAACTCTTTACATACTGGATTTCCTGGCCGATGAGGACCGTTTCATCTTCGTTGCTGATACTTTGCCGCAAAAGCCGTGCCAGAGAAGCGGTCATCAGTACTACATCTTCATATTTCTTCCCTTCCGCCATCCAGATAATGGAATCCAGCGTATTATAAAGAAAGTGGGGATTGATCTGGGACTGAAGAGCTTTCAGTTCACTCTTTCGCTTCAGTTCCTGTTCGTGGACATTCTGTGCCATCAGATCTTCAATCTTATGGGTCATCACATTGAATGATGTGGTAAGACTTCCAATTTCATTCTGGGAAGGTATAACCAGATCATCTGCTGCCTTGAAATCTCCTTCCTGAACCCTTTCCATAGAATCACGAAGCTTCTGAATCGGAAGAGTTATGCTTCTGGCAATAAAGCTGGAAATAAGCATGGCGATCACAACCAGTACAATGGCCGTCATTACATATATGTTATTGGCCTCTTTGCTGCTCTTTAAAAGCTCTGCCATATTCATGCAGCCAACAATCGTCCAGCCAGTTATCTCTGAGCGGGCAAGTGTATAGATTTTTTCGTCATCTCCCTCTCCTGTTACTACCGTATCTGTGTCGGCATTCATAACAATATCAATGTTCTCCGTCTGAAGCTCATTATACAGCTGCTGCTGGCTTGGATGATAAACGATGTTCCCATCCTGATCCAGAATAAATACATATCCCTTATCCCCAATGCTGTTCTGGTCGCATAGCTCACTGATGGCGCTATAATTCAAGTCAATAAATACAACACCGTCACTGTTTCCCGTGCCATAGAAATTATGGACTTCGCGGCTTAATGTAATCACCCACGGACGCTGGTCCTTAATCACATGCTGGACATGGGAAGAACTGAGACAATACTGATTATAATTATCTACTGCATTGGTGTACCACTCCTGAGTGGAAAGATCCAGATCCGGATTGGTGGCCTGATATCCGCTGTTTATAAGCATAACCCCATCTTTTTGCACGATTCCAATGTTGCAGATGTCATCACGTCCTTTCAATATCGTACTGAATTGTTCCTGGAGACGCTTCCTGTGCCCTTCTTTTACAGCCTCATCCTCACCGATGCGCTGGTACAATAGCTGATACGCATCCTGGCTTTTTGCAATAACTGAGGCAATATTATCCATATATGTAATATACGAATCAACATTCTGATTCAGCTGATGTATAATGGTCTGGGTATAAATGGCAGAGTTCTCATAAACTGTAGAATTCGTATATCTTACTGATACTGCAGTCGCTGCAAGCACCGCACAGAGAACCAGAGCAGAAACAGCCACAAATATAGTGCTCTGAATACTTTTAAAGCCTTTAAGAAATTTTCGCTCTCTTTTGTTTTCATTCATAGGCTGCTCTCCCTTGCATTTTTCTCATTCATTTCAACTTTTTATTTTTCATACCTTTCATTACTGATTTCTGCAGAAATAATTCACCTGCTGTCAACAACTCTTTTTATAGCTGCAATTATTCACTTCCGGATTCAATCATTTCCAGCTCCCACTCTGTCTGAAAATTTCCCTTAAGATTCTCTGAAATATGAATCTTCCCATCATCTGTCACCAGGATCACATTGAATTCTTCCCTGTGCTGCCGCCAGAATTGACAAGCCTTCTCATAGCCCATAATATAAAGAGCCGTGGACATTCCATCCGCAAGTGTACCGTCCTTTGATACGATTGTCACAGACAGCAGATCTCCATCTGCCGGATATCCTGTCCTGGGATTGATGATATGAATATAGGTCTCCCCATCTTCTTCAAAATACCGCTCATAACCGCCAGAAGTAACTACGGCCTGATTTTCCACAGATAAAACGCCAATATAATCCTGCTGTCCGCCTTTTGGATCACGTATTCCCACTTTCCAGCTGCTGCCATCTGGCTTCGTCCCTATCGCCTGAATGTTCCCTCCAAGAGAAACCAATGCGGAAGAAACGCCATATTCCTGAAAAAGCTCTGCCAGCTTCTGACCTGTATATCCTTTTGCAATTCCTCCAAAATCAATCTGCTGATCTGCTCCAAGCGTTACAAAATTTGCTTTTTCTTTGCTGTCCCTCCCCTTTTCATCAGAGTCCCGGGTCTGTATTTCTACTTTATTTCCATCCACCAGTGCCAGTTTTTTTTGTACTTCTGCAGCTGTAGGCACATGATAATTGCCTGTGGGAAATCCCCATAGCTTCATCACCGGATAAATCGTATCGTCAAAAAGTCCGTCTGTCTCCTGATAAATCTCTTTTCCCCGGAGGATCAGTTCTGCCAGATCATCTGTTGCCTGCAGATTTCCCTGTTCGTTTAAGGCATATACTTCACTTTTACTGTTTTCTGCTGATAACATCGCATCCAGTTTCTGTACTTCTTCTATAGCTGCATCTACAGCTTTTTCGCTATTTTTACCATATGCGGTAAACTCCATATAGGTGTCCATCGCAAACAGCTGCTTCTGGCATTTCTGATTCTGAACAAAATACCTGCTGCCTTCTGTAAGAATCAAAATTCCAATACATATGCCGGCTGCCGTCAGTACTTTTCTTTTCATATGGATCTTTTTTCCCTTGCATACTCGGTAGGAGTCTTACCTGTCATTTTCTTAAAAGAAATTCCAAAATAATGGGGATCTGAAAAGCCCACCTTCTCCGCAATCTCATAGTTCTTAAGTGCAGTCTGTTCCAGGAGTTCCTTTGCCTTTTCCATACGGGTCTTACTGAGGAATTCCAGGAAAGTGCCTCCTGTGGCTTCCTTAAAAATAGTACTGAAATAGCTTGTACCAATATTCAGATAGGAGCAGATATCATTCAATCCTAATTCCGGCTCATTGTAATGCTGGCGAATATATTCCATAGCAAGTACCGCCTGCTTCTGCCCGCTGGAGCTGTTCAGGGAAGAGCACCTTTCGAATACCTCGTGAACATAGTCCTCTGCCATTTTAAAAGCTTCCTTAAAAGTTTTCTGTTCGGTTACCCGTCCCATGAGAATTTCTCTTTTGTGGAACAGATCTTCATTCTCAGAAGAAAGAGCTTCCCAGCAGCTTCCTGCATGGCGCAGAATCATCTGAAGGCAGACACAGGCCTGACTTTTATCCACTCTGGCCTTTTTGATCTCAGATTTCATAACAGAAAGAGCCTGATTCATCTCAGCTTCATTGCCTTTCTTGATTCCATCTACCATATCGCTTAATGGCTGCTGCAAAGAAATACTTCTCTCCGGATTCAGTGTTTCTGTATCAATGAGCAGATTTCCGCCCAGTAAATAGCGCAGTTCAATAGCCTTCTCAGCCTGGTTATGAGACTGGATCGTATCTCCGGGATTCCTTACCCAGCCCCCAATTCCTGCTGAAGCTTCAATGCCGATCACTTCTTTTACTTTTTTCTGGATTTCCTGACAGATTTCCTGTATTTCTCTGGAAAACTCCCTGCTGCGGTTTCCCATAAAGAGGATACACACCCGGTTATTTCCTTCCTGATAGGCAATTCCTGCATTACGATCTCATCTGCAACATTAAATAAAACAAAAGCCATTAATGCGCTCTCCTGGCGTTTTTCCATATCAATCTGATGAATATCGGAAAACAGATCCATGTCAAATAACGCAACCCGATAAGATGCTGCCTCCAGATTAATTCCCATTCCAGACAATTCCTCCAGGCTCTCCTGCACATCCCGCGTACAGCTTACCAGAGATTCAATCGCTTTCGAACGAATCACCAGAGCATTTTTGTGATAATCCTGAGATGTCTTTGTGAGGGATTCTATTTTCTTCTTTTCTTTTCTCTGCAGATCTACTTTTTCTTTCATTTTGCCAATAACTTCTCTGAGCTCCATAGCAGTTACCGGCTTCAGCATGTATTCGCTTACATTATACTGAATTGCTTTCTTTGCATATTCAAATTCCCCGAAGCCACTGAAGATCACAATTACGATCTCCGGGTAATTATCATGCAGAAAATGGCTCAGTTCCATTCCATCCATATACGGCATCAAAATATCTGTGAGAACAATATCTACCGGATGGCTCTTCACAAAATCTGCTGCCTGCTTTCCGTTTTCGCAGTCTCCTACAAGCTGGCAATCCATGGACTTCCAGTCAATATTCTCCTTTATGGCGTCACGTACCAGGATCTCATCATCTACAAGTAAAATTCGATACATAGTTTTCGCTTTCCCTTTCTATACACAGCATGTACCTCATCGGCTCCCCTGCGCCTGTTTGCACATGGTATTCTATTAATTTCAGCTAAATATTATATTATCACATACCATAAAATCATGCAAACTAAACAAACAATTCCAGAGTGTGTTTGGTGTGTTACTGTTCACTCCGTTCACAGTAACGCGCTTCGCGATGCACAGAAATCATGCATTCGCATGATTTCGCGCCGCAATTCTCGGGTTTTCTGTGAACTTTGTTCACAAAAAACGCCTCGCGGAACGTTACCAGTGAACAGTAACTGTTTGGTTACTGTTACTGTTTACTGGTAACAAAAAAGCTGCAAAGTTATAAGCATTATAAACCCTGCAGCTTTTCTGCTGTGTAAGATATTCAAAGAATCTTTGAAATTATAACCATTATTTTACAATCACTCCATCCTCATCCCAGAGATCGTGCCAGTCCTTTGCACCTTCCCACAGGAATACATGACCTTTGATCAGACGGTTATTCTTATCAAGGGAACGGATGGTTTCCATCTCTTCTTCTGTCAGAGGATCTTCCGTGACACATTTCAGGTTCATGGTGTAATTCTTCTCTTTCAAAGAGAATGGAATTGGGGAAGCACCTCTCTGTACAGCCCATTTAATGCAGATAACTGCTGGATGTACACCATGTGCCGCTGCAATTGCTTTCAGCTCTGGCAGTTCAATATCCGCAATATCTTCTGGCATTTTATCACGTTCCGGACGTTCAGGAGAACCAATTGGGCAGAATCCTACCACTTCAATACCATGCGCTCTGCAATAATCAAACAGCTCCGGCTGCTGGAAGCATGGATGAAGCTCCATCTCGATCGCAGCTGGTTTAATTCTGCAAAGTGGAAGTACTGCCTCCAGTTTCGGGATTGTCATATTAGACATACCGATATGTTTCGTCAGACCCATATCTACCAGGCGCTCCATCTGGCGCCAGGTTTTCATAAAGCGCTCTACTGTAAACGGTTTGGAATCAGGATTTCTGGAATCCACATCACAATGTGGTGCATGATAGTTCGGGAATGGCCAGTGAACATAATACATATCCAGATAGTCAAGCTTCAGATCCTTTAAGGTCTTCGCACAGGCAATCAGTACATCTCCGTCACCATGCATATCGTTCCATACTTTGGAGGCAATAAAAAGTTCTTCTCTTTTTACAATGCCTTCTGCAAATGCATCTGCGAAAATCTTTCCGATCATATCTTCATTTCCGTAACATGCAGCACAATCAAAAGAACGGTAACCTACGCGAAGTGCACCTGCAACAGAAGCAGAAACTGCGTCTGCATCTGCATGGTCACTTCCAAAAGTACCCATTCCAACAGCTGGCATCTTAGCGCCAGTATAAAGTGTTCTCTGCGGAACAATTGCCGGATCAATCATTGTCATTTTCTTATCCTCCTTAACATTTCTTTTGCACTATGGCTTTCAATTACAACGCAATTTACTTTCGCTTAATATCTTTTACTACATTTTCTTATAATTTAGTAACCTCAATCTGTGGAAGCAGTTTTTCCATATCTTCCATCACAAAAAATCCAGTCTCCTCGCGCATGGCTGCTGCCGCTGAAATAGCACTTGCCAGTTTCATTGTCTCAGGAAGTGAAAGTCTCCTGGATAAACCCAGTGCGAATCCTGCGATCATAGAATCTCCACACCCAACTGTGTTCACTGCATTTATTCTCGGAACCAGTGCACGGAAAATTCCTTCATTACCTACTGCAAGAGAACCGTCAGCTCCCAGGGAAACAGCTACGATTTCCACACCTTTTGCATGAATCTCTTTCGCCGCATCTATAATATCCTGAATATTATCACATTTCTTGCCTGTGAGCATACGGATTTCATCAATATTGGGCTTGATCATAGTAGGTGCTGCTTCAATTCCCATTTCAAGAAGTTTGCCACTGGTATCCAGAATAACCGGAATTCCTGCCTCTTTTACAATCTTTATAAGTCGCTGATAAGCAGTTCCATCAAGTCCTTTCGGAACACTTCCTGACATTGCAACTACTTTCGCTTCTTTTACAAGATTACAGAATTTTTCCTCAAATCCGGCAAAATCCTCTTCTGTAAGGGTAAACCCAGGTTCCAGAAATTCTGTCTGAACTTTATTAACTTCATCCCAGATATTAATACAGGATCTGCTTTCTGCAGCTACATGATAAAAAGCACTTTTAATACCAAACGGTTTCAATGCATTCTCAATATAAGCTCCTGCATAACCACCTACAAAACCTGTGGCAGTCACCTCTGCTCCGTAAATTGAAGCCGGCTTGGATACATTCAGACCTTTTCCACCAGGAACATAAGTACATTCCTTTACACGATTCACTTCTCCAGTCTTAAAGTTATTTACCACATACCGCTTATCAATGGCTGCATTTAATGTTACTGTCAGTATCATATGCTCAATCCTCATTCATCAGAAGAATCTTCCCCTTTACAAGACCAGGTGTCTTATAGAGCTGGAATGCTTCCTGAGCCTGACTCATTGGCATTTTGCGATAAATAAATCCCGGATCAAATTTCAGCTGACCGGTTGCAAAATAATGAGCTGTAAGATCCCACTCTTTGCCTGGGAACGGGGAACTATAGGACATCCAGGAGCCTGTAAGTTTAAATTCTTTACGATTCATATTCTCCCACTGCTTTGGTGTAAATGTAAGATCTGCATGAGGTGTTCCAATGAAGCATACGTGTGCCTTATTCGCAGCAAGTTCAAATGCCATATGCATAGTGGGAACCTGTCCGGCTGTTTCAAACACATATTCATAGCCCTTACCACCGGTAATTGCCATAGCCTCTTCCATATAATTCTCTTTGGTTGTATTGATAACTGCATCTGCGCCCATTCTCATGGCAAGATCCAGGCGTTCCTCACTAATATCAAATACGACAACCTTCTTGGAACCAAAGATCTTTGCCCACTGCATTGTGAATATGCCAATTGTTCCACATCCTAAAATTGCTACGCAGCGACCGCCCTGATAATCATTCTGAAGGAGTCCATGAAGAGCAACTGTGGATGGCTCGAACATTGCACCCTGTTCATAGGAAATAGACGGATCAAAAGGAATCGCATTCTGCTCTGGAATTACTACATAATCCGCATTACTTCCCTGCTGCCTGGAACCGATAAAACTGTAATGCTTACATAAGGAGAAGTTTCCATTCTGACAATCATCACACTTCATGCACGGAAGAAGCGGAGCCCCGGAAACGCGGTCGCCAACTTTCACCTTAGTGACCCCTTCGCCAACTTCTACTACATCACCAGAAAACTCATGTCCAAGAACGATAGGATAAAAATGAACACCATGATTCAATACTCGCGGAACATCAGAGCCACAAATGCCGGAAGCTTTTACTTTAATCTTTACCCAGCCTGGTTTTGCCTGCGGTTCTTCGATTTCCTGGTACTGTACATCCTCGTTTGCAACTACAACTGCTGCTTTCATCTTGAAATACCTCCTTACTTCCGTACCATCATAGCTTTCAGAGATTCATATAAATCCCTATATGTACGGTATGTCTTATTATAAACTTCTTTATTCTCAGGATTGGGCTCATGGCGTCTTGTCTCTTTCACTGTCATGGAAACCGCTTCCTCGTAATCTTTATAAAATCCAACTCCTACGCCAGCCAGGATTGCAGCACCTAATGTGGTTGCTGTATCGGAAGCAGGGACCACCACTGCCTTGCCTGTCACATCAGCCTTAATCTGAGTCCAGAGAAGGGAATTGGCTGAACCTCCCATAGCACGAAGAACTTCTGCTTTAGCACCTGCTGCTTCAGCCACCTCCAGATTATGGCGCAGGGAAAATGCTACGCCCTCCATACAGGCTCTTACCATGTGTCCCTTGGTCTTAGCAAAATCAAGTCCATAGAAAACGCCTTTGGCGTATGGATTCCAGACAGGGGATCTCTCCCCGGACATATATGGAAGGAACACAACGCCTTCACTTCCGGCTGGTACTGCCTCGGCAATTTCATTCAGTTGTTCCAGAGAGGATTTCCCGGTATCCGCCTTGCGGCTCCTCTCATAAGCTGCAAATTCTCTCTCAAACCAGCGCATGACACCGCCGCCTCCGGTAGTTCCTCCCTGAAGAAGCCACTTGCCTGGCACTACGTGATATCCTAAGATCAGACTTGGATCTGCTTTGTATGTATCTGTGCAGATGCTCATGCCACCAGCCTGTCCACCCTGCTCCTGGGTCTCCCCCGGATGGATCACACCTGCACCAAGTGTCCCACAGGCTGCATCCAGACCGCCGGCCACTACAGGAGTTCCGACAGTCAGTCCACTCTGGGTTGCCGCCTCTTCCGTCACAGTTCCCACTACCTTATCGCACGCAACAATCTCCGGAAGAAAATCCACAGGAATTCCCAGTTTCTCACACATCACTTCATCCCAGGTACCAGTACGCATATCAAAGCAATGCAGGCCATATCCCTGTGAAAGATCCTGTGTGATGGCACCAGTCAGTCTGTAAGCAATAAAGCTGTTTGATTGAAGGATCTTGTAAATCTTATTATATACTTCAGGCATATTCTCCTTATACCAGAGAATCTTCGCTGTGGTATAAGAAGGCTGAAGAGAATTACCTGCAACATTGAAAATATTCTCACTGCCGATTTCATTATTGAGTCTGTCGCAGATTTCCTGGGCTCTTGTATCCATCCAGATAGGTGTATCTGTCAGAACATTTCCCTCATGGTCAATGGCAATAGCCGACCAGCTCTGCCCATCAATTCCCACTCCGGCAATCTGCTCTCCTGAAATATTACCTGTCTCCAGGCATTCGCAAATAGCGCCGCAAACCGCATGCCACCATTCATCCGGCTTCTGCTGCGCCCATCCCTCATGAGGATAATAAACAGGGTAATCCCCATTGGCGGAAGCCATCACCTTTCCGTTCTTGTTAAATATGGCAACCTTGCACGCGCTGGTTCCAATATCAATTCCTAATAAATAGTCTTTGCTCATCCTTGTCTCCTTATGGATTTCCCCATAAAAATATCAGTCTGAAGTTTCCGTACAATATGGTCAGGAAGCTCATCTCTTCCTTCAAGCCGTTCCAGCATGATCTGTGCTGTTTCCCTTGCAATTTTCTCTGTGGGCTGTGAAACAATGGTAAGTGCAGGTCTGCATGCACGGGCAAAAGGCAGATTGTCAAATCCCACCAGGGAAATCTCCTCTGGCATGGATACCCCCATCTCGTTAAGCCCGATCACTGCCCCCATAGTCATCTCATAGTTCGTCACAAAAACAGCTGTCATATCCGGATTCTCTTTCACCAGCTCTTCTACTGCCTGAACCCCTCCCTGGATCGTGTAATCACCATGACAGATCAGCTTTTCATCAACCGCAATTCCATGAGCCTTAAGTGCTTTCATATATCCTAACATACGCTGTCTGGCAGTGAATACCTCATCCGGTCCACCGATCAGACCAATCTTCTGATGCTGTTCTTCTACCAGCATGCCAACAGCCTTCTCAGCTGCATTTACATTATCCACCAGCACACAGTCGCAGGATATTCCCTGGATCATACGGTCGATAAGCACAATGGGTTTACCTGTTTTCTGAAATTCATTCAGATGGGCTCCAGTCATATCTACCGGCATATTGATAATTCCATCCACACGTTTCCGGGTAAGGAAATCCACTGCTTCTTTTTCAAGCTTCTTATCTGTTCTGCAGTCACAGACAATCGCTGCATATCCATGGCTTCGGAGGATATCCTCCATTCCACTGATGATTTCTGCGCAGAAAACATTGTTCAGCTCTGGAATCACAACCCCCACTGTCTTGGTCGCATTGGTCTTCAGACCTCGGGCAACTTCATTTACTTCGTAATGTAATTCTTCGATGGCTTCTTCGATCTTGATACGGTTCTTCTCTCTTACATTCCCCCCATTGAAATAAGAGGAAATCGTTGCCAGACCAAGTCCTGTCCGTCTGGCAATATCTTTCATCGTCGCTGCCATAAATCAGCCTCTTACTCAGCCTTTCCGTCACAGCCGCAAACTTTCATACGGGCCATTACAAGCTCTTTCACAGCTGCAATTCCAGCCTTGCCATATGCCTTAGGATCAAATACCTTCTCATCCTCAAGTGTCTCTCTGACAGCCTTGGAGTATGCTGCACGAAGCTCGGTGGCAAAATTAACCTTACAGATTCCTCTCTTTACGCAATCCATAACATCCTCATCGCTAAGGCCGGAAGCGCCATGAAGAACCAGAGGAATATCTACAACTTCACGAATTTCACTTAAACGCTCCTTATCAAGAACAGGAGTTCCCACATAGAAGCCATGTGCTGTGCCGATTGCTACCGCAAGAGAAGTAACGCCGGTGCGCTCTACAAATTCTCTGGCTTCCTGTGGATCGGTATTGGTATCTGCAACTGCAACCAGGTCGTCTTCCTTACCACCTACCTTACCAAGTTCTGCCTCGCATGGGATTCCCATAGAAGCTGCTACGTCAGCCACCTTCTTGCTCACCTCAATGTTTCCTTCATAATCCAGCTTAGAACCGTCAATCATCACGGAAGTATATCCAGCCTTCAGAGCCTTCATGGCGAGATCAAAGCTACTGCCGTGGTCAAGGTGCAGGCAAACCGGAACGGAAGCCTTTGCAGCTTCTGCTGCAACGATTGCCTGATAGGTCTCAAGAGTGCCATATTTAATAGTAGATGGAGTAGTCTGGATCATAACAGGTGCTTTCAACTCCTCAGCTGCCTGAATGATAGCTTTCACCATCTCCATATTCTCTGCATTAAATGCACCCACTGCGTAACCGCCCTGCTGAGCTTTCAACAACATTTCCTTAGATGTAACAAGTGGCATATTCTCCTCCTTCTGCCTGCTGATACAGGCCGTGAATCTTCTGTTTTCAAGAAACCGAAACGTTTCTGTTTTAGTTCATATTAACTCTTTTCCAAATTTCTGTCAACAGTAAATATTTCATCTTTTTGCGTAAAATTTTACCTTGAAAAATCCAGCAAAGAAAGGTAACTTATAGAGTAGAATACTTTCGGAACCGGTATCAGTTTTTATAGATTACTGTGCCAGATTTCTGAGAAAGAACGAAGGGAGAATATATTATGTTAAAAGGAATTCCAGAAATACTTTCACCACAGCTTTTAAAAGTTTTATGCGAGATGGGACACAGCGACCGCATCGTTATCGCGGACGGCAACTTCCCAGTAGAATCAATGGGTAAAGATGCAATTGTTGTTCGCTGCGACGGACATGGAGTTCCAGAACTTCTGGACGCTATCCTTACTGTTATCCCTCTTGATTCTTATGTAGAGAAACCAGTTACCCTGATGGAAGTTATGCCTGGCGATCCGGTAAAAACTCCAATCTGGGATACATACAAAGAGATTGTTTCCAAACATGATGAACGTGGCGCCGAGGCAGTTGGAAATATCGAGCGTTTCGCATTTTATGAAGAGGCAAAGAAAGCATATTGTATTATCGCTACAGGTGAGAAAGCTGTTTACGCAAACGTTATGCTTCAGAAAGGTGTTGTTATCAACAAATAATTTTTTATTTCAGCTAAAAAGCTCCGTCGGATTCCCGGCGGAGCTTTTATTATTCATGTTTATTATGATTCACTATTTTTTCCTTTTTTCTTAAGGAGCCAGATTACCACTGCGATGCCAATGATAATAACTACAACCAGAATCCAGATAACAGAATTCATTCCTTTATCTGTGCTCTCCACATTTTCGCTGGACGCTTCCTGTTCTGCACTTTCTGAAAGAGCAGTTGTTACTGCTGCCTCTTCTGTAGGCGCAATAGTCTCACTTGGCTCCGGGGTAGGCGTACTTGTCTCAGTCGGCTCCGGGGTAGGCGTGCTCGCCTCAGTTGGTTCCGGGGCAGGAGTGCTCGCTTCAGTCGGCTCAGGGGCAGGAGTACTTGTCTCAGTTGGCTCTGAAGCTGCAGTTGCTTTCTTAGTCGGTTCCGGAGCAGGAGTACTCGTCTCAGTTGGCTTCGGAGAAGGCGTTCTTGTTTTCTCCAGCTTAGACGTAGGAGTTCCTGTCGGCTCTGCCTCCGCATCACCGATATCTTTGCCTTCGGTACCTGCTTTTCCAACTTCAGAAGTATTCTCTCCAGCCTGAACAGATTGGGAACCGTCTTCCGCTTCTTTCTCAGTTTCAGGAACAAGTTCTACTGTACTCTCTTCCGTATTGGTGGCTTCTGCAATATTTACCCAGCCAGAAACATCACCAGCCTCTGTGTGTCCCCAGATACCATCTTTACCAGTATCTACTTCTGTATCAATATATAACTTCTCACCATTCGCTATATTACAGCCTCCGGAAACTGTGCCGTACTTTTTTCCAGGTCCTTTATACAGGCAAACGGAACCGTCTTCCTTAGCATTGACTGTAATACTGTAATTCGCATCCTTGCTTCCGTATAAGGCAAGCTCTGATGCCACTGCCTCGGCAAGAGTGGCCGGCTTCAGATAATTCTCTTCCAGGAAACCAAACATGCCATGAAGCTGAGCATATACCCATACCTTTCCAGCTTCATCTGTGACCTCTCCTTCTACATGGATCGCAGTTCCATTAGGAATCAGCTCATCATTCAGCTTCGGGCTGGAAGCATCTGCCTCTGAATACATGTCAACACCGCCATCAGGCGATTCTACAATCATATAGTAATCTGTTTTGTAATCAACCTGCTGTGTCTTTCCTGCATCTGCAAAAACTCCCACAGTCATGCAAAAAGTAAGAAGCACAGCCAGCAACATTCCCAGCTTTTTCTTCATATATATCCTCTTTTCCCTCTTATATACATTTTCTGTTTTTCATTGTAACACACCAGGAAAAACTTGCAACCATTTTTCTCATATTTTCCCATTATTTTACAGCAACAGTTACTATTCACCGGTAATGTTCCGCGAGGTGTTTTTATAAACAATTTCACAGAAAAATCGGGAATCCGGGCGTGAAATCATGCGAATGTATGTCCGATAAAGAGCCCCAGACAATAAAAGAGCGAGACAAAAGTCCCGCTCTCTCAGCTTTCCTTCATTGTCCTGGGGGAGTGAAAGAAAGCAGTTAAATTATAAAAAGCTAATTATTTATAAAGAGGTCCATAGTTCTTGCAAGCTCTGAAATCTGCACCTTCTTTATCCATTCCAAATGCATTCCATGCTGCCGGACGATAGATATCTTTCTCCGGAACGTTATGCATGGATACCGGGATACGAAGCATAGAGCACATTGTGATCAGGTCAGCTCCGATATGTCCGTAGGAGATAGCACCGTGGTTAGCTCCCCAGTTGTTCATTACATCATAAGCTGTCTTGAACGGTCCCTCTTTGCCATCGCATCTTGGAGCAAACCATGTACATGGCCATGTGTAGTCTGTACGTTTCCAAAGTTTGTCAGATACTTCTGCTGGAAGAGCAACTGTCCATCCTTCAGCAATCTGCAGAACCGGTCCAAGTCCTTTAACAAGGTTCAAACGGATCATTGTTGCAGGCATCTGAGCTTTTGTTTCATAACGGCTGGAGTATCCGCCTCCACGGAAGTATCCGTTGTCAGCCATACACCATTCAGTGTTTTCCATGATAGCTTTCTGGTCTTCTTCTGTGATATCCCACCACTGTTTCATAACAGCATTGCCGTTTTCATCTTTAGCTTCGCCGTTAGCGTCAAGGCAAGCAGCACCGGAGTTGATCAGGTGAAGGAATCCGCCAGCTTCTTTAGCTACGCCTTCAAGGTCATATCCTGTAGCTTTCTTAACAGCCTCTGGGCTCCAGTATGTACGAACATCAGCGAAGATCTGAGCTCTGTTTGTAAGAAGTTTCATGAACATCATTCCAAGTCCGTTGAGAACGTCATTCTCTGTAGCGAGGATGTATGGCTCACGAGCTCCGTTCCAGTCGAAGGATGTGTTCAGCATAGCTTCTGCAAAGTCACCGTTTGGATAGAAATCTGTCCACTGTCTCTGTCCCTGGAAACCAGCTGCCAGAGCGTTGTGTCCGATTGCTTCCTCGGAGAATGCAGGATCAAGGTTATCGCAGCCGTTCATCAGCTCTTTGATGATAACTGCCATTTTAACTACGAACTCAAACTGCTCTTCTTTCTTCTCTGGGGAGAACTGCAGTTCTTCAGGGTTCTTGTCCCAACCAATCTTACAGGTCTCTTTCGCCCATTTGAGAGCTTTCTCAAATTCTGCGTGATCGTAGATGCCTTCTGTCATACGACGGATGATTTCTACCTCATCAACGGATTCAACACGCATTCCAAGATAGGATTCGATGAAATCGGAATCAATGATAGATCCGCCGATACCCATTGTAACGGAACCGATCTGCAGGTAAGATTTGCCTCTCATGGAAGCTG
>ENA-OQLI01000318-OQLI01000318.1-human-gut-metagenome-genome-assembly--contig:-NODE-318-length-64798-cov-9.266008_pt1 | contig 64798 bp, 47 predicted proteins | sample MGYA00242805_ERZ504812 | MGnify/ENA primary metagenome ERZ504812 (study PRJEB26092, sample SAMD00036430) | human gut metagenome | host: Homo sapiens | study: EMG produced TPA metagenomics assembly of... | reverse complement strand
GCGGGGTGCGGTGCGTTCCGACGAGGGGCGGCGAAAGGCGTGTGCGGGGGTGGGGTCAGGGGCGCGGGGATGAGGCTGTGGAGAGCGGGGCCGGCGGGTGGGCAGGCGGGGAGCGGGGAGGGGCTGGGGCGGTGGAGCAGGCCCCGCGAGGGAGCCGCGCCGAGCACCGTGCAAAGCAGTTCCAAGGCGAGGGGCATCGCCGTCTCCATGAGGACGAGGACCGCGGCGGTCGTCGCCGTGTCGAGCGCGAGGACGAGGGTCGTGGCTCGCGTGGCAGCAAACGCGGTGCGGGCGACCGTCGTCGTTCCGGTCGCGATGGCGAGCGCGGCGGGCGCGATGAGCGCCGTGGCGCCGAAGGCCGTGGCTCGCGTGACGGGCGTGGTACCCGCGTCGGCAAGCGCTTTGACGAGCGCGGAGGCCGCGAGAGCGGCCGCGGTGGCGAGCGTCGCGAGGGCGCTCGTGGCAACGGTGGCCGCAGCGGCGCCGGTCGTTCGAATGAGTCGCGCGATCGTCGCGACCCGCGTGCCAGCCGCGACCGTCGCGATGACTGGCGCAACTACGACGACACCCGCGAGGAGCGCCGTGGCGGCTATCACGGCGGGCGTGGCGGCAACCAGGCCGGCTCCCGCGGCGGTCGTGCCGGCGGTCGCGATAACCGTGGCAGCTATGGCAACAGCCGTGGCGGCAAGCGCGGTGGCAGCTCCCGTCGTCCCGGCGACGGCGGCGGCAAGCGCAAGTAGCATACGCGTCGCCCGCTAGGGCGAGGCGAACCAAGGGCCCCGAGCAACTACGCTTGGGGCCCTTTTGGTGCAAAGGGGTCAGAGCAAGGAGTGTCCCTGGGTGCCGGCAGAAAAGGATCGTCCCTAAGTGCCGCATAGATACCGTTTATCGGAGAATAAATACCGTTCACCGGTCATAATGATTATTCTGGCTTTGGGCTTGTCTACAATAGCTCCCGTAAATAGAAATGCGGAAGGTTACCGAGTCCCTCGGACGTGGGCCTAACCAAAGTCTTTGAACGGGTGTGTCTCTTTAGACGCATTCGCTTGATTTTGGTTGGGCTATATGTATGAAGGGACATGCCACCATGGGTTTCTTTTCTCGCCTGATGGGCGGTTCGGATGAGCAGAAGACTGTAACTTCCGAGTTCGAAATCCTCGCCCCCGTTTCCGGCGAGCTTGTTCACCTAGAAAAAACCAATGATCCCGCTTTTAGCAGCCGTGCCGTGGGCGATGGCGTTGCCGTGGTTCCTGCAGAGGAAACCGTGTGCGCTCCTGTTTCCGGCACCGTCGCGGCACTGTTTCCGACCGAGCACGCGCTGGGCATCATGTCCGACGACAGCTCTGCTCAGGTGATGCTGCATATCGGAATCGACACTGTTAAGCTTGAGGGCAAGGGCTTCCATGCGCTTGTTGCTCAGGGTGACCATGTCGACGCGGGCCAGCCCCTCGTCGAGGTTGATTTTGACGCGGTCCGCGCCGCCGGCTTCGATCCCACGGTCTTCGTTATCGTGTGCGAGCGTTCGGAGAACTCGACTCTTCGTGAGCATGCTTCCGGCCCTGTTGCTGTTAAAGAGCCTGTCGTCTGGCTTTCCGAGTAAATTCTTGTGGTGGGTACCGTGGTTATCAAGCGAGTTTTCAACAATAACGTCGCAATGGTCACTTCGGACGATGGCTCCGAGCTCATTGTCATCGGCCGAGGCCTCTGCTTTGGCCGCCATGCCGGCGACGCTATCGATGAGGCATCGGTCGAAAAGACCTATGCGCTGCAGGAGGGCACTTCTCAGGATTCGCGCACGATTGACCGCTTGGCACATCTTTTGGAGTCCATCCCCACCGTCAACCTCGTGATTTCCGAGGACATTGTTCAGATGCTCCGTCGAGAGCTCAATGTTGATATCAACGACAAGATTCTCATTGCTCTCGCAGACCATATCAGTCTTGCTTTGGAGCGCGAGCGTAAGGGCGTCCCCTGCGAGAATCCGTTGCTGCTCGAGATCCAGCAGTTCTATCGCAAGGAGTATGCGCTTGCGGGCCGTGCACTGCAGATTATCAAGGAGTATATGGGCATCCAGATGAGCGAAGAAGAGCGGGGTTTTATTACGCTGCATATCGTCAACGCCACCATGCCGCAGCGCTCTGACCGTCTGATTGTTTCGGTCCAGCTTGTTCGCGACGTGCTCGCGATTGTTTCCGAGCACTATGCTACGACCCTTGACGTCACCTCGTTGCCTTACGAGCGTTTCGTTCGCCATCTGCAGTTTTTTGCGCAGCGAGCGCTCGATCCCGCGGCGGGGCAGGTTAATGGCGACGCGCTGTTCCGTATCGATGAAACGGCGTATCCGAGGGCGTTCTCGTGTGCGGAGTCAATTGCCGACCACTTAGCGTCTACCTATAACGTTGTCGTTACCGATGCCGAGAAGAGTTATCTCGCGTACCACATTGTTAACCTGCTTGGAGAACCTGGCCTCTAGGCATAACGTGCCCACACATCGATTGATATAAGGCAAGGCTCACGGTCTTGTCCAGGGCACATCTGTCTTAATTTGCGGAAAAGGAAGGGGAGTACCGCTATGACCGCAAAAAAGAAATTCAATTTCAAAGCGCCGTTGGAGGTGTTCGCGAAGTCGATCGTTCAGTCGATGATGTATCTCTCGGTTGCCGGCATTCTGCTCATCGTGGGCATCATTCTGACCAACAAGACCATTTGCGCCTTGATCCCCGTACTGGGCTCCGGTCCGTTCCAGCTTGTGGGCGCCGTTGTCTATCAGTCGCTGATGTTTATCATCAACAACCTCTCGATTCTGTTCTGCGTGGGCATCGCCGGTGCCATGGCAAAGAAGAACAAGGGCCATGCTTCGCTGATCGCCCTGATGTCGTTCTTCCTGTTCCTTCAGGCCAATAACATCGTGCTCAACGCCACCGGCTCTCTTGCCGAAGCGAGCGGCATGCTCGGCCTTACCGGAACCGGCCAGAGCACCGTTATGGGCATTCAGGTGCTCGATACCGGCGTGTTTTGCGGCATCATTCTTGGTTGCATCACCGGTGCCGTGTTCAACAAGTACTCGAACAAGCAGTTCCCCATTGCCCTTTCGATGTTCTCGGGCGTTCGCTTCCCGTTCCTGATCATGATCATCATCTCCTGGATCATGGGCGCTGGCTTCTGCATCGTTTGGCCTCCGGTTCAGGGCGCCATCTCCTCCGTTGCCGGCATCATTAAGGAGTCGGGCAACATCGGTCTGTTTATCTACGGCATGCTCAACAAGCTGCTCGTTCCCACCGGTCTGCACCACCTCATCTACACCCCGTTCCAGTTCTCCGATGTGGGCGGCACCCTGACGCTGGGCGATCAGGTTATCGCCGGCGCCTATCCCATCCGTGTTGCCGAGATGGCAATGACGGGCCAGCCCTTCTCCGATAGCACCTACTTCAACAGCTACACCTTCAACAATCTGTGGCCCTACATCGGTATCGGTCTCGCCTTTATCTTCACCGCTTACAAGGGGAACAAGGATAAGACCAAGGCCGTTATCATCCCGCTGATCATCACCGCCGTGCTCTCCTGTGTCACCGAGCCCATGGACTTCCTCTTTGTCTTTGCCGCTCCCGTGCTCTTCGTCGTTCACTCGGTTCTTTCCGGCATCTTCCTGGTTCTGCTCAAGGTTCTCTCCGTGCCCGCTTCGACTGCAGGCGGCATCATCAATATCGTGGTCTCCAACCTGGTCCTGGGTGTCGATAAGACCAACTGGCCGGTTATGCTGGTGCTTGGAGTCGTCAACGCCGTTCTGTACTTCTTCCTCTTCACCTTCCTCATCAAGAAGCTCAACCTTCACACGCCTGGTCGCGAGGAGGAGTCCGAGCTCGCCGAGTCTGTTGCCGAGGGCGAGGCCGCCGCGTCTGTCGCGGTGAAGCAGGGCGCTGTTGTCGCAGCTCCCGCAGAGGGCGTCGATGCGGGCATCGCCGACCTGGTTGCAGGTCTTGGTGGCAAGGACAACATCGAAGAGCTCGAGAACTGCTTTACGCGTCTCCGCGTGAACGTTAAGAACCCGGACCTCATCGATGAGAACCTCATCAACCACGTGCCCAACAGCGGTATCAACCGCAACGGCAACAATATCCAGATCATCTTTGGCATGAAGGTCGCCGAGATGCGCGACAAGGTCGAGAACGCAATTGAGAAGGAGCAGTAAACAATGATCATTACTCTGTGTGGTGGCGGATCCACCTTTACCCCCGGCATCGTCAAGTCCATCGCCCTGCGCAAGGACGAGCTCGACGTTGACGAGATTCGCCTGTACGACATCAACGAGGAGCGCCAGCGCAAGATCGGCGTGCTCGTGGACTGGATTTTGCACGAGGACCTCGGCCTGGACATCAAGCTCACGGTGACCACCGACAAAAAGACGGCTTTTACCGACGCGAGCTTCGTGTTTGCCCAGATGCGCGTGGGCGGCTACGCCATGCGCGAGCAGGACGAGAAGATTCCGCTGCGTCACGGCTGCGTGGGTCAGGAGACCTGCGGTTGCGGCGGCCTTGCCTACGGCATGCGCACCATCTTCCCCATGGTCGAGCTGATCGATGACGTTGAGAAGTATGCCAAGAAGGACTACTGGATTCTCAACTACTCCAACCCTGCCGCCATCGTGTCTGAGGGCTGCCGCGTGCTGCGTCCCAACGCTCGCATCATCAACATCTGCGACATGCCGATCGCGATTATCGACGTGGTTTGCGCCGCGCTCGATATCGACAAGAAGGATGTCGAGTACGATTACTTTGGCCTCAACCACTTTGGTTGGTTCACCTCGATCCGCCACAAGGGCGAGGAGGTGCTCCCGCAGCTGCGCGAGTACATCAAGGAGCATGAGATCCTGCTGCCCGATTCGTACCTCAAGGGCATGAGCTCGCTGATGTCCAAGAAGCCCGAGGAGGCCACCGACGAGCACCCCGAGCAGAACCGCCACACCAAGGGCAGCTGGTACTACGTCTGGAAGGGCGAGTACGAGATCATGGAGTGCTTCCCGGAGTACCTGCCCAACACGTATCTGAACTACTACCTGCAGCAGAAGGAGTTCGTCGAGCACTCCAACCCCGAGCGCACCCGTGCAAACGAGGTTGAGGAGACGCGCGAGAAGAACCTCTTTGATGGCATCGACCATTACGAGAAGACGGGCGAGATCGACGAGAGCACGTTCTATGCGGGCAGCCACGGCGACTGGATTGCCGACCTGGCCATCGCTCTGAAGAACGACACCAAGCAGCGCTTCCTGGTCATTTGCGAGAACAAGGGCGCTATCCCCAACATGCCCTATGACGCCATGGTCGAGCTGCCTGCCTACATTGGCAAGAACGGCCCCGAGGTCATCAGCCGCGACAACATTCCGCTGTTCCAGCAGGGCCTCATGATGCAGCAGCTGAACTCCGAGAAGCTCGTGGTCGAGGCTACGATCGAGGGTTCGTACGAGAAGGCGCTCAAGGCCTTTACGCTCAACAAGACCGTGCCTTCGATGAAGGTCGCCAAGGAGGTTCTCGACGACATGATCGAGGCCAACAAGGACTTCTGGCCCGAGCTTAAGTAAAAGCAACAGGGTCGCTGGCCGCATACCTGGAGTAATGCCCCGTCCACGTGATTGCGTGGGCGGGGCATTGTCATTTGGTAACGCGTTTTATCAAATATGGCATTTATCTGCGGTAAAGGTGTTTAGCATCGCTGAGGGCCGCGTTTTATACCGCCTGCCGAACTGTGTTGTTGCCAAACAACTTATTAGGCCAGTGTGTTGCATGTAGCATTTTCGCCCGGCCTCGCCTCCGGGCTGCCATGTGAGAGGGGATCTTATGGCACGACTGCATGTAATGGAGCGCAGCCACGCCCAGGCCGTTATGGACGACCTGCATGATGCGCTTGGACGTCGTCTGGCGGTGAGCTCGCTTGCCCCGTGCCCCGTCGAGTTTACGGCGGCGCTCGTCAACCTGTGCTCCACCCAGAGCTGCGGCAAGTGCACACCCTGTCGTGTGGGTCTGAGCGCACTGAGCGACCTGCTCGCCGAGGTGCTCGAAGGACGCGCCGACGATTCCACGCTCAACCTCATCGAGCGTACGGCCCGCACCATCTATCTTTCGAGCGATTGCGCCATCGGCTACGAGGCGGGCGCCATGGCGCTTACCGCCATTCGCGGCTTTCGCGACGACTTTGAGCACCTCATTCGCGAGCACTCCTGCGGCTTTGACCGCGAGGCGCACGTTCCGTGCGTATCGGGCTACCCGGCGCACGTCGACATTCCCGGGTACATCTCGCTGGTCGAGGCCGGCCGCTATGCCGATGCCGTCAAGGTCATCCGCAAAAATAACCCGCCGCCGCTCGTCTGCGGCCTGGTGTGCGATCATCCCTGCGAGATGCACTGCCGCCGCGGCATGGTCGACGACCCCATGAACATCCTCGCCCTCAAGCGTTTTGCCGTCGAGCATAGTGACCTCAACGACCACAAGCCGCATGTCGTGGACAATACCGGCAAGCGTGTCGCTGTGGTCGGCGGCGGCCCGGCTGGCCTCTCCTGCGCCTACTACCTGGCCGTGATGGGCCATAAGGTGACCATCTTTGAGCAGCATCACCACTTGGGCGGCATGCTGCGCTACGGCATCCCCAGCTATCGTCTGCCGCGCGAGCGCCTGCAGGCCGAGATCGACTGGATCTTGAGCGCCGGCATCGATGTGGAACTCGACCACTCCGTGAACGGCGAGGAGCTTGCCCGCCTGCGCGACGAATTCGATGCCGTCTACCTGGCCATCGGTGCCCATAGCGACAAGAAGCTCGGCCTTCCGGGCGAAGAGTCGGCCGTCAAGATGCTGCGCGCCATCGGTGACGACGAGCTGCCCGACCTGAGCGGCCAGCGCGTGTGCGTCATCGGCGGCGGCAACGTGGCCATGGACGTGGCTCGCTCTGCTGTGCGCTGCGGTGCCGAAAAGGTGAGCATCGTCTACCGCCGTCGCATCTGCGATATGACGGCCCAGGACGCCGAGATCGCCGGCGCCCAGGCCGAGGGTTGCGAGGTTCTGGAGCTGACGGCCCCGCTCGCCATCGAGACGGATGAAGATGGTCGCGTGAGCGGCCTGCGCGTACAGCCGCAGATTATCGGCGAGCCCCGCCGCGGGCGCCCGGCTCCGCGTGCCGCCGCGACGCCCGAGCGCGTCATCCCCTGCGAGCGCGTGTTTGTTGCCATTGGCCAGGACATCGATTCCAAGCCGTTTGAGGAGATGGGCATTGCCTGCAAGTGGGGTCGCGTCGTCACCGATTCGGACGGCGCCGTGCCCAACTTCGATGGCCTCTTTAGCGGCGGCGACTGCCAGACCGGCCCCGCCACCGTCATCCGCACCATCAACGCCGGCCGCGTGGCTTCGGCAAATATCGACCGCTACCTTGGTTTCGACCACAAGATCAAGCTCGAGGTTGAGCTGCCGACCGTCCAGTTTAAGGGCAAGCATGAGTGCGGCCGCTGCGAGTTGGGCGAGCGCGAGGCCGGCGAGCGTATTCACGATTGGAATCTGGTCGAGCGGGGTCTCACCGAGGAGGAGGCACGCCAAGAGGCGAGTCGCTGCCTGCGTTGCGACCACTTTGGCTTTGGTGCGTTCCGCGGAGGGAAGAACCTGGAATGGTAGAGCTCAACAAAACCACTGTCGGCGACAACAGCGAAAACGGAGCGCACAATATGGTCAAGCTCACTATCGATAATTGCGAGGTCGTGGTACCCGAGCACACCACGATCCTGGACGCAGCCAAGTCCGTCGGCATCCAGATTCCCACCCTGTGCTGCCTGCGCGATCTAAACGAGATCGGCGGCTGCCGCGTGTGCGTGGTCGAGGTTGAGGGCTGCGACCAACTGGTTGCCGCCTGCAACAACTACGTGCTCGACGGCATGGTGGTCCATACCAACAGCCCCAAGGCCCGCGAGGCCCGTCGCACTAACGTTCAACTGCTCCTGTTGCAGCACGACGCGCAGTGCGCGAGCTGCGTGCGCAGTGGCAACTGCAACCTGCAGACGATTGCCAACGACCTGGGCATTTTCTATCTGCCCTACCAGAAGCATCTGGCGGGTGAGGGATGGGACTTCGACTTTCCCATCATCCGCGACAACGACAAGTGCATTAAATGCACGCGCTGCATCAAGGTGTGCGAGAGCGTCCAGGGCTTGGGGATTTGGGACCTGACCAACCGCGCCACGCACACTGCCGTGGGTACCCGCGGGCGCGCGCCCATCGGCAAGACTGATTGTGTCGCATGCGGCCAGTGCATCACGCATTGCCCGACGGGCGCGCTGCGCGAGCGCGACGACACCGAGACCGTGTCCGACGCTCTCGCCGATCCCAATAAGATCGTGCTGGTGCAGATTGCGCCGGCCGTGCGTAGCGCTTGGGGCGAGGAGCTTGGCATTCCGCGTGAGGAGGCCACCGTTGAGCGCTTGGCCTGCGCACTGCGCCGCGTGGGCTTTGAGTATGTGTTCGATACCGATTTCTCGGCCGATCTCACCATTATGGAGGAGGGCTCCGAGCTGCTCGAGCGCCTGGGCGCCGCCGCCAAGGGCGAGGGTAACAGCCGCGGCTGGCCCATGTTTACGAGCTGCTGCCCGGGCTGGGTGCGCTTTGTGAAGGCGCGCTATCCGGAGTTTGTCGACAGCCTTTCCACGTCCAAGTCGCCGCAGCAGATGTTTGGCGCCATTGCCAAGACCTATTATGCCAAGGCCCTGGGCGTGGAGCCCGAGCGCCTGTTTGTGGTGTCCGTGATGCCGTGCACGGCCAAAAAGGCCGAGTGCGCGCTGCCGAGCATGGTGGGCGAGGACGGTGCGCCCGATGTGGACGTTGCACTGACGTTGCGCAAGGTGGTACGCATGATCCGCGCGAGCCACGTGAGCGTCGACACACTGGTCGAGGAGCCGCTCGATACGCCGTTGGGCTTTGGCACGGGCGCGGGCGTGATCTTTGGCGCCACGGGCGACGTGATGGAGGCCGCCGTGCGCTCGGCGTATTACCTGTTGACGGGTAAGAACCCCAATGCAGATTTCTTAACCGACGTGCGCGGGCTCGATGGCTGGAAGGAGGCCGTTGCCGATATCGATGGCACCAAAGTGCGTGTCGCCGTGGCACACGGATTGGGCAACGTCTCCCGCCTGCTCGACGCGATTCGCGACGGCCGTGTGAGCTACGACTTCGTCGAGGTCATGGCGTGTCCGGGCGGCTGCGTCGGTGGCGGCGGTCAGCCCATCCATGACGGCTGCGAGCTGGCGGAAGAGCGCGGCCAGGTGCTCTGGAGCCTCGATGCGGCGGCCGACATTCGCTTCTCGCACGAGAATCCCGATGTCCAGGCATGCTATCGCGAGTTCTTGGGTGCGCCGCTCTCGCCGCTGGCCGAGGAGTTGCTGCACGCTGACCACCACGCCTGGACGATGCCTAACGAAGGGATGTGCTAACGATGCGCGCGTTTGAATTTGAGCTTTCGCGCCGAGGGTTTGCCTCGGCGCTTGCCGCGGGCGCGCTGTCGCTTGCGTTGGCTGGCTGCAGCGGCGGGGCTGCGGGGGCGGGCTCCTCTGCGGGCTCTGCCGGGTCTGCGCCGAGCGGCGCTGCCGCCGAGTCGGTCGAGGTGCACGTCGCCTCGCTCAAGGGACCGACGTCGATCGGTCTGGTGCAGTTTATGGACCAGGCGGCGTGTGGCGAGACGGATAACGAGTTCGACTTTGCGATCAGCGCCGCGGCCGACGAAATCGTGCCCAAGGTCATTCAGGGCGATGTCGATATCGCCTTGGTGCCCGCCAACGTGGCGAGTGTGCTCTACAACAAGACCGAGGGCGCGGTGCAGGTCATCGACATCACCACGCTCGGCGTGCTGAGCGTGGTGACGGGCGACGCGGGCGTGACCTCGTTTGGCGACCTGGCGGGCCGCACCGTCTATATGACGGGCAAGGGCACCACGCCGGAGTACGTCATGAACTACCTGCTGCAGCGCGCAGGTCTGACTGGCCAGGTAGCGCTTGAGTTTAAGAGCGAACCCACCGAGGTGCTGTCGGCCCTGCTTGCCGACCCGTCCGCCGTGGGCGTGCTGCCGGAGCCATTCAAGACCGCTGCCATCGCCAAGAGCGAGGGCAAGCTGTCGGCACCGGTGAGCCTGACCGATGTGTGGGACGAGCTCGCGGGTGACACGGGCTCCCGTTTGCTGACGGGCGTGACCGTGGTGCGCCGTGCCTTTGCCGAGGAGCATCCCGAGGCTGTGGCGGAGTTCTTAAGCTGCCATGCGGCGAGCGTTGAGGCCGTAAACGCGGCACCGGCGGACTGGGCTCAGGCGGTGGTCGATGCGGGTATCGTCGATAACGCCACGATTGCCGAAAAGGCGATTCCCGGGTGCATGCTCGTGTGCCAGACGGGGAAAGATATGAAGGCGGCGCTCGGTGGGTACCTACAGGTGCTGGCCGATGCGGACGCGAGCGCCGTGGGCGGTAAGCTTCCGGCTGACGATTTCTACTACATGGAGTAGCTCGTGCGTGCGTTTGCTCGACAAATGACTGAGCGTGCGAAGGCGGTGGCGGCAGTAGGTGCCGTCGCCGCCTTTTGGCTTGCCGTGTGGATCTTTGCGGCGTCGCTGGTGGCGCAGCCGTTGATTTTGCCGGGGCCGGGCGCTGTTGTGATGGCGTTGCTGCGGCTGGTATGCGATGCCGGCACGTGGGTGATTCTGGTGGGCTCGGGCGCGCGAATTTTGGGCGGATTGGCGCTCGCTGTGGCATGCGGTGGCGTGCTGGCGGGAGTATCGGTACGGTCGCGGGCGTTTGCCCGCTTGGTGGCGCCGGCGCTTTCGTTTGTTAAGGCGACGCCGGTTGCCTGCGTGGTGGTCCTGCTGCTTATTTGGTTGGGGTCGGCGCGCGTGAGCATCGCGGCGGTCTTTTTGATGGCACTGCCGGGCGTTTATTTCTCACTGGTCGAGGGTCTGGCGCAAGTGGACAAACCGCTGGAGCAGATGTTTCGCCTGCATGGCGTACGGGGTTGGCGCCTGTTTTGCGCCCATACCTGGCGCGAAGTTCTACCGTTTGTGCTTTCGTGCGCGCAGTCGGTGATCGGCATGAGCTGGAAGGCCAGCGTGGCGGTCGAGCTGATCGGCATGGCGGCGGGTACCGTAGGCGAGCGCATCTATCAGGCAAAGCTACTCATCGAGACGGCTGACCTGCTGGATTGGAACGTGTTGGTCGTGGCGGCATCGTGGGCATGCGAGCGTGTGCTGGTGTGGCTGCTGCGGGCTTCGGGGCCCGTGGCGTGGCGCGCGGCCGTGCGGGCACATGGGCGCGGCGCTCGCGGGCGTGTGGGGGCCGCGAGCGATGGCGTTGCAGCGGAGCCTGTGCTTGCCGTGGGCGATCGCGCGCCCTGGGCGCCGGCGCTGGATGGTCTGGCGCTCAACGTGCCCGCGGGTGGGCGTGTTTGCGTGATGGGCGCTTCGGGCGTGGGCAAGTCGACGCTGCTCGCCCTGGCGGCGGGGGAGTGTGTGTCGTGCTCGATGGTGTTTCAGGACGCGCGCCTGGTTGAGGACGTTTCGGCCTTGGAAAACGTGCTGGTGTGCGCCGACGCGCGCGTGGACGTCTCAAGTGCCGCGGCTCTGCTGCGCCTGTTGGTACCGGGGATCGATGTGCATGCTCGCGTGACCGAGCTCTCGGGTGGGCAGCGTCGTCGCGTCGAGATTGCCCGAGCACTGCTGTGCCCGGGCGGCGCGGTGATTCTGGACGAGCCCTTTACCGGCCTGGATGTCGCCGCGCGCGATGTGTGCGCCGAGGTCGTGCTCGATCTGCTCGACGGTCGCACGCTCCTACTCGCCACACACGACGCTACCGATGCTCAGGCCCTCAACACCGCTACCAGTAGATTATTGGGACATGCCTAGAAATCTACCTTTTAGATGCGCGGGGCAAACCCGGTCCTCCGACAATTCCAATCTCATAACGCCTTGCAGGTAGATTTTTGGGAGATACCCGAAAATCTACCTCTTTACTTTACGTGCCGTACCTCGTCCTTCGGTACTCCTATTTTGAAAGCCCCCGGTACGCCTTGGGCGTCATGCCAAACACGTCTTTGAATTTGGCGTAAAAATACGACATGTTGGAAATGCCCACCTTTTGGGCCACGCGCGTAATCGAGAGCCCGGTGTTGTTGAGCAGATAAGCGGCTTCGCTGAGCTGCTGGTCGAGCTTGATCTGCGAAAACGTGCGCCCTGTTTTCTCCTTGATGAGGTTGCTGAGGTAGGCGGGACTGTATCCTGCGATGGCCGCGGCGCTCTCGAGCGTGCAGGTCTTGTACTCCTGCTCCACGTGTTTGAGCACCCGTACGATGCGGTCGTCGTCGGTTGATTTTTGGTCAAACGATTCCCGCCTGCGGTAGAGCCCTTGGATAATGGTTAAAAACAGGGCGCTTGCGAGATCGGTCATCAGCTCGTTAGAGTAGAGATCCTTAAAGTGGTACTCAACATAGAGTAGTTCGATGATTCCTCGGGCCTGGCGGGCATAGTCCTCCGGCAGCGCCAAATAGCGCGTTGCCTGGCGGTTCTTGGATACAAAATCAAAGAGGAGATTGGTGAGCGAGCTTGCGCCCGGCAGGCGGCTCAGAAAGACCGAGTCGAAGAACTCCTTGCGAAAGACCATCGAAATGACGATATCGTTTTCCCCCTTGATGTTGGGCGAGCTGCGCACGACCCCGGTGTTGCAGATGAGGATATCGCCGGTCTTAAGGCTGAGAGCGCGCCCGTTGATAACAAACTCGCAGGTTCCGTCATAGATAAAGGTGAGTTCCATATCGTGGTTGATATGGGCGGGGACGTCGGTGAACCTCGTCTCCCTGATCAGGCCGATGGGGCTTTCCTGTAGGGTGCTCTCCCAATCAAAGAGGTAGACCTGGCGCTCGTTGATCTCGACCTGCGGGATGTTTCGGTATCGGGGACTTAGCTGCCCCGGGTGTTCCAGATGCCAGTCCTCCGATGGGGAGTGGGCATAGAGGAGGTGCTTAAGCCTGTGGTCTTTCATGCGATGCCTCCAAGGGGTTTGGTTGAACGGTCTCCTTTGCCTTCCTAATGGCAGACTATCAAAAAATCTGACATAGATTAGCCTTTTCTATGCTATTTTTCTTGCTCAAAATCCTTCGTATATTGATGGCGTCGAAAGGGACGTCACATAGAGGGAGGAACTATGGGCAAGATCAAGACCGGCTTCGATTCCGATTTCCTGTGGGGCGGGGCGATTTCGTGCTCGCAGGCAGACGGAGCCTGGAATGAGGGCGGCAAAGGCAAGTCGACTCAAGATTGCCGCTGGCTCGACGGCACGTGGACGCGCGACCAGATCGAGGAGAAGCACCACAACAACCCCTTTAGCCATGATGAGCTGGTGGCCGCACTTGCAGACGATGGCACCGAGTTCTATCCGTTCCGCCGAGGAAACGATTTCTACCACCACTATAAAGAGGATATCGCGCTGTTTGGCGAGATGGGCCTCAAGCTCTTCCGCACCTCGGTGTGCTGGAGCCGCATCTTTCCCAACGGCGACGACGCCGAACCCAACCGCGAGGGCATCGAGTGGTACCGCAGCATGCTGGGGGAGTGCAAGCGCCACGGCATCAAGACGTTCGTCACCATGCTGCACTACGATATCCCCGTCAACCTGGTGGTTAAGTACGGCGGCTGGAAGAGCCGCAAGACGATCGACTTCTTTGTTCGCTATGTCGAGACCATCGTGAGGGAGTTTGGTGACCTCGTTGACTTCTGGCTCCCCTTTAACGAGTTTAATGCTGCACGCTTCTCCCCGTGGGACGGCGTCTGTCTGGTAAAGGATGAGGAAGGAGAGGACTTTGACCAGGCGATTTTCCAGTGCCTGCATCACGAGTTCATCGCCAACGCGCTTGCCGTCAAGACGGTGCACGAGCTCTCTCCCGGCACTCCTGTCGGCGGTATGATCGCCCGCTTCTGTACCTACCCAGCCACCTGCCGTCCCGAGGACAACCTGCAGGCGTTCCATGATGACCAGTATTCCAACTGGTTCTACACCGATATCATGGCGCGCGGTAAATACCCCGCATACATGGACCGCTACTTTGACAAGCTGGGGATTGAAATCCAGATGGAACCGGGTGATCTGGATATCATCGCGGCCAATACGGTCGATTTCTTGTCCTTCTCGTACTACTTCTCCCAGGTTTCCACCTGTGACCAGGGGTGGGAGAAGACTGCGGGCAACCTGGTGATGGCCAACAAGAATCCCTATCTCGAGACGAGCGAATGGGGCTGGCAGCTCGATCCCCTGGGCCTGCGTATCACGCTCAATCAGATGTACGATCGCTATGGCCTGCCGCTGTATATCGCCGAGAACGGCCTGGGTACGAGTGATACGCTCGAGGCGGACGGGACGGTCCACGACGAGTACCGCATTGATTACATCCGGCAGCATGTTGCGGCTCTCAAGGAGGCCGTCATCGACGGCGTGGACGTGCGTGGTTATATGATCTGGGGCTTTTTGGACCTTGTTGCCTGCGGTCCGCTCACGATGGATAAACGCTACGGACTTATTTACGTTGACCTCGATAACTGCGGTAAGGGAACGGCCAAGCGTTACAAGAAGGATTCGTTCTACTGGTATCAGAAGTGCATCGAGTCCAATGGCAAGAATCTGGAATAGGGAGTGATACTGATGACTGACAAAAAGGAACTGGCCGCGACTGTGTTGGAGAAGGTCGGCGGGGCCGAGAACGTTTTGGTTGCAACGCACTGTATCACGCGCCTGCGTTTCAACCTCAAGGATGACAGTAAAGCGGATCTCGATGCACTTAAGAAACTCGACGGTGCGCTGGGCGCCCAGATAAAGGACGGTCAGTGGCAGGTCATTATCGGCGCCGGCGTCGAGGCGGTGTACAACGAGCTCGAGCCGCTGCTCGGCGACAAGATGGCGGGCGAGGTCGCGGCCGATCCCGGGCAGTCTGATTCCGCGGGTGGGCGCTCGGCACGCATCTTTGACATCATTACCGGTATCTTTTCCGCGATCATTCCGGCGTTGGTGGCCGGCGGTATCGTCAAGGGCATTCTAGCTGCGGTTGCGGCCTTTGGAATCGATACAGGTGCGGGCGATTTTGCGATCTTTAACATGATCTCCGATATCCCGTTCTACTTCCTGCCGTTTTTGCTGGCGATGTCGACGGCGGACAAGTTCCATGTCAACCGCTCTCTCGCCCTGTGCGTTGCCGGCTCGTTGATGTATCCCACGCTCGTTAACGCTGTGGGCACGGGTGAGACCCCGCTCACGCTCTTCGGCATGGCCGTTCCCGTATTTAGCTATGCGGACTCGGTGTTCCCGGTGATCTTTGGCGTGATCGGCCTGGCCTATGTGTACCGCGCAATTGATCGGTTTATCCCCGACCTGTTCAAGCTCGTCGTGGTACCAGCGCTTTCGCTGGCCATTGTTATCCCCGTCAATCTTTTTGTGCTGGCACCCATCGGTGCTTGGTGCGGCATCGGTCTTGCAAACGGTATTGTCTGGTTGTTCTCGACTCTGGGGCCTGTCGCCGGTTTCCTGCTCGGCTTCTTTATGCCACTGATCGTTCTCTTTGGCATGCATCAGTCCACGAGCCCGATCCAGATTTCGAACATCGCAACGCTTGGCTACGACTATCTGTTGCCCGTCTCGTTCTGCCACAACCTTGCCGAGAGCGGCGCGGCCTTTGGAGCGGCTTTGCGCATGAAGGATGAGAAGCTTAAGTCCGCAGCAATGACCTGCGCGTTCTCGGCCTTTATGGGCATCTCCGAGCCGGCGCTCTTTACCGTTCAGGTGCCCAACAAGACCCCGCTCGCCGCTGCCATGATCGCGGACGGAATCGGCGGCGCGCTTACGGTTATTCTGGGTGCCAAGTGCTTTGGTTTTGTAATGCCCGGTATTACCTCGCTGCCCGTCTATGCTGATCCTAGCGGCAATCCGATGAACCTCATCATGATTGTGGCATGCATTGCGGTCACATGGGTTATCGCTGCTGTGCTCTCCTTTGGCCTCTGGGGTCGTTTTGGAACCCAGCAGGAGGGATAGACGCTTGACCGCTTTGCTTATGCACTGACGTGAGGAGCGGTTGATAACGCCTTTATCCAGAAGCCCCCGACGGCAATGAGCTGCCGCCGGGGACTACTGCGTGCCGAGCCGTGTCCTAATTTGCTCAGCCTATCAACTGGGAAAAGTAGGCTTTTCGCCCCATCCTAAAAAGCTCCAATCTCATAACGCCTTGCAGGTGGATTTTTGGGACATGCCCGAAAATCCACCTTTTTGCTTTACGGGCGTTCCGATCCGTCGCTCGAAGACTCAAAAGTAGATTCACGGGCATGTCCCAAAAATCTACCTGTAAGGGTAGAGCGAATGTGGTATTCTATCTGTGGGGGTAATACTTAAGAATACTAAGTAATACCATCGCCGCAGAAACAAACTCCGGATGCGGGCCAATCGGGTTGCCTTCACAGCCCGTCGCCCAGCCGCGTGGCCCGCATCTATCCGCACTACCGTCGTTTCAAAAAGGAAGCGCCATGGCAGAACACATGACCCCCGTAGTCGCGAAGGTCTTGCCCGAGGAGAAGGCAGCCTTCGCGGCGGCAACCCAGCTTGTGGGCACCACGCCGTCCAACGCCATCCGCATGTTTATCGCCGCGTTCAATCGCTGCGGCACCTTCCCGTTCGACATCTCGCCCAACGGGGCCTTTGGCAAAGACTGTCCCCAACAACTAGTCGTTGAAGAACGTCCCCAATGACTACGTTTTCCTCCGTCCCCATGGGATCAGCTCTCTGCCGAGTTGTGGTAGAACTAGGGAACGGTTTTGAGGAGGTTGGCATGCTCAATGCGATGATTTGGGTGCTTGCCTGTTTTGGTGTCGTCGCTGCCGATATTGCCCTGAGCGTCGTTTTGTTCTCCGCCCTTGGCGTCGCATCGGTGTTCATGGGTTTTTCGATCGATGACCTCGACATTCAATTGCTTCAGGCCGTCGCGCAGACGGTATCGTTTTTGATGGCGCTGCTGTGGTGGCGTTGTCTGTGGCCGCGTTCGTTTATGGCGCGCTGGCAGGGCGAGCGCCCGCTCGGCGGGGGAGCGCGTGGGGCGTGGAAACGCATCGCCTGCGTTATCGTGATTGGCCTGGCCCTGCAGGTGGTCGTTGGCTACGTGACCGACGCCGTGCTGTCGCTGTTGCCCGATGCCGCGGCCGACTACAGCGAGCTTGTCGAGGAAACAGGCATGGGCGATACCAGCTATCTCGCCGTCCTGACTACGGTGCTCGGCGCCCCATTTTGTGAAGAGCTGCTGGTGCGTGGCATTATTTTTGAGTTTTCGCTCCGAGCGTTCAATCCGCAGTGCCGTTCACTTTGGAAGCGCCGGCGCCGTGCGAGCGCGCAGGACGGCTCCATGCTGCACTGGGCGGCCCCAAGCACGTGGGGTATCGCCGCGGCGATTGTGCTGCAGGCGGCAGTCTTCGGTTTTATGCACATGAATTGGGTACAGGGTTGCTACGCGGGTGCCGCCGGCCTCATCTTTGGTTGGGTGCTCGTGACGACCGGAAAGCTCCGCTACACAATCCTGCTGCACTTTGCCTTTAATGCCGGGTCGTATCTCATGACGTTGCTCTGGTTTGTGAACACGCCGTTCGACGTGGCAATTACGGTCGCTATCGCCGGTGTCATCCTCGTTGAGGCAATGCGCTCGCTGCACCACGCGTGTGGGATGGACGCTGCGAGCGCACCGCTGCCCTAGTTGCGACGTCCGCCGCCGTTGGCGCCCTGTCGTCCCTGAGCCGCGCGATTGCGGCCTGCGGTGTTCTGTGCGCGCGACATGCCGCCGTGGCCCTTGCTGCCCTTGGGCCCCTTGCCAGCGCCGCCGCCATGCGGTTTGCCGCCCTTCTTGCCGGTGCCATGCCCACCGCCAGCAGACGTCTCGCCCGGGCGCGGCGGCACGGGACGGATCAGGCAATGCTTGGTGTAGCCAATCAAGTCGCGACGGCCGGCCTTTTCCAGTGCCTCGCGCACGAGCTTGTAGTTCTCGGGCTTGCGATATTGGATGAGCGCGCGCTGCATGGCCTTCTCGTGCGGGTCGCGTGCCACGTAGATCGGCTGCATGGTGCGTGGGTCCACGCCGGTGAAGTACATGCAGGTCGACATGGTGGACGGGGTGGGGTAGAAGTCCTGCACCTGCTCGGGCATGTAGCCCATGTCGCGCACGGCCTCGGCAAGGTCCACAGCTTCCTTCATCGTCGAGCCGGGATGGCTCGAGATCAGGTACGGCACCACATACTGCTTGAGTCCGTATTCGCGGTTCAGGCGTTCAAATTTACGGCAGAACGCGTCGTAGACGGCGCGGCTCGGCTTGCCCATCACGGACAGCACCGCGTCGCTCACGTGCTCGGGCGCTACGCGCAGCTGGCCCGAGACATGGTGCTCCAGCAGCTCGCGCAAAAACTCGTCCGAGGCGTCGGCCATGGTGTAGTCAAAGCGGATGCCGCTGCGGACAAAGACCTTCTTGACGCCCGGCAGCTGACGCAGGTCACGCAGCAGCTGCGTGTAGCCGCTCTCATCGACCACCATGTTCTTGCACACGCTCGGCCACAGGCAGCGCTTGTTCTTGCACACGCCATGCTTGAGCTGTTTGTCGCAGGCGGGACGGCTAAAGTTGGCCGTTGGTCCGCCCACGTCGTTGATGTAGCCCTTAAACTCGGGATCGTGCGTGAGCAGCTTGGCCTCGCGCATGATCGAATCGTGGCTGCGCATCTGCAGCACGCGGCCCTGGTGGAAGGTGAGGGCGCAAAACGAGCACTCGCCAAAGCACCCGCGGTTGGAGCCGATCGAAAACTTGATCTCGGCAAAGGCCGGCACGCCGCCTGCGGCATCGTAGTCGGGATGCCAATCGCGTGCGAAGGGGAGCTCTGCCACCTCGTCCATCTCGTCGGTGGTGAGCGTCGCCGACGGCGGGTTCTGCACCACGAACACCCCGTTGGGGTAGGGCTCGACCAGGCGATGTCCGGTGATGGGGTCCATGTTCCGCTGCTGCACGTTAAAGCTGCGCGCGTAGTTGAGCTTGTCGGCGGCAAGGTCGTCCCAGCTGGGCAGCAGGTCGTAGTCGTAGACCTCATCGAGCGAACCCGTGCGGTAGACGGTGCCGTTGATATAGGTGATCTGGTCGACGGGCAGTCCCGCGTCGAGCGCGTCGGCGATCTCGACAATCGCGTGCTCGCCCATGCCGTAGATGAGGATATCGGCGCCCGAGTCGAGCAGTACCGAACGCTTGAGCTTGTCCTGCCAGTAGTCGTAGTGGGCCAGACGGCGCAGACTCGCCTCGATGCCGCCGATAATGATGGGAGCGTCCTTGAACGTCTGACGGATGAGATTGCCGTAGACCGTGACGGCTCGATTGGGGCGGTGCCCCTCCTCGCCACCGGGAGTGTAGGCGTCGGTGTGGCGGCGGTGCTTGTTCACCGAATAGTGGTTGACCATGGAGTCCATGTTGCCGGCACTGACGAGAAAGCCCAGGCGCGGCTTGCCAAGCACGGTGATGCTAGCGGGGTCGGTCCAGTCGGGCTGGCAGATGATACCCACCTTGTAGCCATGCGCGTCGAGGACGCGGCTGATGATTGCCATGCCAAAACTGGGGTGGTCCACGTAGGCATCGCCGCAAATATAGACAAAATCGCACTGGTCCCAGCCGCGCGCGTCCATGTCGGCGCGACTGACGGGGAGGAACTTATCGCGTCCCGGGCGCCAGGGACGGGCCGGCACTGCCTGGGTGTGCGTGGCGTGAGCTGCATGGGTGGCCTTGGCCTTGGCTTTGCCGTTGCGCTTGTGCTGCTGGTCTTGCTTATCCTGCTGGCCGCGCTGGTTGTGCTGAGCGTCCTGGGGCTTTTTTGCCACGATTCCTCCCGTTGTCAGTATACTGCTCATAATTGTAACCAGTCTTTTTGGGACGGGGCTAAAAAGACTGGTGGAGTACACGAGCTGGCGGATCGGCACGTCGATGCGGGCGCGGTGCCGCGCCCGCCGTTTGTTTCCAGACTGTGTATCTGCGCGTTGGGGAACCCGTCTCGCGTGCGCGCCATGTTGTCAATGGGTTACAGTATGAACGGCGGCTATGTCTCCGCCAACGCACGAGAGAGTCGCCAACAAGGAGGATGCACGACGATGCAGCGTGCCAAACAGATATCGGAGTCTCTTGAGCTGGGCATCATCTTGGCGCTCGCCGGTGGCTTTATGGATGTGTATTCCTACATCGGCCGCGACCATGTTTTCGCAAACGCGCAGACGGGCAACATCCTGCTTGTGGGCGTGAGCATCTCGGAGGGCAATTGGGCACTTGCGGGGCGCTACTTCTTCCCTGTGGTGTCGTTTGCCGTGGGCATTATGCTTGCCGACCTGGTACACGAACGGTTTGGCAGCGTGATTCACTGGCGCCAAGTGACGGTGTTCTTTGAAGCCGTCATCTTGCTGGGTGTGAGCTTTATCCCCGGTGGCGGTTACAACCTGCTCGCCAACTGCCTCACCTCGTTTGCCTGCGGCATGCAGGTCGAGAGCTTCCGCAAGATCCACGGTCACGGCATCGCTACGACCATGTGCATCGGCAACTTGCGCAACGCGCTGCAAAACGTGGACGATTACATCATCACCCACAGGCGCGGCTTTTTGGAAAACGGCCTGCTGTACTTTGGCGTGATCTTTACCTTTGTGTTTGGCGCCGTGTTGGGCAACTGGTGTATTGAGCGCATGGGCCTGCACGCCATCGTCGTGGCGAGCTTGCTGCTGTTTGTCGCGTTTGCCATCATGTTCATCGACCGCGAGCGCGACTTGCGCTTACGCTGGAAAGGTGCGGCCGAGGCTTGGAAAGAGGGCTGTCGAAAGTAACCGAATGCGGCAAAGGGGCTGTTCCTTTGCCGCAATATTTTTCATCATCTGTTGAAACGCTTTAACACTTTTGACGTTCTCATGCATTTTTTGTTTCAAAAGCGTTAGGATGGGACTCATAGCGTGGGGCGTAATGGGCGCCCCGCACACGATGGGAGGCTATCAATGGCTAATCGTTTCGTTCTCAACACCATTTCTTATCATGGTTCTGGCGCCATCAAGGAGATTCCCGGCGAGCTCCAGCGTCGTGGCTACAAGAAGATCTTCGTCTGCTCCGACCCCGATCTGGTCAAGTTTGGCGTTACCGCCAAGGTAACCGACGAGCTCGACGCCGCCGGTATTGCTTGGAGCCTCTACTCCGAGATTAAGCCCAACCCCACCATCCAGAACGTCAAGGACGGCGTCGAGGCCTTTAAGACCGCCGAGGCTGACGCTATCGTGACCATCGGTGGTGGCTCCTCCATGGACACCGCCAAGGCTATCGGCATCATCATCAACAACCCCGAGTTCGCCGATGTCCGCAGCCTCGAGGGCGTTGCTCCGACTAAGAACCACGCTGTGTTCACCATCGCCGTGCCGACGACCGCCGGTACCGCTGCCGAGGTGACCATCAACTACGTTATCACCGACCCCGAGAAGGTCCGCAAGTTCGTGTGCGTCGATACCAACGACGCCCCCGAGGTCGCCGTCGTCGACCCCGACATGATGGCTTCCATGCCCGCCGGCCTGACCGCTTCCACCGGCATGGACGCTCTGACCCACGCCATCGAGGGCTACACCACCAAGGGCGCTTGGGAGCTCTCCGACATGTTCCACTTTGAGGCTATTAAGCTGATCAGCGAGAACCTGCGCGACTCTGTCGCCGAGGCCAAGTCCGGTCAGCCCGGCTCCGGCCGCGAGGGCATGGCTCTTGGCCAGTATGTCGCCGGCATGGGCTTCTCCAATGTCGGCCTGGGCATCGACCACGCCATGGCTCACACCCTGTCCGCTCACTACGACACCCCGCACGGCGTCGCTTGCGCCATGCTGCTGCCGATCGCCATGGAGTTCAACAAGCCGGTTTGCGCCGAGCGCCTGGCCAAGGTTGCCGTTGCCATGGGTGTTGACACCACGGGCATGAGCACCGATGAGGCCGCCGACGCCGCCATCGCCGCCGTCAAGCAGCTCTCTGCCGACGTGAACATCCCGCACGTCTGCGAGGCCATGAAGGCCGACGAGATCGAGGTCCTGGCCAAGGACGCCATGGCTGACGCCTGCTTCCCGGGCAACCCGCGCGAGGCGACGCTCGACGACGTTATCGAGCTCTTCAAGAAGATCTGCCCGGCTGCTTAACCTGGTTCGGCGGGCCCCGCCCGTTAGCCCCAGAATCGTCCTCGGACATGTCGGAGGCCCCGCTGCGCACTACGTGCGGCGGGGCCTCCTTCTGTCCTGCGGAAAGATTCTGGGGCTAACGGGCGGGGCCCGCCGGCTCGTTGTCGTGGCGGGCGCTGTTCGGAAGAGCTCGATGGGTCATCTCGCTGGGTAAATATTTGTGCGTGATGGTATCGTTGTTGGGGCTTTTACTGATTACGGGATGTTGACTTTGGAGTTGTGGATGGTGTCCCAAATGGATTCTACGCTTGGTTTTATTACTGACCAGCTTAAGACGCTGACTTCTATTGCCTCGCCTACGGGCTATACCCGTGCGGCGACTGATTATCTAATGGAGACCCTGCGCGATATGGGCTTTGGCCCCGAGCGTTCCAATAAGGGCAACGTGCTGGTCGAGCTTGGCGGCGAGGGCGAGCCACTCGTACTGGCGAGCCATGTCGATACCCTGGGCGCCATGGTGCGCTCCATCAAGGACAATGGTCGCTTGCGTCCCACGACGCTCGGCGGGCATCAGTGGTCTACGGCCGATGGCGAGAACTGCACCGTTTACACGCGCGATGGCAATGTGTACACGGGTGTGGTTCTTAACACCGAGCCTTCGGCGCACGTGGCCGACGAGCCGGTCAAGACCATCGAGAAGAACATGGAAATCCTGCTCGATGAGAATGTCGACAGCAAGGACGATGTGCTTGAGCTGGGCATTCAGACCGGCGACATCATCGCTATGGATCCGCGCACCACGGTGACGGAGAGCGGATACATTAAGAGCCGCTTCCTGGATGACAAGCTGTCGGCGTCGATTCTGCTGGGTTTGGCTCGCGCCGTTGCCGACGGCGAGGTGACCCTTTCGCGCAAGGTGTCGCTGCTCTTTACGGTGTACGAGGAGGTCGGTCACGGCGGCGCTTTTGTGCCGGCCGACACGCGCGAGATGATCAGCGTTGACATGGGTTGCGTGGGCGACGACCTGGGCTGCACCGAGCGCATGGTTTCGATTTGCGCCAAGGATTCGGGCGGTCCGTACAACTACGACCTGGTAACCACGCTGTCCAACATCGCGCGCGAGCTTGAGCTCGATTACGCCATCGACGTGTACCCGCATTACGGCTCCGACGTCGAGGCCACGCTCTCTGCCGGCTACGACATCCGTCACGGCCTGATCGGCCCCGGCGTGTACGCGAGCCACAACTACGAGCGCAGCCACATCGACGGTATGCGCAATACCTACGAGCTGGTTCGCGCCTACGTGCAGCGCTAGGGGAGCAGCTTGCGACTCGGCTGACCAATCGCTAAGGCCCGATTTCTCGGGCCTTTTTTCGCTTTGGGTCGTTTAGTATTATGATGTCTGTAATCTATTAACTAAACGTGTAAATTACTTAACGAGGTGATGCGGTGTATGGATACGTCTGAGTACTTGTCTATGGGTGATGCCGCCCGCCTGCTAGGCGTCACGAAGGCTCGCATATCGCAACTGGCGGCATCCGGAACGCTCGCATGCAATACTGTGGGTGGACGGAAGATGGTTGAGTATAATTCCGCGATCGCCTATCAAAAGGTTCGCAAACGCGGCCGCCGTCCTGCAGCCGATGTGGGACGCAAATTTACGCTGATGTCGGCTGACTATGAGGTCGCGCATGTCTCGTTTGATCCGACGCGTGAGTTCTCCTTTGAAATTGCTGAGGTGCTCGATGCGCAAAGGATGCCGCTGGGCACGTGCTCGAGCACTTCTCCAACGGTGAATAAGCGGGCGCTCAATGCATGGTGGAGCCATCGGTCGGTGCCCGACGCCCGCCCCGGACTTATCTCGCGCTATCGCGAACTGGGAATTGCCAGCGGCATCGAGGTGCCGGTTGAGTGCCTGGGGCTGTCGCTTTCGGATTGCTATTGGTTGCGGCCGGCCGATTGCGAGGGACTCGAATGGCGAAACCTCAATTACTTCGAGAATGATTTTGAGCGATCGGCGCCCGAAGAGCGTTCGGGTTGGCTGGAAGGCATCGGTCTTAAAAATCCGGATAACACGTCCGAGGGCGAGCTCCCTAAATCGTGGATGATCCGAAACGGCATTCGCGTTTTGGCTAAAGGGTGCGGGATGGACGACCAACGACCCTTTAACGAGGCGGTTGCAACGGTTCTACATCGTCGCTTGCTGTCGGAGGGCGAGTTTGTTCCTTACACGGTTGAGCGCATGTTCAATGGCCCCGTGTGTCTCTGCGACGACTTTCTTGACGGCCGCGAGGAATATGTTCCGGCTGTTTACGTTAAGGACGCACTTGGCAGCCAGCGGGGAAACTCGACATACGATCGATACTGTCGCTACCTTGGCAAGCATGGTGCCGATGAGGCCACTGTGAGAAGGTCCATGTCGCAGATGATTGTCTGCGATGCCCTTTTGGCCAATAGTGATCGCCATTGGCGAAACTTTGGCATCATCCGCAACGTCGATACCCTGGAGGTAAGGCCTGCTCCGCTGTTCGATAGCGGCAACTGTCTGTGGTATAACGTGCCAACCGCTGTGCTCGTAGCCGGGGAGTTTGGGTTTGCCGCCAAGCCGTTTGGACCCGACCCCTCCGTCCAACTGGCGCTTGCAGACTCACTTGATTGGTTCGATTCATCGCGACTCAACGGATTTGTTGAAGAAGCGATAAAGATTCTATCGCGGAGCAAGTGGGCCACGGCGGAGGGCCGGCTCGAGTCCATTCGCCGCGGCCTGGAGCGTCGCGTTATCGAGGTGAATGCTGCTGTTGAAGTGCTTCGACACGTGCGGCGATAATCCCGTGGCTACCTGATGGCTGCCGTAACGGTGCCGCCGCCCAGGACGATGTCGCCGCGGTAGACTACAACGGCCTGGCCGGGGGCGATGGCGCGCTGTGGCTCGTCAAAGGTCAGCAACATTTGCCCGCCTTCGCCGCGCGTAAGGGTCGCTGCCTGGTCTTTCTGTCGGTAGCGGTATTTGGCGCCCACGCGAATGCCGCCGGCATCCAGCTCGGCCTCCATGTGGTCGGCAGGGGCGCTCCAAATCCAGTCGTTGGCTGTGAGCGCTGTGGCCGTCAGGTCCTCGGCCTCGCCCAGATGCACAATGTTGTTGGCGGCATCGACGCCCGTTACGTACACGGGGTGCGCCATCGCGACGCCCAGGCCCTTGCGCTGGCCGATGGTATAGCGCAAGGCGCCATTGTGGCTTCCGACCACGCTGCCGTCGCGCCACACGATATCGCCCGGTGCAGCGGCATGTCCGCAGCGGCGCTCGATATAGCCCGCGTAGTCGCCGTCCGCGATAAAGCAGATATCCTCGCTTTCGGCCTTCTTGGCGTTGATGAAGCCCTGTTCGGCGGCTATGCGGCGTACGTCGCGCTCCTTGTCCAGGCCTGCCAGCGGAAAGATCGTGCGCGACAGCCGCTCCTGCGTGAGCGAATACAAAAAGTAGCTTTGGTCCTTTTTGGGATCTTCGCCGCGATGTAGCTGCCAGGTGCCGTCTGTCGCCTGACTTGTTTTGGCGTAATGGCCCGTGGCGATGTAGTCGCAGCCCATATCCAGCGCCGCATCGAGTAGCGCGCCAAACTTAATGTGGCGGTTGCAGATGATGCACGGATTGGGTGTCAGCCCCTCCTGGTAGGCGTTCACGAAGCGCTCGATAACGCTGTGGTCGAACGTCTGCTGCAGGTCGAGCACGTGATGGGGGATCCCCAGGCGCTCGGCGACGGCCTTTGCATCGGCGATGTCGCGGTCGACTTTACTCATGCCCGTGGCGGGGTCGGGTGCGGGACGGGTGAGGCACATGGTGGCGCCGACGCATTCGTAGCCCTGGCTTTTGAGCAGGTACGCGGTCACGCTGGAATCGACGCCGCCGCTCATGGCGACGAGCACGCGCTTGTTGTGCATGGGGAGGTTCTCCTTGGTGGCATGTGGCCAAAAAAGAAAAGCGGCGCGGGAGGCTGGTTCCGCGCCGCAGACATTGTAGCAAGTTCGGACGTCTCGTGGGACACCCTGATGGGATGGGCTCAGACTGCCGGGAGAGGGGAGACCGGTTCGCCCTGGGCTCAACCCATGGGCGACGGGCCCTAGTCCTGGAACAGTGCCGTGGACAGGTAACGCTCGCCGGTGTCGGCAAGCAGGGCCACGATGGTCTTACCCTCGTTCTCGGGACGCTTGGCCAGCTGTAGTGCGGCCCACACGGCGGCACCGGACGAAATGCCCACGAGCACGCCCTCCTTGTGGCCCACGGCGCGGCCGGTGGCAAAGGCGTCCTCGTTCTCGACGGGGATGATCTCGTCGTAGACCCGGGTGTCGAGGACGTCGGGCACAAAGCCGGCGCCGATGCCCTGGATCTTGTGCGGGCCGGCCTGGCCCTTGGAGAGCACCGGGGAGGTGGCGGGCTCGACGGCGACGACTTGAATCTCGGGGTTCTGCTCCTTGAGGAACTCGCCCACGCCGGTCACGGTGCCGCCGGTGCCGACGCCGGCGACGAAGATGTCGACCTTGCCGTCGGTGTCCTCCCAGATCTCGGGGCCGGTCGTGGCCTTGTGAATGGCCGGGTTCGCGGGGTTCACAAACTGGCCGGCGATGATGCTGTTGGGAGTTTCCTTCTGCAGCTCCTCCGCCTTGGCGATAGCGCCCTTCATGCCCTTGGAGCCGTCGGTGAGCACGAGCTGCGCACCGTATGCCTGCATCAGCTTGCGGCGCTCGACGGACATGGTCTCGGGCATGGTGATGATCACCTTGTAGCCGCGGGCGGCCGCCACCGAGGCGATGCCGACGCCGGTGTTGCCGCTCGTGGGCTCGATGATGGTGTAGTCGCCGCCGCGCACGAGCTTGCCTGCCTTCTCGGCCTCGTCAATCATGTTCTTGGCGACGCGGTCTTTAACGGATCCGGCGGGGTTGAAGTATTCCAGTTTGACGAGCACGCGAGCCTTGAGGTCCTCGTCGGCCTCAAAGTGGGTGAGCTCCAGAAGCGGGGTGTGGCCGATAAGCTGATCGATGGACGTGTAAACCTTGCTCATGGTGAACCTCCAAAGTGTTCAAGTTGCTGGTTGCCGTGTGGTTTCACGGTGCGTGTAGCAGCTAAACCCATAAACCTTATAGGTTGTTCGTTTAGCTGTTGGGAAGCATACTAGACACTAAAGCCTAGTAATGCAATAGGAATATATGAATTATTGCGAGTCGATTAACCATCTTGACGGGATTGGTATTTTCAAAGCCAATTTTTCGGCTAGAATTTCTACGGATTAAAGACCGAAAGGCAGCACTAGATATGTTGGTTTCCACTAAGGGCAGGTACGCCCTGCGCGTTATGGTTGACCTGGCCGAGCACCAGGCGGCCGGTCGCATCCCGCTCAAAGAGATTGCGGCTCGACAGGGGATTTCGGAGAAGTACCTCGAGAATATTCTGGCTACGCTCGTGCGCGCCAACATGCTCTCGGGCATGCGCGGCAAGGGCGGCGGCTATGTGCTCACGCGCCCGCCCGAGCAGTACACGGTGGGCGAGATCTTGCGCCTGACCGAGGGCAGCCTGGCGCCGGTCGCCTGCCTGGATGGCGACTGCAAGGGTTGTTCGCGCTCTGACGAGTGCCCCACGCTCGACGTGTGGAAGAACCTGGACAAGCTTATCAACGACTACCTCGACGGTGTGACGCTCGATCAACTTGTCGCTCCCAACGAAGGCTACGACTACGTGATCTAGCCCACCTGCTATTTGGGGACGGGGTGGAAATGGCAGATTCTCTCGCCCTTTGAGACTTGGCAAATAAGAAGGCCGCCCATTTTTGCGATGGACGGCCTTTGATTTGGTCCGATGCGTTTGTGTGTCGGGGGCGTTCTACTCTTCGGCAATACTATCGAGGATGCTGCGCATGATGGACACTAGGATGCTGCCCATAAAGGCCGATCCAAAGCCGGCGATGGAGATGCCGACGCCCAACAGGTTGACGGACAGGTAGCTGGCGAGCTCCAGCATAAAGCTGTTGAGCACGAGCTGGAAAATGCCGAGCGTAATGATCGTGAGCGGCAGCGAGATGACCGTGAGGAACGGTTTGACGAACGAATCGACGATGTTGAGGAACAGTCCCACAAAGGCAAAGCAGACCCAGGCCTCGGCAAAGCCGAAGGGCTGAATACCGGGGACGAGGAACGTGGCGACTGCGATGGCGATCGAGGTAAAGAGCCAGTTAAGCATAAAGCGCATGGCGTGAATCCTTTCTTGCGCTGGGGTTGCCGGCGTCGCGTGAAGCGGCTTGCGGCGGTGACTTGGATGGTTGCGCGGGCGCGCCGCGGTGTTTGGGCGCCCATTGTCTCAAATACTCGTGGAGCTTACGTGCGCATTCGGTTTCTAAACGGCGTTCGTCCTGAAAAACGTGCCGCTGACAGAGAGTCCTATCGCTTTAGTTTAGTGGTGTGCTAAACTGCTACGGGCAAATGCCCCATGCATTGTTTTATTGCATAGAACGGGCGAACGATGCCCGATGTCAGTATCAACTTCGATGCCTTTTGGCGGGTTTGGCGGTGATCGATGAATATCGAGAACATGTTTGACAAGCCTGATGTCAAGCAGCTGGTCCACGCATTTAGTCTTTTGGACGACGAGAACGATATTCAGGCGTTTTTAACCGATATCTGCACACCGCGCGAGATCTGCGATCTTTCTCAGCGCTTGCAGGTCGCGCGTTATCTGGATGAGGGCGAGCCCTATGTTGAGGTTCAGGCCCGCACCGGCGCTTCGTCCACCACGGTGAGCCGCGTGTCCAAGGCGCTTAATGGCGAGTACGGTGGCTATCGCAAAATCCTCATCAAACTGGAGGATGGCGAGTAGGCCAGCCGCAAAATCGAATTGCGCAGAACCGTCCCTTCGGGGGCGGTTTTTTTGATCCCTTGGGGGCGGAGGGATCAAATCTGTCGGCGTGGGGCAAATCTGTCCGCGTGGGCGGGTAGGATGAATGCGTTGATTATTGCGAACGGTTTGAGTGGAGGACCATGCCTGTTCGAATCTATACCACCAATACCGGTACGGACTTGAGCGATGCCGAGGCGTCGTTGCTCGCCGACCTGGTTGCCCGCCACGGGCGTGCCGTTTTGCTGGCGCCCTCGTTTGCCGAGCTCGATCTGTGCCGCCACGATGCTGCGGTTGCTGGCGCCTCGCTAGGTGTTGACTACAAAACCCCCGCGTCGTGGCTTCGTTCGCTGTGGGAGCTTATGGGCGATGGCCGCAGCTTCGTCGACAACATGCAGCGCCAGATGCTGTTCTCGGACATGGTCGCCCGTCGCTGCGATGCCGACCTGCAGCCGCTTTCGCGCAGTCAGGGCACGGTGCACATGCTCGCGCGCATGGCCCGCGATGTGCTGCCGGGCATAGCGGGAACGGGTGCCGAGCGCTGCTGCGGCGACGTTTGCCGACCCGATCCCAAGAGCGACGCCGAGGCTCGCGTGTTCGAGCTGTTGAGTGCCTATGCGAGCGGCTTGGACCGTCGAGACATGGTCGAGCCCTGCGAGGCGGCTGACCTTATGGCCGAGGTGCTGGCCGACAACCTTCCGGCGTGCGCCCGCGCGGTATGTGTGCGCGGTGTCACGTCATTTACGTATAGCCTGCTCGGGCTGCTGTCCGCCGTGGCAAACAACGGGGGAGAGGTTGTCGTGCTGCTCGCTCGCGAGCAGGCGGCGATGCGTGAGGAGCTGGCCACGGCCCTTGATGCCCGCGGCGTGCTGTTTGAGGCCGCGCCGCTGGGGGAGGGTGCCGCCGCGCCCCAGACTGCCTCCAAGTCCGCCGCTCAGCCTACCTTTGTAGAGGTTGCCGGCCCTCACGCCCGCGCCCACGCCTATGTGGATGCAGTCGATGAGCTGGTAAAAACGTGTGAGGACGCCGCAATCGACGGCGGTGTCGCGGCGTCCGCGGACCCCGTGCGCGTGCTCGTGGTGTCTGCCCGGGCTCCCCAGCTGTTCGGCGAACTCGCCGCCCGTTTGGCGGCGCGTCATATTGCTGCTGAGACAACCGAGTTCACGGCGTTTTCCCAATCCATCGCGGGCAGGCAGTTCTCGGCGCTCGCCAATCTGATCGAGCGCATGAAGGCCGCCGACGAGGGCGCCGCCTCCAAGACCGAGTGGTGGCCCGCGCCGGAGCTTACCGACTGGATTTACAGTCCGCTTTCGGGTGCCGATGCCGCCAGCGCGCGTACCTTCGACAAGAACATGCGCCTGTCGCGCGGCAAGACCACCACGGCCGTCAAGAGCCTGCTGCAGAGCGTGCAGGGTCAGGTCAGGGGCACGCGCAAGGCTGCCGGTGATGAGAACTGGTTTAAGAACGTGCCGTGCGTGGTCTCGGACGTGTTTCAGGCGCTGTGGCGCGACAAACCCGTGACGGCGCTCAAGGCCATGCTCGCCGTTGCCGAGGCGCTGCCCGATCGCGCCCTTGGAGGCCTTGACGGTCAGGCTCGTCGCCAGGCAGAGACGGCTCTGCTGCGCCATGCCATCGACATCCTTATGAACGATGCTCGTGCGCTCGACGTGTCGCAGGCGGCGACCGTGCCCGTGCTCGACGACGTTCGTACCCAGGTGGACAAGCGCAGCACCGCATACGATTACGAGACCTACGAGGTCGACCGCGCGCCGCGCGCCCAGGTGCGCTTTGCGTCGCTTGCCGATGCGGCGGCCCTGCGCCCCGACAGCTACGATGCCGTGCTGTTTGCCGATGTCGACCTGGACAGTTATCCGCTCTCGCATGAAGAGGGCCCGCTGGCCACGCTGACGGCAGAGTTAGATCGCAGCGGTGTGACGCTTGAGCCTGCCGCCTTGTTGCGCGTGCGCTTTGGCCGCGCGATGCAGGCTGCGCGCGGCCCGGTTGCACTTGCCCGCGTGACGCACGATCGCCAGGCGCGCGAGTGCTATCCGGCGGCCGCGTGGACCGAGCTTCGAGCGCACGCCGAGGTCACTGGCGCCGCTAGGGTTTCGTGCGTGGGCGAGGGTGGTATCGTCGCCGATTTTGATCCAGCGGCCGGTGAGGGCATCGAGTGCAAGCGCGTCGCGTGCGAGGCTCCTCAACATTTGAGTGAGGCGGCTGTGCCGTACCTGGTCCTGCGTCGCCGCGATGGCGAGGGCGAGAACGCGCCGCTCGTGCCGCGCCTGACGTCCGCCTCGCAGATTGAGGCGTACTCGACGTGCCCGCTGTGCTGGCTCGTGTCGTATCGCGTCAAACCTCAGTCCATCGACGCGGGCTTTGGAAATATGGAGAAGGGCAACTTTGTCCACGATGTGCTGGAGCACCTGCATGCCCGCCTGCCACAGGAGGGTATGGAGCGCGTGACGCCCGAGAATCTGCCGCGCGCTCAGGAGCTGCTGCGCGAGGTCTTTGACGAGACGTTGGCCGAGCACGCCGGCAAGCGAGGCACGGAGGGCCCGCTCGTGCCGCTCTCTGCGGTGGAGGAGCGCCAGGTGGCAGAGATCTTGCCGCAGCTGGAGGGCGTGCTTGCCTACGAGTCCGAGGCACTTGCCCCCTTTGCCCCGCGCTACCTGGAGTTTGCCTTTAACGATCTTAACGTTGAGTATGCCGGTTGGCCGCTTGGCGGGCGCATCGACCGCGTGGACGTGGACACCGAGAATCGTGCCGTGGTGATCGACTACAAGCATCGCACGGGCGTTGAGGAGTTTAAGCTCGCCGACCCTACGGTGCGCGACGAGGAATCGGGCACGGCGCCCATCGACGATCCGCGCTGGTTGCCGCCACATACCCAAACGCTCATCTACGCCCAGGCCATGCGTCGGGCGCTGGATTTGGACACCCGCGCGGCGCTTTACTTTTCGACCAAGGGCGGCAAGCCGGCGTTGCGCGGTGCCGCGAGCGCCGAGCTGGTCGAGGAAGAGCGCGGCGACGGTCACATCCCGGGCCTTAAGAAGGGCTTTCCGGGCGAAGGCGGCAGTATGGACTTCGACGCCCTGCTCGATCGCGTGGAGGCCGGCATCGCCGAGCGCCTACGCGAGCTCGAGGCAGGCAACGTTGCCGCCGTTGATCCGACGTCGACTCAGGCCGCGCATGCGCGCTGCCCGTATAACCACGAAGGAACGTTTGTAAGGAGGGACGTGTAGACCATGGATCTTTCGACTTTGATGCCGCAACAGCTGCAGATCGTCAAAACGCTCGACCGTCCGCTGTTTGTCTCGGCGGGCGCCGGTTCGGGCAAGACCTTTACCCTCACGCGCCGCATCGTCTACGCGCTCTCGCCCGAATCCGGTCCGTTCGTCGAACATCTTGACCAGGTGCTCGCCATCACCTTTACCAAAGATGCCGCAGCCGAGATCCGTGACCGCGTGCGCCGTGCACTCATCGACGAGGGCATGGACGAGGAAGCCCTGACCGTCGACGATGCGTGGATCTCGACCATTCACGGCATGTGCTCGCGCATCCTGCGCGCACACGCGTTGGAGCTGGGCATCGATCCCGAGTTCACGGTGCTCACCGATACCGACGAGCTCATGGACCAGGCTGTTGAGCATGTGCTGGGTCGCGCGACGGCACCCGATGCCGCCCCCGAGCTCGCGGCATCGCTCAAGGCCCTCTACGCTTGGTATCCCATGGCGGGTGAGGGCGGTCCCTTTGGCGCCGGCACGACCATCAAGGGTCTGGTGCGCGACCTGCTGGAGCTGTCGAGCCAGTTGCCGGGCGGCATGGACGACGTGCGCGTGGTGCGCGGCCAGGCCGATACCTCGGCACTCGCCGATGCCTATCGCGCGGCGCTGGGCGCAAGCAAGGCCGCGACCGAGAAGGCGCAGGTGGCGCTCGATGCCATCGACGCGTTCGAGGCGAGCGGCAAGACCATGGCCGATGCGGCGCGACTCATGATGTCGTGCACCATGCCGCGCGCGAGCAAGGCATTCCCCAAGGAGCAGGTCGAGCTGCTCAAGGCCGAGGCCGCCGATGCGTTTATCAATATCGTGCTTGCCTGCGGTGGTCCCGCGCTCGATGCGCTGGTGGGCTTGGCCCGCTCTGTAGAGGCTGAGTACCGCGCGCTCAAGGCCGGCCAGTCTGCCCTCGACAACAACGACCTGCTCCGCATGGCATATGAGGCGCTGCGCGACTACCCGGCCATTCGAGCGGCATACGAGGGACGCTTTAAGATGGTCATGATCGACGAGTTCCAGGATACCGACCAGATGCAGGTCGACCTGATCCGTTACCTGACGGGTGCGGGGGAGCGAGCGCTGTGCACCGTAGGCGATGCACAGCAGTCGATCTACCGCTTCCGCGGGGCGGAGGTCGAGGTGTTCCGTCGCCAGGAGCGCAAAGTGGGATCGACGACGGCGTCCGAGACGGTCGCCGCGCCGGATGCCCCCGCCGGCGAGCTCGTCAAACTCGTGCGCAACTTCCGCAGCCATGACGAGGTGCTGCGTTACGTGGCACGCGTCTTCGACGGCGACGACGGCGGCCTGATGCAGGGCTTTTTGGATCTTGAGGCGAGCGACGGCCGCAAGGACACGCTGGTGGCAGACGCCTCGCGTCGTCAGGCCCTCTTTGTTGCCGGCGGCAGTACGCAGGAGCGCACGCAGGCCAAGGCCCGTGCGATCGCCGAGCGGTTCCGCGCGCTTGCCGATGCCGGCCAGCCCCAGGGCGGCATGGTGCTGCTGCTGGGTCGCATGACCAACGCCGATATCTATGCGCAGGCCTTCCGCGACCAAGGGCTCGACTGCGTGATCGCAGGCGGCTCGGTCTTTGCGCAGGCTGCCGAGGTGCAGGCGGTACGCGCCCTAGTCTGCGCGCTTGCCAATCCGGCCGATACGGCGCAGGGTCTTATGCCGTTGCTGGCCTCGCCAATGTTTGCACTCGGCGCCCAGGAGTTCCTGGCGCTGGCGACCAGGCTCGACAATCAGACGGGGGAGACCTCGCGCCGCAACATCGATGCGGGCATCATGAGCGATTCCGATGTGCCGGGTTTGCAGAACCTGCCGCTCGTGACGCGCGCCCGCGAGGTGCTGCGCCATGCGCTTCGTCGCGTGGGTCGCGATTCGTTCGCCTCCATCGCGTGCGACGTGGTCAACGCCTCTGGCTGGTTTGTGCGTCTGGCGCAGCGTGGTCCCGAGGGCAAGGCCATTGCCGCCAACGTGCTCAAGGCGCTCGATGCCGTGGCTGAGGCTGAGGCCGAGTTCGGTAACTCGCCGCGTTCCATCGCGCTGGCCTTCGACCGCTTCCTGGCGGGCAAGGAGGCGCCGGGCGCGCTCAACGAGGAGGGTGACGGCGCGGTACGCATCATGACCGTGCACGCGTCCAAGGGTCTGGAGTATCCGGTCGTCGCGGTGTCCGAGTGTTTTGGTGTGCGCAAATCGTCCGGTGCGGCTCAGATGGGGCGTGTCGAGGGCGGAGCGCAAGTCGTGGCGCTGCCGGCTCGTTTTGATGGCGTTAAGCTTGCCGATGGGACCTTCGTGAAGGGCGATGACGTCAAAAAGCAGTTTGAACACGCGTTTAAGGGCAAGGGCACGTCACTGTGGTTGCCGCCAGAGCTCATGGAGGATGTCTGCGCGACGGGTTCTCCCGCCGAGGCATTTGCTCGCCTGCGCAACGACGACCTGCAGCTTTCGCTCGAGGAGCGGGCTCGTTTGCTCTATGTCGCCATGACGCGAGCGCGTGAGCTGGTCATTCTGGCGATGGATGCCGGCGTGAGCCGTGGCAAGGTGTGCTCGCCGACCTTCGACGTCGAGACCGATCTGACCTATGACGTGCTTCGTCGTATTCTGCCGACGGACGGCCTGGACATGCCACAGCTCGATGCCGACCGCCTGGTGTTCGACAACTCCCAGCCGGGCGACTACGAGCTTATCTCGCTGGCGGACTTTACGTTTGGCGAGCAGGCGTTTGAGGCCAACGCTTCACTGGATGCCGAGGGCAGGCTTGTCCGCGGCGATGCGGAGCTGGAGGGTGCCGGTGCAGATGCCCGCGCCGCCGTTCCCGGTCTTGCCGACCCCGAGCCCGATGCGTTTGAGCTCGTGTATCCCCAGGCGGTGGGCATGCGCATGGGCACCTGCCCGTATCCGGCGCGCGATTCGTACAGCTACTCGTCAATTGCCGCGGCGCTGCATGCCGAGGCCGAGGACCGTGCCGCCGAGGCACGCGTGCCCATGGACGAGGCTGGCGATGATGCCGAGTCGGATGGCTCGGAGATGGCCGATGCGGACGTGGCTGCTGTCGAGCCCGCCGGCAATCCCATGGCCTTGGGTTCGGCCTTCCACGCCGCCTGCCAGTGGCTCATCGAGATGGGTGCCGATGGGCTGCCCGTCGCGCGTGCCGAAGCGCTGGCGCGTCTGTGGCGCCTGACGCCGGAGCAGCGCGAGCGCTTCGACGTTGCCCTGGACCGCTGGCTCAAGTCGGCTGTTCGTGCCGACCTGCTCGCGTGGCCGTGCGTTCGCGCCGAGGTGCCGTTCTTCTCGCTGGGCTGCGAGGACGAGGACATCGCTCGCTACGGTGCATATGCCGAAGGCGCCATCGACGCTTTGGCGACGAACCCGGCGGATTCGTCACGCGCGCTGGTTATCGACTACAAGACGGGCGGCACGCCGGACGAGACACCGGAACAGCTGCAGGAGAAGCACGCCCTGCAGGCGCGCGTCTACGCTGGTGTTCTGCACAAGGCGGGCTTTGAGGCCGTGACGGTCAAGTTCGTCCGCGTGGAACAGGCCGATCCAGCCATCTTCGTCGAACCCGCCGAACCCCAAGTGGTCACCTACAACCTCTAGCCACCTCAGGCTTTACGGTGCTATTTGGTTAGTTTTGCGGCCGTAAAGCCCTCAATCGTCCAAATGGCACCGCAACGCATGGGAGAGCCTGAGGCGGTACAATGGCTCGAACGGTTCAAACGAATAAGGAGCCATCATGCAGCTCACCAAAACGCTTAAGGTGACGCCGGAGGAGCTTTTTGACGCTCTGGCGGGGTCCATCATGCAGGATATCGAGAACGCCACGGGCAAGCGTCCCAACCGCAACAAGCTCAACGGCTATAAGTACGAGAAGCGCGCCCAGTCCGCAAAAGGCAAGGCCAAGGGCACGGCGATCAAGGTTAAGATCAAGCACTTTGACTACCCGTGTCTCTTTGAGGTCCGTTTTCAGTATGCGGCGGGCATCAATACCATGCGCTATGAGGCTGCACCTGCTGGCGATGGTGCCTGCGAACTTACCTATACCGAGGATTTTCAGGGTGCGGGTGGCAACACGTCTGGCACGCGCGGCAAGCTCGGCCTCTTCTTCTATGAGCGCAAGCTCAAGAGCCACGCCAACCAGACGATTGACCAAATCGTCAAATACATCGAGGGTGAGCGCCGCGTAAAGGCTAATCCCGCCTTCGCCGATGATACTGCCGAAAACGCTTCGGGTGTATTCCATTGATACCCTGTGCAAAAGCTTTACCGCTCTTCACATCAACTGTGAACACTTCAGGCCTCGAGTCGGTAGCGAGCGGCCTGACAAAATCAGTTGATGGAAGTGCCAAATGAATAAGAATGCCGCTACGCAACTGCACATCTATTCCGCCTTTTTCGTTCTCGCGGGATTTGTTTTAAATCGGGGAGTGTTTCTTCTTTTCCTTGCGGAGAAAGGAATGTCTGTCACGGAAATCGCGCTTTATCAAGCCCTGTTTAACATCGCAACGGTCGTCCTCGAGCTGCCAACAGGGCTGATAGGCGATTTCTTTGGAAAGAAGTTTTCGATTCAAGTGGGCGTGCTGCTGCTTTTCTTCCATACGGCCGGCATGCTGTTGCTCTCAGGTCCCTTTCTTGTCGTGCTTTCCCTTGTTGAGGCACTCGCCTACTCCCTTCAATCGGGATCCGAACAAGCACTTTTATATGAAATTGCCCGAAATGCCGGTCAAGGAGAGCGCTTCCTCACCATCAACGCTCGGCTGCTTGCCGCGCAATCAATCGCTACGGGAATGGCAATAGTGCTCGGAGCTTTCATTGCCCAAGTATCTTGGAGCGCCCTCTACGTATGTGTCTCTGTTTTCTATCTCCTGCAGCTTTTCCTTCTGTATCCCATTGAGAGGACGGAAGCGACCCGTTCTGAAAGCTCTGAGATGGGAAGGTTTGACACGGCCAAGGTGTTCAGGCGCGAAACCTGGCGTGTTGGAGAATCCGCTTTTGCGGTGTTGCTTCTTCTAATCGGCACAAGCATGCTCGATGGATTCTATGGGAGTTATTACAACTTGAATCAGTTGGTATTCGACGCATTTGATGCTCCCGTCTCCATAATAGGAATCTTCTTCGGTGCATCCTATGCAGTAAATGCGACGGCCTACATTGCAGCAGATTTCTTCTCATCGCGTTTCGGGAAAAGAAATACCATGCTCGGCTCGATGCTAATCGAGGCCGGTCTTTTCATGATTCTTCCGTGGTTCGCTTCAAATCCGCTGTGCTTGTTTGGCCTTAGCATGGTGCTTTGTTTTCTCCCAGAAGTGGTGTACATCACTTCGGAAAACTTAATCCAAGATGCGATAGCGGACGATCTCCGCGCGACGATCCTTTCCGTCGCATCTCTGGTAAGGGCTCTCTTTTCTGCAATGTTTTTCTCCATATTTGGACATGTGCTGGGGTTATATCCCATTCAGATAGCGCTCGGTATTATTGGTGCAATCGCGATAGCAATTACCGCCGTTGTTTCATTGAAAATGGTTGGAATACAGGTCTCCAAGAATTGATATATCGATTGACGAGCTGCCCGAAGCGTCGAGCCTTCTTGATGGACATGACCATTCGTCACAAATCATTCCGCGCATCGCCGGGGTTCCAGTAATACTCGATGCATCGGGATGCCCTCATTCCCCTTTCTGTAGGTCCCAAAAAGACTGCACGTGTGGGTTTGGCTAGGTTCGGGTGTCGTCCGCGCCGTGCGGTAAAATCGTTCAGTCAGAACACGAACCCGCATCGGAGCTCATCACATGGCATTCGTCCATCTGCACAACCACACCGTTTTCTCCATGCTCGACGGCGCAACCCGTATCCAGGATATGGTCAATCGCGCCGTAGAGCTGGGCATGCCCGCCGTCGCCATTACCGACCACGGCTACATGTATGGCGTGCCCGACCTGGCGCTGGCCTGCGACGCCGTCAACCACAACACGCCTGAGTACAAAACCTGGAGTCACGACAAGGCCTTTTTGGAAAAGGATCGCCGCGACGAGCTGGTGGAGCCCGATCCCGAGGAAAACCCGCGCGAGCATGCCCAGTATGTGAAGGACATGGCCATGTGGGACGAGAAGGGCAACATCGACGAGCTCAAGCCGCCTCTGGTCATCAAGCCCATCTTTGGCTGCGAGGTCTACTTTACGCCGGACGAGACCCTTGCTCGCGACCATAAGCCCGAGCTCTACCACATGATCCTTCTGGCCAAGGACCAGGAGGGCTACGTCAACCTGATGCAGACGGTCTCCGAGGCAGCCGTGCAGGGCTTTTACTACAAGCCCCGCGTGACGCTCGACAACCTGCGCCGCCACGCCAAGGGCATGATCTGCACCAGCGCCTGCATCGCCGGCATCATTCCCAAATACATCGACCGCGGTGACATGGAGGGCGCCATCAAGTGGGCCGAGACCTTCCGTGATACCTTCGAACCTGGCGACTTTTATATCGAGATCCAGGAACACGGCATCACCACCGACAACGGCCTGACCGATGAGCAGATGGACCGCACGCTCATCGACATCGCCAAGCAGGTAGGCGTCAAGGTCATCGCCACCAACGACTTCCACTACCTGCGCCGCGAGGACGCTCCCGTGCAGGACGTCATCATGTGCATCGGCATGAACGCCAAGGTCGACGACCCCAACCGCATGCGCATGACTGGCTCGGAGTTTTACATGAAGACCGAGGAGGAGATGCGGGCGATGTTCCCGTATTGCCCCGAGGCCTGCGACAACACGCTCGAGATCGCCGACAAGTGTTACGTTGAGCTGGACTGGGACTCCATCATCCTGCCGCGCTTCCCGCTGCTCGATCCCGGCGAGACGCACGAGAGCCAGTTCCGCCGCGAGTGCGAGAAGGGCCTGCGCCAGCACTACGGTGACGACTGGGCCACGCGCGAGATCGGTGGCGTCAACATCAAAGAGCGCTTTGAGTACGAATACAAAGTCATCTGCGACAAGGGCTTTGCCGCCTACTTCTTGATCGTTGCCGAGTACGTGCAATGGGCCAAGGACAACGGCATCGGCGTCGGCCCCGGCCGTGGCTCGGCCGCCGGCGCTATCGTCGCCTACGCCATGAACATCACCGCGTTCGACCCGCTCGAGAACGGCCTGATGTTCGAGAGGTTCCTGTCCCCGCAGCGTACCGAGATGCCCGATATCGATATGGACTTCGACGATGAGCGGCGCCTCGAGGTCGTGGAGCACGTTCGCCAGCTCTACGGCCCCGAGAAGGTCACCCACGTCATCACCTACTCGACCATTAAGGCCAAGCAGGCCATCAACGACGCCGCTCGCGTCCTGGACTACCCGGTCTACATGGGCCAGCGTCTGTCCAAGATGGTCTCGAGCGATCCCAAGGTCAAGCTCAAGCAGGTGCTCGAAAAGCAACCCGGCAAAGAGGATCTGTTTAACCCCGACTTTGCCGAGGCCTATAAAAAGGACGACGACGCCCGCCGCATCATCGACACGGCGCTCTCGATCGAAGGCCTCACCCGTGGCGAGGGTGTGCACGCGTGCGCCGTTCTGATCTGCCGTGACCCCGTCAACGAGCACGTGCCCACCAAGCTCGACACCAAGGGCGGCGTCGAGATTACCCAGTACGAGGGCCATACCGTCGCCGACATGGGCCTGCTCAAGATGGACTTCTTGGGCCTGCGCACGCTGACGGTTATCTCCAAGGCCAAGGCGAACATCAAGAAGAACTTCGGTATCGACATCAAAGAGGAAGAGATCCCCTTTGACGACCCCGAGATCTTTAAGCTCATGGGCTCCGGCCACACCGCCGGCGTCTTCCAGGTTGAGTCCGCCGGCATGACGGCCACGATCAAGAACATGAAGCCCACCGAGTACAAGCACGTCGTGGCATTGATCGCCCTGTACCGCCCGGGCCCGCTCGGCGCCGGCATGGTCTCGTCCTACATCAACCGTATGAACGGCAAGGAGCCGGCCGTCTCCTATGACGACCGCCTGGACGACATCCTGGGCGAAACCTACGGCACTATGGTCTACCAGGAGCAGGTTATGCTCATCTCCGTCGAGATGTGCGGCTTCTCCAAGGGCGAATCGGACTCGCGTATCCGTAAGCCCGTGGCTAAGAAAAAGATCAAACTGCTCACGTCGACGGTGCTCCACTGGGAGGATGGCTCGGACGAGACCACCTACGACCACTGGATGAACGGCGCTATCAAGAACAACTACACGCGCGAGGTCGCCCAGAAGATTTGGGACGATGTTCTCGAGTTCGCGTCCTACGCCTTCAACAAGTCGCACTCCGCCGGCTACGCCATCCTGGTTATGCAGACGGCGTGGCTCAAGGCGCACTATCCGCACGAGTACATGGCGGCCGTTCTGACGTCCTACACGGGCAAGACCGACAAGATCGTTCACTACGTCTCGGCGTGCCGTCACGACGGCATCCCCGTGCTGTCGCCAGATGTCAACGAGTCCGGTACCGAGTTCACGGCTACCAAGGAAGGCGTGCGCTTTGGCCTGGCCGGCATCCGCGGCGTGGGCACTGGCGTGGCGCAGACGATTATCGCCGAGCGCGAGGCGGGCGGCCCGTTTAAGACGCTGCACGACTTTGTCGAGCGCGTGGACTCGAGCCAGGCCAACCGCCGCGTGATCGAATCGCTGATCAAGGCAGGCGCCTTCGACTCCACGGGCTATCCGCGCCGACAGATGATGCACTTTGTGGACAAGAACAACCCCGAGAACATCATCGACGCCGCAGTAAAGCGCCAGAAGGACCGTGCGAGCGGCCAGACCTCGTTCTTCGATATGTTTGGCGACGTTGAGGGCTCGGGCTTCGAGGTCAGCGTGCCCGATCCGGACGGCCAGGAATGGGACCGCCACCTCAAGCTGAGTCAGGAGAAAGAGGTCCTGGGCATCTATGTCTCGGACCACCCGCTGCGCCCGTTTGAGTATGCACTAGCCAAGGCGCGCGACTTCTCGTTCTCGCAGATCGACACTGGCTACGAAGTTCAGAATCCTACGGGCGGTACCATCAACCAGGAGATTCCCGAGGGTAAGGCGCTGTGGTGGGCCGGCATGGTCTCGAGCGTGTCCAAGCGCGTGACCAAAAACGGCGACCCCATGGGCATCGTGCAGCTCGAGGACATGGAAGGCGAGGCCACCGTCGTGGTGTTCCCCAAGACCTATAAAGATGCCGAGGGGTATCTGTACGGCGAGGTCGATCCCGAGACCGGCGTGCAGCTGTCCGACGCGTTTGTGCGCATTAAGGGCAAACTCGAGCGCTCAGACCGCGGCGACCAGATCATCGCGCAGGAGATCGTGCCGCTCGAGCTCAACGAGGAGAACAACAAGCCCAAGGTGTTTGAGGTCATGGTGCCCAACAGTCGCTTTAGCCAGGGCAATATGGCGCGTCTTGCCACGGTGCTCACCACCAACCCGGGCGGCGACCGCGTGGAGATCTTTATCGAGCAGGTGGACGGGCGCGTGCTGCGTGCCGAGGTACCTGCCAAGGTCAACGCGCGCTCGATTCCGCTGCTGGCCGAGGCCAAGGCCATCGTGGGTAACCAGGGCAGAGTGACGGTGATCTAGGGACGGCGTTGCTGAGGGGTAGCTAATTTGGGACGGGGCTATTTTAGCTACCCTTTGGCTGACGGCGAATGAGTCGGGGTTGGAATACATCTCAACCGACATTTGGGGGTAGCTAAAATAGCCCCGTCCCAAATTAGCTACCATGTGTGAGATTGGAGGAAGTGATGGCACAGGGGACGTTTGTGCAGGCGCTTCGTAAGGAGGCGGCGCTGAGCGGTACCTTTATGAAGGGCCGCTCGCTCATGCTCAACGGCGCCGTGCTGTCGATTGAGGACAGCGGCTCGCGCTTCTCCAAGAACGTGACGGTCGAGGGCTCGGTGCGCGGTTCGCGCGGCGACCTGTACAAGACGCACGTGGCGCTCGACATGGACGAGCACGAGGTGATCGACTACGACTGCGATTGCCCCGCTGCCTATCGCTACCCCGGCATGTGCAAGCACGCCATCGCCACAGCGCTGGCGTACCTGGACGCCAGCGGCATCGAGCCTGTTGAGGGGCTGCGCACACCGGTTCGCACGTTTGCGGCGCAGCCGAAACAGCCCGCGCGCACCGCGCCCAAGGCGCCGGCCGTCAACCCCAACTTTCCCTTCCCGGCGCCCGTTTCCACGAGCCCCAGCCTCATGGCGGCGCTCTCCGATCTTTCGGACGCGCGCATGGATGAGCTGGCGAGCATGCGCCGCAAGCTTGCCGGTGCCGTTGATCCCGACGCCCCCAAAGCGGCGTTGGAGCCCTCGTTGGCGCCGTACTACAATCCGCTGTTCGCCGACCGCTTTAGCTGGGCGCTCGAGTTCCGCATTCGCTGCGGTTCGGTGTCCTACGTGGTCAAGGATATCGACGGCATGGCCGACGCCTATGTCCGAGGCGGCACCTTCTCGTACGGCAAGAAGCTCACGTTTGTCCATACGCCCGAAGCCTTCGAAGACGTGTCGACAAAGCTGCTCAACCTTGTTGTGACGACAGTTGCCTATCTCGATGACATCACAAGCTCGCGTTCGGCGTCGTACGATTTTGCACGCAGCGGCTTTGTCGCCGAGCGCCAGTTGCCGCTGTCCGAGCATAGCATCGTATATGTGCTGGACCTGCTGCGCGGACAGACCATCTCCTTTGAGCCCGCCTGGTCGCGGGGGACGACGACGCATCGCACCTATGACGTGGCGGTTGAGATGCCTCCGGAAGGGGAGGACGAGGTGCTGTCTAAGCGCCCACCGCTCCTTGCCGCCAAGATCGCGCCGGCGGCTGGCGGCAGCTACGATCTGCGCCTGCCGGCCGATACATACTGCTTTGCTTCGGGCGACGTTGCCTATCTGGTTGACACCCGCCGTGCGCGCCGTACCGATGTAGCGTTTGCCCAGCTTGCGGCGCCGTTTCTATCGCGCTTGCTGCCCTGTCGCACGCCGGTTCATATCGCTGCCGACCAGGTGGGGGAGTTCTGTCGTATGGCACTGCCCATTTTGCGCGACTACACCGACCTCACCGCGCCCGCGGCGCTCGATACCGTGGCGCCGGAGCCAAGCTTTGCTATGGCGATCGGTGTCGACGATGGGCTCGTGACCTGCAAAATTACGGTTACCTACGGTGACTGGTCGGCAGATCTCTTTAGCCTGGGCGCTCCGGGCAGTCCCTTCGAAGAGCGGCGCCCGGGCGTGCCGCCACGCGACGAGGTGGCAGAGTTTCGCGTTATGGACACGGCGGCCCTGTATTTCGACTTTTACGAGGGTGGCCTGGCGTTTGAGGAACGCGATGACGAGAGCCTGTTCCACTTGCTGACCGAGGGCCTGTCTGCCTTGTCCGAGCTGGGCGAGGTCATGCTCAGCGACCGCCTGCGCCAGATCTCGGTCCACCCTGCGCCCAAGCTTTCGGTGCACGCGGCCGTCAAGAGCAATCTGCTCGATGTCGAACTGGGCGCGAGCGGCCTTTCGGCGGCAGACCTTGCTATCTATCTGGACTCGTACAAGCGTCACCAGACGTTTGCGCGTCTCACGTCGGGCGACATTATTCGCTTGGACGAGGGAGCGCGCGCCGCGTTTGGCCTTGCCGAGGACCTGGGCGTCGATGCCGTCGACCTGCTCGACGGCGTGTCGCTTCCCGCGTCGAGCACCCTGTTTGTCGATAGCATGCTCGCGCGCACGCCCGCGCTCGAGGCCGATCGCGACGCCGCGTTCCGTCGCACCGTCGAGCGCCTGGATACGCTCGGCAAGATGGACTTTACGGTGCCGGTCTCGCTCAAGGCCTCACTGCGCGGCTATCAGGTCGACGGCTACCAGTGGCTCGGTTCGCTCGAGCACCTGGGCCTCGGCGGCATCTTGGCCGACGATATGGGCCTGGGCAAAACGCTGCAGATGATCGCACATATCCTGGCGCGCGTGGAGGCGGGGGACACTAAGCCCACGCTTGTGGTGTGCCCTGCGTCGCTTGTGTACAACTGGACCGCCGAGCTGGAGCGCTTTGCCCCGTCGCTCGATGTGTGTGCCATTGTGGGCGCCAAGGCTCAACGCCGCGTGCAGATCGCCGGCGTGGCCGAGCATAACGTGGTCGTGACGTCGTATGACCTCATGCGCCGCGATATCGACGAGTATGCCGAGCAGGACTTTGCCCGCGTGGTGCTTGACGAGGCCCAGTACATTAAAAATCCGCTCACGCAGGTGGCGCGCGCCGCCAAGCGCCTGCCGGCCGGTGTGCGCTTTGCCCTGACGGGCACGCCCATCGAAAACCGCTTGTCTGAGCTCTGGAGCATCTTTGACTTTTTGATGCCGGGCCTGCTTGGCACGCGCGAGTCGTTTGCCAAGCGCTTCGAAAGCCCGGTCGAGCACGCCGAGGGTGACAGCGCCGCTCGCCTGCAGGCGCTGGTGTCGCCGTTTGTGCTGCGCCGTGTCAAGGAGGACGTGGTGGCCGATCTGCCCGAGAAGATCGAGGACACCGTCATGGCGCAGCTCACCGGCGAGCAGCGCAAGCTCTACCTGGCCAACCAGGACCGCATCGCCCAGCAGGTGCAGCATCGCGAGGCATCCGAGTTTAAGAAAGACAAGCTCAAGGTGCTCGCCGAGCTCACCAAGCTGCGCCAGATCTGCTGCGACCCGCGTCTACACTACGAGGACTACAAGGCGGCGAGCGCCAAGCTCGACGCTTGCATGGAGCTCGTGCACGGTGCGCTCGACGGCGGTCACCACATTCTGCTGTTCAGCCAGTTCACGGGCATGCTCGATATCATTGGCAAGCGCCTGGCCAAGGAGGATATCGGCTTTCTTAAGCTCACGGGCGCTTCGTCCAAGGAGAGCCGCGCCAAGATGGTCGCGCAGTTCCAGGCGGGCGAGGTGCCGGTGTTTCTGATCTCGCTCAAGGCGGGCGGCGTGGGTCTCAACCTGACGGCGGCCGACGTGGTCATTCACTACGACCCATGGTGGAACGTGGCCGCGCAGGACCAGGCGACCGACCGCGCGCACCGTATTGGCCAGCAACATACCGTGACCGTGTACAAGCTCATCGCCAAGGACACGATCGAGGAGCGCATCATGCAGATGCAGGAGTCCAAACGCGACCTGGTCAACAGCGTGCTCGGCGGCGACGGCATTTCCTCGGCGCTGTTTACCCGCGAGGATGTTCTGGCGCTGCTCGGCGGCGACGGGCGCTAGCCTCGCTCGTTATGTGTTCATTTGCGATGCCGTGGATGGTTCGCGCGCCTTTGGGCATAAGAAGCATCGAGAACATCGGCACATCAGCAAAGGAGAACATCATGGCGAAATTCTTTAAGGACCCCGACGGCAAGCTCATCGCCGCCCTTGGCAACGACGTTGCAACCCCTGCCGGTTGCACGGAGCTGACCGCGAACACCGAGGACGCGGCGCACGAGAAGCACGTGCCCGTCGTCGAGAGCGAGCGCGACGGTCACGTGATCCGTGCGCGCGTGGGCTCGGTCGAGCATCCTATGGTGCCCGAGCACTACATCGAGTGGATTGCCCTTGAGGCCGAGGGCCGTCTGGAGGTCCATTACCTCCAGCCCGGCATGAAGCCCGCGACATTTTTTGCCGGCGGTTCCAAGACCGGTACCGTCTATGCCTATTGCAACCTGCACGGGCTGTGGTCCGCGACGTTCTAGGAGCGCGCCCCCGCTCGGGGTATCATAGCTAGCATATGCACATGCAAGCGCCGACTGCATCTTGCGGCCGGCGCTTTTACTGCGATAACGACGGTTTACGACGGAAAGGGCTGAGCCATGAAGCTCGCACTTGCACAGATCGATATGCGCCTGGGTGATATTGAGGGTATCTGCGGTCGCATCGAGGACCAGGCGCGCCTGGCCCACGAGCGCGGTGCGCGTGTGCTGTGCGTGCCGGCTCCGCTCTTTATGGGAGCCCTGCCCGGCGGCCTGGTGGGCGCTGCCGACTTTGAGCACGACATGCTTGCCGGCTTGACCGGCGTCGCCGAGCGTATTCAAGAGCTCGATATGATCTGCATCGTGCCCGCAGCGGTTTCGTTTGAGGGCCAGCCCCTGCTCGACTATATGATGCTCAAGGACGGTCGCGTGGTGCCCGCGCGTGCGAGCATTGCCCTGCAGCGTGGCGAGAACAACGACGCGCGTTGGGCGCCGCCGGTGTTCGACGTGGACGGCGTGCGCACCGCGGTGATCTTCGACCTGGCCCGCGAGCTCGAGATGCTGCCGACCGGCGTCGACCTCATTGCCTATTTCCAGTTCAACGCATTCGATATGACCGACCGCGAGACCGCCGCGATCGCCGCCGTGCGCAGCGGAGCCTACCGCAAGATCGCATCTAAGCGCAGCGTGTGGTTTGCCTGCATGGCGCCGGTCGGTGCATACGACGAGTCGGTGTATACCGGCGGCTCGTTTGTGCTCGACGACTGCGGCCGCGTGGTGGCCCAAGCGCCGTGTTTTGAGGAGAACCTACTGGTTCAGGAGATCCAGCGCGGTGTGATGCTCGATGCCTTGGAGGACCACGAGCTGCCCGAGTTTTGCTCCGAAGAATGGCTGTGGCAGGCGCTGGTGCTCGCCGTGCGCGATAACGCCCGTGCCCGCGGTACGTCGCGCGCCGTGGTGGCGCTTGAGGGCGACTTGCCGTCATCTTTGCTTGCGGCGCTGGCTGTCGATGCATTGGGCTCGCGCAACGTGATCGGCCTGGTGTTGGGGCGCAACCGCATCTTTACGCCGGCGCAGGAAGAGGCCGAGGCTGCTCGCTGTGCCGCCGTTCGCGCCATTGCCGAGCGCCTGCATATTCGCACGGTTGAGCGCGAGGCGCCGGATGCCGCGCGTGTGCTCGACCGCGATGTGTCGGCGGGCGACGCCGAGCGCCTGCGTTCTCGCACGCTGGGCCTTATGCTGGAGGATACGGCGCTCGAGCTGGGTGCGATGGCGTTGAGCCCGCTGTCCAAAACTGAGTACGCGCTGGCGGCGCCCGCGCTTTGCGGTGGCTACCAGGGCGATTATGCGCCCTTTGGCGATGTGTACCTGTCGACGCTCGAGTTTGTTGCGCGCGCACGCAACCGTACGTCTGCCGTGGTGCCGCAGGAGCTCGTGACGCTCAACGCGGTGGAGGATTGCATGGAGCGCGTGCTGGCGCAGGCGCTCTCGGCGCTTGACGGTCCGGTCGACATGCTCGACCGCGCGGCGCAGCTGCTCGGCGGGCTTGAGCCGGGCGAGGTCGATGGCACGCTTGAGGCGCACGTGGACCGCAACCGTCCCTTTGACGATATCCCGATGGCTGCTGGCAAGCCCGAGGCCTGCTCGCTGCTGCTGATGCTCGTGCGCCAGGGAGAGGCTGCTCGCCGCCAGCTGCCGACGGCGCCGATCGTCTCGGCCCGTTCGTTTGCCGAGCGTGCCTGGCCGTATATGCTCGCGTGGTCCGATCTTGGCCTGAGCGGTAAAGAGCGCATGACGGTCGATTCGTTGGCGCGTGCCGAGGTGTGCCGCTTTGCCGACGACGATGCGAGTGACCGTATGCGTGGTGAGATGATGGGCATTTTGGGCGAGCTGCTGGGTATTTCGCCCGAGCAGATGGAGGAGCTGCGCTCCGAGGACGGCCAGCGCCGCCTGCACGAGGGCATGAAGAAGTTTGAGGGCGAGGTCCAGGACGCCATCGATAAGATGATGGGCGGCCAGGGTGGCCCGCAGGGTAGGCCCCAGGGCACGCCGATACCGCAGCCGCCGGTTGATCCGAGACAGTTTCCGTTCTTTAGTCAGAACTAACTATGGGATAGGGGCAAGGTTACGCGGTTTTGCCAAACCGCGTAACGAGTCGACGCTGCGCGAGCCCCTGCTGGGCAATCTGCCGCTCAAGCCGTCGCTTGCGTACAGAAGTACGCGGCGCTCCTCTTTCGCGACACCTTGCCACGGCAGGGACTCGCTCGCTGACTTATGCTCAACCTATGGTTCAACCTTGCTCGCTCTGTCGGGCGCTCGCTTGCGTATGCTCAACCTACAATTCGATCTCGGCTGACTTATAGGGCTAGCGTTGTGTTATTCTAGAACAGACGTTCGTGAATAGTGTGCGGGGCCTTGTCTCGCGCCGTGCTAGTGGCGAGGGGAGGTCGGCTTGGTTATCTTGGGTATCGACCCCGGTTTGGCCCATACGGGTTGGGGGATTATCGAGGAGCGGCGCGGAGAGGTTCGCTGTCGTGCCTACGGTTGTATTGAGACCAGTGCCGGAAGCCCGCTCGCGGTACGCCTGTCTCACATCGCCCGCGACCTCAAGGATGTCGTCGAGCGCTACCGCCCCGATACCGCCGCCATCGAGAGCATCTACTTTGGCGCCAACGTCCGCTCGGCAATTCCTACGGCACATGCCCGCGGGTCTGCGCTTGTGGCGCTTTCGGAGTGCGCGCTCGAGATCGGCGAGTACACGCCTATGCAGATCAAGCAAGCTGTGGTGGGCACCGGTGCCGCAGATAAGCGGCAGGTCGCCTACATGGTGCGCACGCTCACGCAGCTCGACCACGACCCGCATCCCGACCATGCCGCCGATGCCCTGGCTTGCGCCATCTGCCACGTAAACCTCAGCCGCACCCGTGCCCTTACCGGTGGCGAGTTCTATCAACAGAGAGGAACCGGATACTAATGATTTCCCAGCTCCATGGAACGCTTGTCGAGGCCACGATGAGCTCAGCCGTCGTCGATGTGTCGGGCGTGGGCTTTGAGCTCGGCATCTCGGGCAGCACCGCGGCCACATTGCCGACGCCCGGCGGCGAGGTTCGCCTCTACACGCGCATGCAGGTGCGTGAGGACGCCATGACGCTCTTTGGTTTTGCCTCCAAGGACGAGCGCACGATGTTCGATCGGCTCGTGTCCGTCTCGGGTGTTGGCCCGCGCCTGGCGCTCGCCGTGCTCTCCACCTATACCGTGGGGCAACTGTATTCCCTGGTGATGGCCGAGGATGACAAGGGCATGGCCAAGGTGCCCGGTGTGGGCAAAAAGACGGCTCAGCGCCTTATCTTGGAACTCAAGAGCACCTTTGCCAAGGACAAGGGCTTTGTGCCGGTCGACGTGATTCCCGGACAGGTTGCGATGCCCGTGCCCGCTGCCGCTCCCTCGGCCATCGACGATGCCCGCGCGGCACTCCTTTCCATGGGCTTTAGCCCACAGGAGACCGATGTCGCCCTGAGCGGGTATGATGGGCAGGATATGCGTGTCGAGGATCTGCTCGGCGCGGCGCTTAAGCGACTCGGAATGGATGCGTGATGTGGGAAGCCGATGACTCTCAGGACTTGTGGGCGACGCCCGGCAACTCGCCGGCGGCATCCATGGCGCATGGCGAGCGCATGGTGGGCTCGGAGCTGACGCCCGAGGACCTCGATGTCGACCGTACCCTGCGCCCCCAGCGCCTGGATGACTACTGCGGCCAGGAGCACATCAAGCAGAGCTTGCGCGTGCTCATCGAGGCGGCGCAGAGCCGTGGCGAGACGCTCGACCACGTGATCTTCTCGGGCCCTCCGGGTCTGGGCAAGACCACGCTGGCTACCGTTATCGCCAACGAGCTGGGCGCTCAGATTAAAACCACGAGTGGCCCGGCCATCGCGCGCACCGGTGACCTGGCGGCCATCCTGACTAACCTGCAGCCGGGTGACGTGCTGTTCATCGACGAGATCCACCGCCTCAACCGCTCGGTCGAGGAAGTTCTGTATCCCGCGATGGAGGACTTTGCCCTCGATATCGTGATTGGCAAGGGTCCGGCTGCGCGCTCGATTCGCCTGGATATCCCCAAGTTCACGCTGGTGGCGGCAACGACGCGCTCGGGCATGTTGACCGGCCCGCTACGCGACCGCTTTGGCATTTCGTATCGCCTGGATTACTACACCGTTGAGGAGCTCGCGCAGATTGTGACGCGCTCGGCAACCATCCTGGGTGTGACGATCGACCATCCCAGCGCGCTCGAGATTAGCTCGCGTTCGCGCGGTACGCCGCGCCTCGCCAATCGTCTGCTCAAGCGCGTGCGCGACTATGCGCAGGTGCGCGGCAACGGGCCTATTGAGCTTGATATTTGCCGTCAGGCGCTCGAGTTCTTCGAGATCGATGAGCTTGGTCTGGACTGGATGGACATTCGCATCTTGGAGACGCTTGCCAAGACGTTCTCCGGTCGTGCCGTGGGCCTGACGACGCTTGCTAGCGCGGTGGGCGAGGACCCGGGAACGCTCGAGGATGTCTATGAGCCGTATCTGCTGCAGTGCGGATTGATGATTCGCACACCGCAGGGTCGCCAGGCAACCCTGCGCACATTCGAGCATTTGGGTATTGAACCGACCTTGTAGGAATGGGCTTGATTTAGCGCATCTGTAGACTATCGCTGGGCATTGGATAAACATATCATCGTTCGTCGGTTGCGGGCGTTTTGCTATTGCGCGCGCGTGCTATGCTGGATTGGTCTTTTTCTCATCCGGTAACGAAAGGACCGTCCATGCCTACTGATATCGAAATCGCACGTTCCGTCACGCCGCTGCCCATTACCGAGGTTGCCAAGAACGCCGGCGTCGACGTAAAACACCTGATTCCGTACGGCTTTGACAAGGCTAAGGTCGACTATTCCCTGCTCAACGAGCCAACTGATCACCAGGCCAAGCTTGTCCTCGTGACCGCTATCAATCCCACGCCCGCCGGCGAGGGTAAGACCACCACGACCATCGGCCTGGCCGACGGTCTGCGTCGTCGCGGCGTCAAGAGCGCCGTGGCCCTGCGCGAACCTTCGCTCGGTCCCGTGTTTGGCGTGAAGGGCGGTGCCGCCGGTGGCGGTTGGGCCCAGGTCATCCCCATGGAGGACATCAACCTGCACTTTACCGGCGACTTCCATGCCATCGGTGCCGCCAACAACCTGCTGGCAGCCATGCTCGACAACCATATTCAGCAGGGCAACCAGCTCGGCATCGACGTTAAGCGCATCACCTGGAAGCGCGTTGTCGATATGAACGACCGTCAGCTGCGCCATGTTATTGACGGCATTGGCGGCAAGGCCCAGGGAGTGCCGCGCGAGGATGGCTTCGACATCACTGTTGCCTCCGAGGTCATGGCAATCCTGTGCCTGTCCACGAGCATCAATGACCTCAAGGAGCGCTTGGGTGAGATCGTTGTCGGCTACAGCTATGCCGGCGAGCCCGTCCGCGCCCGCGACCTGAAGGCCCAGGGAGCTATGGCCGCGCTGCTCAAGGATGCGCTCAAGCCCAATCTGGTGCAGACGCTCGAGGGTACGCCCGCGTTTGTCCACGGCGGTCCCTTCGCCAATATCGCCCACGGCTGCAACTCCATCATGGCCACCCGCATGGCGATGCGCTTTGGCGATGTCGCCATTACCGAGGCCGGTTTCGGCGCCGACCTGGGTGCCGAGAAATTCCTGGACATCAAGTGCCGCATGACGGGCGTTCGTCCCAACGCCGTCGTGGTCGTCGCGACCGCTCGCGCCCTTAAGTACAACGGCGGTGTTGCCAAGGCCGACCTCAACGAGGAGAACCTCGAGGCCCTCAAGGCCGGCATGCCCAACCTGCTGCGCCACGTCGAAAACATCCAGAACGTCTACGGCCTGCCCTGCGTGGTCGCCATCAACCGCTTCCCGACGGACACCGAGGCCGAACTCGAGCTCATCGAGTCCGTGTGCCAGAAGCTCGGTGTCAACGTTAAGCTGTCCGAGGTTTGGGCTAAGGGCGGCGAGGGCGCACTCGACCTGGCCGATGAGGTCATGCGCCTGATCGAGCAGCCGAGCGAGCTCAAGTTTACCTACGAGGACGGTGCCGATGTGGCAGACGCCCTGGAGGCCGTTGCCACCAAGGTCTACCGCGCCGATGGCGTCGACTTCACCCCGGCTGCCAAGCGCCAACTCGCCGAGCTGCGCGAGAACGGCTTTGGCAACCTGCCGGTGTGCGTCGCCAAGACGCAGTACAGCTTTAGCGACAACGCCAAGGCTCTGGGCGCTCCCGAGGGCTTCCGCATCACCGTGCGCGAGCTCAAGGTTTCCGCCGGTGCCCACTTTGTGGTCGCGTTGACCGGCAGCGTTCTGACCATGCCGGGCCTGCCCAAGGTTCCCGCGGCCGAGAACATCGACGTCGACAACGACGGCAACATCACCGGCCTGTTCTAAGCCTGCTGCTCATAGCCGCTTGTCCGTCCCGCCGCGCCTACCAAGGCCCGGCGGGACTTTTTGATCCCTTGGGGACGGAAGGATTACGGATCACCGCACAGGGTCAACCCCCTAAGTGATCCGTAATCCTTCCGTCCCCAAGGGATCATTAGACCAGGTCACGTACTTTGTTGAGGACGTCTTGCAGGCGCTGCGCGCGGTGGCCGAGCAATTTGACCAGGCAGTCTCCGGTGGCAAGACGCGTGATACCGCCTGCGATGGCGTCTGCTGCCGGAGCGTCGCTTGCGGGGGCTGCGGCGCTGGCGCCGATCTCGCCCGTTTGGGATTGCAGGTAGTCGCGGATGGTGGCAAAGCGCGCGCCATCGATATCGAGGTTTACCAGCACCAGATTGGCCAGATGCGAGTAGGCGCCAAAAAAGCCAAACCCCTCCATGTCGGTCGAGGTGGGCCGGTAGATGGTGTTGTCGATAAAGACCGGGGTGCCCGAGCAGGTCACACGTACATGGCTGCGATAATCTCGGTACGCAAACCGTTCACCGCGCGCCACGCGCCCGCAACTAAGAATCTCCTCGTATGCCACATGCGAACTATCGTCGGTAAGCTCGATGACCGTGTCGGTCGAAAACGACGATGCCGCAAAGGGAATCTGCGGCAGGGGCCGATAGTCCAGGTAGGCATTCGCGCCAACATGGATGCGAGTCGTGCGCTCGGCATGCTCGCCGTCTTCCATACGGTGGATCTTCTCGAAGGCTTGCGTGGTCATGGAAAGCGCGGCGCCCGGCTCAACGTCAACCGTAAGCTCCTGACGGTCGCCTGCCATAATGCCTGCCGATACGCTCATGACCATGAGTTGCTTTGGTGCCGTGAGCTTGCTGCGCCCGTCGTCTTGTCCCGCAAGGCGCCCGTAGCCAGGTAGATCGCGATCGCACACATCAAGCGCATGCATCACCTTAAAGGGCATCGATGCATACAGCTCGGGCACGGCCGTCACGCCATCGCGGGCGGTTGCCTTCAGGCGCAGCTCGGAGGTGCGACCAAATCGATTTTCGCCATCGTTGCGGTGCTCGTCGTGCATTTAGGCCTCCTCGGCAAGGTCCTCGAGCAGTACGTCGTGTTTGATCCACGAGATGACTTCGTCCACGCCTTCGCCCTTCATAATGTTCGTGAACAGGAAGGGGCGCGCGCCGCGCATACGGTGGGAGTCGCGGTCCATGACCTCGAGCGATGCGCCTACGTAGGGCGCCAGATCGATCTTATTGATGACCAAAAGGTCACTCTTCATAATGCCGGGGCCGCCTTTGCGAGGGATCTTATCGCCCTCGGCCACATCGATAACAAACACTGTGGCATCGGCGAGCTCGGGGGAGAACGTGGCGGAAAGGTTATCGCCGCCACTCTCCACAAAGACGATCTGGATATCGGGGTGGCTCTCTACAAGTCCCTCGACGGCCTCGAGGTTCATACTTGCGTCCTCGCGAATGGCGGTGTGCGGGCAGCCGCCGGTCTCCACGCCCACGATACGGTCGGCGGGCAGCACCGAGTTCTTGGTCAAAAACTGTGCGTCCTCGTGTGTGTAGATGTCGTTGGTGACGACGCCGATCGAGTACTCGTCCGCCATCTTGCGCACGAGGGCCTCAATCAATGCGGTTTTGCCAGACCCTACGGGACCGGCGATTCCGATGCGAACGTGCGACATGTTGTGTCCTTTCCGATGGCGGATTAACAGGTGGGGCCGCTTCCGACGGGGGCGGCAGGGGCATTTCTAACTCATATAGAGCCGCGAGTAGAGCGTCTCGTGCTCGATGCAGCGCGTGTCAAAACCGGGGCACGAAAGTCCGAGCATAGTTGCTTCGCAGTTCAGGGCGGTATCGCAGGCCGTCTCCATGGCACTAAACGAGCCGGTGATGATCTGCTGTCCCGCAGTCTGCGACAGCGGCACCGTCTTGACACAGTTGACGACTATGGCAGAGACCTGGGAATAGAGATAGCGATGCATGAGGGGTGCGAGATCTATGTCGGCAAGGGCAGCAAGCACTCCATAGGCCACGTTGACGGCATGATCGCGCTGCGAGGCCGCATAGCCCGAAAAGAACGCGGCGGCCTCGGGATCTAAAACCTCGAGTTCGCTGACTGTGCGGATAAACCGCGCCGCCAACTTATTCATGGCGGCGCGGGGCTCGGTAGGCGTTTTGAGCGCCTGCAGCTCGAGTTCCAGTGCGACCAGTGCATCCATATCCGCATGCCGAGTGGCCTCGTAGCCAAGGCGCATACCCAACAGCTCGGTATAGGTGAGTGGGTATGCGATCTGGCCCGCAACATAGGCGGCAGCGCTGTCGGCATCACGAACAATGCCAAGCTGGATAAAGGTCTCGAGTCCAAAAGAATGGGAGTACGCACCAATGGGAAAGACCGAGTCGCAAATCTGCTGCAACAGAAGTTCGGATGCGGGACTCACGATGCGGTACCTTTCTTTTGGACGATCTTAAAATCGCTGGCAAGCTCGACGGTCGCCCGCACGGCGCGCGTCGAGAAACGCCGATCCGCGGGAAGCGGGCAGACCGTTTTGGATACACGCACGCCGGGAATGCCGGCAAGCATGCGGTCGAGGACGGGCATGGCGGGGGCGAGCAGGCGCACCGTGTGTTCGTCGCTGTCGCCGCGAAAGAGTGGCGCATGCATGTTGCCCACTTCCCAGCAGGCGTGTGCCAAGGCAAGGGGTTCCATCCGGTCGCATTCGATGAGCAGCGCTTCTGCACGCCGCGGTCGCGCGACGACCACGATGGGAACCTCGCCTACATCCTCGACGCATCCCAGCACGTCGCCGTCTGTAAGGGGCTGGTCGAGCGCTGCGTCTCCCAAGCGAATGCCAACATCGCGTCCCGCCTCGCTTACTTTGCGGATTACGCGCCGGCGACATTCATCCCAGTCGAGCAGAACCTCGTCGGTTGTGAACGCCCCGCCCAGACGCCGGCGAAGCGCCAGCTCAAAGGAGGGGTCGTTGAGGTTGCCCTCGATATGTGTACAGAGCATGCGCCCCTCCTTGTGCAAATCGTGGACCGCGTGGAGCCGGGGGCTGCGCCCGTGCTCCGTGCGGCGGCAAAGTGGCTATTAGAACAGGTTGTAGAGCTGCGTGAGCGGCAGCTTGGTCGCCGGCTCGCAGCTGGCAAGCTCGCCGTCGACGGTGACTTTGTAGGTCTCGGGGTCGACCTCGATCGTGGGCATGGCGCCGTTGAGTTTCATGTCGGCCTTGCCCACGGTGCGGCAGCCGTGTACGGGCACGACGTGTTTCTTAAGGCCGAGCTTCTTGGGTACCTCCAGGTCCAGGGCGGCCTGGCTCATAAACGTCAGGCAGCTCGTTGCGCGGGCGAGACCGTCAGCCGCGAACATGTGGCGGTAGGTGACCGGCTCGGTGGTGGGGATGGAGGCGTTGGCGTCACCCATCTTGGAGGCGACGATCATGCCGCCCTTGATGATGATATCCGGGCGCGAGCCAAAGAAGGCCGGGTTCCACAACACCAAGTCGGCAAACTTACCCACCTCGACTGAACCGACGTAATCGGCCACACCGTGGGTGAGCGCCGGGTTAATCGTGTACTTGGCGACGTAGCGGCGGGCGCGGAAGTTGTCGTTGTCGTGACCCTCGTCCTCGGGAAGCGGTCCGCGTTGGGCGCGCATCTTGGATGCCGTCTGCCAGGTGCGGGTGATGACCTCGCCCACACGGCCCATGGCCTGGCTGTCGGAGCTCATCATGCTAAAGACGCCCATGTCCTGCAAAACATCCTCGGCCGCAATCGTCTCGGGGCGAATGCGGCTGTCGGCAAAGGCGACGTCCTCGGGGATGCGCTTGTCCAGATGGTGGCAGACCATGAGCATGTCCATATGCTCGTCGAGCGTATTGTGGGTGAAGGGCATGGTGGGGTTGGTGGAGCTGGGCAGCACGTTGGGCTCGCTCGCGATGCGGATGATGTCGGGCGCGTGACCGCCACCGGCGCCCTCGGTGTGGTAGGTGTGGATGGCACGGCCGCCGATCGCGGCGATGGTGTCCTCGACACAGCCGGCTTCGTTGAGCGTGTCGGTGTGAAGGGCAACCTGTACGTCGTAGCTATCGGCCACGTTGAGTGCATGGTTGATAGCCGCCGGGGTGGCGCCCCAGTCCTCGTGGACCTTCAGGCCGATGGCGCCGGCCTCGATCTGCTCGGCCAGCGGACGCTCGTCCGAGCAGTTGCCCTTGCCGGTGAAGCCCAGGTTCATGGGGTATTCCTCGGCAGCCTTGAGCATCATCGAGATGTTCCAGGGGCCAGGGGTGGAGGTGACGGCGTTGGTGCCGTCGGCCGGGCCCGTGCCGCCGCCGATCATGGTGGTCACGCCCGAATACAGGGCGCAGTCGATCTGCTGCGGGCAGATGAAGTGGATGTGTGTGTCCAGGCCGCCTGCGGTAAGGATGAGCCCCTCGCCGGCCAGGGCCTCGGTGCCCGCGCCAACGGTCATGCCCGGGGTGACGCCGTCCATGATGTCGGGGTTGCCGGCATGGCCGATGCCGACGATGTAGCCGCCCTTAATGCCAATGTCGGCCTTGTAGATACCCGTGTAGTCGAGCACGAGTGCGTTGGTGATTACCAGGTCCAGATCGCCGTCGGCGCTGGTGGTGGTGACGGACTGGCCCATGCCGTCGCGCAGCGTCTTGCCGCCGCCAAACTTGGCCTCCTCGCCATAGGTGGTCAAGTCGCGCTCAACCTCGATGATCAAGTCTGTATCGGCCAGACGAACCTTGTCTCCGACGGTGGGTCCGTACATGGCGGCGTATTTATTGCGGTCGATAGAAAATGCCATGGCTAGCGTGCCTCCTCGATATCGTTATCCCAGCCTTCGGGGAATCCCGTCGCCGGGCCCTCGTGATAGTCGAGAAAGCCGCGACGACGGGCCTTCTCCATGCTCGCTGCGAGGTTGCGGGGAACCGCCTCGCCGCGCGTGAGGTCGTTGAGGCCAAAGACGCGCTTGGCGCCTCCCAGCTCAACGAGGTTCACGACCTTTTCCTCGCCCGGCTCAAAACGGATGGAATTGCCGCTGGGAATGTCGAGTCGATAGCCAAAGGCCTCGGTACGATCGAAGGACAGCGCGCGGTTAACCTCAAAGAAGTGAAAATGGCTACCGACCTGCACGGGGCGGTCGCCCTTGTTGGTGACCCGGATCTGTTTGGTGGCGCGTCCGGCGTTGAGCGTGATCGGCTCGTCGCCGCAGATGACTTCTCCAACTTTCATGCGTGATGCTCCTTGCTATTACTGGATGGGGTCGTGGACGGTGACGAGCTTGGTGCCGTCGGGGAAAGTCGCCTCGACTTGAACCTCGGCCACCATATCGGCCACGCCCTCCATGACGTCGTCGCGGGTGAGGATTTGCTTGCCCAGGCTCATGAGCTCGGCGACGTCGTGACCGTCGCGGGCGAGCTCCAAAAGCTCAGAGCTAATGAGCGCGACGGACTCGGGGTAGTTGAGCTTGAGTCCGCGCGCGCGACGCTCCTTGGCAAGATTGCCCGCCATGTGGAGCATCAGTTTCTCCTGGTCTTTTTCGTTGAGTCTCACGATGCGGTTCCTTTCTTATCTGGGTCTGGTGTGGCTGAGGTTACGAGGGACTTGACTGGGGTCGATGATTGGCTGCACTTACAACCACAGCAGTGCGCCCATGTAGACGTAGGTAAAGCTCGTCGCCAGCGCGCTCATGGCGATATAGACGACGCTCGTGGTGATGGCCATGGATGCGACGTTGGCCACGGTGCCGTGGATGTCTTTGGGAAGCCAGCTGGCGACCAGCTCGGCAATGGGTGCGCCCAGGATGCCGCCGAGCACGCCGGCGACAAGGGCAACCGGGATATTGGCGCCCAATGCGAGCACGCAGGCGGGTCCGGTGCTGACGACGGGAACGTAGGTGGCGTACCAGCCGCCATCGGCAAATTTGCTCGCGTAGAGCAGCACGCCCACGGCCGCCGAGGTAAACTGCGACAGCACGATGGCGGGAAGTGCCGCCCCGGCTCCGTTGACATTGTGGCCGGGGCACAGGATGGTGCCCAGGATGAGGCCGGCGAAGATAAAGAGGCTTACGACCTCGTTGCCGTAGAACGGGGCCTCGGAGAACTCGGCCAGAACGCGACGGACAAACCACAGGGGTGTCGTGACGTCCTCGACGGGGCTGAGCGTGCCGCGGTTCTGGGGAATATCCCGCTTGGTGATCCAGGGGAGCTCACGCAGCACGATAAAGATGACAAAGCCCGTGAGTGCCATAGCGGTGACGTTGGAGACGACGCCGGGCAATCCGAGCGGCGTGCCAATGGTTGCCGTCAGCCAGGTTGCGGTGGGAGAGCACAGCAGCGCCGCCAGCACGCTCGAGGTGAGCAGTGCCGGTGCGCTGGGGCCGTAGAGCAGCATCGTTGCGGGCGGGGCGGCGACGATGGGGATGAAGGTGGCGACAAGGGTCACATTACCCGCGGCGCCGAAGCCGTCGATAAAACGGAAGACAAAGATGGTGAGAGCCAAGCTCAGCACCTGCGATGCGAGGACCCAGGGAAACATGCGGTGCTCGCCATAGCAGACGGTAAAGCCTTGGAAGCGGCTGTTTTTGCGCGCGAGCAGGTAGGCGGCCGCGCCGCCGATGATGGTGCCGGCGCCGGCAAAGACGCTCGCGTAGAACTGCGGCTCGGTGAAGTCCATCAAGAACCACACGAGCTGCCTGGGGAGTGAGGCAGTGATGCCGGTGATGACGTTTGTGTAGTCAAGCTGGGGGATGAGCGTCGACCCTTGTGCGACGAGGACGCTCAGTAGGGCGTAGAGGCCAAAGCCGATCGCCATGCTGATGACAAAGCCTACCGGGGAGCCGAATGTGGGCGAAGGGACATTTTGCTTGGAGTCGGTATGGGGCATAGGTATTCCTCTCGTTTCTCTAGAGAGGAATGCTAGTGAGATGCCCGCCCCATAGGGGGCGTCATTGGAGCGGTTTTACCGCCTCATAACAAAGTGTCACGTTTCTTGAAATATATTGATCCGCATGCGACGGAGGAAAACGGATCATTTTGTGGCTGTTGGGTCAAGGAGACCATTCGTATGGGGTCGTTCGTCCAAAACTATGCCGGTTTACTACGATGAATCGGTACACCTCGACCATATCTTGATTTTCCGATAATGACCGATTCGTTTACCTGCGGTTTTGTTTTCTTGTAAAGTAGCGTGCTCAGGTCCAGGCGATTTATCGTAGTAAACCGGCACAGTTTTGGGCGTGGCGGCAATGTTGCGCAACAAGAATGGAGATTTCTCTCGTACGGTGTAGTTGGAAGAACTGCGCGGGCGCATTGCGGCTGCGACGAGAGACGGGGGATGCGATGTATTGCACTAAGTACGGAGCTCGGTTACCCGATGGCTCCATGTTTTGCACGAGCTGCAGCGGTCGCGTGGGCGGAGTTGAGGACCAGGCGGAGCCTGTGGCGTTTCCGGTAGGGGATGCGCCGGTGGGCGACCGCTCCTGCGGGGCAGCACGCTCCTCAGGGTGCCTCGGCTCATATGGCGGCGCAGTCTCATTATGAGAAACCTATGACCGAGCCTGCCGAGGCCTCTCAGCCGTTTGTTTCGACGCCCCAGCCCAAGAAGCCCAAGCACAGGGGCCGCATCGTCGCGGCCGTTGTCGGTGGTGTGGCCGTTGTTGCCATTGTCGCCGCTGTCGTGATCGTGCCGCGTATCAGCGTATCTTCCGAGGTCACTTCGGGTGGCAAGGGCTATGTTGTCTGCGCATGCGAGACCAAGATTCTGCCCAAAAACAGCAAGGGCAAAAAACTCAAGAGCTATACCGTCGAGTTGGCGCCCGCGAACGGCAAGGGCAAGAGCTATACCATCAAGGTCGATGGCGAGGATGGCTTTGCCATGGAGGACTTTGGCGAGCTGCCCGATCAGAAATACCAGATGACCATTACCTCGGGCAAGGGCAAAAAGAAGAGCACGACCACCATGAAGGTGGATTACACCAAGGAAGGCTCGGACGCCCCCAAGAACGTTGAGCTCACGCAGTCCAAGAGGGAGACCCAAAGCCTCTGCCAACTCTAAGGACTCGATAAACAAAACCATCGCAACGGTGGCCACGACGCTGGAACAGCTGAAGTCGAAGGACGCTGACGACGCGCAGGTGGGCTACGAGGCCGTTTCCGCCACGCAGGATGTCAACTTTACGGCTGCGGTTGGCTAAGGCCCGCTGAATCCGTCCCCCCAATGACACGTGCCAGATCACGGCTACGTGGACCTATCCCCAGGTGAAGGGCCAGGGCGTGGGCGCCGCCAAGTTTAACAAGGATATGGTTCAACTCGTTGCGGACACGCTCGATGCGAGCAAGCAGGCCTCGATGGATGACGAGGACAGCCGCGTGACCATGATGTATACCGCCGAGATCGTCTCGATTGACGGCGATATCGCCTGCGTGCGAACCTACACCGACAGCTATCAACCTCCGTATCGATCGGAGCGAGCGACGAGGTCGGCGTACTACAACCTTAAGACGGGCGAGCAGGTTTCGCTCGAGGACTCGCTTGTGCAACATGGGCTCTCGTTTGACACCCTCAAGAGCGAGGCCAAGCAGGCAATTAAGACGGCAAAGCCGAATATTGACTCCGTGTCCGAAGACAACATCGACGATGACGATAACTACACCGGGGATCATTTCTACTACGATGGCAAGGGCTATATCATCGTCCTCGATACTGGCGAGTTTGACTGCATGGCATGGGATACGCACGACTTGGTTGCGCACGCCTTCGATTCGAGCTATTCCTGCGGTCAGGACGTGACGCCCGAACGGGCTAGGGCGTCACGTACGTGCCCAACGAGTAGAGTAAGGCGGCAGGGAGTGATCTGAACAGTCCCCGGTGGCGCAAAGCGCAGCGACGTCGCGGTCTTTTTGATGCAGATTGGCTCCGAAACCAGCCGTCTGGGCCAGCCGCGCCACGAAAAGCGCCCATCTACTACGTTTGTCCAGGTTGTACCGGCCATGGGGCGTTTTTTACCAATGCGGCAAGACGTTTACCTGCGGTTTTGTTAACTCAAATTTAGCTATGGTTAGCACCCTTGGGTTAAACGTAGTAGATGGGCGCATTTCGTGGCATACGACCCAAGCGGGGAGGTATTAGCCGCGTTGGAGGCCGAAGAGTGTGGCGTTGCGCTCGGCGACCATCATGTTGATGTCGGCGATTTCCATCTCGCCGTCAATGTAGGGCTGGTAGGTGCCGTATGGGTCGCCAGCCCCCAGGCTGCAACTGCCGCAGTTATCGCAGCTGCCGTTGCCGCAGCCGGCGAGTGCCAGTTTAATGATCTCCTCGCGCTCGGCACGCGTCGTGTCTTTGATGAGCTTGCTTTTTGCCATGACGTTCCTCGATTCGCTTGTTGCCGCCTGTCGCGCATGTCTTGTAAATACCGACGGCCTTTGCCCATCATAGGCTTTTGCGCGGGTAGAATGCATGGATAACTTGATGCTTACAGGCGACGGAAAGGAATCGTTGCATGGACCAGGATAAGACGACCGTGATGGGCGGGTACGGTTCCGCGCAGGCTGGCGATAGCGCCGATGCGACCCGCGTTGTTCCCAACCCCGGTTATACCGACCCCGCCGCGACGCAGCCTTCTGCCGAGCCCACCCGGGTTATGGGCTATAGCGACACGGCGCAGGATTCTTACGCTGCATCTTCGCAAGGCCCCTATGGCAACGCAGCTCCGGACCCGTTTGCTTACGCGCCGCAGGATTCTTATGCCGCCTTGACGCCGAATTCCTATGACGACCTGCCGCAAAATCCCATTCCGCAGCCTCAGCAGACGACGTATATGCCTCGCACGGCGCAGCCTCGCTACGAGTCGCGCGAGCCGTATCGCGAGTATCCCAAGTCGATTCCGCAATATGGCGAGGACGAGGAGCAGAAGCCGTCGCGTTCGTCGAGCGTGATCAAGAAAATCCTGATCGTGCTGGCGATCTTCTTTACCCTGTCGGTTGTGTTTGCCATCGTGTCGGGCATGCTCAACAAGCGCGGCGCCACGACTGATACCACGGCCGAGCAGACCGAGGCTGCCCAGTCCAGCACCGTCGACCTGAGCGATATCCCAGGTCAGTACTGGTCCAACGCCAAGAAGCTCCTCAAGTCGCGCGGGGCCGATCTTTCGAACGCCGTGATCCTGACCGATGACGGCTCAACACCTATTGTCGACGCCAACTGGGTGGTTACGTCTGCATACTACAACGGCGATGGCAACCTGGAGGTCCAGCTCACGCACAAGGGCGGCTCGTCGAGGAATGCGTCCGGCGACCAAGGCGCCACGGACAGCTCGAGCTCTAACATGCTGGAGGACTTGAGCAGCAAGGCGCAGGAGCTGGGAGATAAGGCCCAGAATCTGGGCGATACCGCGCGGAACCTGGGCGACATGGCGACGAACGCCTGGGATGCCCTGCAAAACGGCATTTCGAACGCGCAGGGAAACTAGCGGTCGAGCGGTTAGAGCCTTAGCAGTGCAAACAAAAATGGGGCGCAGGATTGTGTGACCGGGCGCATATGCGCATTGGTCGGCGGTCCTGCGTCCCGTTTTGCTGTCGATTACAGCTGCTCGGCCGGACGGTCGGGCGAGCTGAAGCCCGAGTCAAATGTGACGACGCACGAGACATCGGGCCGGCGTTCGTGCACGATGCGCGTGACGAGCTCCAGCAGCTCCTCGTCGGATATGTCAAAGCCGACGGGACGCACCAGGTCAAACGAAACGAACCCGTCGTGCTCGTGCAGGTCGTGGATGGAGAGCGCGGGATCGATCTGCATGACGCCGCGCTTGACCCAGCCGCGCAGGTCGTCGCCGGTGGTGGCGATGGGGTCGCAGTGTAGCGTGATGTCGATGCCCATCTGATGCTTGATTTCGTGTTCGATGGTGTCCAGAATCTCGTGGTGCTCGAAGGCATCGCCCTCGCCGGGCATTTCCACGTGCGCACTGGCAAATTGCCGACCGGGGCCGTAGTCGTGCACCATGAGGTCGTGTGTGCCCAAGACCTGGGGGTACGACATAATCCTGTCGCGGATTTCCTGGACGAGTTTGGGGTCGGGCGCTTGTCCCAACAGCGGGCTGATGGCATCGCGTACCAGGCCCATGCCACTGATGCAAATGAAAATGCCCACGCCCAGGCCCGCCCAGCCATCGAGATCAAAGCCTGTCGTTTGTGAAATAAGCGCCGCCGCTAAGACCGAGCCCGAGGTGATGACGTCATTCTTGGAGTCCTGCGCCGTAGCGATGAGTGTCTCCGAGTCGATGCGGTCGCCCAGCGTGCGGTTGAACGCAGCCATCCAGAGCTTAACGAGCATGGACGTAGCCAGTGCCGCAAGGGAAACAAGCGTGTAGGCGGTGGGGGAGGGCGTGATGATCTTGGTGACCGATTCAAGGATCAGGTTGATGCCGACGGCGCAAACGAGGACGGCGACAAACAAGCCAGCGAGGTACTCGTAGCGGCCGTGGCCATAGGGGTGCCCCTCGTCGGCCGGGCGGCTGGCAAGGCGGAATCCGAGCAGGCTCACGATGTTGCTCGAGGCATCGGAAAGGTTGTTGAAGGCATCGGCGATAAGCGAGACGGAGCCCGCGAGCAGACCAGCTATGCCCTTGGCCAGACACAGGGTGATGTTGAGCCCGATGCAGATGAGGCCAGCGGCAAAGCCTGCGTTGGTGCGGCAGGAGGTATCGACCGGCTCGCTTTCGCTGCCGGGCACAAGCGTATGTACCAGCCGATTTACAAATAGCATGGTGTGTCTCCTCGCATTCTTATTAAGGGGATAGTGTAGCTCGCACAGACGCAACGCGCGCCGGTGCTCAGAAAATGCAGTAATGGTCTGCCGGCGCTAACGGGCGCGAGGCGGAGGGGGGCGACTGCCCGTACGCCTTCGAGTTCACTGCGCCTTTCCGTCCGACCGAGTGCTCCATTTTGGGCCACATGGGTTTGGGTGTGTGCCGGTTTGCTCGACATACTTAATGTTGACAGTCCCTGTGCAAAGGAGGAGTAAACGGCCAGACGGGTCGTGCGGCCGCGAGACGGATAAAGAGGACGCCCGCATTTCATCACAATTGGAGGATCGCCGTCGCTAAGGTGAATCCGGCAAGGCTTGGCGGTTGATTTTCAATCTCAACGCAACAGCCTGAACGGGCCCCGCGTTTCCGCAGCTAGCGCAACGCGGGAATAGCTCCCGGCACCTGGCCGTCGCACCGTTTCCGCAGGTGGAGAGGCTATGGAGGCC
>ENA-OQLI01000314-OQLI01000314.1-human-gut-metagenome-genome-assembly--contig:-NODE-314-length-65190-cov-15.863056_pt1 | contig 65190 bp, 50 predicted proteins | sample MGYA00242805_ERZ504812 | MGnify/ENA primary metagenome ERZ504812 (study PRJEB26092, sample SAMD00036430) | human gut metagenome | host: Homo sapiens | study: EMG produced TPA metagenomics assembly of... | reverse complement strand
TCCCTCCTTCGGGAGTAAGACCCCTTGAAGACTACAAGGTAGATAGGGCAGAGGTGGAAGCATGGCAACATGTGGAGCTGACTGTTACTAATAGGTCGAGGGCTTAATCTGGTTAATAACGGAGAAAGACAGATCGGATTTGTATGAAGTTTTGAAGGTACAAACCTTAATATGGCCTAGTGGCTCAGTTGGTTAGAGCGCCGCCCTGTCACGGCGGAGGTCACGGGTTCGAGTCCCGTCTGGGTCGTTTATAGTGAGATTTTATACTCACTACAAGTAACGCGTGGGATCTTAGCTCAGCTGGGAGAGCATCTGCCTTACAAGCAGAGGGTCACAGGTTCGAGCCCTGTAGGTCCCATTTAACTAATTCTTTTATTAGTTATGCCGATGTGGCTCAATTGGCAGAGCAGCTGATTTGTAATCAGCAGGTTATCGGTTCGAGTCCGATCATCGGCTTTATACAATTTAATATTGAATTGTATTATGGGCAGATTCCCGAGTGGCCAAAGGGGACAGACTGTAAATCTGCTGCAACTTGCTTCGATGGTTCGAATCCATCTCTGCCCATTACTCTTTATAGAGTAACTTAATACTATCGCGGGATGGAGCAGTCTGGAAGCTCGCCGGGCTCATAACCCGGAGGTCATAGGTTCAAATCCTATTCCCGCAACTCGATGCGTAAGCATTGTGCCCAGTTAGCTCAGTTGGTAGAGCAACGGACTGAAAATCCGTGTGTCTCTGGTTCGATTCCGGAACTGGGCATTTTAATTTATTATGGGATATTAGCTCAGGTGGTAGAGCACTTGACTTTTAATCAAGTTGTCCGGGGTTCGAATCCCCGATGTCTCATTAGAAAAAGAAAACCACCACTCTTACGAGTGATGGTTTTCTTTTTCTATTGATATATTGTGAATTAAACTCCGGACAACGTAGTTGGTCGGGGCGCTAGACGTCCAGGGGACGTCTGTTCAGCGCGGACCGAAGCGGAGCGTAGACCGAATCCCCGATGTCTCATTATTCAATGAACACTGTTTTTTTGATGTTAAAAAATCAATTACTCCTAAATAGTGGACAACATGTTTTAATTAGTAAAACTGCACAAAAACTGATTGAAAATTTGTGCATGTTTGTTAACACTTTCAGAGGTCAAGGTGATACTATAATAACCGTAAAAACCCCCCAATACATTATATATTTTTTACTATCCCCATAGTAAAATACCTTCTCCTAAAAGACAGCAGAACGATGGCTGTCTTTTTTTGTTCTAATTTAAGAAAAAGACAGCCATACATTTAATATATATTATTCGTTTATTTGGTTGAAATTTTACCGTTAAAATTACGTCGTTAGATTTACACCGCTAGTTTTACAGCTTAAGATTTACACCGTCAGATTTATATTGCTTCCTGCCCGCAGTGATGTGTAGTAATCATCATATTTAGGTTTTATTTTGAACGTATAATCGCACTTAAATAATTGTTATAAATATTTTATCGGATAATTGCACGAAAAAGTTTACTTATGCGATCAAAAGAAGTAAAATACAAAGGAATGCGTAGAATAAGAAAAACGCGATTATGCAATCGAAATGCTACCAAGCAAAGAGTAACAGAACATAATGTACTAAAACAAAATGTAACAAACATAAAGTTACAAAAAATGCAACAAACATAATGTAACCAAAGGAGGATATGGGGCATGAGTAAAAAAGCTTTCGGTACAACATCAAAAGGAGTGGAGGCATCGCTTTACGAAATCAGCAATGGCGGTGGAGTGAGAGTACTTTTGACAGACTATGGCGCTGCAGTTGTATCTATTTTTGTAAAGGACAGGGATGGCGATGAGAGAGATGTCATTTTAGGATATGACAATGTGAAGTCATACGAGAAGGAGTACTGCTATTTTGGTGCTACTGTCGGCAGATATGCAAACAGGATTTCTGATGCAAAGGTTAATATTGATGGAGTGGAATATAAGCTTGAGGCTAATGACAATGAGAACAGTCTTCACAGTGGCTCAAATGGTTTTTCTAAGCGCTTCTGGACTGTTAAGGAGCAGAAGGCAGATGAGATTACCTTTGAGATAGAGGATGCAGATTTGGAGCAGGGCTTCCCGGGAAATGCAGTCGTTGATGTGACATTTAAGGTAACAGAAGAAAATGCACTTGCTATTATATATAATGCAAAGGCAGATAAGACAACTACCTTCAATATGACAAACCACAGCTATTTCAATCTGAACGGTCATGCATCAGGAAGCGTATACACTCACACATTGCAGATAAATGCTGAGCATTACACACCTGTAAAGGATTCCAAGGCTATTCCTACAGGTGAGATTGCACCGGTTGAGGGTACACCATTTGATTTTACAGAGGCTAAACCAATCGGAAGAGATATCGAGGCAAATGATACACAGCTTCATTATGGAAGCGGATATGACCACAATTTTGCAATAGACAAGACCGCTCCGGGAGTAGAAAAGGTCGCAACAGCATACTCTCCTGAGAGTGGCATACAGATGGAGGTATACACCGACTGTGTCGGAATCCAGCTTTATACTGCCAACTTTATCGTGGGACAGGAAGGCAAGGGCGGAGTCAAATACAATAACCGCGATGGATTCTGCCTCGAGACACAGTTCTATCCAAACTCAATAAATGAGACCAACTTCAGTACACCTGTTACAAAGGCTGGTGATACATACCACACAGAGACAGATTACAAATTTTCTGTGAGATAAAATGCCAATATAAGAGAGATACAGAATAGTTAAAGCCCACCATATTGATGAAATTTATCATTAATATGGTGGGCTTTCTTAAGCTTTGTTTAATCAACCACTGATACAGTGGTTTTATTTCCGGAAATGTGGTATAAATATATTTATGTGTACATTTGTATGTATATTTATATGTATATTGAGACGACTTCGCACACGCAAACCTGCATTACCGCTGACATATGGTGTGTTCCGAAGAAATATATGAACTGCCACAAGGTTCCATTAAACCTCGGTAACGATAGAAAGTAGATTGATAAAACAGACTATCCGGATACATTTTGTGGCTGACTTCATATATTTCTGAGGAATATACCATATGCCGGCGCAACCTCACAGCCTGCAAGTGCGAAGTCCCCACCCACAAAAATTAAAAGCGAATAAATATATAGCACAAAGGAAACAAATCATGAAAATAGTATTTTTAGATTCCAAAACAATTGGTGACGACATCGACCTTTCCGAATATGACAAGCTCGGGGAGGTTGTCAAATATGATTTTTCGACAACAGAGGAAGCAGAGGAGCGCACAAGGGATGCTGATGTGATTGTTTTAAATAAGGTCGAGGTAAATGAGAAATCTATAGGACAGGCAAAAAATTTAAAGCTCGTATGTGTGACTGCAACAGGCACAAACAATCTGGATAAAGAATATCTGGCAAAAAGAGGTATTGAATGGAGAAATGTCGCAGGGTATTCTACAGAGACCGTGGCGCAGCATACGTTTGCACTGCTATTTTACCTGCTTGAGAAGCTGAGATATTATGATGATTATGTGAAGAGCGAGAAATATGTGGGTGATACGTCGTTTACGCATTTTTCCAATGTGTTTCACCAGATTAGCGGTATGACCTGGGGCATCGTGGGGCTTGGAAATATCGGAAGACGCGTGGCCGATATCGCAAAGGCTTTTGGCTGCCATGTGGTTTATTATTCTACCTCAGGAAGAAATTCACAGCCGGGCTATGAGAGGGTGGATTTTGATACTCTGCTTGCCACGTCTGATATCGTGTCGGTGCATGCACCGCTCACGGATGACACACTTGGTCTGATGGACAAGGCTGCGTTTGAAAAGATGAAAAAATCTGCGATATTTTTAAATCTTGGCAGAGGTCCTATAGTGAATGAAGCGAATCTGGCACAGGCGATTATGGATGGAGAGCTGGCGGCGGCAGGTCTTGATGTGCTGGCGCAGGAGCCTATGAGCGAGGACAATCCGCTCCGTGCGATAAAGGATTCAAACAAGCTGATTATCACACCGCATATTGCGTGGGCAAGCGTTGAGGCAAGAACAAATCTGATGCACATTATATACAGTCAAATTGAGGACTTCTTTGCTAATTAGAAAATATAATTTAAAATCAAATCGCAACATTTAGAGGAAGCATTAAGAGGAAGCATTAAGAGGCAGAAATGAGCATCAAATTTGAGATAACAAAACAAAACAACATACATTTTGGAATTGCAGCAGTGGCGGCCGCGCTGGTAGGTTACTTTACGTCGGCAAGCTGGTGGGTGATCATTTTGTTTGCGGCAGTATATTTTGGACTTGTAAATGTGAAGCTTGAGCTTCCGGTGAAGCTGTCGTGGCTTTGGGCTGCGATACTGCTTGTCATCGGAGCGATACTATCTGTTTTTTCGGTGCAGTATGTGCTGCTGACAGATGAGGACTTTGTGAAGACCACCGATATGGTATGCGTGGTGAATATGGTTCTGGCGCTCGCCATATATCTGGTAATTCTTTTTATCACAAACAACACGAGGCTGACATGTACCATAGCATCAATTGCCATACTCGCGTTTGGATTTATAGATTATTTTGTCTATGAATTCCGTGGCAATGAGTTTACGTATGCGGATTTGAAGTCAGCGGGAACAGGACTTTCTGTCGTGACAAAATACAAATTCGTAATAGACTACAAGTTTTTGTATGTGATTCTGGCGGCTGTTTTGTATATCATGCTGGTAAGGCGCATAGAAGTGCAGTTCGAGTCGGCTATCCATATGAGAATTATTTCGATTCTTCTCACAATAATATGTGTGCTGTATGTCATCATGAATTCCATGTCACTGAACACCGAGACCTGGGAGAAAAAGGGCACGTACAGAAACGGCTATCTGCTGAACTTTATGCTCGGCATAAGGGACAGCTTTGTGAAGGCACCTGATGGTTACAGCAAGGCAGCAGTTGACAAGATAGCAGGCAATTTCAAGGAAACGGACAGCTCATATTCGCAGTCTGATGCGAAAAATCCGACAATCATTGTTATCATGAATGAGTCGTTTGCTGATTTGTCGGTGGTGGGAGATTTTGAGACCAACACGCAGGTCACACCGTTTATGGATTCTCTGAGTGAAAATACGCTTAAAGGCTATGCTCTTTCGTCCGTGTACGGTGCGAAGACGCCAAACTCTGAGTGGGAATTTGAGACAGGAAACTCGATGGCATTTCTGCCGGACGGCTCGGTGGTTTATCAGCAGTATATAAATGATGACCCGACCTCCATAGTCTCAAACCTGAAGAATATCGGCTATACGACGGTTGCGATGCATCCGTACTATGCGACAGGCTGGAGCAGAAACAAGGTTTATCCGCATCTGGGCTATGATGAGACTTACTTTATAGATGATTTTGACCAGACAAAGATACTCAGGGAATATATCACTGACCAGGAGCTCTATGATAAGATCATTGACCGCTACGAGAAAAAGAGCGATGATGAGAAGCTTTACATCATGGGTGTCACGATGCAAAACCACGGTGGCTACGGTGAGAGATATGACAACTTCAACCAGGAGGTTTACAAGGTTGGAGCGTCATACACCGATGCGAACCAGTATCTGTCACTTTTGAATGAAAGTGACAAGGCACTCGAAAATCTCATCACATACTTTAAGGGTGTGGATGATCCGGTAGAGATTGTGTTTTTTGGAGACCACCAGCCGGGATTATGCAATGATTTTATCAAGCTTTTAAATGGCAAAGGCAATTCCGGACTTACGGAGCAGGAGCTTGAGAATCTGTACAAGGTGCCGTTTTTCATATGGACCAATTACGAGACGGATGCACAGAAAGTTGATGTGACGAGCCTCAACTACCTGTCCACACTGACGCTTGAGAGAGCCAACATAGATCTGCCAGCATACAACAGGTTTCTCGCAGAGCTGATGGAGAAGATTCCGGCCATAAATTCAAGGGGCTATTATTCGAAAAAGAATGAGTGTTTTATGCATGTGGATGACGCAACAGGAGACGAGGCAAAATGGATAAAGGCATACAATATCCTGCAGTACAATTCGATGTTTGACGAGAAGGACAGAAGTTCGCTGCTGTTTCCGTACCTGAAATAATGTGATGGTTTGAGGCAGCCATAAATACACATATGAGAAAATGAATTAATATAACTATTCAGGGAGCTAATAATGAAGCTAAGTGATTTATTACAATTTGATAACATAATTGTGCAATGTCATGATAATCCGGACGCAGATGCACTGGCAAGCGGCTTTGGAGTCTATGAATACCTGAGGCTGAATGGAAAAAGTCCCAGACTTGTATACGGAGGCAGGAATATCATACACAAGAGCAATCTGGTGCTTATGGTAGACAGTCTTGGCATACCGATAGAGCATGTGGATTTTTTAGACAATCCGCAGCTGCTTGTGACTGTCGATTGTCAGTACGGTGGTGGGAATGTCACATTTTTCAAGGCAGAAAATGTAGCTGTCATAGATCACCACAGAGTATCGGGACAGCTTCCTGCTATGAACCGTGTCATGAGCTATATGGGCTCATGTGCGACAATTGTGTGGGATATGCTGCGTGAGGAGGGCGTAGAGATAAATCGAAACCTGGCAACAGCACTGTATTATGGACTTTACACCGACACCGGAGAATTTACCGAGATAACACATTCGCTTGATAGGGACCTGCGCGATGAGGCGGATTTTGACAGCACTATAGTGGCTAAATTTCGAAATGCCAACATGTCACTTGAGGAGCTGGACATAGCCGCAACAGCATTGCTGGGGCGCGATTATATAGAGGAATATCGTCTGGCGATCGTAAAGGCAGGGGCATGTGACCCGAATGTACTCGGCATCATAAGCGATTTTGTGCTGGAGGTGGATGCTATTGACATATGTATGGTATTTTCAGTGATTAAGAATGGAGTGAAGCTTTCGTTTAGAAGCTGCATAAAAGAGGTGAGCGCAAGCGAAATGGCGCAGGAAGTGTGCAGGGACATAGGCTCCGGCGGAGGACATTATTACAAGGCCGGTGGATTTATTCCGATGGATCTGCTGATAGACAGCTATAATGTCTACTGCAAAGAAAAAGACGTGACACCAAGATTTCAGTACAGCAGCGATGATACACACAAGCGTCCTTCGGATTCTGCAATCAAATCTTTTTTGGAAGAGAGGATTTTTGATTATTTAAACGATACAAAGATAATTTACGGAGAAGATTTTGATACGAGTGGCTTCAAAAAAGTGGATTATAAAAAACGCCCGATACCGATGGGATATATCATTGCAAAGGATATACTGCCTGTGGGCTGCTGCATGGGAGTGAGGACAGCTAAGGGGGATATCTCCACACCGGTTGGTGAAGATACGGTGGTCATAATAGGAGAAGACGGCAGTGTACGGATTTTAAATCTGGACAGGCTGAACAAAAGCTTCAGGATATACAAGGACTGGCGGTTTACTGTGAAACAGACATATTATGTCCCGAAGTTCAAGAATAAGGATACGGAGACTATAGTGGATGGAATGGCACATGCCAGAGTGTGCATACCTGTTGAGGCGGATTTTTCAAGGGCATTTGTGCTAAAGCACAAGGTAAAGCTATTTAAGAATAAGGATGACAGCAGTTATATATCAGGCAGACCTGGAGATATTATGGTTCTGCCAAATGATGATAGGAATGAGGCATATATGATAAGCAAGACAGAATTTGAAAAGACACATATAGCAAAGGGTGAGGAGGAAAATCGTAAAAAAGCGGTCGTTTTCGACCTTGATGGAACACTTCTCTATACACTTGAGGATTTAAAAAATGCAACAAACTATGCATTGAAACAAAATGGCATGCCGGAGCGTACACTCGACGAGGTGCGCAGATTTGTGGGAAACGGTGTAAAGCTTCTGATGGAGCGCGCAGTGCCGGACGGAGCAGACAATCCAAAGTTTGAAAAGACATTTTCGGATTTCAAGGAATATTATGAGGCTCATTGCAATGACAATACAGCACCTTATGATGGAATCATGGAGCTTTTAAAGGAGCTTAAATTAAACGGCATAAAGCTTGCCATTGTTTCAAACAAGCTTGACCCGGCGGTAAAGGAGCTCAATCAGCTCTATTTCAAGGAGTATATGACATCGGCAGTCGGCGAGATGGAAGAGGAAGGCATCCGTAAAAAGCCGGCGCCTGATATGGTGCAGAAGGCACTAAAGGAGCTTGGAGTGACACAGGATGAGGCAATCTATGTGGGGGATTCTGATGTGGATATCGCCACAGCGAAAAACTCAGGTCTGGAGTGCGTATCTGTCACATGGGGCTTCAGGGATGTAGAGTTTTTGAAGGAGCATGGTGCAACAAATCTGATAGATGAACCGGTTGAATTGTTAAATTACGTATAATCAGGAGAACTTTGATTTATGCTTTCAGAAAAGGGACTATTGATAATTGAAAAGCTGGCAGAGCACAACAATGAGCTTGTCACATCAAAGGCTCTTGCCGCGTCCACAGGTATGTCGGAGCGAAGTGTGAAGACATATCTGAAGGAGGTGGCTGATTTTTGTGAGCAAAACTCTATGACGCTTGACAGAAAGCCGGGAAAAGGCATGAAGCCGTGCTTTAGCGATGCGCAGATAGGAAAGATTCTGGATGTGGCAGGAAGGAGATCGGCAGCAGTATCGCAGAAGAAGCGACAGAACTACATATCGTATATTCTGCTAAGCGGCTGGGATACATACACGTATGCGCTTTTTTCGGAGGAGTTAAATGTCAGCAAAAATGTCATCATGGATGATATAAATGAGCTTGACGCAGAGCTTCTGCTCTTTGGCATAAAGGTGCACAGAACGGCGGGCTACGGAATATATGCGACAGGCAGTGAGCTTGATATCAGAAAAGCCATGAGGCATTTCTGCAGATATCCAATCAGTGATAAGCAGGTTATCAAGACCGATGACCACAGGCTTTCAAGACGCGCGGCCGAGGTGATAGCCAATAATTTCAGAAGTGTAAATCTGTCGATGGCAGTTGACATGATACATCATGTGGAGAGACGCTTTGATATCATCTTTACGGATTACACATTTCAGATGCTGGCAGAGTACATAGCCATTGCGCTTTTCAGGGTGGATGTGGAGAAGGAGCTGAAGCCGGATGAGTTAGATTTGTCGAACCGAATATGTGATGCTGCAAGTGATGGGGAAGCGGGCACCGAAACAGAGCAGCAGGTACAGAAAAATGGATTCATAATGACAGAGCATGAGAACATGGCAAAGGAGGCAGCAGGCTTTCTGGACAGACATCACGGCATCAGCCTCTCACAGCCTGAAATCATGTATCTGGCAATGCTTTTTTCCTGTGCCGAGGGACAAAACCGCGTTGTCATGTCCTGTGAGGAGGCGCTTAGCATAGAGGATGAGATGATAGTGTATCTGTCAAATCTTCTCGCTGCCAATCTGATTGAAAATGAGCTTCTACGTGAGAGCATGCGTAGCTTTTTGCCGGGCTCCATTGCGAGGACTCATTTTGGCATAGAGATAGACAATCCGTTTCTTTCCGATATCACACAATCGTATGCCAGTCTCTTTACGGTATGCTTTACGGTATCGAGATACTACGAAAAGTACACAGGCGCCATGCCGAGCGAGAATGAGATAGCATTTATTGCCTTGCAGGTGGGCGGAGCCCTGCACAGAAATCCTATGACCGTGCGCGCAGTGTTAATCGGTGCGGCAGGCTATGCGACCGGCAGCATAATAGCGGGCAAAATAGAAAACAGAGTGCCGGATGTAAGGATAGTAAGCATTTTGTCGTCAGACCGCATAGAGCATATTGACGAGTATGACTGCGACCTCATACTCTCGACCATAGACACACAGGCAGATATCCACAAGGATATGAGATTTTTGTATGTTTCTCCACTAATCAGTGCGCAGGATGAGAAAAATATCAGAAACAAGTGCTTTGAGCTCATGACCGGCCAGAGCGCGGAGGTCAGCGAGTTTTCACAGATGCTGTCGGAGGAATTTATTATATTTGAGAAAAAGGCGAAAAAACGCAAGGATGTTTTAAAGCGTGCGTGCCAGCTTCTCATAAACAAAGGAATAGTGCAGAGCGAGTTTGCGAGGGATGTACTGGAGCGTGAGAAGGTGGAGGCAACCGCTGTGGGCTGCAATATAGCCATACCGCACGGAAAGCCTGAGCATGTAAACCGCTGCCAGATACTTGTTATACGTCTCGACAAGCCGATAGAGTGGGGCGAGAGGATGGCAGACATGATATTTCTGCTTGCGATAAACTTTGACAGTGTCAACACGACAAAGGCATTTTTCCATGACTTCACGAAGCTTTTGAATGAAAATGGAGCGACTGACAGGCTCAGGGAGGCTGCTTCACCTCATGAGCTTTGTGCAGCTATCCGGAAAGAGCTGGGGTGGAACTGAATATCACATTAATACAAAATTGCACCAGAGATGGTGCAATTTTGCATTTTGGGGAATATTGAAAAAACTCATACCGCACAGTACAATAAAACCATAGAAAGCAACGGACATATGACAGGCTGATGAATAGCAGAGGGCGATACAGTTAATCATATGTGTGAGCGAAATAAACAAACCAATAATTTTAAATTCAGGAGGACAAAACTATGGTAAGCAAGACAATGGTAGTAAAAGCAGCAGAGGGACTTCACATGAGACCTGCAGGAGTTATCGCAAGAGAGGCAGGCAAGTTTGATTCAGACGTAACAATCGTATTCGGCGACAAGAGAATCAACGCAAAGAGCCTTGTAAACATCATTGCAGCATGCATCAAGAAGGATGCAGAGATTACATTCGAGTGTGAGGGAGCTGATGAGGAAGCAGCACTTGCAAAGATGGAAGAGCTCGAGGCAGACAACTTCGGAGATTAATCAACCAGCAAAGTCAATCGGAGGTGTGATATGTACAAAGGAATCGCCGGCTCAGAAGGAATCGGAATAGGAAATGTGGTCATTATCGAAGAGCATGAGATAGTGATTGAGAATAAGAAAATTACAGATACAGACGCTGAAATCGCACGTCTCCAGGGAGCCATTGAGAAATTTGTAAATGATACAAACGCCATGGCAGACAGAATGGAAAAGACAGTCGGAGCAAAGGATGCGGATATCCTTCGCGGACATATCCAGATGCTTCAGGATCCGACCATAGAGGAGCAGATTACAGCACTCATAGTAAGTGAAAAAATCACGGCAGAGAAGGCACTCGACCAGGTGCTTGAGCAGACAGCAGAGATATTTGCACAGATACCTGATGAGCTTTTGCAGCAGAGAGCAACAGATTTCAGGGATATCAAAGCCAGAATCCTTAAGATTCTGCTTGGAATCGAGGATTACGATATCTCAGCAGCTCCGGCAGGCACAGTGCTCGTGGCACATGACCTGACACCATCCATGACAGCAGGTATCGTGGCAGAGAATATCGCAGGAATACTCACAGAGGTGGGTGGCAGAACCTCCCACTCAGCAATACTTGCGAGAGCAATGGAAATCCCGGCAGTTCTCAGTATTGACGGAATCTGCACAGCTGTCAAAAATGGTGACAGAGTGGTACTCAACGGAACAAGCGGAGAGGCAATCGTAAACCCTGACGCTGAGACAGAGCAGAAATTCGCTGGGCTGCTTGAGGAATACAAAAAAGAGAAAGAGCTCTTAAAGAAATTTGCGGGTGTGCCGACAGTATCAGCAGACGGCACAAAGGTAGAGCTTGTATGCAATATCGGAAAGCCTGAGGACGCAAAGAAGGCTGTAGAGTGTGACGGAGAGGGAATAGGACTTTTCCGTACAGAGTTCCTTTTCATGGACAGAGACACAATTCCTACAGAGGAAGAGCAGTTTGAGGCATACAAATCAGTAGCAGAGACAATGAAGGGCAAGCCTGTCATCATCCGTACACTCGATATCGGAGGCGACAAGGAAATCCCATATCTGGGTCTTGAGAAAGAGGACAACCCATTCTTAGGTTACAGAGCTATCAGATTCTGTCTCCAGAGAACAGACATCTACAATACACAGCTTCGTGCACTTGTGAGAGCCAGTGCATTCGGCAGGATAAAGATAATGGTTCCGCTTGTGACAGGCGTAGATGAGCTTCGCAGTGTAAAGGCAATGGTAGCTGACATCATGAAAGAGCTTGATGCAGAGGGCATTGCATACAACAAGAACCTCGAAATCGGTATCATGATGGAGACACCGGCAGCCTGCATGATGGCAGATGTGCTTGCAAAAGAGGCAGCCTTCTTCAGTATCGGAACAAACGACCTGACAGGCTACACAATGGCAGTAGACCGTGGAAACTCAAAGGTAGCATACCTTTATTCAGCCTTCAATCCGGCAGTGCTTCGCGCAATCAAGCGTATCATCGAGTGCGGTAAGAAAGAGGGAATCATGGTAGGCATGTGTGGAGAGGCAGCAGCAGATCCAAAGCTCATTCCGCTGTTACTCGCATTCGGACTTGATGAGTTCTCAGTGAGTGCCACAAGTGTGCTCAAGACCAGAAAGACCATCGCAGACAGCAGCATGGCAGAATGCAAGGCATTGGCAGACAAGGTAATGGCATGCGCTACAGAGGCAGAGGTACAGGCAGTGCTTGCACAGCAGTAGATGCTAAATCCAAACAAGTATAAAAGTTAGTAAAAAAGTATAAATAAGAGTAAAATATAAAAGTATAACATTGAAATTTATTATAAAGACGGCTGAACCGGTGGGGACCGGGGCGGCCGTCTTTTTTTGTACGCGAAATGAAAGCTGAATATTTAGTCATTTACGATTTGGTTATTTACGATTAACTAAATTATGATTGACTAAATCATATATAAGTAATAAAATATTGTGTATAGAAATGGAGGGAGAAGAGCTATGTTTATAGGAAGAGAAAAAGAGCTTGCAACTTTAAACGGATTATATAATTCGGATAAATTTGAATTCGCAGTAATCTACGGCAGACGAAGAGTGGGGAAGACAGCTCTCATAAGCCATTTTATACAGGATAAAAAAGCAATATATTTTATGGGAGTAGAGAGCAACGAAAAGCAGAATCTGGAGAACTTTAGTCAGGCAATCATGGAATATGCTTCAGGAATAATGCCGGGGACTTCATTCGTGTCATTTCAGGCTGCAATAGAATATGTATTTAAATTATGTGAAAATGAAAGACTGGTGCTTGTCATAGACGAGTATCCATATGTGGCAAAAGCTTCGAAAAGCATGGCTTCAACCTTGCAGATGCTTATTGATAAAAATAAAGATAATTCTAAAATGATGCTTATATTATGTGGCTCATCTATGTCTTACATGGAAGATAATGTGCTGGCGTATAAGGCACCTTTGTATGGCAGAAGAACTGCCCAGATGAAAATACTTCCGTTTGATTTTGAGGATAGCTGCAAATATTTCAACGGATTTTCAGCAGAGGATATGGCTCTGATATATGGTATTGTTGGTGGTACTCCGCAATATCTTTTACAGATGAATGACAGCATGAGTGTAGAGGATAATATAAAAAATGTGTTCCTCAACCCCGCATCAGCAATCTTCGAGGAACCTGAAAATCTGTTAAAGCAGGAAGTCCGTGAACCTGCTGTATATAATGCAATAATAACAGCAGTAGCAACAGGCAGCTCCCGTATGTCGGAAATCGCAACCAAGATAGGCGAAACGACAAGTGTATGCTCACAGTATATGAAAAATCTGATTAATCTTGGCTTAATACGGAAAGAAACTCCATATGGCGAAAAGGAGTCCAGAAAATCAATATATGCAATAGCTGATAATATGTTTAGATTCTGGTATAGGTTTATACCTGATAATAATTCTATCATTAGCAGAGGTGCAACAGAACTTGCGTATAAAAGAATTGCTCCAAATCTGTCAGATTATATGGGCAGGATATTTGAAGAAATATGTATGCAGTATCTGTGGAAATTGCTGCTTGATGGGGAAGCACCTGTGGAATTTAGCAATCTTGGACGATGGTGGGGAACGGATCCACAAGAGAGAATACAGACAGAAATTGATATAATGGGTGATCAGGATAAAAGCACTGCATTGTTTGGAGAATGTAAGTGGATAAATGAAAATGTGGATGTAAAAGTGCTCGAAAAGCTGAAAAAGAGAAGCAGATTATTTAGATATGAGAATGTCCATTTATTTTTATTCGCAAAAAAAGGATTTACCCAAGGGTGCATTGAGGAAGCCGGAAAAATGGGAAATGTATCGCTGGTGACATATGATCAGATATATGAATATTTAAATGATAGAGGGATAACTGCTTTTTAAGTATATATGGATTTTTTACTGAATTTAATCAAAGTTGAGGATATAAGATGTACAAGATATTAATAGTCGAGGATGATGAAACAATTCGTAATGGAATAAAGACATTATTAGAATTACAGGGATATTATGTCGATATTGCTGTAAATGGTGTGGACGGTTTAAAGAAATTCGATGAAACATATAGCCTGGTTATTATGGATATAATAATGCCGTTGTTATCAGGTATAGATGCCTGCAAAAAATTGAGGGAAGAATCAAGTGTCCCAATTTTATTTCTTACTGCAAAATCATCAGAAATAGATATAATGCAAGGCTTTGAAGTGGGCGGTGATGATTATCTTGTGAAGCCGTTTTCCAATATGGAGCTTATATCGCGTGTCAAGGCATTATTAAGGCGTAGAAATGTATATGATAGAGAAATAATTGATGACAATGCAGGAAATGAATATATAGACAGAAAAGATATAAGGATATACGAAAATAAGAATAGAGTAGAAGTGAATGGCATAGGTGTTAAATTTACACGAAAAGAGTATGAAATAATCAAATTGCTTGCAAAACATCCTGATAGAATATACACACTTGAGGTGATTTATTCAAATATTTGGGAAGAACTGTATACATATAATTCGGGAAATACAGTTATGGTACACATAAAAAATATAAGGAATAAATTCTATGAAATATGCAACCGGGCTGTCATAGAAACTATATGGGGAAAGGGATACAAATTTGAAAAGTGATTTTAAAGCAGTAAAGGCAGTTCAAATTATATTTGGTGCAATAATATTATCGTGCTGTATATTTGGGGGGATATATGGCATAGGGGTAAATGGTCTTACTATTTTTTTTAATAATTCAAGATATATTTATGACCATGAATCTCCATATGTTCAGGAATTTCAACAGTATGTGTCTCAGAATAATATAGCCACATCAGATATATCGGAATGTGATGAATGGATGGATTATCATTGTGTTTTGTTTTGCATTATAGAAAAAGATGGAGAAGCTGTATATAGTAAATTGAATGTAGATAAATTTATTGTATCAGCGAAAAACATGTATGATAGTAGAAAAATTGCTAAATATCAACTACCGGTAAATTTTGCTGATGGAGAGGCTAATGTATATATATATGCCGGATATACTGAAAAGTATTATTTAGGAGTCATAATTTTAGGCATTGTAATATCAATCTTAAGCGGAGCTTATGTAATCTATAGATGTGTTAATAATATCATAAAAGATTATAAAGTAAATATTGGTAAGGCACATGAGCAGGAACGGAAAGCACGGGATGAAAAAGATCAATTGATGAGAAATATGGCTCACGATTTAAGAACACCATTAACGGGATTGATGACATACATTGATATCTTAAAATTGCAAAACAAATCAAATGAGAGCATTAACAAAAATTTGGATATTCTGACATCTAAAGTTAATGAATTAAGAGATCTTTCAAATCTGTTACTGGATTTTTCTATTGCAAGTTCAGACGAGAATATACATTTGGACGAGCCTTCTTTCGTAGAATATGCAATAGGAGATTATCTTTCTGAAATGCATACCATTATAAGCCAGAATGGTTTTTGTGTTAATATTGATGGCATTTATTGGGAAAAGGTTAAAGTTGCTGTAAATGGAAGTTTACTATCAAGAATATTTAGTAACCTTACTAATAATATTTGCAAGTATGCTGATATTGATGAGCAAGTGGTCATGGAAACAGTATATTCAAAAAATATATTTGAAATATGCATAAGCAACACGGTGTGTAAGGAAAAAAGCTTATTGGAGAGTACAGGATTAGGACTAAAAAATGTTGAGCTGTTGATGAGACGTATGCATGGCAGAGCAATTTACGAAACAAAAGAATACTGCTTTTATGTAAAATTGCGATTTCCGATTACGAACTGAACTACAAACTTCAGAAATCTTTAGAAATTTTTAGAAAATTTCAGAAGTTCCTTTCTTTTTCTTTAAAATATTGTGATACGATTTTTTTGTAGATATCTATAGGAACGATTAATAAATAAATGAAAACGGAAGAGGAAAATATGCTATATATAAAAAAGTATTCGGGGTTTATTATTTCCATTGTTATAGGACTGCTCCTTTATGAAGAAGCAAATTACGCATATACATATAGAACTGCAACTGCTTATTCTGATCATATGATATACAGATTGATACTTAGCATGGGGTCCGGAAGCAGTGGCTGGAATGGAATCCTCTTTCCGATACTGGCAGCACTTCCTATGGGAATATCATATGTCAGAGAATATAGAAGCGGATATTTGAAGCTGCGCCTGCAAAAAATGTCAAGAAAAAGGTATGTTGCTGTAACATTAATACAAAACTCAATACTTGGCGGCTTGGGTTTGCTTATTCCGTATGTTGTATATTGTCTGCATTTATATTTTCAGTATGGAACTAAGGCTTACTTGAATATAAAAGAGGGAGAGACAGTTATTATGTTCCATCCTGAACTGGCAGCCTCGAATACTATAGCATATGTTTGTTTACTTGGTACGTTTGTTTTATTGGCAGGAGTTACATTTGCTACATTTGCAATCGGCATATCGGCATGGATTAAAAACACTTTTCTGACGCTGATACTGCCATTTGTTCTTTGCATAGCCATGGCAATATTGATACCGGATAACAGATTTGATCTGCTTTTAATATTTACGCCTAATGGATATGCATGGGCATCTGTTCCGATAATATTAATTATGTCAGGTATATTGATTTTAACAGGCATCATTTTGTTTGCGGTAGGAGTAAAAAATAATGAAAAGTAGATGGTTTCAGTTATTAATAACTATATTCATTATTTTTAGCTATATGCAATTTGAATATGTTCGTTATTGTATGGAATGTGATGCCGGATATCAGGAGTATTCATATGCCAATGCAGTTATAAATATCGTTGGAGACAGATATTTAATATTGCTTGTCAGCGGGATTTTAATTGTATGGAGCATTGCCGGATTATTGGCGGTTACACGGAATAATTTTTATCTTAAATTGCGGATTGGAAGTGAACATAGGGCAAATGTCATTGAAGTAGTGTATGCATTCAAATACGCGGTTATCATTGCAGTTATCCAGTGGGTGGTAATTAATATGATTGCTGTTGTAAATAATTTTTATAATGTTAAGTCACAGATGCTTCATGTGACAAACGTGTATCAGCTATTTGGAAACTTATTGTTATTTTACTGGTTGCTTGGTTGTATTACCATTTTATTTAACAAATTGATAAATACAGGATGGGCAGCTAATATTTGCAGTATTGTGTGCCTGCTTATAAATGTTGTTATCAGTAATAGGATAAGCTTTAAAGATTCTTTCGTTGGAAGAAAATCATGGATTGCACATTTGATGGTTACAGATGTGAAAACATATAGTTTTTATATTGTTTATTGGTTTGTAAGTATTGCGTTTGTAATAATGGTTATATTTTATAGGGCCGTTATACTAAACTGTTTTAAAAGACTGATTGCATTATGTGTTAAGTCATATTATGGTCTTACGTTTATGGCTGCAGTTGTTATATGGAGCATATACGGATTTGTTTCAAAACAATATATGTCAGGCATTACAGACTATTTTGCCGGATTTAAAAAGCTTGATATTTTTTTAATGCTATATTTGTTTTATCAAATGCCAATCTGGATTTTATTGTATTATTTTTTGACAAAGAACTTTTCGTTTTACTATATTCAGTTTGCCTTGAGAAAAGGAAATACAATTAGCTGGATGAAGCATCTGGCAATAATATTTCTGGTATGTACTTATCTGTATTACGGAGTGGGAATGATGGTAATAGCATTTATTTCGGGAACGGTAATAAATGTAAATTTGATAATGGAAATGAGTAATATGATTTTACAGACAATAGCCTTGTTACTGCTGGTATTTCTATGCTGGTTACATGAAGCCGAAGATAAACATATTGGATTTTTATCAAATTATTATATACCATATTGTGGCAGGAACATTATTTTCGTGGCTGCCGCTTACACAGGGGCTGTATATTTCGCATATGACATCTCAGCCTGAGTGTATGGTATTTCAAATGGCAGAGTGTCTTGTTATAGGAACGGGCGTTGCTGTAATATTAAAAAATAAACAAGAGTATATAATTTTACGTAAGTGGAAGGCAGAAAATATATGAATATAGAGCTGGATAATGTATCAAAGAATTTTAAAAATCAGACCGTGTTGGAAAATGTAAATTTAAAATTGGAATCCGGGAAAATATATGGTCTCGTTGGAAGAAATGGTAGTGGAAAAAGTGTTTTATTGAATATAATGACTGGGTTAATGGAGCCGTCGGATGGAATAATAAAATACGGAGGCATCCCTCTGAAAAAAGGACAGTATGCAAAGGATGTTGGAATAGTGCTGGACTGCATAGGCTTCATGCCGGAGTATACTGCAAAGGAAAATTTACTTTTACTGGCAAAAATTAATAAGAAAACAGGAGAAGAAAGAATCAATGAAATTCTCAAACAGGTGGGCCTTGAGCCGGATTCCAAAAAGGTTTATCGTAAGTTCTCTTTAGGTATGAAGCAGAAGCTGGCAATAGCTCAGGCTTTTATGGAAGAGCCTAAGGTATTGCTCTTGGATGAGCCAATGAACGCACTGGATGAACAGTCTGTTCAGGATATGAGAATAATGTTTAGGGAATATGTGAATAAAAAACCTGCTATTATGGTTATAACAAGTCACCATAAGGAAGACATAGAAATTCTGTGTGACCAGGTTTATAGTATAAAAAATGGGTATGTGAATCTTTAGGTTTCTTTAGAATTATTTATAATTCTTAAATGATTTTTCAGCTAATTCTTTATATGTATATAGTATTGTAAAGCCATAGATGTCTATGGCTTTTTTTAATGTCAGGTAGTATTGAGAAGATGGGATATGATAGAAACAGCTATTATATATATGATTTGAGGGTCAAAAGGTATTCTGTTAAAGATACCTTATAACCATAAATTTGTACCTTGAAAACTTCACATAAATGAGGATTTTATTCACTAAAAGTGGTATTATATATCGTTTATAGCAAGAAGTATCAAACGGTTAGAATAAAGCCGGCATTGATTGAACAATAAAGAAGGGGGAAGTATGTAGTGGAAAAAAATAGAAAACAGATTATTATCTGCGCAGCGATTGTCGCTTGTGTCTGTGTAATCAGTGTATTAATTACATATAACATATTACAACAAAAAAATCATCTGACAGTGGAACTCTATTATGGAACTTTTGATTTTTCAGAGTATCAAAATGTTGAGAGTATCAATAAATTAGCCATTATACATGATAACGATGAAAAACAGGGTGAATATGAAATGGAGATAGAGAATACTGATAAGGTTGAAACGGGAATCTGGAAATGGAACGATGATGGTTATATTACCTTCTCGGGTTACTATTTACCGGTTATATTACCTTGTATCAGGATGATAAAGCAGTTGCAAATCTAGTGTATATGAATGGTAAATATCTTTTCTTTGATGCCGATGTTGAAATCCAAAAACTTAAAAGGATATCTGAAACGGCAATAGTAAAATAATTGAGGAGATGGGATATGATAGAAACAGCTATTATATATATAAAAAGAAATAAAATAAAATCTTTGATTATCATACTGATTATCGCGACAATAATCCTGGGTGAAATTATTGGTCTGCTATTAAGCAATGCCTCAGAAAAATCTGAGAGAGATGCATATTTATATAATGGAGCCGCATTAGTAATTGAGGATGATAACGGAGGCTTTACAAAGAGTGATTATGACGAAATCAGAAAAGTAAAATATGTAACAGGACTTGGGGCATGGAGAGAGCTGATTGCAGATCCGGTGGATACAGAGAATGTAAAGGAACATAAAGGAATAGATCCGGAGAATAAAGATGTGCGCAATCGGGCTGACAAAATGGTGATTGTTGCGAATATGGATGTGCAGCAATATAGCCTGTTTTCATGGGAAAAAAATGTATCTCTTATTGAAGGGGAATTTCCAACCTATAAAAATAAAGGAATTATTGTAGAACAGCGATATGCGAAAAAAAATAACCTTAAGGTAGGGGATGAAGTTAAATATACTATAGGAGACCAATCGGAGGTAACGTCTTTACAAATATGCGGAATTTATAAAGTGGACAGTGATTTCGAAATATATGACTCAAATGAAGAGGGAACCTCGGTATACATACATAGTCCATATAATTCTATATATGTAGATTATGATTATATTGTAGAGTTGTTAGGGTTAGAGTACACTGCGTCAACGGGAAGTGAAGTGTATATTGATAAGATAGAGCATATAGATGCGGTAAAAAACCAGTTAAAGAAAATGTATGGAGATAATGTGGAAATATATGATAATACTTCTAATTATCTCGATTCGGAATGTAAAGTCGTAGGATTGATGGGAAAAACATCAAAAATAATTTGCTGGATGATAATTATAATGGGGGGAATTATTTTGTTAATCGTTTTCTCGTTTTATACTATCCAATACCAAAAAGATACAGGACTTTTTATGGTTCTCGGAAGGTCAAGAAAATGGTGTATAGGTAGATTTGCATTTATAGGAATGATATATGCAATTAGTGGTTTGCTTTTGGGTGTGCTATTATACTGTGTGCTTGGCAATTTCATATGTAGCATTATAAGTGGTATAGGTAAGAATGTCATAATTAATAGTACAGACAGAGCCATAGGTGGATATGATACACCCGGAATATTTCAAGGCTTTGAGGTACGTATAGAAATGAGTGCTTTTTTTACTCTGAAAAATATTATAATTCTATTAATAATTTCGTTGGTTAATTGGATTGCATTTATGGTACTGCCTGTTGTAACAACTGTTGAAGAAAATGCAAAGAAACTGTTAAATTCGAAGGGATAGTGGCAAATATGTTGGAAATGATTAATGTATCGTATGCATATAAATCTAAGAAGGAAATTGTGCATGTGCTGGATAAAGTTACATACAGATTTGAAATAGGAGAAATGTATGGAATATTTGGTCCGTCAGGTTCAGGAAAGACAACGTGCTTATCGTTACTTGCCGGTTTAGAAAAACCGGATGAGGGGGAGATTTTGCTGGATGGAGAAAATATACAAAATATTGGTGGAAGAAAACTGCGCCAAAATAGTATATCATTGGTTTTTCAGGATTATCAGCTATTTGATTATATGACTTCCCTTGAAAATGTAATGGTTGCAGCCCAGATAAGTTTACCTGATGTACCCAAAAAAGAATTGATTAAAATGTGTAGAGACAGCCTTGTAATGGTTGGACTTGATGATAGTCAGATAACCCGAAAGGTTACGGAATTGTCAGGTGGACAGCAGCAAAGAGTTGCAATAGCGAGGGCGTTGATAACAGATGCAAAATATATTCTGGCAGATGAGCCTACAGGAAATCTGGATAAAGAAAATCGAAGAAAAATTGTCGAATTGTTACAGCAGATAGCTCATGAACAGGACAGATGTGTTATAGTAGTAACCCACTCGGATTATGTAAAGAAAAAATGTGATATTTGCTATGAAATGGGAGATGACGATGAGGAATAAATGGTGGCAGGCATGCAAAGAATTATTAGGGAGACCGGGGCGGAATATACTAATTGCTATTTGCATATTTGTCCTGACACTGTTTTGCGGAATTGCAACATTTCTAGATTCGGCAATAGAGAGTTTTTACAAATCTTTTGCAGATATGGCAGGATGTTGTGTTCTTGTTGAATTAGACGATTTTTCTACTTTAGATGATTGGAAAGATATTTTAGAATATGCAGATAATAATAAAAATATTGTAGGATATAATAATGCATTTACAAGTGACATTATATGTGAAGCAGTAGATTTTGAAAATGTACCGTATACAGAAAAACAAAGTGATTTTGAGGAAAATAAAATATATGTCAGTGGAAACATAAATACTTCTTACAATGAATATTTCAGTAGTGGTATCTTTAAGATTTCAAAAGGAAAATATCCGATGTCAGGTGATAAAGGGGCAATGATATCAGATAAGCTCGCCTCTGAAAATAACCTGTCAATTGGCAGTAATGTATCTATACAGTATGAAAATAATACAATCAGTATTAAGGTAATTGGGATTTATACTGTAATAAATACTCCAAAGACACAGGTGAGCGATGGCTACTATAAAGAAGTGGCTGACAGTATAGTATTCACTGATTATAATTCGTATGTAGAATTAAACAATGAAGCAAGCTGTTATGGGATAAATTTTTTCAGCACAGATTATAAAAGCACATCACTTTTATATGATGATATGAGTAAAATGTTTCAAAATGTTCCGAATTCGGCAGTTGTCAATCAGGTTTTGAATGAGGAACTGCAAATGACAGATGTAATATCAATGTTAAAAAGTATGACAAGTGTGACGTTGAGCGTTATGTATATTGTATGTGTTGTGGTTATGTCGTTACTGACTGTTTTATGGCTTAAAGGACACTCAAAAATGATTGCAATATACAATACACTTGGACAGAGGAAATTTAAGACAATTCAAATTCTGTTATATGAGATTTTGATGATAACTGTTCCGGCACTTGTGGGTGCAGGAATATTGACATTGGGGCTGCTTAATAGATTTTCTGTCAATATTTTCAAATACTTTGTTGAATTTTGTGAGATTTCGAATTTTCAAAAAAGCTTTTCACTTGATATATGGAACTTTGAAATGAATATCTGGCAATTTGTGTATAGAATCGGACTTTTGGAAATTAGCGTTATATTAATAACTATGATTGGAAGCTGCATTTATGCTAATAAGGGGTTGCGCACATTAAGGAATAATTAGGAGCGGTTATGTGGTATAATCTTTTTAATTGAATAAACATGTATAATATGATAGGAGCATATAATGGACAAAATTCTTGTTGTTGAGGATGATAAAACAGTACACAGTGGCATAAAAAAGCTTCTCGAATTGCAGCATTATAGTGTGGTAATTGCACAAAACGGTATGGAGGCTTTGGAAAAAATAGATGAATCGTTCAGCCTTGTAATAATGGATATAATGATGCCACAGTTGGACGGCATTGAAACTTGCAGGAGAATGCGTGAAAGGCACAGCGTTCCGATATTGTTTTTATCAGCAAAATCGGAAGAGCTGGATAAGCTGGAAGGGCTTGAAGTGGGCGGTGACGATTACATGACTAAGCCATTTTCGAACATGGAGCTTATTTCAAAGGTTAAAGCTCTTATCAGACGATATCGGGTATATGACAGCGGAAGTGCAAATCGCACAAACAAGGATGAATCTATCGAGGCAGATGGACTTAAACTGTTTACGAATCGAAACAAGGTTGAGTTTAATGATAATGAGATAAAATTAACAGGAAAAGAATATGAGATATTAAAATTGCTAATGAAAAATCCTGACCGGATATATACGATTGAGATGATATACGAGATGGTATGGGATGAGGCTTTTACATATAATGCAAAGAATACTGTTATGGTACATATTAAAAATCTAAGGAATAAGCTTATAAAAGCGTGTGGTGATGCATGCATACACACAGAATGGGGAAGAGGATACCGTTTTGAGAGATGATTTAAAGAGGGTAAAGAAAAAGCTGTCTTTGACATTTGCAATTGCGATTATAGGGACATGCGTTGTTTTTGGACTATTATATTATCTGGGAATTGATTTGCTGAACAATTATATTGAAGGTACATCTCATTTAATATACGATAATGAAAAGCCATATATAGATGAGTTTCAACAATATGTGTCTGATAATAATATAAGTACTACAGATGTCGAGCAATATGATGAATGGATGTCGGATCATGATATTTCGTTTTATAGTGTTAAGGAAGAGGGGAAGGTAATATACAATAAATCAAATGTAGATAAGCTTATATCTCCGGCTAAAAATATGTATGATTACCGATTTACAGGAAGCTATGAGCTGCCTGTCCAGTTCTCCGATATTAAGGCGGAAGTATTTATATATACAGGATTTACGATAAAATATTATATAGCTTTAATGATTTTTGATGTGGGATTTTCTCTTATGATGGGAATTGTATTTGTGTATCTACGCATCAGAAAAATTATAGCGGGCTATCAAACAGAGCTTGAAGCATCACAGGAACAGGAGAAAAAAGCGCGACAGGAAAAGGATGAACTGATGCGTAATATGGCTCATGACCTGCGTACGCCATTGACTGGTGTTATGACATATGTTGATGTAATGAAACTGGAGAACGAACCATATGCCGAGAATATGAAAAATCTTAATTTTATAAGTGAAAAGGTATTGGATATCAGGACTCAGGTAGACAATCTGCTGGATTTCTCAATTGCCGGTTCACAAAGACCTATTGAATTGGATGCATCAATGGATGTTGAGTATATATTTGGAGATTACCTCTCAGATGTGTGTGCTCAGCTTATGAAAAGTAATTATGAGGTTGATGCAGAAGGAATAAGCTTTAAGCAGGTAAAGGTTGCTGTTAATATGGCATTTTTGACCAGAATATTTTCCAATCTGACGGATAATATATATAAATATGCGGACAATAAGAAGCCTGTTGTTATGAAAACAGCTTTTACGAAAAAAATTTTTAGCGTTGAAATTGGCAATGGCGTATGTGACAATAAAACGCTTCTTAAAAGTGCCGGGATAGGGCTTAAGAGCGTGGATGCGATGATGCAGCGCATGAATGGAAGTATGAGCTTTAAAAGGGAACATGGGAAGTTTTGGGTGAAGCTTGAGTTTCCGATTGTGTAGTGAATATTTTTTCATGAAAACCTCCATACTAAATAGAAAAGAAGTATGGAGGTTTTTATGAGCAGAAATATTGAAAATCATGATTCGGTGCTCTTGCTTCAGGATTGCATAGCGGGCTGTAAGATGGCACTTGAGAGCATGGACGATATAAGAGAACACACAGATGACAAGCAGCTTCGTGAGCTGATAGACAAGTACTATGATGAGCACACCGGGCTGTCAGTGGATTGCAGGGATATGCTTGACAAAGCAGGTGCAGATATTAAGGAACCGGGTGTGTTTGCAAAGATGGCTGCGAAGCTGCAGACAGCAATGAAGATGGCAGTGAATGATGATCAGTCCCAGGCAGCAAAACTACTGACGGAGGGCTGTAATATGGGCATAGAGACAATCAGCGGCAGTCTCAATGAATATCGCGATGCTGATTCAAAGAGTGTGGCAATTGCAGAGAGGCTCAGGACGCTTGAGGAAAAAATGGTTGGAGATCTGCAGCCACTATTATAAAAAATATAAAATAACGGCTGTTGTACCAAATCAGTACAACAGCGGTATTGACCTGTGGAGCGACGAGCTGTCTGACCTCTGTGTCAAAGCCGTCTGCTCCTTTATTATATCGTCATACATAATTGAGGATTTACAACAACAAAATACTTGAAAAATTCAGATAAATGTACTATATTTAATTATGTATCTTTAAGATTTATAAAAATTAATTGCTGCCGGACACACAAAAAAGGTGCAGACAGCGGCAATGTTCAAAAGAATTTACAATAAATTTTAAAATAGCTCTTGACGGTTACGGCTCAACTGTGATATAGTATACAGGCTTGGAAATAGGTCTTTTTTTTATGCCTTTTTTTAAGGGTACAAACAACAAAGAATTTAAACGGAGGTGGAAGTCGTGCGTACAAAGATTACATTAGCGTGCACAGAATGTCAGCGTCGTAATTACAACATGACAAAGGACAAAAAAACTCATCCGGACAGAATGGAAACCAAGAAGTATTGTAGATTCTGCAGAACTCATACAATGCACAAGGAAACAAAATAGTCTAGGAACTGAGTGAAGGAGTACATTATGGGACAGAATGAAAAAGTCGAAAAGGCTCCAAAAACAAGCTGGTTTTCAGGTCTGAAAGCTGAATTTCAGAAGATTATCTGGCCTGAGAAGCAATCGGTCATCAGACAGACCATTGCAGTACTGGCGGTTTCAGTAGTTACCGGTCTTATTATTGCGCTTCTTGACTGGGGTATCCAGCAGGGCGTAGATTTCCTTATTGGTTTACATTTTTAAAACGGAGGCAAAGTGATTATGACAGAAGCGAACTGGTATGTAGTTCATACCTATTCAGGTTATGAAAACAAAGTCAAAGCTAATATTGACAAAACAATCGAAAACAGACATCTTGAGGACCAGATCCTTGAAGTACGTGTTCCATTGGAGGACGTCACAGAGGTGAAGAACGGTGTTCGTAAACAGGTTTCCAAGAAGATGTTTCCAGGCTATGTTCTTATTCATATGATTATGAATGATGATACATGGTACGTTGTACGAAATACCAGAGGCGTAACTGGATTTGTAGGTCCGGGAAGCAAACCGGTTCCTCTCACAGAAGCCGAGATGAGACCTTTGGGTATTAAGACGGAAAACGTGGTAGTTGATTTTGCTGAGGGTGACATGATAGTCGTTATCGGCGGTGTCTGGAAGGATACAGTCGGTGTTATCACAGCTATGAATTATCACAAGCAGACAGTTACAATTAATGTAGAGCTGTTCGGTCGCGAGACACCGGTAGAAGTAAGTTTCGCAGATGTTAAGAAAACAAATTAAGGAGGCAATTCCAAATGGCAAAGAAAGTAGAAGGATACATTAAATTGCAGATCCCTGCTGGAAAGGCAACTCCAGCTCCTCCAGTTGGACCTGCACTTGGACAGCACGGTGTAAACATCGTAGAGTTCACAAAGCAGTTTAATGCAAAGACAGCCGATCAGGGCGACTTAATTATCCCTGTAGTTATTACTGTATATGCAGACAGAAGTTTCAGTTTCATTACTAAGACTCCACCTGCTCCGGTATTAATCAAGAAAGCTTGCAAGATTCAGTCTGGTTCAGGCGAGCCAAACAAGAAGAAGGTTGCTAAGATCACAAAGGCACAGGTTCAGGAAATCGCTGAGCTTAAGATGCCTGACTTAAACGCAGCTTCACTTGAGTCTGCAATGAGCATGATCGCTGGTACAGCAAGATCAATGGGTGTTGAAGTGGTTGACTAACGCTTAGCGAAGCCAACATACCCCTAAAGAAGTTGCAAATTTATGCAACCCAAAATAATAACAAAGAAACGTAAATGTGGGAGGGCCCTCTCCCGATATTACCACCAGGAGGTTATTTTTTCATGAAAAGAGGAAAGAAGTATCAAGACGCTGTTAAGGCATTTGATAAGAAAGAGCAGTACGATGTTGCTGACGCTATCTCTATCGTAAAGAAAAATGCTACAGCTAAATTTGACGAGACAATCGAGCTTCATCTTAGAACAGGCTGCGACGGACGTCACGCAGAGCAGCAGATCCGTGGTGCGGTTGTATTACCACACGGAACAGGAAAAACAGTTAAGGTTTTAGTTTTCGCTAAGGGAACTAAGGTTGACGAGGCACAGGCAGCAGGAGCTGACTTCGTTGGAGGCGAGGAGTTAATTCCAAAGATCCAGAACGAGGGATGGTTAGACTTCGACGTTGTAGTTGCTACACCTGATATGATGGGTGTTGTTGGTCGTTTAGGACGTGTCCTTGGACCAAAGGGCTTAATGCCAAACCCAAAGGCAGGAACAGTTACTATGGATGTAACAAAAGCTGTTAACGATATCAAAGCCGGTAAGATTGAGTACAGATTGGACAAGACAAACATTATCCATGTGCCAGTTGGAAAAGCATCTTTCACAGACGAGCAGTTAAACGACAACTTCCAGTCTCTTATGGGTGCAATTAATAAAGCAAAACCTGCTAGCTTAAAGGGTCAGTACATTAAGAGCGCAACTCTTACATCTACGATGGGACCTGGCGTTAAGTTAAACGTGGTTAAGATTACACAGTAAGATAGTTAAACAGTTACAGTAAAACAATTTACAAGACCTATCAAACGCCAAGCAAAAGTTTTGCGGAAAGTAATTGACATCCGTAATATAGTTTGATATAATTGCAATGCATATTGCCGAAGACAGTAGGTGCCGCAAGGCGTAAACGTAGAACCTACCGAGGGAATTTTCGAGATTTATCTTGAATTTTGACTTGTACCCTTCTGTCGACAGGCAGGAGGGTTTCTTTGATTAATAAATCAAATACCTCATGTCTTTTATGCGAAAATCTAAAAGGAGGTAAATGAATCGTGGCAAAGGTAGAACTTAAACAGCCAATCGTAGATGAGATTTCCGGTGTTATCAATGGTGCACAGTCAGTAGTAGTTGTTGATTACTTAGGACTCACAGTAGCAGAGGATACTCAGTTACGTAAACAGTTAAGAGAAGCCGGTGTAACTTACAAGGTATACAAGAATACTTTAGTAAACCGTGCAATCCAGGGAACAGAGTTCGAGGGATTAAAGGATGTCCTTGAAGGACCAAGCGCATTCGCTGTATCAACAGAGGATGCAACAGCACCAGCTAGAATCTTAGCTAAGTTCGCTAAAACAGCTCCGGCTTTAGAGATTAAAGCAGGTGTAGTTGAGGGAACATTTTATGATGCTGAGGGTATGAAGGCAATCGCCGCTGTACCTAGCAGAGATGAGCTTCTTGGAAAATTACTTGGAAGCATTCAGTCACCTATCACAAATCTTGCTCGTGTACTCAATCAGATCGCAGAGCAGGGTGGCGCTGCAGATGCAGCCGTAGAGGCAGCACCAGCAGAGGATGCTGCAGAGGAAGCTCCAGCAGCAGAATAATTCAAATATTATATTTGAACCTTATTATCATAATTAAATTTTTAAATGGAGGAAATTATAATGGCAAAGTTAACAACAGCAGAGTTTATTGATGCTATCAAAGAGTTAAGCGTATTAGAGTTAAATGATTTAGTAAAAGCTTGTGAAGAAGAGTTCGGTGTTTCTGCAGCAGCAGGTGTTGTAGTTGCAGCAGCAGGAGCTGACGGAGCAGCAGCTGAGGAGAAGACTGAGTTCGACGTAGAGCTTACAGAGGTTGGACCAAACAAGGTTAAGGTTATCAAGGTTGTTCGTGAGATCACAGGTCTTGGACTTAAAGAGGCTAAGGACGCTGTTGATGGCGCACCAAAGGTTATCAAAGAGCAGCTTGACAAGGCTTCAGCAGAGGATGCTAAGGCTAAACTTGAGGCAGAGGGAGCTAAGGTTACTCTTAAATAGTCGGATAGGCTACGAGCGGAGTAAAAACATAAAAAAGAGCCAAGGGCAAATTCTATTTGCGCCTTGGCTCTTTTTTATGTTTTTATTGCGCGACAGTCGGAGCGCGTCCCGAAAATGCCTGAGCATTTTTGGAACCTCCGCTCGTAGCCTATCCGATGCTCTGTAAAATTATTGCGTAAATACTTTGAATATTTTACAAAAAATAAAAAAACACTTGCATTCGTGTCGAATTTGTTGTATAGTATACGTTGCACTATTGTGGTGCAGTGGCATTTTTATGCAATTTTTTAAATGATGCAAATTTGTCAATAGGTAAATTACACTAAAATGCATTCACAAATATGTGCACAAGAGAAAAACCACAAGATATAGTAACTGGGGTGGTTTTTGAATCATTATCTAGATACTTGCTAGATTAAAATAAAAACGAGAGGTGAAACGTCAATGGAGAAAAACAGAATACGTCCGGTTACATCCGGAAAAAGCATGCGTATGAGTTACTCAAGACAAAAAGAGGTTCTGCAGATGCCAAATCTGATTGAGGTCCAGAAGGATTCTTATCAGTGGTTCTTAGACGAAGGTCTCAAGGAAGCTTTTGCGGATATCTCTCCAATCACAGATTACAGCGGAAAGCTTAGTCTTGATTTTGTAGATTTTACATTATGCGAAGATGATGTAAAGTATACAATTCCTGAGTGCAAGGAAAGAGATGCAACATACGCAGCTCCTTTAAAGGTTAAAGTCAGACTTCACAACAAAGAGACAGATGAGATTAATGAGCATGAAATTTTCATGGGTGATCTGCCTTTAATGACAGAGACCGGTACATTCGTAATCAACGGTGCAGAGCGAGTTATTGTCAGTCAGTTAGTTCGTTCTCCTGGTATTTATTACGGAATTGCTCATGATAAGCTCGGAAAGACCCTGTATTCTTGTACTGTTATTCCAAACCGTGGTGCATGGCTTGAGTATGAGACAGACTCTAACGACGTTTTTTATGTAAGAGTAGACAGAACACGTAAGGTACCTATCACAGTACTTTTACGTGCACTTGGAGTAGGTACAAACCAGGCTATTCTCGATATGTTCGGAGATGAGCCAAAGATCCAGGCATCATTCAGCAAGGACCCTGCAATCACAGAGCGTGAGCCACAGGGAAGCTATGAGGCTGGTTTATTAGAGTTATATAAGAAGATTCGTCCGGGCGAGCCACTTTCAGTTGAGAGTGCAGAGAGCCTTATCACAGCAATGTTCTTCGATCCTAGAAGATATGACCTTGCCAAGGTAGGACGTTATAAGTTTAATAAGAAGCTTGCATTAAAGAACCGTATCAGTGGACAGGTTTTAGCTGAGGACGTAGTGGATCCTTCTACAGGTGAGGTTATCGCTGAGGCAGGTACTGTTGTTGACCGTGCGCTTGCCACACAGATCCAGAACGCTGCCGTTCCTGCTTTATGGATTCAGACAGAGACAAGAAATGTCAAGATTCTTTCTTCTATGATGGTTGACATCAGAAGCTGGATTCCTGAGATTGAGGATCCTAAGTCTATCGGTGTTACCGAGCTTGTTTACTATCCGGTACTCGCTCAGATTCTCGAGGAGTATGATTCTCTTGAGGACAGAATCGAGGCAATAAAGAGAGATATATCTGACCTTATTCCAAAGCATATTACTAAAGAAGATATCTTCGCAACTATCAACTACAATATGCACTTAGAGTGGGGCGCAGGAACAGATGACGATATCGATCATCTTGGAAACAGACGTATCCGTGCGGTTGGAGAGCTGTTACAGAACCAGTACCGTATCGGTCTCTCAAGACTGGAGCGTGTTGTTCGTGAAAGAATGACTACACAGGACTTAGAGGGAATTTCACCTCAGTCACTTATCAATATAAAGCCTGTAACTGCCGCTGTTAAAGAATTCTTCGGTTCTTCACAGCTTTCACAGTTCATGGATCAGAACAACCCTCTTGGAGAGCTTACTCACAAGAGACGTTTATCAGCACTTGGACCTGGTGGTCTTTCAAGAGACCGTGCCGGATTCGAGGTTCGAGATGTACATTACACTCACTACGGCCGTATGTGTCCTGTAGAGACTCCTGAGGGACCAAACATCGGTCTTATCAACTCACTTGCATGCTATGCGAGAATCAATGAGTATGGCTTCGTAGAGGCTCCATACCGTAAGATTGACAAGACTGATCCTAAGAACCCGGTAGTCACAGAAGAGGTTGTATACATGACAGCCGACGAGGAGGACAACTACCACGTAGCACAGGCTAATGAGAAGCTTGATGCCGAAGGACATTTCATACGTAACTCAGTTTCAGGTCGTTACAGAGAGGAAACTCAGGAGTACGATAAGTCAGCATTTGATTATATGGATGTGTCTCCAAAGATGGTATTCTCAGTAGCTACAGCGTTGATTCCATTCTTGCAGAACGATGACCCTACACGTGCCCTCATGGGATCAAACATGCAGCGTCAGGCCGTTCCGCTTCTGACCACAGAGGCTCCTGTAGTTGGTACAGGTATTGAGACAAAGGCCGCAGTTGACTCAGGTGTCTGCGTAGTTGCAAAGGCAGACGGAGAGGTATTATCTTCAGAGTCAAACCGCATTATCATAAAAGAGACTGACGGAAACAAGAGAGAGTATATCCTTACAAAGTTCTCTCGTTCTAACCAGTCAAACTGCTACAACCAGAGACCTATCGTATTTAAGGGTGACAAGGTTAAGGCAGGCGATGTTATCGCAGACGGTCCTTCAACAAGTCAGGGAGAGCTTGCTCTTGGAAAGAACCCGCTTATCGGATTCATGACATGGGAAGGATACAACTACGAGGATGCCGTTCTTCTTTCAGAGCGTCTCGTAGAGTATGATGTGTATACATCAGTTCATATCGAGGAATATGAGGTAGAGTCACGTGATACAAAGCTCGGACCGGAGGAGATTACACGTGATGTCCCTGGTGTCGGCGACGACGCACTCAAGGACCTTGATGAGAGAGGTATCATCCGTGTAGGTGCAGAGGTTCGTGCCGGTGATATCCTTGTAGGAAAGGTTACACCAAAGGGTGAGACAGAGCTTACAGCAGAGGAGAGACTTCTTCGTGCCATCTTCGGTGAGAAGGCAAGAGAGGTTCGTGATACATCACTTAAGGTACCTCATGGTGCTTACGGTATCATTGTTGATGCCAAGGTATTTACAAGAGAGAATGGCGATGAGCTTTCTCCGGGAGTAAACCAGTCAGTACGTATCTACATTGCACAGAAGAGAAAGATTTCTGTCGGTGATAAGATGGCCGGACGTCACGGTAACAAGGGTGTCGTTTCCCGTGTGCTTCCTGTTGAGGATATGCCATTCCTTCCAAACGGACGTCCACTGGATATCGTACTTAACCCACTCGGTGTTCCTTCACGAATGAACATCGGTCAGGTCCTTGAGATTCACCTGAGTCTCGCTGCAAAGGCACTTGGCTTCAATATCTCAACTCCTGTATTTGACGGAGCAAACGAGGTAGATATCGAGGATACACTTGAGCTTGCAAATGATTACGTAAATCTTCCGTTCGATAAGGAAGAGCTTGAAAAGGATTTACAGGCTGAGCATCCATACTGGAGCGCAGATGCTGAAATCTTCTATGATAAATATGTTGATACACTCCGTGAGGACGTTATGGAATACCTTTCAACAAACAGAGCTCACAGAAGCTTATGGAAGGGCGTTCCGATTTCCAAGGATGGAAAGGTACAGCTTCGTGATGGTAGAACAGGTGAGTGCTTCGATGGAAAGACAACTATCGGACATATGCATTACCTTAAGCTGCATCACCTTGTTGACGATAAGATCCATGCACGTTCAACAGGTCCTTACTCATTAGTAACACAGCAGCCACTCGGTGGTAAGGCACAGTTCGGTGGACAGCGTTTCGGAGAGATGGAGGTTTGGGCTCTTGAGGCATATGGTGCTGCATATACACTCCAGGAGATCCTTACAATGAAGTCCGATGATGTTGTTGGCCGTGTCAAGACCTACGAGGCTATCATCAAGGGTGAGAATATCCCTGAGCCTGGTATTCCAGAGTCATTCAAGGTACTTCTCAAAGAGCTTCAGGCACTTGGTCTGGATGTCAAGGTACTTGATGAGAACAGAGAAGAGGTTGAGCTTATCGAGACAAGTGAGTACGGTAATACAGATATCAACTCAATTATCGGAAACGATAAGGACTATGCATTCGAGGACAGTGAGTCATTCGCAGAGCATGGTTTCTCAAAGAAAGAATTTGATGACAACGAAGAGCTTGTTGACATAGAAGAGGAAGAGTCTCCTGAGACAGCGGATGACGATATTTTTGCTGATGAAGTTCTTGATGACGAAGAATAATTAGAAGGGAGTGCCAAAATGCCAGAAACAAATAATATAGAAAATAATCAGGCAATGCAGTTTGATGCGATTCAGATTGGATTAGCATCTCCTGAAAAGATCAGAGAGTGGTCACATGGCGAGGTTAAAAAGCCTGAGACCATTAACTATAGAACATTAAAGCCTGAAAAAGACGGTCTTTTCTGCGAGAAGATTTTCGGACCAACGAAGGACTGGGAGTGTCATTGTGGTAAATACAAGAAGATACGTTATAAGGGTGTTGTCTGCGACAGATGTGGCGTAGAAATCACAAAGTCAAGCGTTCGTAGAGAGCGTATGGGACACATCGAGCTTGCTGCTCCTGTATCTCATATCTGGTATTTCAAGGGTATCCCATCACGTATGGGACTCATCCTTGACTTATCTCCACGTGTACTTGAGAGAGTACTGTACTTTGCTTCATATATTGTGCTTGACCCGGGCGAGACAAAGCTTGCATACAAGCAGATTCTCAACGAGTCAGAGTACCAGGAGGCATGCGATACTTATGGCCGCTCAGCATTCCGTGTAGGAATGGGTGCTGAGTCTATCCATGAGCTTTTAGCAGCAATCGATCTCGAGAAGGATTCGGCAGAGCTTAAGGCAGAGCTTGAGAATGCTACAGGCCAGAAGCGTGCACGTATCATCAAGAGACTTGAGGTTGTAGAGGCTTTCCGTGAGTCAGGAAACAAGCCTGAGTGGATGATTATGACAGTTATTCCTGTTATCCCACCGGATCTTCGTCCAATGGTTCAGCTCGATGGAGGACGTTTCGCAACAAGTGATCTTAACGACCTTTACAGACGAATCATCAACCGTAACAACCGTCTTAGAAGACTTCTTGATCTTGGAGCACCGGATATCATCGTTCGTAACGAGAAACGTATGCTTCAGGAGGCTGTCGATGCACTTATCGACAACGGCCGTCGTGGACGTCCTGTTACCGGTCCAGGAAACAGAGCTCTTAAGTCTCTTTCAGACATGCTCAAGGGAAAGGGAGGACGTTTCCGTCAGAACCTTCTCGGAAAGCGAGTTGACTACTCAGGACGTTCAGTTATCTGTGTAGAGCCAAAGCTTAAGATTTATCAGTGTGGTCTTCCAAAGGAGATGGCTATCGAGCTTTTCAAGCCATTCGTTATGAAGGAGCTTGCCGCTAACGGAACCGCACACAACATAAAGAGTGCAAAGAAGATGGTTGAGAGACTTCAGCCGGAGGTATGGGATGTCCTTGAGGACGTCATCAAAGAGCATCCGGTTATGCTTAACCGAGCTCCTACACTCCATAGACTTGGAATCCAGGCCTTTGAGCCAATCCTTGTAGAGGGTAAGGCAATCAAGCTTCATCCACTCGTATGTACAGCGTTCAACGCCGACTTCGATGGAGACCAGATGGCTGTACATCTTCCACTGACTGCTGAGGCACAGGCTGAGTGCAGATTCATGCTTCTGTCACCTAACAACCTGCTTAAGCCTTCCGATGGTGGACTTGTAGCCGTTCCTTCACAGGATATGATCCTTGGAGTTTACTACCTCACAATGAGAAAGCTCGCTGATTACAAGGATGATCCAAAGATGGTTGCACAGGTGTCATCAGACACTGTATACAATGATATTGAGGAGCTTAGAAAGCTCACAACTCCTGATGAAAATACAGGAAAGGCTGAGCTTGGCTTATATGACCTCATCTGGTTTGAGGATGTCACAGACGGAAACCGTCGTGTGCTTTGCAGACCGATAGATTTTCTCGGCCGTTACTATGGAAGTGTTAATCTTGCAATGCTCGCTTACGAGAACAAGGAGATTACTCTTCACCAGAATATCTTTGTACACCGTACAGTAAAGCTTGCTGACGGCACAAAGGTTTCAGGTTTTACAGAGACAACAGTAGGACTTTTGATATTCAATGAGAACATTCCACAGGATCTTGGTTTTATAGACAGATCAAAGGCTGAGAATGCACTCAAGTTTGAGGTTGAGTTCCACGTTGGTAAGAAACAGATCAAGCAGATACTTGAGAAGGTTATCAACACACACGGAGCTACAACAACAGCAGAGGTTCTTGACAATGTCAAGGCTATGGGATACAAGTATTCAACCCAGGCTGCCATGACAGTTTCAATTTCAGATATGACAGTGCCACCACAGAAGCCACAGATGATCGCTGATGCACAGGACACTGTAGATAAGATTACAAGACAGTACAAGCGTGGACTTATCACTGATGAGGAGCGCTACAAAGAGGTTATCGAGACATGGAAGGATACAGATGATGCCCTTACAAAGGCACTTCTTACAGGTCTTGATAAGTACAACAACATCTTCATGATGGCAGATTCCGGAGCCCGTGGATCTGATAAGCAGATCAAACAGCTTGCAGGTATGCGAGGACTCATGGCTGATACAACAGGTCGTACAATCGAGCTTCCTATCAAGTCATGCTTCCGTGAGGGTCTTGACGTACTCGAGTACTTCATGTCAGCACATGGAGCTCGTAAGGGACTTTCAGATACAGCGCTTCGTACAGCCGATTCAGGATACCTTACAAGACGTCTCGTAGATGTTTCACAGCATATGATCGTTCGTGAGTCAGACTGCTGTGCAGGCACAGGACGTGAGATTCCGGGAATGGTTGTAAAGGCATTCATGGAGGGTCGAGAGGAAATCGAGAGCCTTCAGGAGAGAATTACAGGTCGTTTCTCTTGCAACACAATCTGCGATAAGGATGGCAATGTAATCGTTAAGGCCAACCATATGATCACACCAAAGCGTGCAGCAAAGGTTATGGCAGAGGGTGTTGACGAGAACGGTAATCCAATCACACAGGTTAAGATCCGTACAGTACTTACCTGCCGTTCACACATGGGAGTATGTGCTAAGTGTTACGGTTCAAACCTTGCAACAGGTCAGGCAGTACAGGTTGGTGAAGCAATCGGTATTATCGCAGCACAGTCAATCGGTGAGCCTGGTACACAGCTTACCATGAGAACCTTCCATACAGGTGGTGTTGCCGGTGGAGATATCACACAGGGCCTTCCTCGAGTAGAGGAGATTTTCGAGGCACGTAAGCCTAAGGGACTCGCTATTATCACAGAGTTCGGCGGAATTGCCACAATCAAGGATACAAAGAAGAAGCGTGAGGTTATCGTTACAAACAACGAGACAGGCGAGACAAAGGCTTACCTCATTCCTTACGGCTCACGTATCAAGGTTGTAGACGGACAGGAGCTTGAGGCCGGCGACGAGCTTACAGAGGGTTCTGTAAATCCACACGATATCCTCAAGATTAAGGGCGTTCGTGCGGTTCAGGATTACATGCTCCGCGAGGTACAGCGTGTTTACCGTTTACAGGGTGTTGAGATTAACGATAAGCATGTCGAGGTTATAGTTCGTCAGTGCTTACAGAAGATCCGCGTAGAGGAGCCGGGAGATTCAGATTTACTTCCGGGCAGCATGGTTGATGCCCTTGACTTCTTAGAGCTCAACGAGAAGCTTGAGGAAGAGGGCAAGGAGCTTGCAGTTGGCTCACAGGTATTACTTGGAATCACAAAGGCATCTCTTGCAACCAACTCATTCCTGTCAGCAGCTTCATTCCAGGAGACCACAAAGGTTCTTACTGAGGCAGCAATCAAGGGCAAGGTTGATCCGCTTATCGGTATGAAGGAGAACGTAATCATCGGTAAGCTCATCCCGGCAGGAACAGGTATGAAGATTTATCGTAACATCAAGCTTGACAGCGATGTAAACGATGACGATACACTTGATTTTGATGATGATGATTTTGCGGATTTCGCAGAGGAAGAGGCAGTCGGAGTCATTGATAAAGATGCTGAATCAGTTGATGAAGAATAATTACTGATGTTTGTACTTAAGCTACAGAAGCTGTTACAAACCAAAAAGAAAGAAGTCCGGGAAACCGGACTTCTTTCTTGTATTATATTGAAAACAAAATTGGTCTTGACAAAACAGACAAGGATTTGTATAATATTTTAGCGTGCATAAGATTGCACTGCTTAAAATAAAACAGGAGGTGAAAATAATGCCAACATTTAACCAGTTAGTAAGAAAAGGACGTCAGACATCTGTAAAGAAGTCTACAGCACCAGCTCTTCAGAGAAGCTTTAACTCTCTCCAGAAGAAGCCAATCAACACTTCTTCTCCACAGAAGCGTGGTGTATGTACAGCTGTTAAGACAGCTACTCCTAAGAAGCCTAACTCAGCTCTTAGAAAGATCGCCAGAGTTCGTCTTTCAAACGGAATCGAAGTAACTTCATACATTCCAGGTGAGGGACACAACTTACAGGAGCATAGCGTTGTTCTGATTCGTGGTGGCCGTGTTAAGGATTTACCAGGTACACGTTACCATATCATCCGTGGTACATTAGATACTGCAGGTGTTGCAAACAGAAAACAGGCCCGCTCTAAGTACGGCGCAAAGAGACCAAAAGCTGCTAAATAATTTAGCAACATTGTGTATCACAAACAGAACTAAAGTAGGTTAGTGTTGGGATTAGACCTGCAGATGCAGGATTTCACTTTATGAATACAATTCCGCACGAACACATTAGAGAGACACATGTGAGTACCGATGAATTAATCCACAAATATCATGATTAAGGAGGGAAGTAACGTGCCACGTAAAGGACATACTCAGAAAAGAGACGTATTAGCAGATCCAATGTACAACAGCAAAGTAGTTACAAAGCTTGTTAACAGCATTATGTTAGACGGTAAGAAAGGCGTAGCTCAGAAGATTGTATACGGAGCATTTGCTACAGTAGAAGAGAAGACAGGAAGACCAGCTCTTGAAGTATTCGAAGAGGCTATGAACAATGTAATGCCAGCTCTCGAAGTAAAAGCAAGACGTATCGGTGGTGCCACATATCAGGTACCAATCGAGGTTCGCCCTGATCGTCGTCAGGCTTTAGGCCTTCGTTGGTTAACAGCATTCTCACGTGCCAGAGGAGAGAAAACTCAGGCTGAGAGATTAGCTAACGAGATTATGGATGCAGCTAACAACACAGGCGCATCTGTTAAGAGAAAAGAAGATATGCACAAGATGGCAGAGGCAAACAAGGCATTCGCACATTACAGATTCTAGTTTCTGTAAGAAGCTTACAGCTTTGCTTTTGATTCATGCATCGAACCGGATTTGTAACAGAGTCCGGTTGTGCATAGGACACTAAATATAGGAGGAAAAAACCTTGGCTGGAAGAGAATATCCACTTGAGAGAACCAGAAATATTGGAATCATGGCTCATATCGATGCTGGTAAAACAACACTGACAGAGCGTATTCTTTATTATACTGGTATTAACTATAAAATCGGTGATACTCATGAAGGTACTGCTACCATGGACTGGATGGAGCAGGAGCAGGAAAGAGGTATTACAATTACTTCTGCCGCTACAACATGTCACTGGACACTTGAAGAGTTCACTAAACCAAAGCCAGGAGCACTTGAGCATCGTATCAACATCATCGATACACCGGGTCACGTTGACTTCACAGTAGAAGTTGAGCGTTCACTCCGTGTACTTGATGGCGCAGTTGGTGTGTTCTGTGCAAAGGGTGGTGTTGAGCCTCAGTCAGAGAACGTTTGGCGTCAGGCGGACACATACAATGTACCTCGTATGGCATTCATCAATAAGATGGATATCTTAGGTGCAAACTTCTACGGAGCTGTTGATCAGATCCGTACAAGATTAGGAAAAAATGCTATCGTGCTTCAGTTACCAATCGGTAAAGAGGACGATTTCAAAGGAATTATCGACCTTTTCGAGATGAAGGCTTATATCTACAATGATGAGAAGGGTGACGATATCACAGTTACTGATGATCTTGGAGATATGGCTGATCAGGCTGCAGAGTACCGTACAGAGCTTATTGAGAAAATCTGTGAGTTAGATGACGATCTCATGATGCAGTATCTTGAGGGTGAGGAGCCATCTGTAGAGGATATGAAGAAGGTTCTTCGTAAAGCAACATGTGAGTGTACAGCAGTACCTGTATGTTGTGGTTCTGCATACCGTAACAAGGGTGTACAGAAGTTACTTGACGCTATTGTTGAGTACATGCCAGCTCCTACAGATATCCCTTCAATCAAGGGAACAGATCTTGATGGAAATGAGATTGAGAGACATTCATCAGATGATGAGCCATTCTCAGCACTTGCATTCAAGATCATGGCAGATCCATTCGTAGGAAAGCTTGCATTCTTCCGTGTTTACTCAGGAAAATGTAAGGCAGGTTCTTATGTATTAAATGCAACAAAGGATAAGAAAGAGCGTATCGGACGTATTCTTCAGATGCATGCTAATAAGAGACAGGAATTGGACGAGGTTTACTCAGGTGATATCGCTGCTGCTGTTGGATTTAAATTCACAACAACAGGTGATACAATCTGTGATGAGCAGCATCCGGTTATCCTTGAGTCTATGGAGTTCCCAGAGCCAGTTATCGAGCTCGCTATCGAGCCAAAGACAAAAGCTGGACAGGGTAAGTTAGGTGAGGCTCTTGCAAAGCTTGCAGAGGAGGATCCTACATTCCGTGCTCATACTGATCAGGAAACAGGTCAGACAATCATCGCTGGTATGGGTGAGCTTCACCTTGAGATCATCGTTGACCGTCTTCTCCGTGAGTTCAAGGTTGAGGCAAACGTTGGTGCACCTCAGGTTGCTTACAAGGAGACATTTACAAAGGCTGTTGATCAGGAATACAAATATGCTAAGCAGTCAGGTGGACGTGGACAGTACGGACACTGTAAGGTTCGCTTCGAGCCAATGGATGCCAATGGAGAAGAACTTTTCAAGTTCGATTCAGAGGTTGTCGGTGGTGCTATTCCAAAGGAGTACATCCCATCAATCGGCGAAGGTATCGAAGAGGCTACAAAGGCCGGCTCTCTTGGTGGATTCCCAGTAGTTGGTATCCATGCAACAGTATACGATGGATCTTACCATGAGGTCGATTCATCAGAGATGGCATTCCACATTGCCGGATCTATGTGTTTCAAAGAGGCTATGGCAAAGGCCGCACCTGTATTACTTGAGCCTATCATGAAGGTAGAGGTTACAATGCCTGAGGAGTACATGGGAGACGTTATCGGTGATGTTAACTCTCGTCGTGGACGTATCGAGGGTATGGACGATCTCGGCGGTGGAAAGATTGTACATGCATATGTACCACTTGCAGAGATGTTCGGTTACTCTACAGACCTTCGTTCTAAGACACAGGGACGTGGAAACTACTCAATGTTCTTCGACAGATATGAGCCGGTTCCAAAGAATGTACAGGACAAGGTTCTTGCTAACCACGCAAAATAATTGCAAATTAGCAAACAATTTATAGTACAAATGATGATATATATACTATATATGGTATAAAAATCAAAAATAAAAGGCATTTCCCCTTGAAAAAGGGGGATTTGCCATAAAATTTACTTGAAAAAACTTTGATTATTTCGTATAATCAAAGCAGTCGGTAGATTATAAAAAAAGCCCATGGGGCATAAAAGTTTAAGGAGGACGTTTCAAAATGGCAAAGGCTAAATTTGAAAGAACAAAACCACATTGTAATATTGGTACCATCGGTCACGTAGATCATGGTAAAACAACTTTAACAGCAGCTATTACAGCAGTATTAGCAGCTCGTGTCGCTGGTAACACAGCTACAGATTTCGCTAACATTGATAAGGCTCCAGAGGAGAGAGAGCGTGGAATCACAATTTCTACAGCTCACGTTGAGTATGAGACAGAAAAGAGACATTACGCACACGTTGACTGTCCTGGACATGCTGACTACGTAAAGAACATGATCACTGGTGCAGCTCAGATGGATGGTGCTATCCTCGTTGTTGCTGCTACTGATGGTGTTATGGCTCAGACAAAGGAGCACATCCTCCTTTCTCGTCAGGTAGGTGTTCCTTACATCATCGTATTCCTTAACAAGTGTGATATGGTTGACGACCCAGAGCTTATCGAGCTCGTAGAGATGGAAGTTACAGAGCAGCTTGAGGAGTACGGATTCAATGATTGCCCAATCATCCAGGGATCAGCTCTTAAGGCTCTTGAGGATCCAATGGGACCTTGGGGAGACAAGATCATGGAGCTTATGGATACTGTTGATTCTTATATCCCAGATCCACAGCGTGATACAGATAAGCCATTCCTTATGCCAGTAGAGGACGTATTCACAATCACAGGTCGTGGTACTGTTGCAACTGGTAGAGTAGAGCGTGGTACACTTCACCTCAACGACGAGTTAGAGATCCTTGGTGTTAAAGAGGACGTTCAGAAGACTGTTGTTACTGGAATCGAGATGTTCCGTAAGCAGTTAGACGAGGCTCAGGCTGGTGATAACATCGGAGCACTTCTCCGTGGTATTAACCGTGACCAGATCGTTCGTGGACAGGTTCTTGCTAAGCCTGGTACAGTAACATGTCACCATAAGTTCACAGCTCAGGTTTACGTTCTTACAAAGGACGAGGGTGGACGTCATACTCCATTCTTCAACAACTATCGTCCACAGTTCTACTTCAGAACAACAGACGTAACAGGTGTTTGCGAGCTTCCAGCAGGAACAGAGATGTGCATGCCTGGTGATAACGTAGAGATGACAATCGAGCTCATCCATCCAGTAGCTATGGAGCAGGGTCTTACATTCGCTATCCGTGAGGGTGGACGTACAGTAGGATCTGGACGTGTTGCTACTATCATCGAGTAATTAAATATTATTCAGTAAATTCAAGGCTCCCAGAGATTTCTCTGGGAGCCTTTTTGCAACTTTAGAATATAAAAAACGGTGTCAGTGGTGCCCAAACGGTGCCAAAAAATATGCATAGATTGAAGAAAAGTAAAAAACACCCATACACATATGTGCATGAGTGTTTTTCAGCCATAATCAATATGGCTCTCTCTGTGTTAGTATATTACCACATTTAAGAATTTATGACAAGAGTTAATATTTATTTTTTAATGTAAGTTATAAAGTATCGAATTTATGATATTCAATTTTTGATTTTGGTAAAGAAATTAATGTATCAAGAACGCTCAAATTTTTTATTCCCATTTGACCTCTAACATTGTCAAACGCATTTGGCTGTAAAGTGCCTTGCAGTTCTATTAACATATTTTTTAATTCCATAATCATTGGTGCAAATTCTTCTTTTGGAAGAAAATATTTAAAGTATACGAGAATATCGAAAATATTTTTCTCTGTACATCTGCTGTATGATGTAGGAAGTTGTGCATAGTAAGGGTCTAAAATTCGTCCGCTTGCGGAATTGTTTCGTGCTTGTGTTTGATGAATACAAAAAACCCGTTCGTTATGTGCACAGGAGTTTCTTACTCTTCTTAACCAATGTAAGCTACCAATTAATAGTTTGACATTAGGCAAATTATTATCATCATACATAGAATATAATTTACAAATAGCGTGAGTTACATTTGTCTTACTATTTTGAAGCACATCAATGAAAGTAGAGAAATTCACAACTTTAATCATAATCCAAGTTGGAATTTGCTCGTGGTTTTTCATGTAAAACTGTACATATTCTGACTTGCTTTTGCTTAGCTCAGAATATGCAGAAGAGATAGTATTCATTTTTGATTGCAAAGTAACATTGGTGGAATAAGCATTTGTTTCATACCACGGTATTTTTCCGTTTTCATTATATTGGTCAAATTTGTAACCTGTTAAAGTCCTAACTTCTTCTTCAACTTGAGTGATGTACTTAAGTAAAAATAGTCTAAGCGATTCATCAAATTTCTTTAAACTATTTATTTGACTTAAGGTTGTATTAGGAAAATAGATATGATTTCCATGAGCATCAGTACCGCAAGTGAAAGGCATTTTATAGCCATTAATCATATTAAAGTAGCCGGAGCGTACTAATGATATTTTGTGTGGAGTTCCGTTACAATCAATTCTTTTATCTTTACGAAGTTTCTTCATTTGTTGATTATAAGTTAGAAAAGATTTATCATTTGCCATATATCTTATCTCCTTGTAGCATATATCTCTAATATCTTAATAATAGCATTTGTGTTATAAAATTACCATCCCTTAATCTGTTTTACCTGTTCTGCTCGTTCGGGATCTCTATGATACTGCAGCTTAAATTGTATCGTTTCAACCACTTCTTTCCTAGCTTCATCATCCAACTGATAAAAAGAAGTCAGAAGATTATCCACATCCGGCATACTATTTTTACCGAATAGGTACATAAGTGGATAGAGAGAGTTTTTCAAGTAGGTTTTGACTCTGCTTGCATCCAAGGCTCCATTCAATCCATCTGGGAGAGTGGGATATATTTCTTCTTCGGTAATAGCTCCAGAGAAAGGACTTGCAGAGCATATCTCATTCACATCAATATCTAAAGCATTGGCAAGACGAAGTGCAAAGTCAAAGCGGATATTGGAATCTTTTTGAATAATCGTGTATAACGTAGTGGCACTAATGCCGGTTTCTTTTGCAATTCTGCGTACATTTGTACCTTTTTCATCAAGGTACTCTTTTAATTTCTTTCCATCGCCCATAAGTAACCTCCTATTTTCATAGACAAAGTAATTACGAAAAACATAAATCCAATTGTTATCATATCACATTTACGAAAAACATAAAAGTGAAAATTACATAATTTTAGAATTACGAAAACCGTAAAATATTATTTACGAAGTATTGACATTATTTACGGACAGTGATAATATGAATTTACGAAAATCGTACACAACAAAAATACAAGAGTTGTAACGAAATTGTAGAATGAGAAGGGAGGATGAATATATGGCGAACTATCAATATATGATGAGTGCGGATGATGTGGCTAAGGAACTGGATTGTTCCAAGTCCTATGCTTACAAGTTGGTTAAGGCAATGAATAAGGAACTTGCGGAGCAGGGATATATCACAATGGCAGGACGGATTCCAAGAGCATATTGGGCAAAAAAGATGTTCGGATACGAGCTGGCTGCGAACTAAGAGAGGAGAAGAAAGGAATGGCTTACAAAGAAAAAGACACGAAGAAATGGACTGCCCAGTGGTTTGAAACGAATGCAAAGGGCGAAAAGAAAAAACTAAGAAAGAGAGGATTTTCCACAAAAAAGGAAGCTCTGGAATATGAGCGACAGAAAAAACTCAATAGCAGTCGAAGTATGGATATGAAATTGAGTGAATTTATGGAGGTATATTTTGAGGACAAACAGAATGAACTCAAAGAACGTACCATGAAAAACAAACGTTATATGATGGAACAGCATATTATTCCGTATTTTGGAAATCAAATGATGAGTGAAATATCAGCTTCGCAGATTATTCAGTGGCAGAATGAAATGCAGACAAAAGGCTTTTCGGAATCATATCTGCGAATGATACAAAATCAGCTAACCAGCTTGTTTACTCATGCTTCAAGGATTTACGATTTGCATACGAATCCATGCAAGAAGGTAAAGCGGATGGGAAACTCGGACAGCAGAAGCTTGGATTTCTGGACAACAGAGGAGTATCAGCAGTTTATTCAGACTATAGAACCGGGAACAAGATATTATCTCATCTTTGAAATTCTTTTCTGGACTGGTTGCAGAATTGGAGAACTACTTGCATTAACTCCGGCAGATATAAACTTTGAAAGAAATCAAATCAGCATCACAAAAACGTACTATAGGACAGAACGAAAGGATGTGATTACAGAACCAAAGACAAAACAATCTGTGCGAACAATAGAAATACCGGAATTTTTGAAGCAGGAAATAAAGCAATTTATTGAAGGACATTATGGTATGCCGGAGAATGAAAGACTTTTCCCTATTGTGCAGGAAGCAGTACAGCATAAGATGAAGCAAAATATGGTGAAAGCCGGAGTAAAGAAAATCCGAGTGCATGATTTAAGGCATTCGCATGTAGCATATCTCATCAACAAAGGGATTGAGCCGATTCTGATAAAGGAAAGATTAGGGCATAAGGATATAAGAATTACCCTAAATACTTATGGTCACTTATATCCGAATCAGCAACGGAGAATTGCAGATTTGCTGGATAATGAACAAGAAAAAAGTCCCAACAGCGGCAACTGTCAGGACTAAAGATAACCGGATAAACCTCTGTTATCCTATGTATATACAAGCTAAGTATAGCAGAGGTTTTCTCCGGTAGCAATTATAAAATTAAAATTGGAGGAGAAAATGACAGAACAGAAGATTGAATTAAAGATGATTAGAATGTCAGAGGTACAGTCGCAGGAGATTGAGTGGCTGTGGTATCCATTCATTCCTTATGGCAAGCTGACAATTATTCAGGGTGATCCGGGTGACGGAAAGACAACAATGGTCTTGAATCTGGCGGCAAAGCTGTCAAAGGGCGAAGCACTGGATGAAAATATGAAAGTCACAGAGCCGGTCAATGTAATATACCAGACTGCGGAGGATGGTCTTGCGGATACAGTAAAACCAAGATTAGAGCTTGCCGGAGCAGACTGCGAGAGAATTATCGTTATTGATGAGAGTGACAAGTCACTGTCTATGGTAGATGAACGCTTGGAAGAAGCGATTGTGAGGACTGGTGCAAGGCTCTTGATTTTAGACCCGATACAAGCATATTTGGGCGGTGGCATGGATATGAACCGAGCAAACGAAGCAAGGGATATGACAAAGAAATTAGGAGCATTGGCAGAGAAAACAAAGTGTGCAATTATCCTTATCGGTCATATGAATAAGGCTTCCGGCAATAAAGCGGCATACCGGGGCATGGGTTCCATAGATTTCTTTGCAGTGGCAAGAAGTGTTCTTCTGGTCGGCAGGGTAGAGGGAGAACCGAATACCAGAGCAGTTGTCCAGATAAAAAATAACCTTGCAGCATTTGGACATCCAAAAGCATTTGCCTTATCAGAGGAAGGCTTTCAGTGGATTGGAGATTATGAGATTACGGTGGATGAGGTGCTTGGCGGCATTGCACCAAAGGCAAATAAAATGGAGCTGGCAAAGCAGATGTTACGTGAACTTGCGGAAACACAGAGTGCGGTTTTGAGCAACGAAATATTTGACCGGGCAGATGAACTGGGAATTTCTAAACGAACACTGGAAAACGCAAAGAAAGAGCTGGGTATCCGGGCAAGAAAAATCAACAACGCATGGTACTGGGAACTGGATAAAGTAAAGCCGGAATAAGGGAAGAACGCAACAATGCAGAGTATATGGAAATGCGGTCTTGAACATTGCAAGGTTGCAAAAGATATAGACATTGCGTTGTTGCGGTCTTGCAGAAAGGATTGGTGGATTGAAATGAAGAATGTGCAGATTTCTCAGGAACTGTTCTTTTTACTTGTGAGATATTTTCTCATAGGGCAGGAAGAAACGGAGCCGGAGATAGTTAAGGCATTGGAGAAAAAGATGGATGCCCTGGTAATGAGAGAGCTGTATACGCAGTATAAAACTGCACCGACAGAGGAAGAAAAGGAAAAGGCACGTAGGGAATATCTGGACAAGCGTGGTGTGCCGGACAGTTTCCGATGGTAATTTCCTTAGACGAATAAAACGGGAGCGTGGCACGCACCCGTATGATACGGTTAAGGAAAAATGGTACGGTGGTAGCGATGCCAATGTGACCGGAACGGGCACAACTGCCGCAGGCAGAAAAGCTTCCAGCAGGACGCAAAAACCGATTTATCGGGTTGCATTTTTGATGGCGGTAGCTGTCAAAAGTGCTTTTGCGTTACTTTCGACGAAAGTAACAAAGCCTGTGCCGTATCCGGCACTAAAAGATACAGATAAAAAAAGATGCGAGGTGGTTTTTATTGGAGAGAACGATTAGCGGAATGATGGGGAAAGGCTCTGTGAATCACAATACAAGAGCATTTTCAGCAAAGAATGTAGATAAAGAAAGGAGCCGGGACAATGTGGAATTTTGCCACAAGGATATAAAGGCAGTGTATCATGAATTGTTTGACGAAGCTCTGGAACGGTACAATGCGAAGCAGAAACGCAGTGACCGGAAGATTGAAAACTATTATGAGAAAATCCGGCAGGGGAAGCAGGAGAAACTGTTTTACGAAGTGATTTTCCAGATAGGTAACAGAGATGACATGAATGCACGGAGTGAGGAGGGGCAGCTGGCAAAGCAGATACTTATTGATTTTATGACAGACTTTCAAAGCAGGAATCCGAATCTTCATGTATTCTCGGCACATCTGCACATGGATGAGGAAACACCGCATATTCACATTGATTTTATCCCTGTTATTACCGGGAGCAAGCGAGGACTTGATACCAGAGTTTCATTAAAGGGAGCATTAGCAGAGCAGGGATTTGAGGGAGGCACCAGAGGAGCAACGGAATGGAATCAGTGGATAGAATCGGAGAAAAAGGAACTTGCGGCAGTCATGGAGCGGTATGGTGTCGAATGGCTGCAGAAGGGTACGCACAATAAACATCTTTCGGTGTTGGATTATGAGAAGCAGGAGAGAGCAAAAGAGGTTGAGGAGCTTGACAGTCGGCTTGCACAATCAGAACAGGCTTTGCAAACAGCAAGTAAAATGGTAGACAGTCAGCTTGCTCGTGCGGAAGAACTGGCAGAGATGGGCAATCAGTTTCAAAGACGGAACGAGAAAATTAGGGCAGATAATGCAGAACTGGAAGAAGCATATATAGCCACCAAGCAGAGCTATAATAGTTTATCTGCAAAAAATAATCTGCTGATTACCGAGAATGAGGATTTGGAGCAGGAAAAGGAAAGGCGGCTGTCAGGCAACCGGGAATTAGAAAAGCAACAGCAGAAGCTTCAAAAAGAACTGGAAGCTATGGCAGGTTCTAAGGTCGCTCTGGAGCGTAATGTGAGAGCCTATGACGAGGAAAAACAATGGCAGCTTCCGGAGCCGGGAGTGATGCAGTCGGCGAAATCCTATCGTGAAAAGGTGGCATTTCCTCTGGCAGCAAGATTAAAGGAGATTGTAAAAAGCCTGACAATCAAGTGTGTCGGTCTGATGGAGCAGGTTAAGAAGCTGACTGCAAAGGTAAATCAGCAGGGAGAGGATATTGCATGGTACAAGAATAAAATCAAGGAGCAGAATAGTACAATGGAGCATTTGCAGGAGAAAGCGGAGGATTTGGAACGAGTGAAACAGTATGTCGGTGCTGACAAAATACAGGATATTATTGACAATGTGAAAGAAGCGGAACGGTTACAGGCAGAGCAGAAGCGTTTGCAGAGAAGCTATCAGAACAGAATGAGCAGATAAGGAGATAGATGGATATGACGGATAAAATCAAAGAAACAGAAGTGTTGAGAAAGCACATCATTGGAGAAAACGGAATCAGTTACACTTTGGGAGAGGATGGTCTGTATTATCCAGACATCCGACTCCCGGAAGAAACGCATTATGAAATCGGCAGATACGGACGGATGCGAGCAGAGTATCTGAAAGAGTACCATAGAGCATTGTATCTGGAATTGCTGTTGGATGGAAATTTAAATGAATATCTGCACCAGACGGACGAAGAATGTTATCAGATGATGGAGCGATTGGTGGAACAGATGAAAGCAAAGCAGGGAGTGACGGAGCAGTTGAAGTCGGAGAATCAAATGCAGTGGGTAGGAATGATGAACAATATCCGGCACTGTGCGGAAGAAGTGGTGTTGAGAGATATAGTGTATGTGTAATTGATAGGGCGGTCTTCGGACTGCCCTTTTGAAAATTGTATAGAAAAAGGAACAATGAAATGATATAATAAAAAAAAGAGAATTAGAACAATCGAAGTTTAATGAGCTGGGAAATCGGAATTTATAGGAGGTGAATCTTCATGAAATGTCCATATTGTGGTGATGAAATGATAAGAGGATACCTAATGAGTTCACGAGACATTACTTTTGCAGTTGATAATCCGACAAAAGTTTTTTTCGTATTAAAAAATCGGACGATCTGGAATTGAGTAAAGGTTCAGCAGGAATCCCTCATTGTGAAGCTTATCGTTGCAGTAGTTGCAAAAAGATTTTGATTGATTATGCAAATAGATAAATCGAAAGTTGACAAAGGAGTTGAGCTGATATGAAAAAGAAAATCATCATATTGCTGTCTGTTGTGATAATTCTTTTGATGGGCATTGTTGTATGGTTTAATATTCCACTCGACTTGATGGACTTAGACCCTAATGAGGTCATGGAAATAGTTGTTTTCAATGGCAATAGCGGAAACGCAACACATATTACCGACAAAGAGCAGATTCAGCATATTGTCGAAAATTTGAATGGCGTCGAAGTAAAGCGGTCAAAGCCATCTTTGGGATATATGGGATATAGTTTCAAAGTTACTATTTATTTGTCTGATGGCAACGAGGCAGGCGATTGGAATAATTTTATTATCAATTCAGATGATACAATTAGAAAAGATCCATTTTTCTATTCTGTTACAAAGGGAAATATTGATTACAGCTATATTGAAAGTATCGTAGAATAACAAAAATGCCAGTTTGTTAAGGTGAAAAAAGTTTAAGTAAAATTAGAAGTTATAAGAAGTGGAAAAGGAGAACAAGTTAATGATAAAAAAAATAGCCATTGTACCCTATGTAACTAATGGGAGAAATTCACAGGTTGGACATGATGGACATTTTAATATTTTTAAAAAAAAGAGAAGTACTGTATTAAAAGAATATTTACAGTCTGCAATTAAAGCAAAAAATTGGGAAGCGGAAGTAATTGTTGATGTCAATCACGGAGATTTACAATCGCTGAAACGAGAAGGAGTAAACTTGTTTTTAATTCCAGAAGATATTGCTAGGTATATAGACTACAGCAGTGTTAGTAAGGATGAGTGTTTCAAATTAACACATGATGAATATGAAAGCGGAAATATAGATAGAGTAGTGAAATACATAGAAGAAAATTGAAACATAATCTCTTAGAGGAGCTTATCAAACTTAGAATTTGAAAGGAGACATAACTATGAAAGAATATCAACATCTAATAGGTAAAATTATTATTGCGATTGCAATTATAGTTGCCGCAATCATTATAGCGGGTGCTATCGAGGGTGCAGGAGCAAATATCCAAAGTGGTCTGTGGAAGTTAGGAGATGCACTACGATAATTCAAGTTTGTATTAGTAAAGGAAGATGAAGTACCTACGGTGCCAAAACGGTGCCAAGAACTTAGGCAAATAAAAATACAGTATGCAAAAACAGCAGTTTTCTGCAGATTTTGCCACCTAAAAGCATAGAAAATATGCAGAAATACGGTATTCAAATAACGTGAGGGTGGACGTACAGTAGGATCTGGACGTGTTGCTACAATCATCGAGTAATCTTTGATAGATCTAGAGAAATTGGATTTTATGGGGCTTTCCGAGAAATCGGAAAGCCTTTTTCTGTTTGGAAATATGTGAAAAGAATTGTGAAAAATAGAGATTGTGGTACAAAAAGGGGCATGCGGACATTTTTTTAGACCGCTATGCCTATACTCCTTCTATAATCTAGAGGACTAAGTCCTCCGAGTGTTGATTTAATTCTATCTTTGCAATACCAACCCATATAGCTATTTATCTCCTGGATAAATTCTTCAATGCTATATTCATCCCAGTCATGTCCATAGAACATTTCTGTTTTGAGGTGACCAAAGAAGCCCTCACATGCAGAGTTATCAGGAGAACAACCTTTCTTGGACATGGATCGTGTAAGGTTTGCTTCTTCCATTATCTGTATCCATTCTGGCCAACGATAATGGCATCCCCTGTCAGAATGTACGATAGGTTTTTCGTTTGGTTTAAGTGTAGCAATAGCATTCCTTAACATGGTGTTGGCAAGTTCTGCGTTCGGAGAAGTGCCTATAGTCCAACTCACCGGCATACCATCAAGGCAGTCAATTATCGGCGAAAGATATATTTTTCCTGCTTTGATAGAAAACTCTGTGATATCAGTAAGCCATTTTTGATTTGGTTTTGTAGCATGGAAATCTCTATCTATAACATTCTCCACCGCAGGTGTTATTTCACCTTTATAGGAGTTATATTTCTGTCTGCGTTTTCGTCTGATAATTAGTTTTTCCTGCTTCATAATACGACGAACCACTTTTTCAGAAACTTTTATACCCTCACGATGAAGCAGCATATGAATTCTCCGATAACCAAATATATCACGATTTTCATGAAACAGTTGTATGATTCTTTTGCGAAGATTGGAGTATTTATCCTCTGCATAAATGGTTTTTTCTTGATAATAATAGCTACTTTTTGCAAGGTTTAGTTTTTTTAGAAGATCCGGCAGTGAATACTTATTTTTCAGGGCATCGATTATCACTGCCTTCTCCCGATTTGAGAGAGCTGTCTGATCGATGCCGGGGTCTTTTTTTAATACATTGATTGTTTCTTTAAGAATATCTATTTCCATCTGCATATCAAGCATCTGAGCTTTAAGCTCATTGATATCTTCCGCAGATGTGATATCGTTTGGATTTACATTAATGTTGGCAGTAGTTTTTTTCATGGGTTGAAAACATCCCTTCTCCCGATACTCCCTAATCCATTTATATATCAAGGAAGGTGTGTATCCGATTTCTTCTGCCACTAATTTTACAGGCTCGCCCTTAATAAGGCAACGTTTAATTACGTCATGTTTCAATTCTGTTGGAGCTTGTCTCCAATGCTTTTGATTTGGAACATCGTAATATTCAGGATACTTTTTACGCCAATGATAAAGCATTGGTGCAGATGGATACCCTAAGGTTTGGACAACTTTGTCTGGGGATCCTGTCGCTTTTAGTAATACAAGTGCTGTCGATATTTGTTCTTGTGTGTACCTCATAACATGTCAGGCATTACACAGTCCAACTTTTCGTCCGCATGCCCAAGGTGCTAGAGAAAATTTAGAATATAAAATTTTAGTAAAGTAAAAAACACCCATACACATATGTGCATGAGTGTCTTTCAGCCATAATCCATATGGCTCTCTCTGTGTTAATATATTACCATATTTATAAATTTATGACAAGAGGATATATATTTTTTTCGGTACATCTACAGTATGATGTTGGAAGTTGTGCGTAATAGGGGGCTAAAATTCGATCACCTGCAGACTTGTTACGTGACTGCGTTTGGTGGATACAATAAACACGTTCATTATGTGCGCAAGACTTCCGTACTCTTCGCAACTGTAAGCGTGATACAGAACTGAATTAGTGGATAACCTATACTAAAGAAAGACCCCATTAAACTTTTAATTACCCTAATTATTAGTTTCCTTTTTTACAATCCCGATTCCGATCAGTAAAGCACTGATGAGAATTCCGGCGACAAGAAGGATGACATACACGTTGGCATTTACGTTGAGATCTGTCGTCCAGGTGGAAAAATTCGCATGGCGGATGGTAAGCTGTCTGGTATCATACAGAAGATAACTGCAAACATCATTGGAGAAGGTAATCCATATACTGCAAAGAAGTGTACACAGACCGCCTTTGATAAAACCATTGACCGGGAGATAGCGAATTATGAGGAAAAAGAGCCATACACCGATCATCAGAACTGCTGCCACAATGCATCCGGTTTTCAGACTGCCTGATCCGGAACGGTAAGATACGGTAAATATGGTCAGGTAGAGCCAAAGCGTATCCCAGATCATGATAATAAGGGCTTTTTTATCGGATAATACAGGCGGTAATGTCATTTCGCGTATCACCAGAGGGAAAAATACAACGGAAAGTCCGAATACAGTCGGAACGGACCAGAAGAAAAATTCTCCTCCGCCATTCATGGCATTTACAAAAAATAAAATCAGCAGCAGGGCACCGACACCACATAAAATACATTTCATCAGCCGTTTCTGGGAAGAAATAAGTGGAACAACAGTGAGTGCTGCGACAAGCATCATGGAAGCGGTTACGACAGAGAATACGCCGAGTCCGCTGCCGCCGGCCATGGATACAATAAAGGTAATAAGGATCGGAACAAGCAGCAGGGCGGCAATGACTATACCGGCTTTGTATGCCAGGTTCCGTTCTTTTTTGGCATGCCGTTCCAGAATTTCGCGGGATTCGGTTTCAATTACGTTGTCAATGGTATGATTGGCTAAATCTTCGTAAATTTTTTCGCAGTCAGCGCAGTCAGCAAGATGCTGTCTGACCAGTTCACAGCTGGCAGGACTGCATGCATGGTCGTAATATAATGGCAGGAGATCCTGCACAATGTCACATTCGTTTGGATTATGATTCATAGTGGTCCATCCTTTCTTTAATTTTTAATCTTGCCCTGTGATAAGTAACTCTCGCCCAATTTTCTGTTTTCCCGAAGATTATTCCGATTTGTGAAAAGGATAATTCTCCGAAAACTCTTAGCTGAAAGACTTCTTTATAAGGTTCTTTAAGTTCATGAAGTACGAGATGAATCTGCAGCGCAGAGTCCTGATCCGCAATATGGTTTGCAATATCATCGGATGTTTCCGCAGCAGATGCATCGAAACAGGCATATTTTTGATTTTTGCGGCATTCATCAACTGCAAGGTTTTTGGCTATGCTGCACAGCCATGTGAATTCACGGGATTTCCCTTTATAGCCGTGTCGGGCAGTCAGCGCTTTATAAAACGTATTTTGTGTGATTTCTTCCGCCAGGGACTGATTTTTGACGATTGTCATCACGTAAGAGTAAACCTGCAGGTAATAGGAATTGTACAATTTTTCATAATTCAGAACCGGTCACCTCCTTTTTACACAGATTAGACGGCGAAAAGATGGTTTCGTTACAAACTTTTCCAAATTATTTTATAATATTTTTCATGGATTTAACAGGAAAGAATTTCAAGTGTCTATGTTTTAAGGTTAAGTTAAGGAAAACATCATAAGAAAATAATATGACAATTTTTAAAAAGTATATTACAATAAAAAGGTAGCAGGAGTAGTTAACAGAAAGGGGATTTTTATGGAAAATCTGATACCGTATCTTGTCCCGGCGGTTATTGTGGTGATCGTTGTATTGCTGTTATTGCTGGGATATGTGAAAGCACCGCCGGATATGGCATACATTATTTCCGGTGTGAAAAAGAAATCAAAAGTTGTCATTGGAAAGGCAAGTATAAGGATTCCGTTTTTTGAGCGTCTGGATAAACTGAATCTGCGTCTGATTCCGATTGATGTCAAGACGAGTAACGCCGTACCGACAGCGGATTACATCAATATCAATGTGGATGCCACGGTCAATGTCAAGATCAGTAATGATCCGGAGAAACTGCGTCTGGCAGCAGAGAACTTTCTGAATAAAAATACAGAGTACATAGCAAGTGTGGCACGTGAAGTGCTTGAAGGTAATGTGCGTGAGATTGTTGGTAAGATGCGGCTGGAGGAGATGGTTTCCGACCGTCAGAAATTTGCCAACCTTGTCAAAGAAAATGCGGAGCCGGATCTGGCAGCGATGGGACTGGATATCATCAGTTTCAATGTGCAGAATTTCGTTGATGGAAATGATGTCATTGAAAATCTCGGTATCGACAATATTGTAAAGATTAAGAAATCTGCAGCCATCGCAAAAGCCGAGAGTGAGAGAGATATTAAAGTTGCACAGGCAGCAGCGGATAAAGAATCCAATGATGCGGCAGTGGAAGCGCAGACAGAGATTGCGAAGAAACAGAATGAACTGGCAATCAAAAAATCAGAACTTCAGATGGAAGCCGATACAAAGAAGGCGATGGCAGATGCCGCTTACGAAATCCAGAAAGAGGAACAACGTAAGACCATTGAAGTTACCACAGCAAATGCAGATATTGCAAAGCAGGAGCGTGAAATTGAGTTAAAGCAGAAGCAGGTTGCCGTTACGGAGCAGTCGCTGGAGGCAGAAGTAAAGAAGAAAGCCGAGGCAGAAAAATATGCAGCCCAGCAGCGCGCGGAAGCAGAACTTTATCAGCGTCAGAAGGACGCAGAGGCAAAGCAGTTTGAGGCACAGCGGGAAGCGGAAGCGCAGAAGGCACAGGCAGAAGCCATGCGTTTTGCAAGAGAGCAGGAAGCAGCCGGTATCCGGGCAGTCGGTGAGGCAGAGGCATCTGCGATTCAGGCAAAAGGTATTGCGGAAGCAGAAGCCATGGAAAAGAAGGCAGAAGCATATGCGAAGTATAATAAGGCTGCAGTAGCGGAAATGATGATCAAGGTACTTCCGGATATTGCCGGAAAAGTTGCAGAACCGCTCGGTCAGATTGACAAGATCACAATCATTGGAGGTGGCGAAGGCGGCAGCAATGGTGTGGATCAGATTGCCGGAAATGTGCCGGTGGTCATGGCAAAAGTCTTTGAAAGCATGAAAGAAGCAACCGGAATTGATCTGGCAGATATTATCAATGCCGAGTCTTACGATGCGAAGGTAAACCGCAATGTGAATGTATCGGGACTTGATTCCGTGAATTTTGTAGTAAAGGATGACGGAACAAAGGTTACGATGGCAAAAGTGGAGCCGCAGAATAGTACAAAACCGGTAAGTACAGATGTACCGGAATCCGGAGAACAGGGATAAAACCAAAAGAAAGAGAACAGTGTCAGATGATAAATCGGGGCACTGTTCTCTTTTTGTCGGTGATGATTCATGCGAAATGTTTAAATAATAGGTGCAATTCGGAAAATTTTTCGTTATACTAAATACATGAAGATGAGGAAATGAAAGATAATCATACGCTCCCGACCGATGAGGGATTACAGGGAAATGAAAAAATGGAAACAGCAATCGCAGCATTACAGCAGGAAGCAACGGAAGAAGAGGTAAAAGGTTCAGGAAGTGTTATGTCTACGTTTTTGGCAGATATGCATCAGCTTTTTACGCGGCACTTCCTGTGGATGAAATCATAGGAATAAAGGAGAGACCACGTGGGCAGAAAAAAAGAGCAGGAACATAAAACTTTAGCCCGTTGGATCATTGATAAAACCAATACCGATCATTACAGGGCGGGGATGCTCAGTGGATGGAAACATCCGTATATCGATGCGGATGTTATGGAAATAGTGGGTGGAAGAAAACAGCTTTTGGATCAGGCAAATATTCTTGAAAATGAGACAAATGCGGGAAAGATGGGGAAGTTTAAGCCAAATTGGAAAGATGTAAAAACAAGTATTAAGAAAATTGATTATGATGTTGCGATTATTCCGGAATTGTGTGAAAGGGAACAAATCGAAGATCCAAGGGAAAGGCAGCTTCGTCTCATTGCCCGTGTGGAAAAATGGCGGAGAAAAGGACAGGATTGTGCATGGTTGTGCTCCTACTATGATGATTTATTGGATCTGTTGAACAGAGGAAAAGAGCAGAAAGAACTGGAAGATGAAACCTTTTTTGTATGTATAGATGCAGTTGCACATCAAAAGGAACACATCTGGAAACGGGTGTTCAGTGCGCGTGTCCTTCACAATTCCAAATGTTTCCAAAAAAATTATGAGGATAGAATACTGTCTGTTTTAAAAGCAAAATCCCCATTTTATATAGAGGAAATGAGTGATGATGAACTGCTGGATGCGCATAATATTCATTCTTATGCGCAGACGCTTGAGTGGAAAGGCACACTGCAGTATATTATAAATGATGAAAAAGTAATTGATTCTTCATCACAGATTTATGGAACGATTATAAATACACAGACAATGGAACATGCAAGGGCGTATGCCCTGTCAGGTTGCAAAAGAATCATGACAATTGAAAATAAAGCAAACTATGAGGACATGTCTTATAGAAAAGATACTCTTTATATATTTTGTCATGGTTTTTTCTCTCCAAAGGAAGTTCGGTTTTTGAAGACGATTTGTGATCTGGTTTCGGAACCATTAAAGGAAGCAATACTTAAGTCAGGTCTGACGATAGAACAGGAACGGCTGTTGTAGAAAATAAAGAGGAAATTCATTCATGATTTTAAAAAAGAAAATTCCAAAGGAATTTTATAAACTATTTCGCACGAAAAACCGTGATGCATATATGCAGTTTCTTGTGGCAATTTATGAGGAAAATAATGAAGTGTATACAGCACTTGGATTGACGATAGAGGAATGCCGTGTGATTATTGCAGATACAATTGCAAAGGCAAGGATTATCTGGGAGGATGAGGAAATAGAAGAAGAGGACGAGCCGGATACCTTATTTCCGGAAGATTCGCCGTCTGGCATATTGAATACCTTGATTCGGTGGGGATGGTTAAAAAGCGATTTTGATGAAAAGTTAAATACGTATATTATTTCTTTCCCGGAATACAGCCAGCTGTTTACGGAATTGTTTCAGAAGCTTCAGACAGAAGATGACAGCCGGGAGAGGGAAAGTATCCTTTCGATTTACAGTGCTTTGTTTACGTATCATTCGGATACAGAAAAAAATAATGATATTTTAAAAAACGCACTCCAGACGTCCAGACGGCTGGGACAGCTTCTTTCCAATATGCAGGATGGAATGCGTTCCTATTTTGAGGAATTGTCGCAGAAAAAAAATTTTATTGGAATTCAGAAAGTTCTGGTAGAGGAAATTAACAACAGTGACAGTAAAAAATATGCAATTCTTACGACAACAGACAGCTTTTACCGTTATAAGGAAGCAGTTAAAGAACTGGTCAGTCAGATTCTTCGCGAAAATGACCAAAAAAGGGAACAGCTTGTAAAAGAGCGTACCGGACTTGTGGAGGGAACTGTTACCAGCAAAAGAAACCAGTATCGTCTGGAATATTGTGAAAGTGCCAGTCAGCTTGTGTATCAGGTGGAGCGGGAATTTGATCTGATCGAAAAAAAATATAACAAGCTGATCGAACAGAAAACTGTCTTTGCCAAGCGTGCACTGGCACGAATCCATTATATTCTGCAGGAAGGCTCTTCGGATGAAGATCATATTGTAAAGTTAATTAATTTGTTGGATCATCATGCAAACAGCCCACAGGTGTTAGAACAAATGCGTGACCGGATCAGAGTAGGAACACAGTTTAAGAATATAACCGATAGAAGTTTTTACAACCGGAAAAATGCGGAGGATGCAGGATTTCACCCGATTGCGATGGAAAAGCACAACGAGGAGACTCAGATGACCGATTTTGTACCAAAGCCGCTTTATACGAAAAAACAGTTGCAGGAATTCAGGCAGAAAAATATCGTGGATGGCAGATTTGTCACGGATGAACAGACGATTCAGTCCGTAGAAGATCTGGAAAAACTGCTGTTTTTGTGGCAGGAGGAAACGGAGGATACCAGACAGGAGGATATGGTACACATCGAGGGTGAGCTCAAAGGAGAGCAGGGGTTTGTTTTCTCAAGACTGATGATCGATGCAAAAAAAGGAGAGTAAAAAGAAATGTTAGAATACATGGAAAATATCTCGCAGAGTGAGGCGGAAAATATTAGAAAAACCATACAGGATCTGTTTCGCCAGACCTGTATTTTGCAGACAAAGTGTGATCCGGTTACTCTGATCCAGAAGGATAATCCTCACTATCAGGTATGTGCGAGAAATCGGGAATTTATTGCAGATTATCTGCAGGTGCTTGACTGTGAACTGGTTCATGATCCGCAGGAACATATTTTCCGGATTACAGGAGATGGCGTGCTGACGGAGCGTATGACACTTTTAACAACGAAACTGGTGATCCTTATGAAATTGATTTATCGGGATAAAATTATGGGAGAAGGACTACATGCCACGACAACCAGTCTTGCGGAGATCCGAAGATATGGAAAGGAAACAAACCTGATTACGCGCAGACTGACCGCTCAGGAGTGGCAGGAGGCATTGATTCTGATGAAAACACACCAGATGATCGAACTGCCAAGTGCCATTGGAAATCTCGAAGACGATTCCCCGATTTATATTTACAGTACCATTAATATTTTCTGTTCAGCGGCAGATATCAATGAGCTGGTTGAAATGTTCAAAGGAGAAACCGGGGAAACGGAAGAACAAAAGGAAGCAAAGTATTCGGAAAAGACGCAGGATCAGTGGGAAACACAAGACGAAACGAGGAGTGAATAAATTGAGTCAGGCAAAAAAAGTTTTTACAAGGATGTGCCTTAACAACTGGGGAGGCATTGATCATAAGGTACTGGAGTTTCATGAATATGTGAATTTGTTCAGTGGAAAAAGCGGATCTGGAAAATCGACAGTGATGGATGCCATCCAGGTCATTTTGTATGGAAGTTTCTCACCGAGTTTTCTGAATAAAGCAGCGGATGATGCAAAAAATCGCAGAAGTGTGTTAAGTTATCTGCGCGGAGAACAAAAAGACGGATCTGCCAATCGTAAAGACTGTGATTTCTGTTCCGTAATTGCTCTGGAAATTGAAGATACCGGAACCCATATTATAACCTGTATTGGAATTGCGTTTGAAGTAAGAAAATCAGATTCTGAGATTAAAAAATTTGTGTATTTCAGTCACTCCGGGAAAATGCCGACATCGGGCTATCTTACAGAACAGGGAGTATGTTATTCCAATCAGGAGATCAAAAAGCTGATCAGTAGCAGAGCAAAATCGGAGGATAACCGTGGAAAAGGGGATGTCAACCGTATCTATGGTTCGAAAGAGGCTTATCTGGGAACACTCTATGATGTAATACTTGGATATATTGATCAGAATCGTTTTATTACGATGGAAAAGAGCGCAATTGCCCTGAAAATGACCAATGGAACGGGACAGTTTATTCGTGATTATATGTTTCCAAAGAACACTTCCAATACCATTGCCACGATTAGTGAACAATTGGATTCTTACCGGCAGATCAAAGATAAAATAGAAGATCTGAGAAAACGAATCGAGATACTGACAGATATTCAGACATCCGGGCAGGAACTTGTGCGTCTGCAGTCCGATAAGATCCGGGCAGAGGCAATGATCCGTTGCATTGGAATTGAAGATTTGCGGGCAAGAATTCAGACCGCGGAAGAGGATAAAAAGATCATTGCAGAGAAACAGGAGCAGCTGCAGGGAAAGATAAAAGAACGTTCTGCTGTGCGTGGGGAAACCGAACAGGAACTGATTCAGGTCAGTGCAGATCTTAAGTCCAGTGATTTGGGTGGAAAACAGCAGCAGTATGAGGAACTGGATGCACGCAGCCAGATGCTTGCGGATAATACGAGACAGTGGAATAAGATCCTTCTTGGAATGAAAAACTGGGAAGAAGATGATGTGATCACCGATTATATCAGTAATCCGGTTCTAAATTTGATTGCAGAACTTGGCAGTGGAAACGTAACGGAGGAATTGTGCCAGAACCTGCATTTAAAAATTGAATCTGCCAAGCAGAATATCGAAAATGAAGTGGAGGATTACAGTGAGCAGAGGCGCGAGATCGGAAAAGAATTAAAAGAAAAAAAGCGGCTGGTGGATGACATGAAACATAACCGCAAACCATATGAGGAGAATCTGAGGTCTGCAAGAACGGCATTATCCCAACAGCTGAGTGACCGCTATGGAACGACTGTCAGGGTGCAGATTTTTGCTGATCTGTTTGATGTGCAGGAGGAAGAATGGAAAAATGCCATTGAGGGACGCATGGGAAGGTTAAAACGTTCCCTGATCACGGAACCACAATATGCACATGAGGCAGCAGTCCTGTTTCGCAACATGAAGCAATACGAAAATGTGGATTTAATTAATTCCAAGGCGATTGCGGACAGTGAGCCGGATTGTTTGGAAGGATCTTTATATGATGCAGTAAAGACAGAGGATGCTTATGTGGATGTATGCCTGAAACGGTATCTGGGACATATTATGAAATGCAGGTCTGTGGAGGAACTGGAGCAGGTAAGGGATGGTGTGACACCGGATTGTTATTCGTACAGCAATTTTATTTTCCGGCATCTTAAGAAAAAAGACTATACGACCAGAGCGTGTATTGGACGCCGTGTTTCCAAGGCGCGGCTTACAGAATATGAAAACGATGTGGAAGATTTAAGCAGACAGGAGACGGAATTGGATCATCTGCTGCGCAGATTAAAAGCTGCAAGAGAATTTGAGTGTCTGAAAGATGAGCCATCTCATTACGTGAAACTCTCCAAGGCGGGTGCTGAGCTTGCAAAGGTAAATAAAACCAAGAAAGAACTCGAAGAAGTGATCCGCTTTTTGCGGGAGGGGGCATACAAAGAACTCGAAGAGAAGGAAAAGGCTTTAAAGAAGCAGGTGCGGGACATCCAGACTGAGATCGATGAAGTGCAGACAGAGCTGGCAAAGCTAACCAGCCGGTATGGGCAGCTTTCCGGAGAAAATGAGTCCAGAAGACAGCAGCTGGAGGAAAAGCTGCAGGGATATATTGCCAATGAAGAACTCGAACAGGAAGTGTGGGAATTGTTAAAAAAGCAATCCGGGCAGTCCGTGATTAACAGGAAGAAGGCAGAGATTGCAGATCTGGCAGATAAGGAGCAGGAACAGGCAGAACGTCTGCAGATGGCGCGAAATAAATATATTCTTGCATATCCGGCCAGTGAATTCAGCGGAGCTGAGAAATCCAATGAAGCATATGAAAAAATGCTTGAACGGTACAGGACGGATTTTGAGCCGGCATACGAAGAAGAATTTGAAAAAAAGTGTGCATCCATCTATAAGAGTCTCCGGGAGAATGTCATTGCAACAATTCACGGAGATATCAAAGCAGCCAAACGGCACGCATATGAGATCAACCGCCTGTTGCGGGAAACCAATTTCTCAGACAGCACGTACCAGATTAAAATTGAACCGGCCAAAAATGAAAACGGACAGTTCTTTGATATGCTTATGGCAGAGGAACTCGACAGCAAGAATCTGGACAATGCCGGAATTGACGGTCAGATCAGTTTCGGAGAAGATGCATTTTATCAGAAATATGAGCAGAAGATCAAACTTCTGACCGACAAGTTTATGCCACCAAAAGACGAGGATGAGCATTTGCGGGCACAGAAGCGCAAAGAAATGGAACAGTACGCAGACTACAGAAATTATCTGTCATTCAGCATGTTTGAACAGGTAACCGATGAACATGGAAATGTGATCCGGGAAAACTTTGTCGATGATATGGCGGGCAGGGATTCCGGTGGTGAGGGACAAAATCCAAAGTATGTAGCTCTGCTTGCTGGATTTGCCATGCTGTATATGCAGCAGAGTAAGCGGGATTCCAAAATCAAGCTGGTACTGCTGGATGAGGCGTTTTCCAAAATGGATCAGGAGCGGAGCGCAGTCTGTCTGAAATATGCCAGAAAGATGGATCTGCAACTGATTGTCTGTGTGCCGGATGAGCGTTTGCAGTCTCTGATCCGGAATGTGGACTGTGTATATGGATTCCGTCGGTTTAAAAACCGGATTTCCATGATGCATATTGATAAGGGGCAGTATCTGGAAATGATGGAAGGATAAAGCTGGATAGTTGATTTTATTACCTCTGTAGTGGTATGATAATTTTATTGAAGAATACATACAAAAGAGGAGCATGGTTTTATGAAAAAAGGTTTTATTGTCTGCTTGCAGCAGTACTTATGGCAGGTGCCTGTATCTGCGTACCGGTGGCAGAAGTGAAAGCAGAAGATGGTTATAATATTGATTCCTATGATAATGATGATTGGTATGACAGTGATGATAGTCCAACGGATATGGTTCTGGATTTGTCTAATGTAACAATTGATAAAACCAGCAAGCCAAAGCGTATGCAGGAAAAATTTTACGACTGCAGTTCTCTGGTGTGGAAATCTTATCATAATAATGGTGTAAATTTTGTAATAGCATATTATGCACCGGTTGCAGCTGATATGTGAAAATTGTGCGTACAGCATAAGAAACTTGTCAGCGGAGGTCTGAGTCGGGCAAATATACAAAATATGAAATTGAATCCGGGAGATGTGATGTTTGAAACCGGACAGAAAAATGGAAGATATAAGGGGATCTATCATGTAGAAATGATTACTGGTTATATATTCTATGGATTTGATGGGAATGGAAAGGCAGAACTTGGAATTCAGTGGGCAACTGGAGATGAAAAATATTACCCAATGGGGCAGATGGTAGGCAGGCCGTAAAGGTCTGTCTTTTTTTGTCGGAATATGTTACAATGCAAAAAAATGAGAAAGAGGGAGAAAAGGATGTTTCAGTCACTTGAATATAAACACCCGAAATTTTATCAGGTATTCCGCCTGTTTATTGTGTTTTTTGCTTCACTTTTGTATGCGTGGAATCTGCGCTGTTTTGCCAAAACGGCAGGCCTGTTTCCGGGAGGATTTTCCGGATTGTCACTTTTACTGCAGCAGATCGGATTAGATTTTATCCATGTCAGTATACCGTTTTCGGTGTTTAACATCGGACTGAATCTGGTTCCTACTTACATTGCATATAAATTTATCGGGAAAAAATTTACCCTGTATTCTATTATTGTTATTGTACTGACGAGTATTTTTACAGATATGCTTCCGGCGTATGTGTTTACAAAGGATGTGCTGCTGATCAGTGTGTTTGGTGGACTGATCAATGGATTTGCCATCAGTCTGTGTTTAAATGTCGGCACCACCACGGGTGGCACCGACTTTATCAGCATCTTTTTATCACGGCAGAAGGGCATTGATGCATGGAATTATATTCTGGCAGGAAATGTGCTCATGCTTGTAGTTGCAGGTGCTTTGTTCGGCTGGTCGATTGCGTTGTACTCGATTATTTACCAGTTCTGCAGCACGCAGATCATTCAGGCACTGTACAAGCGTTACCAGAAGGAAACGATGTTTATTATTTCTGATAAATCCAATGAAATCTATCGTGCCATCCGGGAACGGACCAACCATGATGCAACGTTATTCCAGGGAATCGGGTGTTATGAGGAAAAGCAAAAGACCCTGATTTATTCCGTCATTAATTCCGAGGCAAAAAGGGAGCTGCTTCCGCTTATCCGTCAGATTGATCCCCATGCTTTTATTAATGTTGTGCGGACAGAAGAACTTGCGGGGCGTTTTCATGATATTCCGCATGATTAAAAGCTTTATGCAGATTCAATCTCATAAGTAAAGCCGGCATCCTCGATGGTTTTGATGGTATCCTGGATGCCCTGTCCATCAGCGGTCAGATAACCGGAGGCGAAGATGGAATCGACGACACTTAAAAGCTTTTTTTCTTCTCCTTTGAAATATACCTCACGGCCGGCGGCACAGCGGATATCTGACTGTGGAACCATCAGTCTTGCAAGGCAGAGGACTTTCATGCAGTATTCTGTGGTCAGACCGGAAATATCTTTATCGCCTAACGGAGTTCCCTTGATCGGAAGAAGAAAGTTGATCGGCAGTGCTTCCGGCTGGAACTCCCGCAGTTCCATCTGCATACCTACCACATCTTCTTTGCTTTCGCACATACCGTACATTCCGCCCATGACGATTT